>Ga0209504_1000171_pt1 | contig 61586 bp, 52 predicted proteins | sample COGITO_mtgs_1005_FD_184791 | JGI IMG/M metagenome (GOLD analysis project Ga0209504, IMG submission 184791) | Pelagic marine microbial communities from North Sea - COGITO_mtgs_100511 (SPAdes) (version 2) | ecosystem: Environmental > Aquatic > Marine > Epipelagic ... | reverse complement strand
CCGCACCTAAAGGAGCGGACCTACGTATGCGGCTTCCTTTAGGTGGCCGCCTGACCTCGCACTTGAAATTGTACCCAAACAGCCCAGAGCCCAGTGTTGACAGTCGAAGACTAAGCGGCGATAGTGATCTGCTTGTTCTGTAATCACCAAGATTAGACACTTTCCCCACATGTTAGATTTATCCCCATCCAGTCGACTCCGCCCCAAGCAGCAGGGTTTCACTTTGATTGAACTCCTTATGGTCATCGCCGTCATTTTGATTTTGGCCGGCATCACCTTCGGTATTTCCCGCGGTGTGCAAAACGCCCAAGCCCGCGCCAAAGCTAAGGCGGAACTGGCGACGATTTCGCAGGCCATCGAGCAGTTTAAGTCCCGATATGGCGACTATCCCTGGCATATGTCGGGTGGAGGTTTTCCCGGAGGTGAAGATGATACCAATATAATGTTAACATATGCGTTAACAGGTCGTTTAAAACTTGAGCCTGATTCAAACCAGGGCGGTCAGATAAGAGCGGTCAAAATTGCAGATTCGATGGACAATGAAGATGTGGTTAGAAATCCGAAGTTTATAGATATCACTAAATTTTCAACGACAGGAACAGGCGATAACCCTCAAATGATCTTGGATCCTTGGGGGAATCCTTATAAATACTGGTATAAGTGGGATAACAACACAGCCGAGTGGGACATATTCGGTTACCATCTTTATTCGACAGGGCCGAATGGCGCATCGGCGCATACCGCTCTCAAAGGTGAGATGGAAAGTGAGACCTCTGGTGTGCTGAAACCAGGTTTCCGCGACGTCGCTAATGCTGAAGGGATCATCTTTGCTGGAGAATAAATTTATGAAACGACACACCCAAACTTCTGGTTTTACTTTGATCGAACTGCTGATGGTCATCGCCATCATCGGTATTCTCGCGGGGATACTGATCCCCACTGTGGGTGCCGTGCGTAAGCAGGCCAATATCGCGGCTTCCAAGTCACAGCTTTCTGCTTATGTGAATGCGATCCAGATGTTCAAGGGGGAATATGGCTACCTCCCTTTTGTTACAGGTTCTGCTGATGTTGAAGTGGACTTATCCGAGAATTCTAAAAGCACCGAATTCATTGAGACCCTCTCTGGCCGCAATGCCTCAAGCGGAGCGACTAAGTCGGTTGGTGGCAACCGCCGGTTGATCGCATTCCATAGCTTCTCAGAATCGGAGTTCTTGATCAATGATAGCGATGTGGTCGACCCGACACAGATCGCTGACCGATTTAATAATACCAATATTAAAATCGTGATCGATGGCGACGGTGACAATGAGGTGACTGTCAAGGACTCCAGAGGGAGTGACAAAGACATTAGAGCTCTCGTCAGTGCTTATGTGGAAGCCGCCGACAGCATCGGTGCCCCTGCGTATTCGCTGGCTGATTAACCAATAAACCAGACTTTTATGCGCAGAAAATCTGCATTCACTCTCGTTGAACTTCTTGTCGTGATCAGCATCATTCTGATCGCTTCTTCGATTATCTTCATCGGCGGCACCGGAGGAGATGGTGCGAAGTTGAGTTCCTCGCAACGTATCGTCTCTGGTATTGCTCAGGGTGCTCGAGGACAGGCGATCCTTAAGAATGCAGAGACTCGGTTAATCATCTACGCAGAGACGAATACTACAGGTGATAATGAGAAATGGCTTCGCTATGTCGGCATTGTCTATTGGGGCACCGACTCGGAAGGGACAGAAGGTTGGCTGGCCGCGACTCAAGGCACATATCTGCCGGAAGGCATTTATTTCAATCCGGAACTCAGTGGCGATAACGATTGGCCGGGCAGCACAATGACCCTAGATTATCCTCGGCTCAAAGCGGGCGCAAATACAAATTCAGAGACCGGTGGTGGAGGTGAAACCTACTATTACTATAAGTTCAACAGTAATGGCACCATGGCAACGGCTCCGACCGATTTCTCGAACTCTTGGCTAGTGCTCCAAGCGGGTACTCTCCGACCTAATTCTGGTGGAACACTCGAAGTCGATTTCGACGAACCAGAAAACGCCGGGCTGAAAACCGCCCTCATCTTTCGACGAGTCGGCACGACCACTCCGGTCAACGACCCAGGCGATATTGACTAACCATGGGACTCGCTTATTGTATGCTCCGTTTGAAAAATCCGAAGATGCCGGGCTCTGACCCGGTGGAGGTGCCTGCCCTCGCAGACACCGGTTCAGTCTTTTTGGTGATTCCGGAGCATGTGCGTCTGCAACTGCAATTGGAAGAGCAATCCCGGAAAGAAGTGACGCTGGCGGATGGGAGCCGAAAGATGCTACCCTATGTGGGTCCGATTGAGACCCAATTCAAAAACCGCATGGCCTATGTTGGGGCGGTTGTCATGGGCGACGAGGTGCTTCTGGGGGCGATTCCGATGGAAGACATGGATCTGGTCGTACAGCCCCAGCAAAGAAAAGTCGATGTGAACCCCGAAAATCCCAATTTTGCCGCCGCTTTGGCCAAATGATTCTTTGTATTCTATAGTATGTTAGCATTATGACCCGATCCACTCTTTCCCAATTCACTGCGGTTTCGCGTAGCCGCCGAGGCTTCAGCTTGATCGAGGTTGTCCTCGCTATCGGGATCTTCCTTGTCACCGTGCTCGCGCTGGTTGGCCTACTCGGCCCCACACTCCAGTCCGTGGACGAGGTCGAAAAGACCGATGAAATCGCTTCCGTCGTCAGTACGGTCAACGCCTTCCTGCAAAGCTCGCCCAACATCGCGCCCAACGCCTCGAAGTTTGACGCCATTTACGGCGCGGTCGCATCGGGAGATTCGGCCACCCTATTCGTGTTTCGCCAGTATTTCGATAGCGCGACAGGCAACACCAATGCGAATGCCACCGACGTGCGCCTGCAAGTCGGTTTCAAGCAAGACGAAAGCACCATCGACGCGTCTGCCCAGATCACTGATTTCTCAAACGCCGCAGGGCCGATCTACCGGGTCGTACTGACACCCTCGTCCGTGTTACCCTCTCCGACTGCGCAACCGGCGAAGTATCGCTCGGTCGATCGCGTCGCGAGCACGAACACCTACACGCTCAATGCGGACTTGGACGACTACGAGGAGGGCTACTTCGCTATGGAGGTTCGCATCTTCGCCGAAGATCCGCCCCCTCCCGGAGGCACGTTCGTCGAGGACGTCGCCTTGACTGCTTTGGTCGACATTGAACCACTCTTTACCTACAACACAGCGGTAGTGCGCTAATTGTCACATACGATGAAAACGAAACGTTCCACACAACGCTCCGGTAGAAAAAGCGCCTTCACACTGATCGAGATCATGGTGGCGACTGTCATCATGGTCGTGCTGGTCGGTCTGGTCATCCAGATCACCAGTGAAGTGCTCAAGGTCTGGAACCGCTCTTCCGGCAAGCTGGCAGCCAACGCCGAAGCACGCATCGCCATGGATCTGCTCACCCAGGATTTGGAGACAGCGGTTTTTCGGAATAATGAGATGAGGTGGTTGGAGGCTACGCAGGACGATCTTCCTGGACCTTTAGGAAATTCATTTCAGACGACGAACCTAAAACTTTTTTCGCCCGCTTTGGATCGAGAGGAAGGTGCCGGTGATATTTGCGGGATTGCTTATGTATTGGACTATCGCAATCCGATCGATGGAACAACGACCGGTGATCGAACCTTCGTCCTGTATCGTCATCTCATTAACCCGCAGGTGACATTCGATAACTTGATGGGGGCGGGTAATCAGGAAACTTTTGACAATCCGAATGAGTGGCAAGATGGTGAGATACGAGACGGTGGGAAAAACTATTTAGTCTCCAATATCGTCGATTTCCGAATCGATTTTTACGTGGCCGATTCTGATGGCACTAAAGTACCGGCGACAACCCCCGTACTTTTTGGTGGGGCTGGCGCGACGGTTGGATCCTCGGCGGTAAAAGTTGAGTACCGGTATCCGCTATTATATGCGGATATTACATTAAAGGTCATCTCCGATGAGGCTCTGCAAGTTGTTCAAAATGTGCCTGTCACCCAAACCGGCTTTGCTAGTTGGGCCGATTACATAGCCGCCAACTCCGAAGTCTTCACCCGCCGTGTCAACTTCTTGGCGCGTCCGCTCTAGGCGGGCTGGATTTTACAATCCTGGATCGGCTGGCAGGGCCTCAATCGACCTTTTCCATGGGGATCTTGTTGGGGCAGGTCACGGCGAGAACGGGGACCTTGGTTTTGATCCAGATGTTTTGCTCTTTAAAGAGTTTGGCGGTGACGACTTCGCAGGCTTCACCGATCGTTTCGACGGGCATGCGGCGGCCTTTGGGCGTGGTGTTGAACTCGTAGGCGGCGCTGATGATGCGCTCGGGCGCAAGGGTCACACTGTCGTCCTCGGGGAGCTGTACGACCCAACCAGTGAGGTCCTTCTCTTTGAGTTCCCCCTCGGGATCGGAGAGAATGATGGAGAATTGCTTTTTAATGGGGGGAGGTCGGTTGGCCTTTTCCTCTTCTTCGGCTTTGAGCTCCATTTCGACCTCCTGCATGATCTCGTTGACTTTGCGGATGTCCGGCTCGTTGCGCTGGAGAATGAATTTGAGGGTTTCGACGTCGATTTTTGCCATGGCTGGTAGGGTGAGAGCGTTAGAAGGTATCTGAGTGCCAACCTATATGTTCAGAGAGTTTCGAGGGTTGGATGTTGTGAAAGTGTGGAGCTATGAACGCGGGGTCGATTATTTTTCTTGGTTGTAGAGCAATTCGGCACCTTTGACCGCGTTTTCCAGGGTCTCGGCGGATTCGATGAAACTGTATTCCTTGGTATCGCCCCAATCCCAGACCTTGCCTACGATGTAGTGGCGCACGGGGAGACCGGCGTATTGGGCGTCGATCCGGATGGTGTCGGCTACGGTGCTAATGACTTGAGCGGCGGCTTCGGGACCCCGGCTGAGGCGAGAGAGCACGATGATATGTTCGCTAGTGCGGTAGACTTTTTCGATGTTGATGCGCCATGCGGCGTCGGGGCTATCGAGGCGGACAGTGACGTTGGTCCCTTCCCCAGAGGCTTCGCCCTGCGGGACCGGGGTTTCGGTGAGAGAGCCGGCGACTACTTCGGTCATCAGCCCGGGGTCAAAGTAATGGCGGATGGCCCGGTTGACGTCCTCGGCGGTGAGTGCCCGCACACGCAGGGGATACTCGTCGATGTATTCGGGGGCGAAGCCACGCTGCATGAAGCTGTGGACTTGGCCGGCTACGCTCCCAGTGGTGGAGAGGCCGACGAGGTAGGCGCCGGTCAAAGTCTCGATCGCAGCGAGGACTTCGTCCTCGCTGACGCCGTTTGCGTACCACTGGTCGACGACTTCATAGGTGGCTTGGAGGCCATCCTCGAGCATACTGGGTGCGAAGCTGGCGGAGAGTAACCAGTTACCGGGGGTGAGGATGTCGCCCTCGTGGCGCGCGCGGATGTCGTAGGTCAGACCACGGTTTTTGCGGACTTCTGTCATCAGGCGGGAGTGAAAGCTGCCACCGAGGATGTAGTTGCCGACCATAAAGGGGAGGTAGTCGTCGTCAGTACGTTGGAGTTCAGTATTGAAGCCGACGCGCACGGCGACACTGGTCTTATCCTCGATGTAAATACGCTCGGCACGTTCGCGGTTTTCCAGCTGCTCGGTGTCGAGTTCGGGGTAGTCCACACCGCCGTTCCAGTCTTCAAATGCGTTACCGACGGCAGCCTTGAGTTGTTCGAAATCGATGTCACCCGCGAAGATGAGGCGCATTGACTTGGAGCCGTAGTAGTCCTGATGGAACTTGGCTAGGTCATCCACCGAGGTGGTATCGAGGTCAGTGATGAGCGTTTCAATCGGGGTGCTGTAGTTGATATGCGCTTCCGGGTAGAGAAGGCGGGAGAGCAGGGCACCGGCCCGGTAGTCGGGATTGTCAATGGCTTGAAGGAGGCCTGCCTTTTGGCGGCTCTTCACGGTTTCAAGCACTGCGGGGTCGAAGGCCGGGTTGCGCAACTGGTCGGCCAGCAGTTGCATGACGGAGCCAGCGTCGGCACGGAGGAATTTACCGGAAAAACCGAGGCTCTGATCGCCCGCGGCAAAACCAATGTCGGCGCCGAGCGTATCGAGTTTTTCGGCGATCTGGAATCGGTCCTGATTCGCGGTGCCCTTGTCAAGCATGGAGGCGGTGAGACTGGCCAGCATGGGGGCGTCTTCCGAGCTCAGGCTATCGCCGGCCGCGAGGCTGCCGACGAAGGAGACGACCTCATCGATTGGCATGTCGATCGCGATGAGCTCGATGTCGCCGATTTGGGCGCGCTGCATGTGGGCGCTAAAATCGACAACGGAATCGGCAGCAGGCGGGCCGCCGGGGTTTTCGGCGGAGGCTTCATTGGCGAGAGGGCCGTAGATGGATGGGGCGCGAAAGTAGTTGGGGCCGGGCAGGCTGTCGGCTTGGGCGGTGAGCGTATTGACGACTCTTGGGATGAACCAGCCGGTGGTGCTGTTCCGCTCGGAGAAGTATTTCGCAGCGACCTCTTTGAGTACTTTGGCGGGCACCTCTTGGATGGCTTCCGGCAAAGTAATATAGGCGGACCAATCGCCCATGGCGATGGCCTCGTTGATTTGATCGGCGATGGCGTAAGGGCCATCGCGGCCGTAGACGGTACTGGCCTGAATGACGGATTTCGCTCGTGCGAGTTCATCTTCGTCCACGCCGCCGCTGATGAGCGCTTCGATTTCGTCCCAGATAATGGCCTCAACCTCTTCATGGCTTGCGTCGGGCGTGAGGTAGGCACCGAAGATAAAGAGGCTGGGGTCGTGCAGCTGTGGTGCGAAGGTGAACGTGGCGCTGGCCTTACCTTTGTCTTCGAGCGCGCGGTAGAGGCGGCCAGTCTTGTCGGCACCGAGGATCTGCTGCAGTAGCGTGAGGGCGGCCCAGTCTTCATTGCGGCCTTCGGCTACTTTCAAGCCGACCATGACGACGCCGACTTGGCCGGCACGCTCGATCGTGACTCGCCGCGGTCCGAGTTGTTCAGGCTCGACAGTCCCGACGCCGGGGATGGCCTGAGGTGCCCGGGGCACTGTGCCATAGTGTGTCGCGATGGCCTCGAGTGTGGCCGCTTTATCAAAGCCGCCAATTACGGTGAGCACGGCATTTTCCGGCCAGTAGTAGACGTTGTAGAAATCGCGAAGCTTCTCCACGGAGGTGTTCTCGATATCGGAACGCCAGCCGATGGTCGGTTGGCTGTAGGGGTGCGCCATGTAGGCGGCGGCGAAAAGCTCTTTGATGAGGGTGCGGACAGGGCTGTTTTCACCGCGTTCGTATTCGTTGCGCACGACGGTCATCTCGGATGCGAGGTCGGCTTCGCGGATGAGCAGGTTGCGCATGCGGTCAGCTTCAAGCTCGATCGTCATGGGCACATATTCGCTGGGCAAGGTGGCGTAGTAGTTGGTTCGGTCGAACCAAGTGGTCGCGTTAGAACGCGCGCCGATGCGTTCCATCTGGCTGGAGTAGTCGCTCCCGTCGGCGCTGTTGAATCGCTCGGTGCCTTTGAACATCATGTGCTCCAGGATATGAGTGGCACCCGTCGTGCCAGCGACCTCATTACGAGAGCCGACTTGATAAGTGACCATGACAGTCGCGACCGGTAGTCCCTCGTTGGGCATGAGGAGCACACGCAAGCCGTTGGATTCGAGCTGGTATTCCTCGATGCCTCCGAGCGTTCGAACGGGCTCGATCCCATCAGGGAGCACCGCAGCAAAGACCGGGATCGTCAGAAACCTTGTGAGTAGGCATGCTAGTAGGGAAAACTGTAGAAATCTCATAGTTGTGCGAGTAATGTCCGTGTCCTATGACTCAACCTTACACCCCAGCATTGGCAAGTGTTGGAAAAGACTTTTTTCCACAGCCATCCCATAGAGATTGGCTAAAAAGTTAAAAATTGGTTGGCTCAAGTCGGCTTCTGACCGCTATAAGGGACTGCTGCACTGTTTCAAAAAGACAGCCTATAGTATCGACTCTTCGCTCAACACCCTAGTGGCCAACTGCATGGACTGGGCCGCCTCTAACATTTGCGGACTCTACCAAAGCTGCAGTGCCATCGAGGTGTTCTTCAAATAGATTTCAATTCCGACAGACGGCAAATCTCGACCTCCAGTCCGCTTTAATACCTAGCTTGTCTATCTCAAGCTAGCCTTATGGGGTGGCTGTGGTTTAGAGTTATATAGAGTTTGCATTTACGCCGTAATTTTTCGACATGTATTAGATTTCCCCTCCAAAAAACACTCTCAACAATTTCTAAACTAATACCCAAAATCATGTCTGAAGAGAAACAAAGTGAATCCGTCTGCAGCGAATACGAACGAGAGCGTATCCCTGATAAGCAATTGAAGGGCTCAGGCAAATTCTGGGGCATGTATGCGGGCGAGCATGCCGCCGGCACGGAGTTCATGATTGGGCCACTCTTCCTTTTAGCGGGGGTTAGTTTGCAAAACATATTCTGGGGGTTGCTAGTCGGCAATCTCCTTGCGGTGCTCAGTTGGCGCTACGTCTGTGCGCCGATTGCCACGCAGGCTCGGTTGACACTCTATTTTCACTTGGAAAAGATCGCAGGCAAAGATCTGGTCAAACTCTACAATTTGGCCAATGGGGTTCTCTTTTGCTTTCTTGCCGGTGCGATGATCACGGTCTCGGCCACCGCGGTGGGGATCCCCTTCAATTTGGAGATGCCCGCGTTTGATGCTATATATCCCAATAGCGTCACATTTGTCGTCATCGTGCTTGCGGTCGGCGCTGTGATCTCCGCGGTCGCGGGTATCGGTTATGATGCGGTCTCCAAATTCGCCAATATCGCGGCGCCCTGGATGGTCGTGGTCTTTTTCGGTTGTGGGGTGGTCGCGCTCAAACAGTTGGAGATCAGTTCCTGGTCAGAACTGCAGGCTATTTGGACGGAGTCGATCCAGTTCGCCCAGGGCGGAGAGGTGCGGACCTCGATGGGATTCCTCGAAGTCATGCTCTTCGCCTGGTTTTGTAATTCCGCAATGCACATCGGCATGTCCGACTTGTCCGTCTTCCGCTTTGCTAAAAAAGCATCGAGCGGCTGGGCCACGATTGGGGGCATGTATGTTGGGCACTACATGGCATGGTTGGCGGCCGCCTTCATGCTCGCTGCCCAAATCAAGCTAACGCAAAGCACTATTCCGGTTCCGGGTCCGATGGCCTACAACGTGGTGGGCATCGCCGGAATCATCTGCGTGGTCGTGGCCGGTTGGACGACCGCCAATCCTACGATCTATCGTGCTGGCTTAGCCTTCCAGGCCATGCTCCCAGGCACCAGTCGTCTAAGCATGACGCTGCTTGCCGGTACTGTTGCCACGATTGCGGCGGTCTTTCCGGCTTTCGCTTTTAAGCTGCTCGGCTTTGTCGGACTCTATGGCACGATCCTCGCGCCAATGGGTGCGGTCATTTTTGCCGACTGGTATCTGAGCAAGCCTCTGGGCATCATCCCGAATCAGGCTGAAGTGTCAGGCAAAAGAATCAACAAGTCAGTCTTGTTCGCCTGGCTCATCCCGGTCGCCTTGTCGCTCTATTGCATCATGGTTCTAGGGATGACGACCTGGTATTTCGTCCTTCCTTCCTGGATCGCCTGCGGGATCCTCTTCCTGATTTTTAGCCGCCTACGCGGTCAACAATCAGGCTAACCCATTCATTGATTTACTATGAAAAAAATTTCAAAGCTTCTCGGATACGTATCCCTTTGGGTACTCTTTTTGATGCCTTTTGCTTACTTCTTTGACCTCGTCGGCTTCACAGCGATGACGGGCGCGATGTTGGCATCGACGGTCGTCTGGTATCTCACCGCCTTCTTTTGGATCGGCGACCCTCAAGTTCCTAATCTGGAAGAGGATCCGCTCCTTTAAAAGGTTCTTCGCTATTTTTAGTGGATCAATGAAAATCGGAACACTCAATTACTTCAGAGATGAGGAATAGCCTGAGGGGCCAGACCGGAGAGTTTTACCACGGAGGCGCAGAGACACGGAGGAGTGATTGACTTAGACTTACAGGACCAGACGCTTGATTCCATCTTTCAAAACGGGCACATTAAAATCAGAGCACGGAGTGGCATTACCCACTAAAAATAGCGAAGAGTAGGATTGTTGCTTGTAACATCTTGAATGTCAAAAGTAACAAATGGTGCGGGTAGAGAGAATCGAACTCTCAGCTCAACCTTGGGAAGGTCACGTGTTACCACTACACCATACCCGCTTTCAAAATGGCGATTAAATGAGAGCTAATGGCAGATTCTATTTCGTCAATACGCAAGCAACATACTCTAACGATTGCGGCCGCGGCTGCGATTGCTGCGGGGGGCATTGGCTGCCTTCTGGAAGCCGCCGCTGGGACGGCTGTCGCTGCGGGGCTTGGGCTTGCCGCCGCCTGGGCGGGGGCCTCGGCCGCCTCCGCCGCCACGCGGGCCGCGATTACCCCCGCCTCCGCCACCTTGTTTGGGCTTTTGGGCAGGCGCACCGCTGGTGTGGTGATGCTCGATCTGCTGTGCGTGGTAGCCGTGGCTATTCATCACGGGCACGGGGCGCTTGATCAGTTTTTCCACTTGGCGTAAGAGGGCGACTTCGTCTTCGGAGCAAAAGGAGAGGGCCTTGCCGCTCTCGCCAGCCCGGGCGGTCCGGCCAATGCGGTGCACGTAGGCGTCCGACTCCATGGGAAGGTCAAAGTTGATGACCAAAGTAATATTCTTAACGTCGATCCCGCGGGAGGCGACGTCCGTCGCGACCAGCACGCGAACCCTGCCGCGTTTGTAGTCATCGAGCGTCTTTTGGCGGGCGTTTTGAGATTTGTTGCCGTGGAGCGAGTCCGCCTCAATGCCGACGCTGCAGAGCTTTTTCGCGAGGTTTTTTGCGCCGTGTTTTGTGCGGCTAAAAATTAGGCTAAGTTCATTATTGTTAGCTTTTTCGGTGTGTTCTTTGAGCAGGTCGAGAAGAAGGTTTTGTTTGTCGGCTTTTTTAACGAAGAGCACGTGTTGGTCGATTTTTTCGGCAGTGGTACCTTGTGGCGCGATGCGAATTTCCTTTGGGTTATGGAGTAAGCTATTGGCCAACTCTGTGATCTCGGGTGCCATGGTGGCGGAGAAAAGCAAGGTGTGGCGCTGTTGCGGTATGGCGGCGGCGATCTTGCGGATGTCGCGAATGAAGCCCATGTCGAGCATGCGGTCGGCTTCGTCGAGGATGAACGTGTCGACTTGCGAGATATCGATGTGGCCTTGCTGCTTCAGATCGAGCAAGCGGCCGACGGTGGCCACGAGTACATCGAGTCCTCCGTAGAGGGTTTTGATTTGCGGCTTTTCAGAGACGCCGCCGAAGACCATGCCGATTTTAAGGCCGAGGCCCTCGCCGTAGGTTTTGAAGCTTTCAGTCACCTGCACCGCGAGTTCGCGAGTGGGGGTAAGGATGAGGCAGCGCACGCCCCGGCGAAAGGGCTTACGCGGATTCCGGGCGAAGCCGTCGAGCACGGGTAGTGCGAAGGCAGCGGTTTTACCCGTGCCGGTCTGAGCGCAGGCGAGTAAGTCATGGCCTTCGAGAAGAACTGGAATGGCTTGAGCCTGGATGGGTGAAGGCGTGGTGTAGCCTTTGGCGCTGAGCGCACGTTGAATCGGATCCGCCAAGGCAAGATCCTGAAATGTTATTTCGGACATATAAGTGGGTGCGCCGATATTGAATTCGCGGGCGCGGGTGCGATCGATGACGGTTGTGTGAATCTTAAATCAACCGCTCATCGATGACGGACCGAAACAAGTTGGCGGTGCACAAACGATGTGCGCTCACCGGAAAGTGCGGGACAAAGACGCCTTATCCTGGGAATAGCAAGCTTTCTTATTTCACAGCTCATCGGCGATAGCTTCCAGCGGGTAGCTCCAGATCTCGGAGAGGGTGGGGTGGTACCAGTGCACTTTTAGTAGATCCTTGACTGTGGCCTTTAGTGTGACTGCGACGGCCATAGCGTGTATCAGTTCGCCGCCGTCTTTGCTGACGCATTCGGCTCCCAGGATAACGCCCGTTGCGCGCTCGGCGAATACTTTGACGTAGCCAGCCTTGGCTTCCATCAGAATGGATTTGCCATGATCGTCGAAGGGGTAGTCGGCGCTCAAGTAGTCGACGCCCCGCGCCTTGAGTTGGGCTTCGCTCAGGCCGACGCTACCGACCTGTGGGTCAGTGAAGACGACGCTGAGCAAGTTATCGTAGTTCACGGGGGCGGCGGCACGTCCGGTGGCGTGGCGTGCGGCGAGCTCGCCTTGCATAATTGCGATATGAACGATCTCGTGCGGACCTGTGACGTCACCGCAGGCGTAGATGCGCGGGTTACTGGTCTGTTGCAGAGCAGAGCAGATAATTTTACCATCCTCACCTGTAGTCACGTTAGCAGCTTTAAGGCCGAGCTTCGCGGTGGCGGCTTGACGGCCGAGCGCGTTAACAAGGTAGGAGGCTTCGGCTATGCGTTGAATGCCCTCGTGTCGAAAGGTGACGATGAACTGGCCGTCAATGTGAGTGACGTTTTCCAACTGGGTGCCGGTATAGAGTTCAATGCCTTCGTCGCGGAACTTTTGCTGAATGACCCTGGCGGCCTCTGGCGATATTTCTTTCAGGATGTGAGGGCTACGTTGGATTTGTATGATCTCGCTGCCCATACGGCGGAGGAACTGCGCGAGCTCGGATGCGACGATGCCGCCTCCGAGGACGATTACTTTTTCGGGGAGGAAATCGAGGTCGAGTAGATCGTCACTCGTCCAGTAGGGCACGTCTTTAAGGCCTGGTATCTCTGGGGTGGATACAACGGATCCGGTTGCGATCATAAAGTGATCGGCAGTCAGCCGGGTGCCGTCGGTGAGTTCGACGGTTTGTTCGTCGATAAACCTGGCATGGCTGCGGAAAAGGGTGAAGCGATCGCTGTGGAGTTGCTCTTGGCGATAGTCGGCGAACTCTTGTATAATATCGAGCTTACGCTGGTGGACTGCGGCCATATCTGCTGCAGCTTCGGGGATCTTGAGACCGAAGGCCTTGCCCTGTTGAGCAAGGTGAAGCACTTCAGCGGAGTAAATGAGTGTTTTGGAGGGCATACAGCCTCGAAGGATGCAGAGACCACCGAGCGTCTCGGCTCCGTCAACGATGGCGACGTGTTGGTAAACTTCCCGCGCAGTGCGGGCGGCAGCGTAGCCTCCGCTGCCGCCCCCGAGCACGAGGTAGTCAAAGTGTGTTTGGCTCATTTTTCTTTTTCCTCATAAGGCTTAGTAAAGAAAGGCACCCTACGTTCGCTCTCTGGGGTGACTAGTTGTGGTCGTGCCGCATCGACCTCGTCGATTTTGCTACGACTCAATTCGCCCCAACGTAGGGCGCTGAAGAAAATTACAAAGAAGCTGCAGAATACACTGGGTGACATGAAGGGCGTATCGACACACGCGAGCACGAGTACGGCTCCACATCCAATTAAAAGATGGTTAGTTAGGCGTATATTATGCCTCCTGCGGGTGTAGTGTAGAATAAAGGCGATCAAGAACCCGAGAACAATGAGGCAGCCAAAGACTCCGAGCTCGGCTAGAAACTGAAGGAGGTCGGATGTGGCGCGTTCGGCTGGCTGCCCAAAAAGCGTGTCGCTACCGTAGAAAGGGAGTAACCTACCATAACTGTCGAAGCCCCAACCGAAGATGGGGTTCTCTTGGAACAAGTGCCAAGCGGCCCGACGCAAGTCAGTGCTTTCAGCGGGGAACGCGTTGTCCTCGAAGATGCGTATGAAACCAAGGGCAAGTGCGATAGAGGCGGCCAGTCCGCTGCTGGTAGAGATCGCCTTACGGTGGATATCGTTTGAGTTCGCTAAAAAGTGGACTGCGAGGATGAGCAGCATAATCGAGAGCGTCAGCAAAAGGATGGCGGATGGGAGAGGCGCATCAACGATCAGGCCAGACACGCCCAGAAGCGTCCCTCCGGTTAAATACCAAGGTCCGATGGAGTGAATAAAAGTAGGGTTGTCCTCATAGCGGGTCGAGAGAAGTGCCATTGCAAAGCAGGCGCAGCACCACAGTATCGCGAAGGCTGCCCAGTGTCCATCATAGGGGAAAAAGGCAAAGAAATCCTCCGAGCCGGTGCCACGCGTGAAGAGTGGTTTGGCCAGCCCCAGGCCTTTCTGGATAAAACCGAAGACCGCGACGAGCACTGAGCCGAAGCAGAGCCAAGGCAGGAGGCGCTCGAAAAAGGAGCGTGACTTGGGCACGATGTAGAGCGAAGTCGTCAGAATGTAGGCCGCGCTGAAGCCGAAGAGGACGAGCCATGTTCCCGTCTCGGCCGCTGAAGTGGGGCGCCAAGTATTGATTGGTTCTAGAACATGATAGGTCAGCTTGCCGATATCGATTGTGGCCAGCGGGTTTTGGGTAAGACCTATGATGAATTGAAGCGTGAGTATCCAGGCGGGTGCAGTGCACATCCAGAATTTAGGCCATAGTAGGTCGACGAAAAAAGGATGGGTCTGTTCGTGGGTTTTGAGGATGACAGGCGTTAAACACCCGAGGATCAGCAGGCAGCCCAGCAGCCAAAAAGAGCGGGGGTCGCCAAGCCAAAAAACGAGGAGGGACAGCAGGAGCATGACTCCGAAGAGGATGGCTTCGGCGGGAGTGAAGTTGTCGCGAAGTAGCTTATCTCGCGGGAGGAGTTGTGGGGTTTCGTCCAATTTTAATTATGTGTCTTCTAAGTGGGGCTTTGGGTGGTCGGGTGTGACCAGCAGATGGATGTTGCAATCTTGTGGGCGCAGCCCTGGCCGCAGAGGGCGCTGACGACAGCCAGAGCAAATTCGGTTGCTGTGCCGGCACCTTGTGAAGTGATGAAGTGGCCATCGATGACGACCGATTCGTCGCGCGCAGCGCTGAGTTCATCGCTTGTGCTGGGGTGGGCGGTGTAGGCGATATCCTGGTGCAATCCAGCATCGAGTAGCAGTAGGGGCGCCGCACAAATGGCGGCGACGAGTCTTTCGTTCTCATGGTGGCGGCGCAGGCACTTGATGATACGGATGTCGTCCCGCAGTTGTATGATGCCGGGACCGCCAGGAAGGATCACTGCATCGAAGACCTCTTCCTCCAGATCGCTTAGCAGGTTTGTCGCTTGCAGGGTGATGCCGTTCCGGCCGGTAACAAGCAGTCCTGTGTCCGTGCTGGCCTGGATGACTTGGACGCCCGCTCTGACCAAAAGGTCGATCGGAGCGACCGCTTCGATTTCTTCAAAGCCGGGGTGAAGGATCATCAAGGCGCGTGGTGTCATTTAAGGTCTCCTTTTAGAAAAGGGATAACGGTGTCCCAGTACGTCTGACCCGCCAGTTCGATGAGGTTGCCGTGGCCGGCGCCTTCGACGAAGAAGCGGTGTTTGGATCCTTCGATCGCGTCCCAGTTTTTCAGTGCATGACTGAAGGGGACGGTGCGGTCCTCCGTGCCGTGAATCAGAAGCACCGGGCTCTGGATTTGAGGTAGACGTGCGTAGTTATCAAACTTATCCCATGGCAGCATTTTTACATGCGTCAGGACCCGGAAGGTCGAGGTGAAGGCGCCGTCTAGGATCAAACCGGCAACGGCCTCGCGCTCGGCCAACCAAGAGGAAGGGCCACTCCCCAATGAACGCCCGTAGAGTGTGATTTGATCGGATCGGTAGCCTAGGGTTTGAGTGGCGTATGCATAGGCCGCCTCAATCGCCGCGTAGCAACCGTCCTCGCTGGGATTGCCTGAGCTGGTGCCGTAGCCGTGGTATTCGTAGGCTAGGGCCGAGACCCCGTGGCGAGTGAACTGCTCGAGGAGCGGGCGTGCGTCGCCGATATCTTCGCCGTTGCCGTGGCTGTAGATGAGGAGCTTTGTGTCGCCTCCTGCCGGCAGATAGTAAGCGGAGATCGTCTCCCCGTCGCTGGTCTGCAGTTTTAAAATAGTTGCGTTGTCCTGATAACTGCTCGCTGGAGCAGGGAAAATCAAATAATCCGCTAGGATCGCTGCATAGGCATTTAAGCCAACGTAGGCGATGCAGAGGCTGCAGAGAAGTAAGATGGAAACATTGGCAATCATTTGCTTGTGGCGGGAGGTCTGCTTGGGCACGATAGGGATTTTTAATAGCGCTACGCCGCAGAGATCAAACGCAATTCCTTTTTTAATGGCCAGTTCAGAGACTGCACTTAGCTTTTCGCGTCTGGGGCGCGAGATCGCCTCACCGGTGATTGTTGATTTAATGGCGCGTGCGCTGGCCAATTCGGACCTGCTCTCTTTGGCCGCCGGGTTTACCGATAATGTAGCGCTGCCGCGGGGCTTGGTCGGTCGTTTCGCTGCCGAGTTGACGCAGGGCGGGCTGGACGATGAGCCGCTGCAATACGGACAGAACCAAGGCCGCAGTCGCCTGCGCGAACTTTCCTGTCAGTATTTGGCGGCCCAACCTGGGGAATGCGCCGAGGCTTTCGATCCGGCTGCGATGTTTATCAGCAACGGCTCGCAGCAGGCGCTTTACCTCGCTGTGCAAGCGCTCTGCGATCCTGGGGACATCGTCCTGGTCGAAGAGCCGAGCTATTTCGTCTGTTTGGAAATGCTCAGAGGCCTAGGTCTTCGGCCGATTGGCATTCCGTGCGAGGGCGATGGTGCCATCCAGGCCGATGGCCTGGCCGAGCTTTTGCGCGAACTCGATTCCGCCGGTGAACGTTCGAAAGTAAAAGCGATCTATCTGGTGAGTTACTTTTGCAATCCGAGCAGCCGTTCGCTCAGTTTGGGAGAGAAAAGAGCCATCGCCAGAGTGTTGCTCGACGTGGGCTATGAGATCCCCGTGATCGAAGATGCGGCCTACCGAGAACTTTATTTTGATGCGCCACATCCCGCGCCATCGATTCTCAGCATGCCGGAGTTTGCTCCGTTTCCCAAACTCTACCTCGGCACCTACACCAAGCCCTTCGCCACAGGTTTGAAGATCGGTTACGGATGCTGCACTCACTCCGAATGGCTGGAGAAAATTCTTTGTATAAAAGGGCATCAGGACTTCGGCTCAGCGCATTTCTCTCAGGCTATTATCGAGCGCGTGCTGGATGCCGGCCTATTTCAAGACCATTTGGCATTTATACAAAAACACTATGCCGAGAAAGCGTTCGTGCTCGACCATGCGCTTCGCGAAGGTGGTCTCAGGGAAGTGGGTTGGAAATGGCATCAGCCCGCTGGAGGGCTGATCTTCTGGCTGCGAGCCCCTGAGGGGAGTGACTTGCGGATGGAGAGTGTATTTTGTAAGGGCTGTATCGAACAAGGCGTGCTCTATGTGCCCGGAGAGCTCTGTTCAGCCTCGGGAGGACTTTGGCACTGTGCGCGTCTCTCTTCGGGTGCTTTACCCCCGAACAAGCTGCGTGAGGCCGCGGGACGCTTTGTCGCTCAGGCTGGGGTGTTGGCTCAGTCTTCCGGATCTTCCGGCTCGTAACCGGCTCACCCATGTGCATTGGCTCCGCTGGGCGCTTGAGCAAAGCCGCGGCTACTTTTTATATTTAAGCGCCGCGGCTATGAAGTTCGCGAAGAGCGGGTGGGCGGCGTTAGGTTTGGATTGGAACTCGGGGTGGAACTGAACAGCCACGAACCATGCGTGCTCCGGGATTTCGACGATTTCGACCAAGTCGCGTTCGGGGTTGATCCCGCCGATCCGAAGGCCGGCTTTGACCAGTTGCTCCCGGTAGGTGTTGTTGAATTCGTAACGGTGGCGGTGGCGCTCCTGGATGTCTTTCCTTCCATAGGCGTGAAAGCTGAAACTATCTTCGGCCAACTCGCAGGGGCATGCTCCGAGCCGCATATTACCGCCCTTTGTGGTAAGGTCTTTTTGGTCTTCCATGATGTCGATCACAGGGTGCGGCGTCTTGGGATCGAACTCCGTGCTGTTGGCATCTTCGAGACCAGCCACGTTGCGGGCAAAATCAATTACCGCGATCTGCATGCCGAGGCAGAGACCGAAGTAAGGGATGTCGTGCTCGCGGGCAAATTTGGCCGCCGCAATCTTGCCCTCGGTCCCCCTGTCGCCAAAGCCGCCGGGGATGAGAATGCCATCGAGTGTGGCGAGGTGCTTGGCGGGATCGTTTTCGATGTCCTCAGCGTCGATACGCACAATGCGGACGTTCGTATCGTTGGCGATACCCGCATGGATAATGGATTCGTAGACGGACTTATAAGCGTCTTGAAGCTCAATGTATTTACCGACCACGCCGATCTCCACCTTGTGGCTGGGGGCTTTGAGGCGGCGGACGACATCATGCCAAACCTTCATGTCGCTATCCGGTGCGTCGAGACCGAGGTGATCGACCACAAGGTCGTCGATGTTTTCAGCCTTCAGTGCAAGCGGTAGTTCGTAGATAGAAGTTTCGACATCCATCTCTTCGATCACGGCCTTGACGGGCACATTGCAAAAGAGAGAGAGCTTTTGTCGCATCTCATTCGTCATCGGCTCTTCCGTGCGGCAGACGAGTATGTCGCACTGGATGCCGATCTCCCGGAGCTTGGCGACCGATTGCTGGCTGGGTTTGGTTTTGAGTTCGCCGGCGGCCTTCAGGTAGGGCAGAAGCGTGCAGTGGAGGAAGAGCACATCGCCGCGTCCCACCTCGAGGGCGAATTGACGCATGGCCTCGAGGAAGGGGAGGCCCTCAATGTCGCCAATCGTGCCGCCGAGTTCAGTGATGAGCACATCGACATCTTCACCGCCGCCCGCGTAGATGCGCTCTTTGATCACGTTGGTGACGTGGGGGATCACTTGGACGGTCGCGCCCAGGTAGTCGCCCCGTCTTTCTTTGGCGAGGACCGTTTCATAGACTTTACCGGAGGTCAGATTGTTGAGCCGAGTCAATTCCCCTGAGGTGAAGCGTTCGTAGTGGCCCAGATCGAGGTCTGTCTCCGCTCCATCGTTGAGCACGTAGACCTCGCCGTGTTGGAAGGGGCTCATCGTGCCAGGGTCGACATTCAAATATGGGTCGAATTTTTGCAGGCGCACTTTGAGTCCGCGTTGTTCGAGAAGAGCACCGAGTGCGGCCGATGTGAGTCCTTTACCGAGCGAAGAAACTACGCCACCTGTTACAAAAATATACTTCATCCTTAAATTGTCGTTTTTAAATTTCCAGTTCTACGACGCTTTTTAGAGTGCCGCTCACGGGCGTGCATTCAATTCTCTGGTGTGAATCCTTGGCAATCCTTTTCACCGTATAGGACGGAAGAGCCACTTGAATAAGTTTAGCTGCTACTGATTAATTTTTAAATAAGAAAATTTAATTTAAGGATGGACAAGGCTTCGAGTCGCCCATTTGTTCATATGCAGGGTTGTGGTGAAACCAATAAAGCCCTGCTAATATGATTCATTGTATCCACTAATAGATGGATTGCATTATGCTCGGGGTTTGAAAAGGTCGCCAAAGTGCATAGCCGTATTAAAACTATTAATACCTCCATTCCATTATGAGTTCTCTCTGTAGTTTTGTTCAATCTACCATCGGTCGCAAAATACTGATGGCGCTTACCGGTCTCGTCCTCGTGCTTTTCGTCATGGGGCATATGTTGGGGAACTTGCAGATATTCCTCGGTGCGGAGGTTATTAATGCCTACGCGTATAAGCTTCATTATGTGCTGCCGTCGTCCGCACTTTGGGGGATTCGCATCTTCTTGCTTGTTTGCATCGCGATTCATATCTGGGCTGCGGTTACTTTGACGCTGGATAATCGCAAGGCGCGTCCTCAAGGCTACCAGGAGAAGAAGACGATCCAAGCCAGCTACTCTTCGCGCACCATGCGGATGAGTGGCATCATACTGCTCGCATTTATCGTTTTCCATATCGCGCATTTTACCGCCCGTAGCGTGCCGGGTATGCAGTATGAAGAAGCGGGGGTGCTCACACCGATGGAAGTGCCGCTCGTCAAGCATGGTGAAGCTGTCATGAAAAACGGCCACGGTGTCATGACCTTTAATGTCAACGACATGATGATCGCCGGCTTTCAGGTTTGGTGGGTCTCGGCTTTCTACATCCTAGCGACGGGGCTACTTTGCATGCACCTCACGCATGGCTTCAGCAGTATGTTTCAGAGCGTCGGTCTTCGCAATACGCTCTGGCGCAAACGGCTCGATCGGGTTGCGCTAGTTTACGGATGGGTGGTTTTCCTAGGGTTTGCGATCATCCCACTCGCGACGCTGGCCGGCGTCCTTAAGTCGGATCCCACCGGCGGTTTGGCGACCGAGTCGGCTGCTATCATCGAAACACATTCCAAATAGGGCTAAAATACATGAATCTGGATTCCAAAATACCCGAGGGGCCGCTTGCTGAGAAGTGGACGAGCCACAAGTTTAAGATGAAGTTGGTCAACCCAGCCAACCGCCGTAAGTATAACGTAATTGTCGTTGGTTCGGGTCTCGCCGGAGGTGCGGCAGCAGCTAGCTTAGCTGAGCAGGGCTACAATGTTGCCTGCTTCTGCTATCAGGACAGCCCGCGTCGTGCGCACAGTATCGCCGCGCAAGGGGGTATCAACGCCGCAAAAAACTATCAAAATGATGGCGATAGCGTGCACCGTCTTTTCTACGACACCGTTAAAGGCGGCGACTATCGCGCCCGCGAGGCCAACGTCTATCGCCTCGCCGAAGTGAGTGCGGATATTATTGACCAATGCGTGGCCAATGGAGTGCCCTTCGCCCGCGAGTATGGCGGTCTTCTGGCGAACCGCTCGTTCGGTGGTGCACAGGTCTCCCGTACTTTTTATGCGCGTGGTCAAACCGGTCAGCAGTTGCTGCTCGGTGCCTACTCTGCCTTGAGCCGGCAGATTGGCCTCGGTAAGGTGAAAATGTATAACCGACATGAGATGCTTGACCTCGTCAAAGTCGATGGCCACGCCAAGGGCATCGTCGTCCGCAACATGGTGACCGGTGAGGTCTCCAGCCACGCCGGCGACTGCGTCATCCTGGCAACGGGTGGATACGGTAACGTATTCTTTTTGTCGACCAATGCACAAGGTTGTAACGTGACGGCTGCTTATCGTGCGCACAAGCGAGGAGCTGGATTTGCTAACCCATGCTACACTCAAATCCATCCCACATGTATTCCCGTGCATGGTGATAAGCAGTCCAAGTTGACCTTGATGTCAGAATCGCTACGCAATGACGGTCGGATCTGGGCCCCGATGGACCCCGCAGTTGCGGAGAGAATCCGCAAGGGTGCGCTCGATCCGAACACCATCGTAGAAGAGGATCGTGATTACTTTCTCGAACGCAAGTATCCGAGTTTTGGCAATCTGGCACCTCGTGATATTTCTTCGAGGGCTGCAAAGGAAGTCTGCGATGAGGGACGTGGTGTTGCGACCACTGGTCTGGGCGTTTTCCTAGACTTCCGCGATGCGATCAAGCGCGACGGCAAGAAAGCCATCGAGGAGCGCTACGGAAACCTTTTTGACATGTATCAGTGCATCACAGGAGACAATCCCTACGAGACACCGATGATGATCTTTCCCGCCGTGCACTACACCATGGGCGGCCTCTGGGTGGATTATAACTTGGAGTCGACCATCCCCGGCATGTTTGTCGGCGGCGAGGCCAATTTCTCGGACCACGGGGCCAATCGCTTGGGTGCATCGGCTCTAATGCAGGGTCTTTCCGATGGATACTTTGTGCTGCCCTACACGGTCGGCAATTATCTGGGCGAGCAGGGCGTTGCCGCGGCTGGCAAAGTGACGACAGATCATCCGGCTTTCGCGGAGGCTGAGGCCGATGTGAAGTCCCGGATCGATCGCTTCCTAGCCATAGGCGGAACCGAGTCGCCCCGTTCCTTTCACAAGCGCCTCGGGCACATAATCTGGGAGTATTGTGGCATGGCACGCTCGAAGGAAGGCCTTGAGTCTGCGATCGAACAAATCAAGGAACTTCGCAAAGAATTCTGGACGAATCTACGTGTCGTCGGTGATGCCGACGGGCTGAACCCCGAACTCGAGCGAGCAGGACGGGTTGCCGACTTTATTGATTTTGGCGAGCTCATGTGTCGCGATGCCCTCATGCGCGAGGAATCATGTGGTGGGCACTTTCGAGTCGAACATCAGACCGAAGAGGGCGAAGCGCTCCGAGATGACGAAAACTTCACCTTCGCTGGTGTGTGGGAGTTTAAGGGCGACGATGTTGCGCCGCAGCTCCACAAAGAACCACTGATTTACGAAAACGTTAAACTGGCGACCCGCAGCTACAAATAAGCCAACCCATACGAACGATGGAAAAAACAATGAATCTCACACTCCGTGTTTGGCGTCAGAAGAACCGCCTTTCTGTTGGGCAATTCGAAACGTATCAACTCTCTGATGTTTCCGAGGACTCCTCTTTTCTCGAGATGCTCGATATTCTCTCAGAGCAGCTCGTTGCCGACGGTCATGAACCTGTGGCCTTTGACCACGATTGCCGCGAAGGTATTTGCGGTATGTGTTCGATGACGATTAACGGGCAGCCGCACGGCCCCGAAAATGGAACCACCGCCTGCCAATTGCACATGCGTCACTTCCATGACGGTCAGACGATCACTATTGAGCCATGGCGCGCCAAGCCGTTTCCGGTCATTAAAGATCTGGTGGTCGACCGCTCGCCACTCGATAAGATTATTCAAGCGGGAGGCTTTATCACGGCTCGTGCGGGCAGTGCAGTCGACGCCAACGCCATGCCCATCGCCAAGCAAACGGCCGATTACGCGATGGATGCGGCCGCTTGTATTGGCTGCGGGGCCTGTGTTGCCGCTTGCCCGAACGCTTCGGCTATGCTCTTCACTTCGGCTAAGGTGGCGCATATGAATAGTCTGCCACAGGGCCAGCCGGAGAAGCATCGCCGCACATTGGCTATGGTCACAACTATGGACGGTGAAGGTTTCGGAGGTTGCACTAATATCGGTGAGTGTGAAGCGTCTTGTCCGAAGAATATTCCCCTCGATATGATCGCGCACCTCAACCGCGATTATGCTCTGGCTCAGCTTAAGAATTTCTTTGAGCCTGTCGCTTAACTCGCCCCCAGAGAATACCATGGCGAATCCGATGATGAATGCTGGCTTGCCAGCCAGTATCTAATTCACCGAAACTGTCTTCCATGGCAGATTCATGGGAAACCCTTAAACTATTGGCCGATTCCACGCGGGTGCGCATCCTTTCCCTCTTGACTCGTGAGGAGCTCTCAGTCGCCGAGCTGCAGGAGGTGCTCGACATGGGGCAGTCCCGTATTTCCTCACACCTAGGTCTGCTGCGGCAAGGCGAACTCGTCCACGACCGCAGGGAGGGGAAGAAGACCTTTTATGCGATCAACCGAAATTTCGACACTCAGGGCTTGGCTCTGATGGAGGCTGCCTGTGCCTCGGTCGAGGCCTCAGAGCAGATTGCCTCCGACTGCGCGAATCTAAAGCGTATTCTCGAAAAGCGGAAGCAGCAGTCAGAGCAATATTTCAACTCGGTTGCTGGGCGTTTGGGTAAAAACTACTGCCCCGGGCGTAGCTGGGAGGCGATTGGACATTTTTTGCTCCACCTCACTCCCAAAATTACGATTGCTGATCTCGGGGCGGGCGAGGGTTTGATCTCGCAATTGCTGGCGCGCCGCGCCGAACAAGTCATTTGCATCGACAATTCGCCGAAGATGGTCGAATTCGGGAGTGAGTTGGCTGAGAAAAACGGCTTTGCCAATTTAAGCTATAAGCTCGGTGATATCGAAGAGGTGCCCTTGGAATCCGACAGCGTCGACTTGGCTCTGCTCAGTCAGGCGCTGCACCATGCGCAGCATCCCGAGGCCGCGGTGCGGGAGGCCTACCGTATATTGAAGCCTGGAGGTGAATTGATCATTATCGATCTTCTCGAGCACCATTTCGAGAAAGCCCGTGAACTCTATGCCGACGTCTGGCTGGGGTTTTCTGAAAATGCGCTCTATCAGCAATTGAAAGCTACTGGCTTTCGTAAAATCGAAGTCAACGTCGTCGCACGCGAATCAGAAGAGCCTAATTTTCAGACGGTTCTAGCTAGCGGTGTGAAATAAGCCAAAGTGGCGGCAACCTTCGAGCACGCCGCTCGTCGCCGGACTCCTAGCCAGATAGAGTCGATCCGGAAGGCCGCGCTCGTGCATCCTCTTGCTCACCTTATCCGCGAGTGCAGGACTGCCGTTGGCGACGATGATCGCGCGGAATCCACTGACTAGCGCTGCGTAGTCGTTACCCGAGTCGCCGGAGTAGATCACTTCGTCCGGGTGAAAGTTTGCGTGCTTACTTAGCCATATAAGCGCATAGGCTTTGGAGATGCCGCTCGGCATCACATCCAACAAGCCGCAGTTTAAGAAGGGATCCAAACTCCCCATACAGTTGTAGGGAAGTTTTGCTTCTTGGAGTCGAATTTTGATCCGTTCGACTAATTGTTGCACGGCCCCAGCCGATGACTGATAGCTGGTCTTGAAGCGCTGTTGATGCTCGAGGGGTTGTAGCTCCAGGCCTTCGATGGTGCTAAGTGTATCTTCAATTACCTGCCGGTCTACGCCGCTCGACATTGCTGCGACGTGCCTTTCATACGCGGAGAAAGCATGATAGCCGTCACTGTCGCGCCTATAGATCGCGCTACCCACATCGCATACGATCCAGTCGGGTGCCGGGAGATCGTATTGTTCGATGGCGTCGATGGCAGACTCAAAGTGCCGACCGGTCACATACACGAGTTTCGATTTTGTGGCGACCAAAGATTCTTTGAGTATAATCAAATCTTTGTTATTATCGGGCGTATTTGGCAAAGGAATGAGAGTGCCGTCAAGATCGGTGGCGAGGACCGAGGGAGCAATTTCAGATTGAGGATTGAAATGATTCATAGGATGGCGTTATATGATATGTGCGCGTAAGGCTTCAAGGTGCGCCTAAGTGCCTTGTTAATCTTAAGTTGCCGACTATACATGATAATCAGTGAATCACTAGCAGGAGCTGAAACAAACCCAAAAACCTCACCCCTCGTAGTGTTTGGCGAAGTACTCTTTGACTGTTTTCCCGATGGTCAGCAAATACTGGGAGGCGCTCCCTTCAACGTTGCATGGAGTTTGTGTGGTTTCGGTCAATCACCCATATTTATTAGTGCGGTTGGAGACGACGAAGAGGGGCGTAAGATCTTATCCCAAACAAATATGTGGGGGATGTCCACTGAAGGCCTACAGACGGATGTGGAGCATGCCACGGGTTTGGTGCAAGTGACGGTTGACGTCGACGAGCCGAGTTATGATATCTGTGAGAGGCGCGCGTGGGATTTTATCGAAGACGATGGCTGGTTAGCGACTGATATGATCTACCACGGGCTCCTCGCTTTACGGAGTGAACGTAGTCGCGCCACGTTCGAGGCCTTGGTTCATCGTTCCAGGGCGAAGCGTTTTTTCGATATCAACTTGCGGCCACCTTACGACTCCATGGAGTTGGTCAAAAAGTGGATCCGTGATGTCGATTGGCTTAAGTTGAATATCGATGAGTTGCAGTCCTTGCTCGGTTTGCCGAGGATTGAATTTGCGGATGCTGCAGGTGCCGTTGAGAAACTTCGTGCTGAATACGGCATTCGCAATCTTCTCCTCACTGGCGGTAGTCAAGGGGCGTGTATTTTTGGCGAATCTGGGCAGGCCGCCTGTATGCCCGCGCCGAGGCCAGATCCTTTTGTCGATACGGTGGGTGCGGGCGATTCATTTTCGGCGTATACCATACATGGGATATTAACAGGTATGCCGGTCGCAGAAATAATAAAGAATGCCAGTCGTTTTGCAGCCAGAGTCTGTGGGATTCAAGGTGCCACCACCCTCGACAGGAGATTTTACCAATAGGATATTATTATGGCTAAAGAAAAAGGACTACGCATCGCACTGATCAGCCTTCACGGCCTGATCCGCGGCGAAGAACTTGAATTGGGCCGCGACGAAGACACTGGCGGACAGACACGCTATGTCTTGGAACTTGCCCGTGCGCTCTCCGAGCGCGATGACATTGAGCGGGTTGACTTGATTACTCGAGAGATCATTGACGATAAGGTGTCGGACGACTACGCCAAGCTCGAGGAGCAAATTGCGGAGAAGGCTTATATCGTGCGTATTCCATTCGGCCCCAAGCGCTACTTGAGTAAATCCAAGCTCTGGCCGTATATGGAGATGTTTGTCGATCAGTGCCTGAGCTATTTCCAGAGAACGCGCTCGGTGCCAGATGTCATTCATGGCCACTATGCTGATGCTGGCTACGGAGGTGGGCAACTTGCCCGGCTACTCGGAGTGCCGTTTGTTTTCACCGGTCATTCATTAGGGCGCGTTAAACAGCGCCGCCTGGAAGATTCAGGTTTAAGTGCGGACAAAATTGAATCTCGCTATGCCATCTCAAGCCGCATCGAGGCGGAAGAGTTCGCTCTGGAGACCTGCTCGCTGATCTGTACCAGCACCCACCAGGAGGTGAAGGAACAATACGAACAGTATGAAAACTACATCCCTGAGCGAATGGAGGTGATTCCCCCAGGTGTCGACTTGAGCGCTTTTCATCCGCCAGTGGAGGGTGAGCCGACTTCGCAACTGGCGAAGGACGTGAATGCCTTCTTGCATAATCCTGAAAAGCCGATGGTGGTCGCGATGGCCCGACCTGACGAGCGCAAGAACCTGGAGATGCTCGTGAAGACCTACGGCGAGTCGCCCCAGCTCCAGCGTGAGGCCAACCTTGTACTTATTATGGGTACGCGTGGGGATATACGGGAAATGCCACCTGGGCAGCGGACTGTTTTAACGAACGTGCTGACTCTGATTGATGTCTACGATCTCTATGGTAAAGTCGCTTACCCCAAAAATCATGCGGCTGCTGACGTAGCCACACTTTACCGCGAGATCACCAAGTCGCGCGGGGTCTTTGTCAATGCGGCGATGACGGAGCCATTCGGCTTAACTTTGCTTGAAGCTGCGGCCAGCGGCGCGCCGATTATCGCTACCAATGACGGCGGGCCCACTGATATTATTGCCAACTGTAAAAATGGCGCATTGGTGGATCCATTCGATTCCAAATCGATAGAAAAAGCGATCCTACATGCCCTGATCGAGCCTGCGCAATGGGATGAGTGGTCGCAGGCAGGTTTGGAGAACGTAAATATTTATTATTCTTGGCACCGTCATGTGGAGCGCTACCTGCGGGATATCAAAGAGGTGCTGGGGGACTCTGATGTGCCGCCTCCTATCGCCCGTGGTCGCACCACTAAGCGCTTGCCGCAGGTCGACCGCCTGATCATTGCGGATATCGACAACACGCTGACTGGCGATGATGATGCGATGCACGACTTTTTCAGGCTTATTGGGGAGGCGGAAGACCATATCGGCTTCGGCATCGCCACCGGACGTCGCTACGAGGAAGTCATGGAACTGATGGTCGAGTATGAAATTCCCCACCCGGAAGTTCTGATTACATCAGTCGGCACGGAAATCTACTACGGCAAAAACTACACGCTGGATACGAGCTGGCGTAAGCATATTGACTTCCGCTGGAACCCGGAGCAGATCCGAAGAGTGCTTGAGCAGGTCGACGGTTTGTATCTTCAAGAAGAACACGAGCAATCGACCTACAAGATTAGCTATCAAGTCGACTTTGCTATCGCGCCGAAGCTGGCCGCGATTAAGCGTATCCTGCGTGAGAATGGCGTCCGTGCTAAGTGTATCCTTTCGCTGGGCATGTTCCTCGATATTATTCCATCGAGGGCGGGTAGTGGTATCAGCATACGCCATATGGCTTATAAATGGGGGTTCCCTTTGGAGCATATCCTGATTGCCGGTGATTCGGGAAACGACGAAGAAATGCTGGCCGGTAATACGCTGGGTGTCGTCGTCGGCAACTATAGTTCGGAACTGGAGAAGCTGCGCAAATACCCACGCGTCTACTTTGCCGAAAAATCGCATGCCGCAGGGATTATTGAGGGGATCGAGTATTACAACTTTCTCGATCAAATCACAATTCCCAACGAAAAAATGATAGGTTCCGAAGATGCCTGACCTGAATTTAGTCTACGAGGCCAGCCGCACACTCCGACGTATACAACCTAAGATTCAGGAGAAAATCGACGGAGCTTCGGATTCCACCTGTAGCGCTGCACTGCTTGGAGAAACGATCGACGCCCGCTTGGCCGAGCACTGGCCGCGCTTGTTCGAGCTGCTTTACCGCTTATATGGGGCGCACTACGATTTCTTTTATTATATTGAAAGAATCCTCCTCACCGCAGTCGATTCTTGGTTGGATCGACCCGAAGATCTGCGTCAGCTCGATCTGCGCCGCGAAAATGATCCTACTTGGTATCTCTCGGAGCGCATGGTCGGAGGCTCGCTCTACGTCGATCTTTTCAGTGATGACCTCAACTCCCTGCGCGATAAAATACCTTATCTCAAAGACCTCGGGCTGACGTATGTGCACTTAATGCCTTTGTTTAAGGCTCGTGAGGGCAACAGCGATGGAGGCTACGCCATTAGTGATTACCGTAGTGTCGATAAACATCTGGGCACGATGGAGGAGTTGCGTGCCTTGACGCACGATTTCCGTGCAGTCGGTATCTCACTGGTCATTGATTTTGTTTTCAACCACACCGCCGACGACCACGAGTGGGCTATCCGTGCGCAAGAGGGCGACCGCGAATACATGGATTACTACTACATGTATCCGGATCGTGACGTGCCTGAGCAATACGAACGTACTCTTCGCGAAATCTTCCCGACCCTTCGCCGGGGTAACTTCACTTGGCATGAGGGGACCCAGCGCTGGATTTGGACGACATTTAACAGCTTTCAATGGGATCTCAAATACGCCAACCCCGAGGTTTTCCGAGCCATGGCGGAAGAGATGCTCTTCCTTGCCAACACCGGCGTGGAGATCCTCCGTCTTGATGCAGTCGCCTTTATTTGGAAGCGAATGGGGACGACCTGCGAAAACTTGCCCGAAGCTCACCTTTTGATTCAGGCTTTTAACGCGGTTTGCCGTATCGCTGCTCCGGGCCTTGCTTTCAAGTCGGAGGCCATCGTCCATCCTGACGAGGTGGTCAAATATATCAGTACCGAGGAGTGTCAGATCTCCTACAACCCGACACTCATGGCCTTACTTTGGGAGGCTCTTGCCACTCGCGATACCAAGTTACTCAAGCATTCGGTCGGGCACCGTCAATATCTCTTGCCGGGGACTGTTTGGGTTAATTATCTCCGGAGCCACGATGACATCGGCTGGTCTTTTGATAATGAGGATGCCTGGTCAGTTGGTATCAACCCCGAAGACCACCGCAATTTTCTCAACAGTTTTTATACAGGCAGTTTCAAAGGTTCTTTTGCCAGCGGCGTGCCTTTTCAGCGCAATCTCGACACCGGCGATATGCGCGTCTCCGGTACGATGGCTTCGCTGGCCGGCTTGGAGCAGGCTCTAGTGGCCGACGATGCATTGCTGATTGAGATGGCGCTGCGTCGCATACGCATGCTTTATGGTGTGCTTTGCAGTATCGGAGGCATCCCGCTCATCTTTCTTGGGGAAGAGTGGGGCATGTTAAACGATTACGATTATCTCGCAGATCTAGAAAAGAAAGAGGACAGTCGTTGGGTGCATCGTCCAAAGATGAATTGGGCGCTCCTTAAAGATCTCAAAAAAAAGAAACGCTCTCCGCGTGTGCGCATTTTTCGCGATATCCAGATGCTCTTTGAGCACCGTAAAAACTGCCCGGCCTTTACCGGTAGCCAGATGCGCTTACTGCATACGGATAATACCCATGCGATCAGCTTCCTTCGTTGGAACGAAGGCTACCGACTGGTCGTAGTCGCCAACTTTTCCGATGCCCCACAAACGGTCAATATGCGCCGTTTACGCACGGAGGGCTTAGCGCACTTCTTTAAGGATGTTCTCAGTGAGCGAACGATCTCCACGCACGACGACTTCGACTTAGAGCCTTATGAACTGCTTTGGTTGGAAGAGGATTAAGGGAGGTGCCATATTAAACACGGGGTCAGGCGGCCATCCCGCTTAGCGGGAAAACCGCATACGTAGGTCCGCTCCTTTAGGTGCGAGACGCGTTCCGGCAACTGTTGCGGTTTGTGTTCGCCCCCGTGGATTTAATGGCACCCGATTAAGGGCACTGCTGGAAAGCTCCCTTGAAACGAACGCAGATTTTTTTGTAATGGCTAAAGCGACGCCCGCATTAGGTTTACTTTTCTTCTAATGCCTGATCGGGGTCTTTCGGCGATAATCCTTCAACTGTGGCGTCGGAGGGGGCCGCAGTTTCCTCTACGACTGCTTCAATCGTCGCTCCCGCCGTAGAACCAGCGGCTGTCTCGTGTGTATCGGATGCCTCGGGTGTATTGGGTGCCTCGGGTACCTCGGGTGAAGGCTCGGCCTGAGCTTCAGGCTCTGTAGCCACAATCTCGGGACTGGTCTCCTGCGCGGTGACTTCCTGAAGCTCTGCTTCAGTCTTACTTTTGAGCTCCCGCTCTGGGTTTGTCGCCGGCTTCGGCTTGAGCGCTTTCGGTTTAGCTTCTGGCATTGGAGGCGCTGCAAACAAACGGCCATCTCCGTATTCGGTGACATAGCCTTCGGTGATCAGCCAGCGCAGATCAATCATGAGTTGACGCAACTTCTTTTCGTCTTCCGCGCTCAATTCTGCCTTGGGTGTGGCCTGGGTAGACGCTTTCGCATCTTCGCTGATGGCAGGGGCGGCTTCGGTGCTAGTGGTGGCATCGGTTGTGGCGTCTCCCTCGTCTCTGGCTTCGGCTTCAGCTTTGGCTTTTGCGGCAGCTTGGACTTCTGCCTCGGTCATCTTAAGTTCTTCCGGCTTCTGTTTTTCGGTGTCGATACCGATGTATTCCTTCGGTAATTTGGAGGCGGGTATATTTGGATGCTTCTCGATGAAATCGATCAAGTTGCGTATCGAATCCGTAAAAACAGTCGAGGCGTCTCGGAATTTGCGCTTGACCGCACAGACAAAGGAAACCCCCTTGGAACCTTTTTTGTAGACGGCGAATTTATGGCGACGTAGGCGTCCACGGATGTTGTTGGCCGAATCGAGCGGAAAGTGCTTTTGATGCTCGACGTAGGCTTCGACAGATTTCCGGATGTTGCTTGCTGGGAGCCGTTCGAGGTCCCGTCCAGCGAAGCGAACGGCTTCGCTGCTGCCGACGACTTGCTCCTTGCGGTGCCGCAAAAGGAAGTGGCGTGCGACATCAAGTGTCTCAAACGATTCCGGTTCCCCCTCTTGGCGGTCTTTGACCATGTAGCGCGCACCCTTTTTCATCGATTCGAGCCAAGCGTCAATTTGCTCCTGTTCTTTAACTCCTTCGATCTTCGAGGTGAATCGTTCGAAGGACATGCCGTTAATGCGGGCCGCGTAGTGGCGTTGGATGAACTCCTGATAGCGGTGATAGTTCGGCGGCCCGAGGAGTTCTCCAGTTATAGTGCAGCGGTTGATCATCTGGAAATTACCCTTGGGCGGGTCGATTTCGATCTCTTCGATGTCGAAGAATAGGTCGAGATGGTTTGTAATGACGTAGCTGATTGCCTCCTCTTCCGTTTCGAAGGGGAGGTGGCCTGGCACCGAGTAGTAAAGTTGCGCGGGTTCGCCGCCTCTGGAGCTCTTGGGCGAGACCACGACGATGTAGCGGTCGGGTTTTTCCAGGAGCAGGTGCGCGATATCAAACAGCTGATACGTCCGTGCGCTGGAGCGCAGGCGGTTGATTAGTGCCTCGAAAGCTTCGTCCTGCGGATAGAGGTCGACCTCCACCGTCGGTACGAAGGGAGCAGGGGCTGCGGGACGACCGCGGCGTTCATCGCGCCGACTTGGTTCACCACCTGGATGACCGCGGCGCTCGGATTGACTGTCACGACCGACCGAGCGACTGCCCCCGGAGCGTCGATCGCGTGGACCGCTTCCGCTGCTGCGTTTGCCTGTTGCTTCAGAACCGTAGTGCTTCGGGCGTGCAGGCTTAGCGTTAGCATCCGCCCAATTCGGGCCGAAATCTAGGCCGGAAAGTGAATTCAGGTCGAGGGCCTGTTGGGGCGCCTCAGGTTTGTTGTTTGCTGGTGTGTCAGCCATGACTATTAGGGATAAACGCGACCGCGTGAAGAGCGGGCACGTGAGTTGTGGTTAATGTATACATGTTGGTAGAGTAAATTACTTCAACATACAAGCATGCGGACGGCCTTTTTGGGGAAAGTTGGCAATTTTTTTGAATTTTATGTTGATCTCCCAAAAAAGCTACCTATCACCTTCCAACTTCGCTACGCATACGTAGTCCATCGGTCGAGTGGTGGAATTGGCAGACACGCATGATTAAGGGTCATGTGCCGTGAGGCGTGAGGGTTCAAGTCCCTCCTCGACCACCATTCTGGGTTTAGGGTAATACGTGGGGCTACACTAAGGTTCAATCATAGCGCCGGCGGAGGTTGGTCGGCAGAATGCCGAGCTCTTCGCGATATTTGGCTACGGTACGGCGAGCGATCTTGATATCCTTCTCTTTAAGCTGATCGACGATGTTTTGATCGCTGAAAGGTTTAGCTGGGTTTTCCTGTTCAATAATTTGGCTGATCATATCTTTGATTGTTTTGTTCGAGACTGACTCGCCGTTGCCGGCTTTGTAGCCGGGGGTGAAAAAATATTTGAATGCGAAGACCCCGTGCGGGGTGCGGATATATTTATTGGCGATAGCGCGGCTCACTGTGGTCTCGTGCACGCCAACTGTCTCGGCGATGGTGCTCATGGTAAGTGGGCGCAGCTTGGAGACCCCGACTTCGAAAAATTCGTTTTGGAATTTGAGGATCTCTCGGGTGATACGCTCGATCGTTTGCTGGCGTTGCTCGATCGAATTAATGAGGAATTTGCCCGAGCGCATGCGTTCCAGCATAAACTCTTTTTCGGCTTTGTTTAAGTTGCCTTTGGCCAGCATGTCTTTGTAAACACCGCTGATACGCAGGCGGGGTATGTAGTCGTTGTTAAGGACGATCTGCCACTCGTCGTACTCATCCTGAAAGACGCTAGCGTCCGGCTCAATGACCGTATTGCTGTCGGCGCTGAAGCGCTTACCTGGGGCGGGTTCGAGTGTGGAGATTTCTTCGATCGCATCCTGGATGTCTTCGGGGCTGGCACCTGTCTTGCGTTTGAGTTCGGGCACACGCCGGCGAACGAGCAGGTTGAAATGCTCACGTAGGATTTTAGAGGCGAGTGAGTCGCCGCGCCCACGCAGTTCGAGTTGCGTGGCTAAGCAGTCTTCCATATTCTCGCTACCAATGCCCGGAGGATCGAAGGTTTTCAATAGCGCTGTGGCTTTTTGCACAATGCCGTAGGGGATGCGTGAAGTCAGCGCGATGTTGGAGATCGTCTCGGTGAGATAGCCGTTGTCATCCAAACTGCCGATCAGATAGTAAAGAGCTTCGCGCTCTTGATCGTCACAGTCGGTCAATTCGGCCTGCTCGATTAAGTGCTGCTGCAAGGAGACGCTTTCGGTCAGCGAGTTTAGGAAGTAGTCGCGGCGCTCTTCATCTTCTGCGGTGTAGGACTGGCCGGAGTTTTCCTGTGCGAATTGTTCGCGCATGTCTTCGCTCATGCGCTCCAATGCACTGAAGTCCTCTGCGTTGAAGTCGAGTTCTTCGTTCGCTTCGCGTTCATTTTCATTCGTCGACTCTCGGTGTTCTTCGACGCTGATGCTGTCAACCGGGAGTTCCTCCAGTAGCGGGTTGGTTTGCAGCTCCTCCAAAATGGAGGTTCGCAGTTCGACGGCGGGTGCTTGCAGGATCTTCAGGGAATTGCGCAGCTGCGGCGCCAGAACGAGTGTCTGTGCTTGCTTCTGTACTTGTTGAAATCCTTGTGAACTCATGCTCTGAAATAGATCGTATCTCCTGTTGCCGATTCGTCGCCCTCTAGGCCGGATCCCGCGGCTGGCTTGCATCTCTCTGTTCTGAGCAGGCCACTGATTTGACCAATAGGGTGGGTTTGTGCACTATGAGTAAGGATGCGATTAGCCACCTGCCGGGCTTCACCGACGACATGACAGCCAAACTCTTCGATCTTGGAGTCGGCTTCTTGGATTCGTTTCACTGCGACGCGCTGCTCGAATCGGCCGGCTCTATTTTGCTGAGCTTCATTGACAAAGGCCATAGCACCTTCGGCGATCATCCGCAGAAGTTCGAAATGCAACTCGTTGAATATATACTTAGGCTGACTCACGGGACTCATGAAATCCCTTTGGGTGAAGTATCGCAAGCGGATTTGTCAAACTAGCATGAAAAATGCTTCACAATATTATGCTTATATAAATCCATGCTAGCAGACATGTGATTAGAGTGAGCCCAAGTGCCGCCTATAGGCTGTTGCGGACACCGACGCGCTCGTCGAAGTGGCAATGTGCTGCGAGCGGGAGTGTCGCCCGCGTTGTCAAGTTTCGGCCTAGCTTAGCGGAGATCAGAGTGCGCCCATTGACTGCCCAACCTGAGGCGTCGAGGAGGGGAGCGAGTGTGCGTTTCCGGAGTTTGAGCCAGGCGATGAGCATGGAGGGCAGGGAAATCATCAAGGTGCATCCAAGGATGACAAGCGGTAGTTCCCACCAGGTGAGTGACTTCATGGTGTTGAAGAGCGAGGCCAGGCCTGCGCCGACGGCGCCGAGGGCGATTCCACCAGCTGCCAGCATGGCCGCGACTCCTCCAAAGGCAGGGCTACTGGCGCTTTGACCAGAACCGTTGGATACGTTGCCGATGGTGTCGACGCCGGTTTCCATTTGTTTTTGCATCGCCTTGTCGCGGGTCACTGCCCATTGCTCGATTTTCTCGCCAATGAGACGGCCAGTACGCACATAGGGGCGGAAGAAGGCCTCATGGATGCTGATCGGATTCTCGATCAGGCGCACAATTGTGGTATCCCAGAGGAGTCCGCCCCGGTCGCGGAAGACGCCGTTGCGGCCGACGATTAAGTTGGCCGAATCGCCGGCCGTAAAGACTGCAGCGATGTGAAATTTGGCGGGCGAGTCTTCGCGTCGGCATTCGCAGTAGGCAACGAAGGCGCGGGAGAGGCTTGCCAGGACGGAGTGTTTGGTGGGGTCGCCGACGCGGAGGCAAAGGTGGCACTCACGTCCATCCAGAAAGAGTTCGCCCGCTTGGAAAATGGCAGAGACGGATTCGTCATAGAACTGTTTGAAATTAACGTAGTTGTTGAGCAGTGCGACGAGGTCGCGATGGTAGCGGGCTAGCTTTTCAACGCTGTCAATAGCTTTCATCTCGGGGGCGAGTTGAGCGTCTTCGTCGAGCAGCGCGTTGATTTTGTCCTGGAGGTCTGTTTTAAGGAGGTCCCTGACCCGCTGGATTTTGAGTTTATCCACGCGGGTCTCGGGTTTGGACTGCCTCCATTTGCGGTAGGCTCCGAAGCGTTTTTTCACCTCCTGCCACTCCTCGTGCTCCAATGAATCTCCTAGACCGATGCCAAGCGGTCGGATGACTTTCTCGCTGAGCTGACGCATCCGCTGGCGCCATTCTGGGTTGATCCCTTCGAAAATGGGCACGGTCGAAGTCGGGGCTACTCTGGCCAGTGGTAGGCGCTCGATGTCTTGACGCGGCAGTGAAAAATCCTCGTCAGAGATCGCGGAATAGAGGGAGGTGTTCGGGTTGAGTGGGGCCTCCGCTCGCTCGTCAAAAGCGGCCAGTTGGCAACGGGCGAAAAAGTCGTCGATCTTCTTTTCCACCGCGAGGAAGTGCTTGAATGCATCCGGTGTGGACTCACCGAGGGGGAATACGTCTTCGCCTTTTCGGGTATTCACTTCACCTTCTGTCCACCACTGGTCGTAGAGCTTCAGTTCGTCGAAAAAGCGCTTCGTTTTTTCTTGGGTCACGCCCGGTTCGCCGCTGCGGTCGGTTTCGGCACCCAGGCAGTCCATTATCTCGCCGATTAAGTCCTGCACCGCCTGCTCGTCGCAGGCGTCCTTGGCGATCACGCCGTCGCCATTCAGACGTGAGTTCCTGTAGATTTGCTCAATGTTAGCGGCCTGCCCTACGGAGATCGTCGTCGCATCGGCCGCGCCCATATTAGCGAGGATACGCTTGGCCGAGGCAAGTAGTTTGACGCCTTCTTCGTCGTCCTTGTTGATTGCGGCGAGGGGGAGGTCGCCGCCTTCGAAGAGGGATTCCGGCTTAGAGAGGCGGGCCAGCGTCCATTGCACCGCGGTCAGCATTTCCTCGATCCGCACCCGACCGTCGGCATCGTTATCGATGAGTGAGAGCGTGCGCCGATCGATTTCGAGATCGTTGACCGGGCAGCTCAGAGCCACCCAAAGTTTCGGATCGAGCGTGTCCAGCGCGCGCAGATCTTCGACGGTGTTGAGTTGCACTTGAAAAATGCCCCCTCTCCGCGTGAAGTTCCAAGGATGTTGACCGCTAGTGCTTATTATGTGGCTCATGTCGCTAAGAAACAAACTTCGTTCAGCCACACAGTTCAAACATATAGAGCACTCGGATTGACAGATGGAGTTCGGACGCTTTTCGTGTACCTATGATCACGCTCACAGATAAAGCAGTCGCACAAATTCGTAAATTAGAGGCTGATAAAGCTACCGATGGGCAACGTCTTCGCATCTTTGTCGAAGCCGGCGGATGTTCGGGCTTCGAATACGGCATGTCCTTCGATGCCAAAAAAGATGACGATCAAATACTGGAAAGTAACGGCGTCTCATTCCTGATCGACGCGACGAGCCTGGAGTATCTGGACGGCAGCGTGGTCGACTTTGACGACGGCCTGGGCGGCAAAGGTTTCGATATCCGGAATCCAAATGCCAGCAGCACCTGTGGTTGTGGACGTTCGTTTAATTAAGTAGCCGCCTAAAACCGCAGATTTTCCGCCTTTACGCTTGCCTTGATGCACTCGATGGCTATCCATCTCCGCTTTCCTGTTCACTAGGGGCAGGGAGAGCGGGGCATTTCGCCCCATAAACCGACACACATATAAAAGAAACATCGTTTCTCCCGGAGTGGTTTTCCGGGCTTTGAACACACCATGAATACCACACCTAAAGACCTCCTTGACGCAGGCGTTCACTTCGGCCACCAGCTTCGCCGCTGGAATCCAAAGTCCAAGCCCTACGTCTACGACAACCGCAACGGCATCTCCATTATCGATTTGGAGAAAACACACGCCCTCCTCGAAAAGGCCTACGCCAAGATCGAAGAGACGGTCGCTTCCGGCAAAGATGTGCTTTTTATCGGCACTAAGAAGCAAGCGCAGGAAATCATGCGTGAAGCGGCTACTGCCTGCAACATGCCTTTCTGTGTGAATCGCTGGATGGGTGGAGGCCTGACCAATTTTACAACCATCAAGAGCTCGCTCGCGAAATACCGCAAGTTCCTTAAAATGGATCAGGAAGGCGAACTCGAGAAGCTTCCCGGTAAGGAAGAAGCCGCCATCCGCCGCCAAATGAGCCGGATGAACCGCAACTTCGAAGGCATGCTAGATGTGACAGAGCTACCCGCTGCGGTCTTCGTCGTGGACACGAAGAACGAAGAAATCGCCGTGTCCGAAGCCAACCGCCTCGGCATCCCCGTAATCGGCTTGGTCGATACCAATTCTGACCCCACTGTGCTCGATTACCCGATTCCTGGTAATGATGACGCCGTGAAGTCCATTCGCATTATCGTCGAAACCATTCTTGAAGCCGCCCAAAATGGTCTGTCTCAGCGCGAAGCCAAGAAAGTGCAAAAGAGCGCCGGCCCGATCATCCGCGAGCAAGTCTTCGAGCAGCAAGGTGACGTAGAGGTGACTCTGCCCGCCGGTTATGGTGAAGATGACGCTCCTGTTCCCCAGGTAGCGGAAGCCTCTCTGCCTGAAGCAGCGGCCGATGAGCCCGTTGTTGAAACGACGCCAGAAGCTACCGAGGAGACCAAGTAGTCGACTGCGGACTGATATCTTAAGAATTTTAAACAACTTAGAAAATATGAGTGTACAAATTAATGCTAAAATGGTCGGTGAGCTGCGCGAAAGCACAGGTGCTGGACTGATGGATTGTAAGAAAGCCTTGGTCGAAGCCGAAGGTGATTTCGAAAAAGCCGTAGAGCTTCTGCGCAAGAAGGGCATGGCAACCGCCGCTAAAAAAGCCGGCCGCGATGCCAGCGACGGCCTCATCGACACTTACATCCATTTGGGGGGTAAGGTAGGCGTTATGATTGAAGTCAGTTGCGAAAGTGACTTCGTCGCCAAGACCGCGGATTTCAAGCAATTCGTGAAAGACATCGCCATGCACATCGCGGCGACCAACCCCGTCTGCGTCTCTCGCGAACAGGTCGATCCTGAGATCATCGCAGCCGAGCGCAAAGTCGCCGAAAGCCAAGCCGAAGGTAAGCCCGCCCAGGCGATCGAGAAGATCGTCGAAGGCAAACTCAATAAGTTCCTCAGCGAGTCCTGCCTTCTCGAACAAGCTTACGTCAAGAATCCTGACCAAACCGTGCAAGAAGTCCTGACCTCCATGATCGCCAAGATGGGCGAGAACATGCAGATCAAGCGCTTTGCCCGCTTCCAAGTCGGCGCCTAAGTTCTTTTCAAAAAGTTTTTGAAAGTTTCAGCCCCGCTTCGTGAGAAGCGGGGCTTTTCTTTATTTCGAGAGTGGACGCCGGGCGCACTCAAAAAGCTTCTAACTACTCACCGTTGAATCACATTTTGACCCTGTAGGGGGGGTGTGCGGGATTTGCTTGCCAGAAGCGCGTCCTTAATCAACCTACCGAATTTCTTGGATGCGGGCGTAGCTCAGTTGGATAGAGCATCGGTTTTCTAAACCGACGGTCCTGGGTTCGAATCCCAGCGCCCGTACCATGGCGAAGCCGTCTAACTACCGCTTTAGCGGAATTGGGATGAAGAACCCGTAAGAAGGGTTCGACGCAGGGAGCGCAGCGACCGGAGAAGGGGCATCCGACTTGTCCGCCGTAGCTCGAAGAGCGAAGTTGGAAGGATGATCGCCAGCGATGCCGCTTGCGGCACCAATCCCAGCGCCCTTGCCACTTGCGCAGCAAGTTGACTCCGGCTCTTGGGAGGTCGTCTCTCACGGTGCTGGATCTGCTTCCTTTTCGGAGGGACGCGCGCTGTCGCGTCCGCTGGACGTCGCGGTTCGGCCTGACTTCGGCGGACGACACGAAGGTCGTCCCTCCGGGTGAAGCTCTATCTCCTTAAATTGTTGGTAGTGTATGCTCCTCGCAAAACAATAGAGGTCACAGGCAGACCGGCGTATTCTTGCGTGGCATTGCTTGTGCGGTCTTGTCATTATCCGAGTCCATCTGTGTGCATCCGTGGTTTCACTTTTTAATAAGAGGTATTGAAGCCCCAACCGTGTCACACAGTTGCGTCAGTGGCTTGATACTGTGACAGTAGGTGTGACATCTTGGCGTTGATTTCGGTTTGATTAGTTCGGGTTTTTGCGGCTAAAAATCAATATCCAATTGTTTATCAATGGCTTAAGAATAAATAACTTTGCTGGCATCCCGAGTGCTTAATGTTTGGCATGGGTAAAATAATTGGAATTGATCTAGGCACGACAAACTCCTGCATGTCCGTAATGGAAGGTGGGGAGCCGGTCGTGATACCAAATTCGGAAGGTGCGCGCACCACGCCGTCGGTTGTCGCGTTCTCTAAGAGCGGCGAGCGTCTGGTCGGTCAAGCGGCCAAACGTCAAGCGGTCACGAATCCGCACAATACGATCTTCTCGGCGAAGCGCTTTATTGGCCGTAAGTTCTCCGAAGTGCAGGAAGAGGCGAAGAGCCTTCCTTATAAGGTGATCGAGGGCAAAAATGGCGACGCCTACATCGAGGCTGAGGTCAACGGCAAGACGGAGAAATTTGCTCCTGAGCAAATTTCCGCAATGGTCCTGCAAAAGCTCAAGGCCGACGCCGAAGCTTATCTGGGTGAAAAAGTGACCGAAGCGGTCATCACCGTGCCCGCCTACTTCAATGACGCGCAGCGCCAGGCGACGAAAGACGCCGGGCAGATCGCTGGCCTTGAAGTGAAGCGCATCATCAACGAACCGACGGCGGCCGCGCTCGCATATGGCTTGGATAAAGGGCATGATGAGGTGATTGCGGTCTATGACCTTGGTGGTGGCACCTTCGATATTTCGATCCTCGAAATCGGTGATGGTGTGTTCGAGGTTAAAGCAACGAACGGTGACACCCACCTCGGTGGTGATAACTGGGACAGCACTTTGATTGACTACCTGATTGAGGAATTTAAGAAAGAACAGGGGATTGATCTCCGTTCTGACAAGATGGCATTGCAACGCCTCAAAGAAGAGGGGGAAAAGGCCAAGATTGCGTTATCTTCGACTCAAAGCACCGACATTAACCTGCCCTTCATCACGGCAGATGCGTCTGGACCTAAGCACCTCAATATCACGTTGACCCGCTCCAAGTTGGAGCAGATCTGCGATGCGCTCTATCAGCGCACTATCGGGCCTTTCAATAGCTGCCTTAAAGATTCGGGGCACAGCACCTCTGAGATCGGCGAGCTCGTTCTGGTTGGTGGTATGACCCGTGCACCCAAAGTCGTCGAAATCGCAAAAAGTTTAACCGGCAAAACACCACACCAAGGTGTTAATCCTGATGAGGTTGTAGCCATTGGCGCGGCGATTCAGGGGGGGGTTCTCCAAGGCGATGTGCGCGACGTCCTCCTCCTCGACGTGACACCACTCACGCTTTCGATCGAAACCGCCGGTGGCGTGTCGACCGCAATGATCGAGCGTAACACGACGATCCCCACCAAGAAGAGTCAAACCTTCTCGACCTATGCGGACAACCAAACTGCGGTGGACATCAAAGTTCTCCAAGGTGAGCGCCCCATGGCGAAGGACAATAAAGTTCTTGGCAACTTCCGCCTCGACGGCATCCCCGCAGCCTCGCGCGGTGTGCCTCAGATCGAGGTGACTTTCGATATCGATGCCAACGGTATTCTTAACGTCAGCGCCAAGGATCAAGGCACGGGCAAAGAGCAGCACATCTCCATTACCGGCTCCTCGGGTCTCGATAAGGACGAAGTTGAAAAGCTGAAACGCGAAGCCGAAGCCCACGCGGCCGAAGACGAGGCGCTCAAGGCGCGCGTCGAAGCACGCAACGAACTCGACAACATGGTCTACCAAGCTGAGAAGCAAATGACCGATCTCGGTGATAAGATTCCGGCTGACAAGAAGACCGAACTCGAAGGCGCAATTACTGAGGCCAAAGCCGTTCTGGAAAACCAGGATGCCGACGCCGATGCCCTCAAGGCTCCGAAGGAAAAGATCATGGAAGTCATGCAGTCTTTTGCTCAAGATCTTTACAGTCAACAAGGTGCCGAAGGTGGTCAAGCCGCCAGCGAGGAAGCCACAAGCGACGAGTCCAAGAAGAGCGAAGACGATGCCGTCGACGCCGACTTTGAAGTCGTCGACGATGACAAAAAATAAACTTTAACGGTAGCGCGCGTATTTTAATGCCGTGCGCTGCTTTTGTTAAAATCATAATCTCCAGAAACCATACATAATAAAAACATATGAAAATCAAACCACTCGGTGAACGCGTTCTATTGAAACGCATTGAAGAAGACGAACAAGTCCGCGGCGGGATCATTATCCCCGATTCCGCAAAGGAAAAATCTCAGGAGGCGGAAGTCGTCGCTCTGGGTACTGGCAAGAAGGATGATAACGGTAAGGCCGTTCCCTTCAACGTCAAGAAAGGCGATCGAGTCCTCCTTCCTCAATACGGCGGTACGCCCGTCAAGGTCGATGGTGTCGAATATATCCTCATCGATGAGGATAGTATTCTTGGCGTGATCGCATAACTGAGCTACTCATTTAAACTTAAATAATAAAATAAAAATAACAAATTATGGCTAAGCAAATTCTATTCGATGAAGCAGCTCGCAAGAAAATCCTTAAAGGCGTCGAGACCCTTTCACGTGCTGTGAAGGTGACTCTCGGACCCAAGGGTCGCAACGTACTGATCGACAAAAAATTCGGCGCACCGACCGTCACTAAGGACGGCGTTACCGTCGCTAAAGAAATTGATCTCTCCGATCCTTACGAGAACATGGGCGCACAAATGGTGCGCGAGGTGGCTTCCAAAACTGCGGACTCCGCAGGTGATGGTACCACGACGGCTACTGTCCTGGCCGAAGCGGTCTACCGCGAAGGGATTAAGAACGTAGCTGCAGGTGCTAACCCGATCTACCTCAAGCGCGGTATCGACAAGGCTGTCGCCGCTGCGACAGCTGCCTTTGCCAAGCAAAGTAAGAAGGTCAAAGACCGCGAAGAAATTCGCCAGGTGGCAACTGTTTCTGCTAACTGGGATCGTGAAATCGGCGACATCATCGCCGATGCCATGGACCGCGTAGGCAAGGACGGCACTATCACTGTCGAAGAAGCCAAAGGTATCGAAACCTCCCTCGACGTGGTCGAAGGTATGCAGTTCGATAAGGGCTACCTTTCTCCGTACTTTTGCACCGACGCGGAAGCCCAGGAAGTGAACTTTGAAGACGCGCACATCCTTATTCACGAGAAGAAGATTAGCAGCCTTAACGAAATTCTACCGCTTCTCCAATCCGTCGCTAAAACCAACAAGCCATTCCTCATCATCGCCGAGGACATCGAAGGCGAAGCCCTCGCTGCACTGGTGGTCAACAAGCTCCGCGGCACACTCAATGTCGCCGCAGTCAAGGCTCCCGGCTTCGGTGATCGCCGCAAGGCTATGCTCGAAGACATCGCTGTCCTCACAGGCGGCCGCTGCATCACTGAAGACCTCGGCATCAAGCTTGAGAACGTTCAGCTCAGCGACCTCGGTAAGGCCAAGCGTGTCTCCATCGACAAGGAAAGCACGATCATTGTTGAAGGTGCTGGAAAGAGTGCCGACATTCAAGGCCGCGTGAAGCTAATCCGTCGCCAAATTGAAGAAACCTCCTCTGACTACGATCGCGAGAAGCTCCAAGAGCGTCTTGCCAAGATCGCTGGTGGTGTCGCCGTTATTAACGTCGGTGCACAAACTGAGCCGGAAATGAAGGAGAAGAAAGACCGTGTCGACGACGCCTTGCACGCTACACGTGCGGCCGTTGAAGAAGGTATTCTTCCCGGTGGCGGTGTAGCATTGCTCCGGGCAGCAAAGGCGATCGAAGAATCCGCTAAGCTACTCGAGGGTGATGAAGCCCTCGGTGCATGGATTGTCCGTCGTGCCATTGAGTCGCCCCTCCGCCAACTCTGCACAAACGCAGGTGTCGAAGGTTCACTCATCGTTGCTGAAGTCCTTAAATCTAAGGGCTCCATGGGCTATAACGTGGCCACTGGCGAATACGTGGACCTGCTCAAGGCCGGTATCGTCGATCCAGCCATGGTGACTCGCACGGCCCTGCAAAATGCCGGTTCTGTTGCTGGCCTGCTCCTGACGACCGAATGCATGATCACAGACGAGCCTGAAAAGGACGGTCATGGCGGCGGTATGCCTGATATGGGCGGCATGGGTGGCATGGGTGGCATGGGCGGCATGATGTAATCTCCTCTGGAGTTTACTCGCTCAAACCAAACAACACATTCCAATCACAAAGCCCCGACCGAAATGGTTGGGGCTTTTTCGTGTATAAAGGGTAGGGTGGTTGGTTCGGTTCGCTCTGTGCTCGGTTCGACTGGCTCACCACTGGCCGGACTTGTCGGCTTTGCCTCGGAACGCAGAAACCGCCGTTCCTCTCTGGGCTCAGTCGGCCATTTGCAAAATGACAGAGGCACGACCAGGCTTGCCGAACGGATGGCTCGGGCTTCGACCAGATCAGCCGAGCACGAGCGGCCCCTACCTTTCCATAATTCGCCAAATCTCCGACTAGGGGGTTGATTTGCCACAAGCATGCACTTTTAATCAGCTAATACATGTTACTTTTGCCCACCCTATGAGCCAAACCAGAGTAGTCGCTGCTGTCGAAATCGGGACGTCCAAGATTGCCGTCCTCTTGGGCGAAATTGTCGGCGACTCCGGGCTCAACATTATCGGGCATTCGGTCGGCACTTCCAAAGGTGTCAAAAAAGGGGAAATTACCGATCTGGATAAGGCGAGCGATTGTGTGCACGCCACTATTCTCAAAGCAGAGCAAAATGCTCAAAGCCGGGTGGATGAAGTCTATCTCGCGCAAACTGGCCGCCATTTGATCGGTAATTTCAACGTCGGGAGCTCGAATGTCAGCTCACCGGACGGCGTCGTGCGACGTGTCGATATGGACGCAGCGAAGGAAGATGCCAAACGCCGCACGCTCCCGCGGGCGCGCACCTACATCCACCACATTCAGAATCCTTTCTCACTCGACGGCCGCCCAGTGGAGAATCCCCTGTCGAAAGAAGGGCGTCAGTTGCAGGTTGGCTATTGGTCAGTTCATGGGGATAGCGAGGTCGTCAGTGACAGCCTGCGCGTGATCCGTGGGATCGATCTCGATGTCAGCGATATTATTATATCCAGTATTGCTTCGGGTGCAGTGCTACTTGAAGAGTCGGAAAAAGAAAACGGTGCTCTCGTCATCGATATGGGTGGCGGCACGACGGATTATGTACTTTATCGGAAGGGTTACATCGTGAAGACCGGAGTTGTACCCGTGGGCGGCGACCATATTACCAACGACCTGAGCATCGGGCTGCGGGTGGCGCGCAAGAGTGCTGAAGAATTTAAGCTCAAGAATGGCCGCGCTTACTATCAAACGGAAGATCGGGATGAAAAAGTCTGGCTTTTTGGTGATCTCACTATTGGCGACCGCGAGTATCCACTCGCCGCGATCACGAAGATTATCGAGGCGCGGGTTTTTGAGGTCTTTGATATGATCAAAGAGCAGCTGGAAGTCGCCAAAATCTTCGTGCCGGGCGACATTGCTTCGGGAGTGGTCCTGACTGGGGGCAGCTCACGCTTGGCCGGCATGGCTGAGGCGGCGCAGCGACAATTTGGTTTGAATGCCCGCGTTTCCGAAGGGCCATCCGATGTGGCTGAGGAGCTCCGCGCGCCCGAATATAGCACCACGCTCGGCTTGCTTCACTACGCCTTGACTGGCCAGGAGGAGAGCCAACAGCCAGCCAAGCCGTCGGGTATACTGCGCAAACTGACGGGCTTCCTCAATTTTGATTAAAGTGGATACGACAGCCGATACATTGTTTAGCCGAAGGGCCGCACAAGGAGATCTTAAGATTAAGATCATCGGTGTCGGCGGCGCGGGCACGAATGCGGTCGATGGGCTGAAGCTCGACGATTTGGGAGACGTGCGCCTCGCCGCGATCAACACCGACGCGCAGGCGCTCAACCAGTCGCCCCTCGCGGAAAAGTTGATCATCGGACGCTCCGTCACTCGTGGTCTGGGCGCGGGTGGAGAGCTGGAGATCGGCAAAGCGGCCGCCGAATCGGATCGCGACGCCATCGCCCGCTTGATCGGGGATATGGATTTAATCATCCTCGTAGTGGGGCTCGGTGGGGGCACCGGTAGTGCGGCTGCCCAAGTCGTGGCGGAACTCGCCGCGAAGACAGATGCCCTCGTGCTGGCCTTCGCCACGCTGCCGTTCAGCTTCGAAGGCGCGCGCCGCAAACGCATAGCCGAAGAGAGCATCGGCGATTTGCGGCAGTTGGTGCACGGCCTCATCCCATTGCCCAACGATGTGCTTCTGCAGGAAGGGGAGGAAGATACCAGCGTGCTCAATGCCTTTGCGGTGGCCGACCGTTGGATCGGGCGCGGCGTGAACTCGCTCTGTGCGATGCTTCTTAAGACGGGCCTGATCAACCAAGATTTTAGCTCGCTACGGTCGGTCTTCCAGGATCGGGGGGGCAAGACCATCTTCGGCACTGGCACCGCGACCGGCGGCGACTATGTGAAGGATGCGCTCGAAGACCTCTTCATCTGCCCGCTGCTGCATCTCGGCGACCGCCCCGCACAGTTGGATCGTATTTTGGTCAACGTGATTGGAGGCACGGACCTAGGCATCGCTAAGGTCAACGAGATCATGACACAAGTGGCCAAGCGCTTCGGCTCGCGCGAGGATATCGTCTTTGGTGCGGTCATTGATGAAAGCCGTAGCCAGAGCTTGGAACTCTGTATTCTCGGAAAGGCGGAGATGGATGCCGTGGCTGCCCCTGCGCCAGAACCGGCGGCGAAGAAAACCATCACCACCGGCCTCGGTTTGGAGACTGAAATCTCGCAGGACAATCAGTTCTCCAAACCCGTGCACCGATCCAAACTGCCGGGAAAAAAGAAGCAGCCCGATGTCAACCAAGACGAGTTCACCTTTATCGATAACGATGCCCAGCGCGGCTACTTTGAAAAGACCGACCGCAACGAATACAATGACGAAGACCTCGATGTGCCCACCTTCATGCGCAGAGGGATCAAGATAAAGATCAAATAGCTTATGCCTTGGTACCTCTACCATGCTCTGAAGCAGTTATTTCCTTCCGGGCGGTTTTTCTCCTTCTTCTCGCTTATGTCGATCATGGGTGTGATGCTTGGCGTCTGTGTTTTGATCATTGTGCAGAGCGTTATGAACGGCTTCGGTGAGGGCATCAGGCAGCGACTCACGGAGACGCAGGGTGATATCCGTATTCGTTCGAACGAGATTATTTATGATTGGGAGGATGTGCTCGATACACTTACAGAGCAATCGGAAATCGTCGCCGCGGCACCCTTTGCCGAAGGCGTTATTATGCTCCAACATCAGAACCGGCCACAATTTCCTTTTGTCCGCGGAGTGGACCCTTTGACCGAAGAGGCGGTCGTACCGATATCCAAGTTTCTGACGCTTGGAAATATGGAGGACTTTGACGATGAGGGCGTTTTCCTCGGCGAGGGTCTAGCTTATGCACTCAAGGCGGGCCCTGGGTCGACAGTGGAGGTCTTCACGCCGCTCATGCTCGAAGCTTTAAAGCAAGACGAAGTCTTGCTACCGCGTGAGTTCAAAGTAGTGGGGCTCTTCCGCACGGGGTCACCGCAGGTCGATGGTAATACCATGATCACTACCCTGCGCGTCATGCAGGAACTCTACGGTCTGGAAAACGGCGTCCATGGTATCGTCCTGAAGTTGCGCCCCGGTCAGGAAGCTTTTGGCTACAGCGTGGATCTTGAGCGCGAGGTGCTGCGTCCCGGCTTGAAGGCAGTTAGTTGGATCGAGTCGAACGAAGAGTTTCTGTTCGTCATCGAACAGGAGAAAAGGGTGATCTCGTTTATCATCATCTTTATCATTCTGGTGGCCTCATTCTCCATAGCGATCGCTCTGATGATGGCGGTCATCCGTAAGACACGTGAGATCGGACTGCTCGTGGCCATGGGCGCGCGTCCGCATCAGGTGGCCTACAGCTTTTGTTTCCAGGGCTTCGTCATCGGTTTTTTCGGCAACGCGATGGGGATACTCATGGCGATGATTTGCCTGCACTATCGTCGTCAAATACTTTCGCTCTATGCGGACATAAGCAATACGCAGACAAACTTCCTCGGGCAGTATGATGTCTATGAGATTCCGGTGCACTATTTAGCCTCGGATTTTATTACGGTAACTTGCTTTGCCCTAGTGATCTCTACCTTGGCCGGGCTTTTACCTGCGCTGCGTGCCGCCCGCCTGAAGCCCGCCGATGCCTTGCGCAGTGAATGATAGCGATACGATGCGGGATACGGGATGCTGGAAAACATGGCTGAAAACATGAATCACTCGAATAACATTTTACTGGAAGCACGAGGGCTCGGAAAAACTTTCCCTGGGGCAGATCAAGCGATCTCTGTATTGGACGGAGTTGACTTCGCCCTTCGCGCAGGCGAGAGCGTGAGCATCCGTGGTGAGTCAGGCAGTGGTAAGTCGACTTTGCTCAATCTACTTTCCGGCTTGGAACGTGCCGATGCCGGTCAGCTTTTTTGGCAGGGGAGCGAGGTGACGCGCTATTCGCTCTCGAAGCTCGCGGCCTCGCGGACTTTATTTATGGGCTTTGTCTTTCAGGCCTACTATCTGGCGCCCGAATTAAACGCGCTGGAAAATGTGCTCCTCAGTGCACGTATTGCGGGGCGTGTGGACCGTGCTGTGCGCGAGCGCGCGGAGGCCTTGCTGGTGCGGGTCGGCCTGAAAGAGCGTATTCGACACAGCTCGACCAAGCTTTCGGGGGGCGAGCGCCAGCGGGTGGCAGTCGCGCGCGCTTTAATCAATGATCCGCCTCTCGTCTTGGCTGATGAGCCGACCGGTAACCTCGATGAATCGACGGGGATGGCGGTGATGGATCTGCTCTTGGAAATTACGGACGAGTCGGCCAAGAGCCTCGTTTTGGTGACACACAACCCCGATTTTGCCGCACGAACGGAGCGGCAGTTGACATTGCATCTGGGCAAACTTGGATCATGAAGAAACCGATCGTAACGATCGTTCCACTAATCTTTTCGGCACATCGACAAGCTGAAAGCTGGCTACTTTAAAATCATTATGACGACGCATAAACTTCGAATCGGTTTTATCGGTGCAGGGGCCAATACCCGTAAGATGCACATTCCAGGCTTTCATAAGCTCGAGAACGTGGAATTGAGCGTTGTGGCCAATCGTACCCTTGCGTCGGCCGAGGCGGTTGCCAAGATGGATGGTATCCAGCGTGTAGCCGGAAATTGGCGTGAGGTGGTCGAGGACCCTGCTATCGACGCGGTTTGTATCGGCACCTGGCCGTATTTGCATGCTGAGGCGACTATTGCGGCCTTGGAAAATGGAAAGCACGTGCTCTGCGAGGCGAGGATGGCCTGTGATCTGACCGAAGCGCGGGCGATGCACGCCGCTGCGCAGGCGCATCCCGAATTGGTGGCCCAAATCGTGCCGGCTCCCTTTTCTCTGGATTTTGATGCGACGATCCGTGAAATGATTTTTGCGGGTCAGCTCGGACAGCTACTTGAGGTACGTGTCGTCCATACAGCCGGGCACTACGCTTGCCCGGGGTTGCCGATGTCTTGGCGTCAAGATATCTCCCTGAGCGGTAAAAATGTGCTGACGATGGGCATCATGCATGAGACGGTGCAGCGTTGGGTCGAGGACGATCCCAGTTGGCTCTTGGCGGATGGCGCGGTCTTCCATAAGACTCGTCAGTATGCAGGCTCCGATCTACCGACAGAAGTAAAAATTCCTGACAGTATCAGTATTCTCGGACGTTTCGCGAAGTCAGGTGCCCGCATGGTGTATCATTTCAGCGGCGTTGAATCGGGGAAGCCGCGGATGGAGTTTCGGCTCAATGGTTCGAAGGGAGCGCTCCGTTTTGATGCATTTCAGACCCTGCTGCTCTTTGCCAAAGCGGGCGAAACCGAAGAGAAAAAGATCACTTTGCCCCGTTCGCAGAGTCGAGGATGGCAGGTCGAGGCAGACTTTGCTCGCTCGATTCGCCAAGGTGCGCCTGTAGAGTTGACCTCGTTTGAGCAAGGTCTGCGCTACATGACCTTTACCGAAATGGTCGCCCAGTCACTCTCAGCGGATGCGCAGCGCGTGAATTGGATCGGGTAGCGCGCGGAAATCTTGTTCAGCACGTATTGTGGACTTGCATGTTTCTCTTTTGAGTCTCAATACTGTCTCAATAAGGACTATGGATGCCGAAAGCAAAACGACGACCGATATGCGGGAGACCTTCAAGGATTTCCTGACGAGTAAGGGGCTGCGTGTGACCAATCAGCGTCTGGCCATCTTTGATGCGGCCTACGAGCATCCTGATCATTTCACCGCAGAGGATTTGTTGGAGCGCTCGCGCGAGATCGACGATTCCGTATCGCGGGCGACGGTTTACCGGGCGCTGCCTATCTTGACCGAGAGCGGCCTGATCCGAGAGGTCGACGTGGGACGCGACTACAAGTTCTACATGGCCAACCGCAATCCCACTACTTTTCAAGCGCAGGTCATCTGCCTGGATTGTGATAAAATTTTCGAAATCGACGCGCCTTTCATGGAGTGGTATGGTAAGACAGTAGCCGATAAGCTCGCTCTTAATGTGGAGAGCCAGCGCCTACAAGTCACCGCTCATTGCGAAGAATTGAGTGCGAAGGGCATGTGCAGGCGCAGTGGGAAGAGGACCGCCCAATAGCCCAATAGCCCAATAGCCTGAGAGGGGTGCCATCAAATCCACAGGGGGGGCACAGACCGCAACAGTTGCCGGAACCCGTTCCGCACCTAAAGGAGCGGACCTACGTATGTGGCTTCCTTTAGGTGGCCGCTTGACCCCGCACTTAAAATTGCATCTGCCTGAGCTTAGCTACTCCTCGACCTCGAACCTCACGCCGATCATGTTATAATCGGCGAGTGTGCCTTTTTCCAACTCCGCGTCTTTTGGGGGATTGAGCATGCGGCCTTCGACAATGATAGGCACGACGCGGGTCCGATAGCCCGGGGCGCTGAATTGTGCGCTGTAAGGACCGTTGGCGACGTCTTTGAGCGGCATAAGATTGCGGCCTATCTGCAGATTTTCATGCTTGTAGGCCACGCTGCCGTCGGGGGCGACCAGCTCGATGGTCGCACCGGGGCCGTTTTTGCCGTATTTGTTAAACTCGAGGCTCATTTCGTTGGCGTAGCGTACGCCGACATGCACCACGCCCGGTGACCGGTCGGTGGCTTTGGGGCCGAGCACGATGAAAAGTGTGCCTACGATTCCAGTGAGGATTAGGAGTAGCGCCACGACGAGGCCGCCTTTGAGTTCGAGAGTCTTTGTCATAGTCAGAATTCTTTATACACGTTTTCGTGCTTGTTTCGAGGGGGCAAGGTGTTTTCATCGCCGCTTTTATGATGAAGCGCTCCCACCATTGTTCTCAGCTCCGTGCATCCGATGAAGGTTCGACCGTCACTTTAAGTGGCTGGGTCGATTCCGTTCGCGACCACGGGGGCATTTTATTCGTCGACCTCCGCGACCGCGAGGGGCTTACCCAAATCGTGCTCGACCCGTCTAATGTGGGCTTGGAGTCAAAGTTCGCTTCGATCAAACCGGAATCAGTCATTTCCGTGAGTGGCGTGGTCGAAAAACGCTTTGGCGGCACCGCCAACGTCAAACTCGCGACCGGAGAGATCGAAGTGCACGCCACCGATTTGGAGATACTCAATGTATCCAAGACGCCGCCGTTCCCGATGGACGATTCTGCCGACAAGGTGAGCGAAGACCTACGCATGACGCACCGCTATCTCGACCTGCGACGCGCGACCAACACCAAGATGCTCCGCATGCGCCATAAAACCTCGAAGGCCATCCGCGACTACATGGACGAACAAGCCTTCATCGAGGTCGAGACGCCGATGCTCTTTAAGAGTACACCCGAGGGTGCCCGCGAGTTTCTCGTGCCTAGCCGGATGAACCCTGGAGCTTTTTATGCACTACCCCAATCGCCGCAGCAGTATAAGCAGATGCTGATGGTCGGCGGCGTCGAGCGCTACTACCAGCTTGCCCGTTGCTTCCGGGATGAAGACCTCCGTGCGGACCGCCAGCCCGAGTTTACTCAACTCGACATCGAGCTCTCTTTTATCGACCGTGAGGATATGTATGCTCTGATCGAGGGCCTCATGAAGCAGGTCTGGAAGGATGTGATCGGTGTCGATATCGAGACGCCCTTCCTCCGCATGAGTTACTTCGATGCGATGAACCGCTTCGGGGTCGATAAGCCTGATATGCGTTTCGGTCTCGAGCTCAAGGATTGCTGTGAAATTTTCAAAAGCTCCAGCTTTAAGGTGTTTTCCGCTACCATCGAATCGGGTGGGGCGGTCAAAGCTTTCAATGCCAAAGGCTTGGCGGATCTTACGCAAGGTGAGCTACGCAGTCTTGAAGATTCCGCGAAGGCACTCGGGGCCAAGGGCCTTGCCTTTATCAAGTGCGAAGGCGGCGAATGGAAATCTCCGATCGTCAAGTTCTTCTCTGAGGAGGAGAAGGCGGCTCTCAGCGAATTACTCCAGATTGAAGACGGCGATATCGTTTTCTTCGCCGCCAGTGAGTGGGAGCGTGCCTGTGCGATTCTCGGTCGCGTCCGCCTTGATGCGGCGCAGCTTTTGGTCAAACGCGGCAAGCTGACGATCGATCCTAGCGAATATAAATTCCTCTGGGTCATCGAATTTCCGCTCATGCTCTTCGATGAGGACGAAGGTCGCTTCGTTTCCTCGCACCATCCCTTCACCGCGCCGGTTGTCGAAGATATCCCTCTATTGGATTCCGACCCTAAGGCCGTTCGCGGTCAGCACTACGACCTTGTGCTCAATGGTGTCGAACTCGGTGGGGGCAGCATCCGTATACACCAACCGGAGTTGCAGAAGAAAGTCTTTGAAGACGTGCTCAAGATTCCAGCCGATGTCGTTGAGAGCCGTTTCGGCTATATGCTTAAAGCTTTCGAATACGGTGCACCACCTCATGGGGGCATCGCGTTCGGACTCGACCGGATGGTCACCATTTTGACGCAGCGCAGCAGTATTCGTGATGTCATCGCCTTTCCCAAGAACCAAAAGGGGCAGGAAATGATGACCGCAAGCCCCGGTATCGCGACCGAGAAGCAGTTGCGTGACCTACACATCAAGGCCGTTTTGCCAAAGAAGGAAGAAAAGTAATCATTTAATTAAGACTGGAACCCGGAGCTCCCTCCGGGTTTCTTTATGCCTATGCGTAGTTCGCGATTTCTTAGCATCCTCGTCCTGGGTGGCCTAATCGGGTCGCTTTTCGGGCAGATGGCGCCCAACGCGCCGGTAAAAAATTTTCGCCTGCCTCGTTTTGCTGACAACGGCTACACCCAATGGGTGCTTCAGGGTGCCCGCGGAATCTATGACAGCGAAGAACAAGTGCGCGTTGAAGGTATGGAGATGCGCGTCTATTCGGGCGACGAGCGCATGGCGCTAGAACTCTCGATGGCCAGCCCCGAGGCCACGCTGCGACTTCTGGAAAACCGTGCTTATTCCGATGGCGCGATCGAGATCGTCGGCGCCAATTTTAAAATTTCCGGTGTCGGCTGGGAATGGTCTGGTGAGACTAAAGAAATTGTCGTCAAATACGATACTGTGGTGACCTTTACGCAAGGTATTGCCGGTGCATTCATTGAAACCGGTGGTCAGGCTAATTCGGCGGCCAGCGAGACCGAGATCCAGAGTGAGCGCCTCCTCCTGCGTACTACCGAGAAAGAGTATTACTTTGAATTTACTGGCAGCGTGCATGCCGTCTCCGACCAGATGGTTTTGCGAAGCGAGCAGTTGATTGCGTTGGCCGACCCGCCAGAAGCGCGCGCGAGTGGAGTGCCTGCAGCTGCGCCCGGCGAGTTGGATTCTATTCGTCAAATTATTGCGCGAGAGGGCGTCGTCATCGTTCAAGAGGGTAAGACCATTAAAGCCGATGATGCCGAGTTTTTCCCACGAGAGCAGCGTGCGCATCTTTCCGGTTCCTCCAGCGTCGAAACGAAGGGAGCGTACCTTAGTGGCCATACGATTCGCAGCCAGTCAGGTGAGATCGTCATCGCCGGTGCCGAGGGCAAAGGCCGTGCGCAGATGATACTAACCGAAACGGGAGGCCTTGGCATTCAGGGCGCCTCGGCGCTGACTTCTGAGACTATCGTTCTAGCCGATACTATTACCATGCGTGAGCAAGTCACCGAGAACCATTTCCTCTTTAAGGGATCGGTCGAAGTCATGTCCGGCGCGTTGCAAATGCAGGCTGCTAAAATGATGATTATCGCTAATAAGTCCGCCGAGCGATCTACGGAGACAGATTCTAATCTCAAAGTCGGCGAGGTGAAAAACATCGTCGCCGACGGCGGCGTCCGGATCGAGCAGGGCGGCCAAATCGCCACCGGCGAGCAAGTTACCTTTTATCCCGCCGAAGAGCGCGCCGTGCTCACCGGCGATCCCAAAGTCACCAATGGCGAGGCCGTCGTGACCGGCCAGATTATGGAGCTCAAGCCGCAACTCGCGATCATCCGTGGCCAGGCCGCTAACCCTGTCGTTGTCCAATTGCCCGAGATGCCCGATCTCGGCTACGAAGCTTTTACCCCGAGCATCGGCTCAGCACCGGTAGAAACCAAGCTGGCCCCCGAAACGGAAATGCAAGAGACCGTCGTGACCAGCAATCTGCTCCGCATGATCGAAGAACCCGAGCAAACACTCTTTCGTTTCACCGAGCAAGTCCACGTCACCGCGACCAATCTCGACGCCACCTGTGATCGCCTCGACGTCATCACCAAGGAGGCGGCCAACACGAATCCGGACGTCAATAGACCGCTCGAGCTCGTGCGGATCGAAGCCCACGAGAACGTCGTCATCAAACAGACCGGTCGCACCGCGACGTCCAAAAAAGCGATCATCTTACCGAAAGAAGGTCAGGTTATTCTTGAAGGCCAGGCCGTCGTTCAAGACGACCGCGGCCGCGTCGCCGGCCACCGTATGACTCTGCTCCAAGGCCAGCGCCGCGCCATCGTCGAAGGCGGCGGCCCCGACCAAGAACGTGCCCGCATCACCTTGCCGGTTTTGCCGACGAAAAACTAGATTTTCAAGCGGACATCCAACGCAAAGTTTTGCGGTTCGCCGACCTTCGCCTCCTTGAAATCCGGGTGCAGCGGGTTGAGAAAGTAGTTGCTCTCATTCGGCACGACGGTGCTGGGCACCCGGAGCGCCGCCTGCGCTTGCATGCGGCACCAGGCGTTGCCCCAAGCCCGCGTTTACCTCAGGGTCGTCACATCAGCCCGTTTTTCTGGATTCCTTTCAGCCGGTTGGCGTCGACGACATCAGGCGCGCGTTTATCCTTGCCGGCCGTCTTATGATAGCGTCCGGTCACTTTGTCTTTTTCATAGCGGGTGAAGCCGTGTTTCTCGACGTTATCGTCGGTCAACTTCGATTTCGTCGCGCCCTCGGTGTATTTAGTCGAGACATTTGGAGAGTGGAAGACCTTGCGCACCGGATTGCCTGTCTTCGGGTGCGTCTTGAGCGCCTCGTCGGCCATGCGTTGGATATACTCGAAGGTTTCGCCCTCGGAGCCGTCGGGGAGGATTTCCTGATATACGTAGGTAGGCATAGGTGTGCGGGATGCGAGATGCGTAAAATAGTAATATCTTAAAAAAAAGAGCTTGTTATCGGATTCGCAACTGTGAATCCGCTTATCACGGATCACGCTGATAAAATCAAATTGTAGCTTGCATGGGATAAGTGGCAAACTAAGTTCCCTGAGTTTTGAGGACGAGCGAGATTCGACCCTAAAATCAACATGCAGAACAAAAACGTAGCCTACGATAGCAAAGTGGAGGGTGAAGTCATTGTCACTCAAGCGGATGCTGTGATTAATTGGATTCGGAAGCACTCGGTTTGGCCGATGCCGATGGGTCTTGCCTGCTGTGCGATCGAATTGATGGCGGCGGGTGGTTCACGCTTCGATATCTCGAGATTCGGAATGGAAGTCATGCGATTCTCGCCGCGTCAGGCCGATTGCATGATCGTGGCAGGCACGGTAACGTATAAGATGGCCGAGGTCATACGCCGCATTTACGAGCAAATGGCCGAGCCAAAATGGGTGGTCGCCATGGGTGCCTGCGCCAGCACGGGCGGTATGTATCGCTCCTACGCAACTTTACAGGGGGTGGATCGTATTATCCCCGTCGATGTCTACATCAGCGGATGTCCTCCACGCCCGGAGGCGCTGCTCGATGCGATGATTAAATTGCAGGACAAGATTGGCCGGGAACGCTCGGTCAAGAACTTGACTGCTCGAAAAGCCGAGACTGCCGAAGAGTTGGAACTGGCTGGTGCCGGAAAGGAAAGCTAAGTCATGGCCGAAAGCGAATTTGCTCAACTGAAGCAGCGTTTTGATTATTTGACCGAGCGCGAATCTGCTGATCACTTGGCGGTCAACTGCCCCGCCGAGAAGCTGGTCGAACTCTGCACCGCACTGCGTGATGATTCGGGCTACGACTTACTGGTCGACGTCACCGCCGTGGACTGGGACGCGCAAAGCCCGCGTTTTACCGGGATCTACCATTTGCTGTCGACGACCAGGCATGAATACCTCAGGATTGCCGTGGACTGCGCGGACGACATCCAGCCGAGTCTGCCTTCCCTATGCGGTGTATTCGCCGCGGCGAACTGGCATGAGCGCGAGACCTATGATTTGATGGGCATTCGTTACGAGGGGCATCCGGACCTGCGCCGCATTTTGATGTGGGATGCCTATCCATACCACCCGCTACGTAAGGAGTTTCCGCTCGCTGGTATCGAAACGCCGCTTCCCGCGGCCGACGTGGCCGAATCGACGCACGCCAAGGTCTTGCCAGCCCCGATGATGGGGGGTCCCTTCGTCTCTTCGGGTGATGGTCCGATGAGTCAAACTGAGCCTCGTGCCCGTGATGAGAGCTGGACGGAGGAAAAGGAGAAACCTGTTTAATTTGTAGCAATGGCCACAACCACAAAAGAAATTTCGATCGGCGACCTCGGTGCCCGCAGTGGCGAGCACGAGACCGAACTTCAGGGTGAGACCATGGCGCTCAACGTCGGTCCCTCACACCCGACGACGCACGGGGTACTCCGTCTAAAGATGGAGCTCGACGGCGATATTGTAAAGAAGTGCGATCCTGTGCTTGGCTATCTCCACCGCGGAGATGAGAAGATCGCGGAGAACATGACCTATAACCAGTTTGTTCCCTACACGGATCGATTGGATTACCTCGCACCTCTGGCTAACAACGTCGCTTACGCGATGGCTGTCGAAAAACTCGCCGCACTCGAAGTGCCCGAGCGTTGTGAATCCATTCGAGTGCTTTGCTGTGAGCTAGCTCGTGTATCTTCGCACCTTCTTGGGATTGGAGTTTACGGGATGGATGCCGGCGCATGGACGGTTTTCATGTACACCTTCACCGAGCGTGAAAAACTTTATACACTCTTCGAAGAGCTGACTGGAGCCCGTTTCACGACCAGCTATACTCGCATCGGTGGCGTGGCGCGCGACATTCCAGAGGGTTGGCTCGGACGAGTCCTTGAGTTCTGCAAGGGTGTGCTGCCGGTGCTGGATCAAGTTGATAAGTTGCTCACTCGCAATCGTATCTTTATGGATCGAACTGTCGGTATCGGCGCGATTTCCAAGGAAGATGCGATCGCGTATGGTTTGACTGGCCCCAACTTGCGCGCTTGCGGTGTCGACCTCGACTTGCGCAAGGATAAGCCCTACCTGGGCTATGAGAAATATGACTTCGAGGTGCCCATCGGCACCAATGGTGATTGCTACGACCGCTATCTTATGCGCGCGTTTGAAATCCGCCAGAGTGTGGAGATCATCCGCCAGTGCATCGATCAATTCCCCGAAGGCAGTTACTATGCCGAGGATGCAAAGAAGATTTTCGCCCCACAAAAAGCCAAGGTGCTGACTAGCATGGAAGAGCTCATTCAGAACTTCATGATTGTGACAGAGGGGCCGCAAATCCCTGCCGGTGAAGTTTATTTCGAAGCGGAAAACCCGAAAGGTGCCCTTGGCTTCTTTATTGTCTCGAAGGGTGGGGGCGTGCCCTACCGCCTCAAGATCCGCGGCCCGTCTTTCTGCAACTTGAGTATTCTCGATAAACTGATCCCTGGTCACTACCTGACCGATATTACCGTGATCCTGGGCTCTCTCGACTTCGTGATGGGGGAGTGTGATCGATAGGGAAATGCTGAAAAATTGAAACTCTGAAATGCTGAAATTGAGAAAAGCTGAAATTGAGAAACTCTGGACCCGATGAATTTAAAACCTGAAACAATCGAAAAAATCGACAAGCTCGTGCCTCGCTACCCGACCATGCGTAGCGCGGCTCTGCCACTCTGTCACTTGGTTCAGGAAGATCAGGGCTACCTTTCAAACGAGGCTATGGAGTGGATTGCCCAGCGTCTCGATCTCCAGCCGATCAATATCATCGAGATCGTTTCTTTTTATCCGATGCTCCGCACGGAACCGACGGGCCAATACCACGTCCGCGTCTGCCGCACATTGCCGTGCGCACTGGCAGGTGCCTACCAGACCTGCCATCGGTTCGAAGAAGAGTTTGGCTGCAAAGTCGGCCACACGAGTGCAGATGGCAAAGTTACCCTTGAATTTGTGGAGTGCCATGCGGATTGCGGCAAAGGCCCGGTCGTTATGGTGGGCGAAGACGAATACACCGATATTGATCCGGAAAAGGCTTCCGAACTGGCATCTAAAATGAAGAGCGGCGAGCTCTCGAATGGCCTCCCCGCATAACGACCTTTTAAGAATTCTGACATGGAGCACAAAGAAACCAGATTGATTTTCAAGCACATCGATGAGCCGGGCTACACGAATGACATCGATTGCTATATGCAACACGGTGGCTACGAGCAGCTGAAGAAGGCCGTCACCATGAAGCCGGAAGATATTTGCGCCGAAGTGTTGACCTCTGGTGTGCGCGGCCGCGGGGGCGCCGGCTTCCCCGCCGGAATGAAGTGGAAGTTCCTCGACCGCAAATCCGGTAAGCCCATCTATTTGATCTGTAACGCTGACGAGTCCGAACCTGGCACTTTCAAGGACCGTCAAATCATCCACCAGGACCCGCACCAATTGATTGAGGGTATGATGTGCGCCGCGTTCGCTATTCAAGCGAAGCTCGCTTTCATTTATATTCGTGGTGAATTCTTCCAAGGCTATCGTATCCTCGAAAAAGCGATCGAAGAAGCACGCTCGAAGAATTTTCTTGGCGACAACATTCTCGGCTCCGGTTACTCTTGCGATATCATTGTTCACCGTGGTGCCGGTGCCTACATTTGTGGTGAAGAGACGGGACTCATCGAATCGCTGGAAGGTTTCCGCGCCAATCCTCGCATCAAACCCCCTTACTTTCCCGCTGCGCTGGGTGCTTACCAGTGCCCAACCATCGTCAATAACGTTGAAACCCTTTGTGATGTGAAACACATCGTGGAGATGGGCGGCGAAGCATTTGCGAAGATCGGCACGCCTGGCAATACCGGCACTCGTATCTGGTGCGTTTCTGGTCACGTGCAAAAGCCGGGTTATTATGAATTCGCCTGCGCGGATATTACGCTCGGTCAATTAATTTACGATGTCTGCGGGGGCCTTAAGCCAGGCCGCAAGCTCAAAGCCGTCATCCCCGGCGGGTCCTCTGCCAAAATCCTTCGCGCCGACGAACGTTTTAAGGGTAAGCTGAAAGATGGCAGCGAATTTGATTGGGGCATCGAAGATATTCCGATGGATTTTGACAGTCTCGCCGCCGTCGGTTCGATGTCGGGTTCGGGGGGCGTGATCGTGATGGACGATACGACCGATATGGTCGAAGCGCTCGCCAATATCAATTATTTCTACGCCCACGAAAGCTGTGGCCAGTGCACCCCTTGTCGTGAAGGTGTGCCTTGGATGCGTAAAGTCACCCAGCGTATGGTCGATGGCGAGGCCCGTGAGGAGGATGCGGATCTGCTCAAGTCCATCGCCGATCAGATAGCTGGCCGCACGATCTGCGCGTTCGGCGAGGCAGCCTCCTGGCCGGTGCAGAGTTTTATCGCCAAGTTTAAGGACGAGTTCGTCGAGAAAGCGAAAGAGCAAGCTGCCCGCCGTAAAGAGGGTAAGGCCACTGCCACGGAAACCACTTTGATCTAGACAATGAAAATCGAAAGCATCGTCGAAAATATCACCATCAACATTGATGGTCAGGACGTAGATGTCCCGAAGGGAATTAACATCATCGAAGCCGTGAAGATGGCCGGCAAGGGCAAGGAAGTGCCGCACTACTGCTACCATCCGAAGCTTTCCATCGCGGGTAATTGCCGTATGTGTATGGTCGAAATGGGTATGCCTATGCGCGACCGCACCACCGGTGAGGCGATCCTCGAAGAAGACGGCTCGCCAAAAATCGGCTGGATGCCCAAGCCGACGATTGGTTGCGCCACGAATGCCTCGCCCGGCATGCACATCCGCACCCATTCAGACATGGTGAAAGAGTCGCGCAACGGTGTGACGGAGTTTCTCTTGATCAACCACCCGCTCGACTGCCCGATCTGCGACCAGGCAGGGGAGTGCCGCTTGCAGGAGTTTTCTGCCGAGCATGGCCGTGGCTACAGCCGCTTTATCGAGGACAAGAACGTCAAGCCCAAGCGCACACGGCTGGGGCCACGCGTCACGCTCGACGATGAGCGCTGCATCCTTTGCTCACGCTGTGTTCGTTTCAGCAAAGAAATCGCCAACGATGACGTGCTCGGCTTCGTAGACCGCGGCACCTATTCCACACTTACCTGCTACCCGGGTAAAGAGCTTGCGCATAACTACTCGCTCAACACGGTTGATATTTGTCCAGTCGGCGCGCTGACGAGTACGGACTTCCGCTTTAAAATGCGCGTTTGGTTCCTCAAGCGTACCCACAGTATTTGCACCGAGAGTAGCATCGGCGCGAACACCGAAATTTGGAGCCGCGAGGGTAAGATTTACCGCATCACTCCACGTCGTAATGACGAAGTTAATGACACCTGGATGACTGATTCCGGCCGTGATCTATTCAAACCGATCGAGTCTGAAGATCGTCTCACGCACTACACCATTGAGGGCGTGCACACGACTTGTGACGAGGCCGCCGCCTCTGTGGTTAAACTTATTCAAGCCGGCGATGTCGCTCTGGTCGGTTCCGCCTACAGTTCTGTCGAAGAGCAATTTTTCTACAAGCAGATCGCTGATCGCAGCGGCGCCAAGGTCTCACTCGTGAGCCACCAGGGGGAGGGCGATGGACTCCTTCTCTCTGAAGACCGCAGCCCGAACCTTCGCGGCGCGCTGGTGACCGGTCTGATTACGGAACTGCCTGAAGCAAGGCTCGAAACCCTTGCCCGCGAGATCAACTCAGGGGCGGTCAAAACCATCTTCGCCGTGAACGAGGACCTGACTGAACTCGGCATCAGTAAAGAAGCTCTCGCCAAGGTTAATGTCATCTACGTCGGCACGCACGCCAATGCCACGAGCGAAGTCGCCTCCGTGGTCTTGCCCTCGCTTTCAGTTTTTGAGAAAGACGGCACGTTTATTAACCAAAGCTTTCGCTTGCAACGCTTCAAAGCTGCTGTGCCGGGTCCCCGCGGCATCGAGCCTGACTATACCGTGCTCGAAAAAATCGCTGCACCGCTCTCGCAGGAGAAGCCTGCCTCATTAACGATCGACTTGGTCTGGGAGCGTATGGCACCGAAGATCTCACAGTTCGATGATTCGTTTCGCTGGCGTAGTCTGCCTGACGATGGAGTCGCGCTCAACGCTTCGGCCTTTCTCGATCTCGATTTCGTCGAAACAAAAAATCTTAAATATGATCCTGCTGCGTTTAAGGAAGCGCATGCTGCACCCGTCGAGGCTTAAGCTATTTAATTTGTACCGGATATGGAAATCCTAGAAGCATCTCTGCCTTACCTCATGCCAGTCGTCTACGCGGTTGCCATGATCTCCGTTTTCATGGGGCTTTGCAGCTACTCTGTCCTGGCGGAGCGTAAGGTCTCCAGTTGGATCCAAGGCCGGGTCGGCCCGAACCGCACACGGGTGCCGCTCATCGGACATATACCGATTTTGGGCAACCTCATGACAGGGCTTGGTCTTTTTCAGCCGGTCGCCGACGGTCTAAAGTTCCTTTTCAAGGAGGAAATCGTCCCTGGCCACGTTAACAAGGCCTACTACTATCTAGCCC
>Ga0209504_1000170_pt1 | contig 61876 bp, 44 predicted proteins | sample COGITO_mtgs_1005_FD_184791 | JGI IMG/M metagenome (GOLD analysis project Ga0209504, IMG submission 184791) | Pelagic marine microbial communities from North Sea - COGITO_mtgs_100511 (SPAdes) (version 2) | ecosystem: Environmental > Aquatic > Marine > Epipelagic ... | reverse complement strand
TTTTGAAAACCCATCCCCTAGCCCCGATAGAAGTGGAAATCCTTTTGCTTTTTCCTTTAAAAAGCAAAAGATTGAAACCAATAGCGGGAGAAAGCTACTAAATACTCAAATTCCAAATTCCAAACCTCAAAGCTTCGACTTCGCTCAACTGGACAAAAACCACTCTTATATATAGGTAGCAAAAAAAACAAACCCGACAGGTTATAAAACCTGTCGGGTTGTGGAGCGGAATTCTTCCTTATATATTAGGTAGTGTGAATTTCTACTTATATGGGTACACTAATTTAAACTATCAATTACTTGTTTAGTAATTTCGATGCTTTTTAACTTAGCTTGATGATCGAAGATTGGGCTGGTTACCATTAGTTCGTCGATTCTGGCGTAATCGATGAACTTTTTAAGATCTGTTGCTAATTGCGCTTTGTTCCCTGTAAAAGTACATGCGGTCATTTGGTTGACATGAAAGCGTTCTTCTTCGCCCATAATATCATCTAGAGAATCTACAGGCGGCTGCAGGCCTTTTCGATCGTTTCGAATTAAATTCAAAAACATTTGATACAAACTCGTAGATAACCTTTCGGCTTCTTCGTTTGTATCTGCCGCAACAATATTGACACACGCCATGGTTTTTGGTTTATCTAAAGTATTGGACGCCTGGAAATTTTCGCGATAAAACTCAAATGCCTGTATCATTTGTCGCGGAGCAAAATGTCCGGCGAATGCATACGGTAATCCATAGGCTGCAGCAAGAGCAGCGCTATCCATACTTGAACCTAAAATCCAGATTGGAACACCTGTTCCTTCTGCTGGAAATGCTCTTACTTTTGCTGTCGCATTTTCGGTCGAGAAGTAATCCTGAAGCTTCGTTACATTTTGCGGAAATCGCTGTGCTTGTTCAAAAAAGTCTTTTCGGATAGCTTCGGCCGTTGGCTGATCTGTCCCGGGAGCTCTTCCTAAACCTAAATCAATTCTACCCGGATAAAGTGTTTCTAAAGTTCCAAATTGCTCTGCTACTATTAAAGGAGAATGATTGGGTAACATGATTCCACCAGAACCTACTCTAATGTTTTGTGTTTGACTCGCAATGTAACCAATCAATACAACTGTAGCCGAACTGGCAACATGTGCCATATTGTGATGTTCTGCAAGCCAAAATCGCTTGTATCCTAAATTATCTGCTAATTGCGCTATGTCTTTTGTTTTTTGAAATGTTTCTTTGGCATTACTATCCTGAGTAATGATAGCGAGCTCTAATAATGAGACTGAAATTGGTTTTTTCATATAAAAAAATGCTAGAATACAAAACTACTTCATTTACATGGATACCTTTCGTTTTCTGTTGTTAATAGATTTATAATATTTCTTTCGACTAGAAAATACATTTTTCAATAATCTATTAGCATAATTGCCTTTAACTAATAGAGACATAGATTCTATATTTATAAAAATATTTCACTTCATTCAAGAACGTTACAAAAGATTTATATTTCGCTCCTCTGGAGCTTTTTGATACCTGAAATTTACATTTACCAGAAACATTTTGCTCCGCTGGAACAATTTCAGAAAAAACAGGAAGCTTTACTTTTTTAAGCCTGAATTTCCCCCTCCTTTTTTTCTTCAAATTTATCCCACAATTCGTAAGTCAAAAGATTTAAAGACTAAATTTGTATTTCGAAATGCACTACTCGATTTAACAATATCCCCAAATGACACATAAAATTTTAATTATAGACGACGAAGAAAAACTAAGAAGTCTGCTCGCACGCATTATCAAATCGGAAGGATTTGAAGTGATTGAAGCCAAAGATTTAAAATCCGGTTTTAAGAAACTCGAACAAACCGATATTGATGTCGTTTTATGTGATGTAAAATTGCCCGACGGAAATGGTGTTGACTTTCTACAGCATATAAAAGCAAGTTTTCCTTTGATTGAAGTTATTTTACTAACAGCTTTCGGAAATATTCCGGATGGTGTTCAGGCTATGAAAAATGGAGCTTTCGATTATATTGTAAAAGGTGACGACAATGATAAAATCATTCCGCTACTTTACAAGGCTGTCGAAAAAGTACATTTGCAAAAAAAGGTAAAACAACTTGAAAAACGCATTGGCGACAAATATTCTTTTAATACAATTATTGGAAAATCGAAAGGCATCGAGCAGGTTATTGATTTAGCTAAAAAAGTAACCAAAACCGATTCAACTGTTTTACTAACAGGCGAAACTGGAACCGGAAAAGAGGTTTTTGCGCAAGCCATTCACGAAAACAGTAACCGTGTCGGTAAATCTTTTGTGGCCTTAAACTGCAGTACTTTCAGCAAAGAAATCCTAGAAAGCGAACTCTTCGGACACAAACAAGGTGCTTTTACCGGAGCTTTAAAAGACAAAAAAGGTTTTATCGAAGAAGCCAATGGTGGTACTTTATTTCTGGATGAAATTGGAGAAATGCCCATTGAGCTACAAGCTAAATTGTTGCGCGTTTTAGAAACCAGCGAATACATTCCGCTTGGTGATACCACTCCAAAAAAATCAAATTTCAGGTTGATTGCCGCAACAAACCGAGATTTAAAAATAGAAAGCGAAGAACACCGTTTTCGTTCCGATTTGTATTTCCGACTCAATATTTTTGAGATTACACTACCGCCATTACGAGAAAGAGTAAAAGACATTGCGCTTTTGACACACTCTTTTGTCAAGCAATTTTCTGAGAAAACCAATAAAAAAACATTGCAGGTAACCGATGATTTCATTCAAAAATTAGAACATTATTCGTGGCCGGGAAATATTCGTGAGCTTAAAAACATTATCGAAAGATCGGTTATTTTGAGCAGCAACGATACGCTTACTTCAGATGTTTTGCCTTACGAAATGCAACATGAAAAAGAAAAAAACACCAAACAAATGTCGGCTTTTTCAATGCAGAGTGTTGAAAAACTGCACATTCAGAAGGTTTTAAATTACTCAAAAGGCAACAAGGCCGAAACGGCACGCTTACTCGAAATCGGGATTGCAACTCTGTATAGAAAATTAGACGAATATGGAATTCAGTAGTAATGTGGCAATGTGAGATGTTAGATGCGAAATTTTGAGTTTTTTCAAATCGCTTTTCACTTTTCACAAACAACATTTCACATCTTACAAATAACAAATCACCTTATCATTTCAATAAAAGCTTATCATTATGATAGGCTTTTTTTGTGCCTTATTTTTGGCATAAAACCTTAATTTACTTACCAGCAATACTTTAGCTATTATCCTGTAGTTTAGGTCTAACTTTTGGCATAAGAGGGAAGAACACAAAAATTCATTCTCATGAAAAATCAAGTCACTTCAATCTACAAACAAGCTGATCGCTTTGCTGAGATAACTAAAAAATCAATAATATCCGGCAATATTGTTCGCGCAAAAAAATGCCTGGCACTTGCTGAACGCCTATTCATCAACGGAAGTATCGAAACTAAAAATGCCATTTCGAATGTGTATGTTTTCTCGGTTTCTTCTTTTATGGAAATGCGTCACTGTAATATCTCACATCTTTTTCCACAAACGCTTAAAGCAGAATATATCCGACAAGTTAATACTTCAGGAGTCTAATTTTAGTAAAATGTACACTGTAAAAGGTAAAAGGTGAAATGTAAAATGAAACCTTATCCACAACTAACATCTCACATTTCACAATTTACATCTCACAAATAATATTTCACAAATCTAAAATCTAATAATCTATGTTAATCACATTTCTTTTGCTCGGACTGGGCGCCCTACTCTTTGCCATCTGTTTTAAATCAGTTGAATTTTTTGAAAAAATATAAATCATGACTGCACTATTTATTGTTTCGATTGCCGTTTTTGGCTATTTGGTTTATGTATTAATTAAACCTGAAAAATTTTAATGATGTTACAAGTTATAAGTGAGATGTTGGATGTTATACATCGATCTCCTTTTACAAATCACATCTGACATTTCACTAAAATTAAAAAAAATTATGAATACAGAATTATTAGGTGTCATTGGTATTTTTATCCTCACGATAGTTTTAGCCATTCCCTTAGGAAAATATATTGCTAAAGTTTATTTAGGTGATAAAACGCTTTTTGACCCAATTTTCAATCCAATTGAAAAAATTATCTTTAAAATCAGCGGTATCAATTCCACTGAAGAAATGAACTGGAAACAACACTTAAAAGCCCTTTTAAGTATCAATATGATTTGGTTCTTTCTTTGCTTCTTTATCTTATTATTCCAGGGATCGTTGTTTTTAAATCCCGATAACAACCCGTCAATGAGTCCGGATTTGGCCTTTAATACAGCCATTTCATTTGTTGTCAATTGTAATTTACAGCATTACTCTGGCGAAAGCGGTGTTTCTTATCTGTCACAAATGTTCCTAATGTTCCTTCAATTTGTTTCTGCCGGTGTAGGACTGGCCGCCGCTGCGATGGTTTTCACTGCAATGAAGGAAAGAACAACCGAAAAACTAGGTAACTTTTACAATTATTTTATCAAAAGCTGTACGCGTATTTTATTGCCTCTTTCGGCTATTGTAGCAGTTGCTCTATTGTTTAGCGGAACTCCTATGACGTTTGAAGGAAAAGATGCGATTACAACTTTACAAGGTAATACCGTAGAAGTTTCCCGCGGACCTGCCGCAGCATTTATTGCAATTAAACATATCGGTACCAATGGTGGTGGTTTTTTTGGAGCCAATTCGGCACATCCCTTAGAAAACCCAACTTACTTTAGTAATGCGGTTGAGTTATGGGCACAATTAATTGTTCCGTTTGCCATGATTTTTGCCTTAGGCTTTTATCTGAAAAAAAGAAAATTATCTTATGTCATTTTTGGTGTTATGACGGTTGGATTCCTCTTACTGGTTATCCCAACAGTAATGAGTGAAATCAACGGAAATCCTGCTATTGAGAAAATGGGAATCGCTCAAACAACCGGGGCAATGGAAGGAAAAGAGGTTCGTTTAGGGCCAGCCATTTCAGGTTTCTGGAGTATTGCCACAACTGTAATTTCTACAGGTTCTGTAGATAGTATGCACGATAGTTCAATGCCGGTTTCTGGTGCTATGGAATTGCTTGCCATGATGGTGAATGCGTTTTATGGCGGTTGCGGTGTTGGTATTCTAAACTTTTACATCTTCATTATTCTCGCGGTATTTATTTCCGGATTAATGGTAGGACGAACACCTGAATTTTTAGGAAAGAAAATTGAGGCTCGGGAAGTTAAAATTGCTGCTTTCATTGCAATTCTTCACCCTTTATTAATATTATCAGGAACAGCTTTAGCCTCTTATTTTGCTGCAAATGACACAGCTATGGGATGGTGGTTTAGCGGAAACGCGACAGGCTGGCTCAACAATCCGGGACATCACGGATTCTCAGAAATGTTATACGAATATACTTCAAGTGCAGCTAACAATGGTTCTGGTTTTGAAGGTTTGGGAGATAACAATCCGTTCTGGAATATCACTACAGGAATTGTTTTATTGTTAAGCCGTTTCATTCCAATCGTTGGACCACTGGCTATCGCAGGTTTACTGGCAGGTAAAAAATACATCCCGGAAAGTGCAGGAACTTTAAAAACAGATACTACAATTTTTGGAATAATGGTTTTTGCCGTAATCGCAATTATCGCTGCTTTATCATTCTTCCCGGCGTTGGCTCTAGGTCCATTAGCAGAATACTTTACAATGTAAAAAATGTGACATATGAGGTGTGAAATGAAATCGTATTCACAATTAACATTTTACATCTTACATCTCACAAATAACATTTCACAAATAACATTTTACACAAAGAAAAATGACTCATAATAAATCCACATCATTGTTTGAAAGTAAGCAGGTAAAAGAAGCTTTAGTGCAATCTTTTGTAAAGCTTAATCCAAAAATGATGATCAAAAACCCGGTAATGTTTACCGTAGAAATAGGAACTGCCATTATGTTTGCTGTTTGTGTTTCCATCTTAATGGGAGCTCAGGATCAGGGTAGTTTTATTTACAACCTAATTGTATTTTTAATCTTACTGGCCACACTTTTGTTTGCCAATTTTGCTGAAGCTATTGCTGAAGCGAGAGGAAAAGCACAAGCCGACAGTTTAAGAAAAACACGTGAAGAAACTCCGGCCAGACAAATTTTAGCTAGCGGAGAAATCAAAAACATCAGTTCTTCTGAACTGAAAAAAGGTGATATCTTCGTTTGTGAATCAGGTGATTTAATTGCAACTGATGGTGAAATTATCGAAGGATTGGCCACTATAGACGAAAGTGCCATTACTGGAGAAAGTGCCCCTGTGATTCGGGAAGCCGGTGGTGACAAATCATCTGTAACCGGTGGTACAAAAGTATTGTCAGACAAAATAAAAGTAATTGTAACGTCGGAACCAGGCGAAAGCTTTTTGGACAAAATGATTGCTCTGGTAGAAGGTGCAAGCCGTCAAAAAACACCAAACGAAATTGCATTAACCATTTTACTAGCCGCATTTACTTTAATCTTCGTGATTGTGTGCGTTACGCTAAAACCGTTTGCCGACTATGCAAATGCACCCATCACGATTGCGGCTTTCATTTCTTTGTTTGTCTGTTTAATTCCAACTACAATTGGTGGTTTACTTTCTGCCATTGGAATCGCGGGAATGGACAGAGCTTTACGTGCCAATGTAATTACAAAATCAGGAAAAGCAGTTGAGACTGCCGGAGATATTGACGTTTTACTTTTGGATAAAACCGGAACCATAACCATTGGAAACAGAAAAGCAACAAATTTTTATCCTGCTAAAGGTGTTTCAGAAGAAGATTTTATAAAATCTGCCGTGCTAAGTTCATTGGCAGATGACACTCCGGAAGGAAAGAGTATCGTGGAATTGGCTGGAGCCGAACTTGCCAATAAATTATCTATTGAAGGTGCTACTTTAATTAAATTTACCGCAGAAACCAGGACTTCCGGAGTTATTTTAAAAGACGGAACCAATATTAGAAAAGGAGCTCAGGATGCAGCAAAAAACATCGCACTTCAAGCCGGAAACTCTTTCCCTGAAGATATTGCTCAAAAGGTAATTGATATTTCGTCTAAAGGAGGAACGCCACTGGTAGTTATCAAAGACAATCAGGTTCAAGGGGTTATCGAATTACAGGATATTATTAAAACGGGAATGAAAGAACGTTTTGACCGTTTGAGAAAAATGGGCGTTAAAACGGTAATGGTGACCGGAGATAATCCGCTTACTGCGAAGTTTATCGCCGAAGCTGCCGGTGTTGATGATTTTATTGCCGAAGCGAAACCTGAGGATAAAATGAATTACATTAAAAACGAGCAGAATCTGGGTAAACTGGTAGCCATGATGGGTGACGGAACCAATGACGCTCCCGCCCTTGCACAAGCCAACGTGGGTGTTGCCATGAACAGCGGAACACAGGCAGCCAAAGAAGCCGGAAACATGGTGGATCTTGACAATGATCCAACGAAGTTAATCGAGATCATCGAAATTGGAAAACAGTTATTAATGACTCGTGGTACGCTGACTACTTTCTCCATTGCCAATGACGTAGCAAAGTATTTTGCTATTGTTCCTGCCCTTTTCATCACGGCAATTCCAGCTTTGGAAGGTTTAAATATCATGCGTCTGCACAGTCCGGAAAGCGCCATTTTATCGGCCGTAATTTTTAATGCGGTAATTATCCCAATATTAATCCCTCTAGCGTTAAGAGGTGTCGATTATAAACCAATCGGAGCAAGTGCTATCTTAAAAAGAAACCTGTTGATTTATGGTTTAGGCGGGTTGCTTGTCCCTTTTGTCGGAATTAAGCTAATTGATATCGTTGTTGCTCTCTTCATGTAAATAAAAGTTACTAAGAAACTAAGTTGCTAAGGTTGTAAGTTTTTTTCCTTAGCATCTTAGAAACTTAGCAACTCAGAACCTTAAAAATAAAAATAAAATGAAAAATATATTTTCACTATTCAAGCTGACGCTGCTAACCGTAATTCTGTTTGCAGTTATTTATCCTCTTGCAATCTATGGAATCGCACAATTTGCTCCAAATCAAGGAAAAGGAGAAACGATTTCGGTTAACGGAAAAGTGGTTGGATACCAAAAAATTGGTCAGAAATTCGATAAATCCAATTATTTCTGGGGACGACCTTCGGCTGTAGATTATAATGCTGCCGGAAGTGCCGGAAGCAATAAAGGACCAAGTAATGCCGAATATCTGGCTTTGGTTCAAAAAAGAGTGGATACGTTTTTAATCGTTCATCCCTACCTGAAAAAATCTGAGATTCCTGCAGATATGGTTACAGCTTCAGGAAGCGGTTTAGATCCGAATATTTCGCCACAAGGTGCTTTGATTCAGGTGAAACGAATTGCCAAAGAAAGAAAATTAGATGAGGCTAAAGTAAAAACTTTGGTAGAATCTAAAATCAATACTGCCGTTGTAGGTCCGGAAACAGTTAATGTACTGGAACTTAATATTGCTCTTGATCAATTGAAATAGAGGCTCTGAGGTGCTAAGGTTCTGAGGTTCTAAGGATCTGAGATACTAAGGCACTAAGTTTTTTTTCTTCTAACAGATTTTAGAAACCTGTTAGGATATAGAGTCAATTATAATACAAAACCCCTTTTTGCCCCAAATAATCTAGCCCCGATAGTAGTGGAAATCCTTTTGTGTCCGCCGCGGCGGACACAAAAGATTGAAACGGATAGCGGGATTAGCTCCTAAAAAAATCTACTAATAAATTACTACCGAGGACACTGTCTCCTCACAATCAAAACAAAATGAAAAAAATTATACTTACCGCTTTAATCGCTTTTGGTTATAGCAACTTACATGCTCAGGAAGAATCAAAAAGTCCGTTTACATTTTCAGGATACGTAGACGTTTATTACAGCTATGATTTCGGAAAACCGGATAATCATACCCGTCCGGGCTTTATTTACAACTACAATAGAAGTAATGAAATGAACATCAATTTAGGATTGGCAAAAGTGAACTACAGCAAAGGCAATGTTCGTGGAAATTTTGCGCTGATGGCCGGAACTTACGCCGAGTACAATCTGGCTGCCGAACAAGGTTTGTTAAAAAATGTATATGAAGCAAATGTGGGAATGAAGATTTCTTCTTCTCATAATTTATGGGTTGATGCGGGAATTATGCCATCGCATCTTGGTTTTGAAAGCGCGATTGGAAAAGATTGTCAAAATCTAACCCGAGGTATTCTGGCTGAAAACTCTCCTTATTATGAAACGGGAGTTAAAATTGGCTACACGTCTGAATCCGGAGAATGGTATCTGGCCGGGATGTATCTGAATGGCTGGCAGCGTATCCAAAAAGTAAAAGGCAATCAAACTCCTGCTTTTGGAACTCAGGTTACCTACAAACCATCAGACAAAGTGGTACTGAACTGGAGTACTTATGTCGGAAATGAACAACCGGATATTGACAAAAAATGGCGTTATTTTAATAACTTTTACGGGCAATTTAAAGTAACTGATAAAACAAATATTACTGCCGGTTTTGATGTTGGAACACAACAATCGGTTAAAAACAGTACTAAATACGACGCCTGGTTTTCACCAATTTTGATTTTACAATACAAACCAACTGATAAAATTCAGCTTGCAGCCCGTGGCGAATATTATAGTGATGAAAAAGGAGTAATTATTGCAACAGAAACTCCAAATGGTTTTAAAACTTACGGATTTTCAGCTAACTTTGATTACTTAGTAACTGATAATGTAATGTTTAGATTAGAAGCAAGAAATCTTTCCAGTAAAGATGAAATATTTACAAAAAACAATCTTCCAACGAATACGAACGCGTTTGTAACGACTTCGCTGGCGATTTCTTTTTAGCCTTAGGCAATAAGCTTTAAGCAGTAAGCTTTCGTCTTACTGCTTAAAGCCTACAGCTTATTGCTTAAAGCAAAAAATATGGAAAAAGAAAATAATGCACAGCACTTTCTCGATTTAATTCAGAAATCACGAAAGGGAAAGTTTAAAATCTACATTGGAATGAGTGCCGGTGTGGGTAAAACCTACCGGATGCTGCAGGAAGCACATTCGTTATTAAAAAACGGAATCGATGTAAAAATTGGTTACATCGAAACGCACATGCGAAAAGAAACGCATGAGCTTTTATCTGGTTTGCCTGTGATTCCACGGCGAACCATTTTCTATAAAGGAAAAGAACTCGAAGAACTCGATGTACAGGCAATTATCAACCTTAGACCTGAAGTTGTCATTGTCGATGAACTCGCACACACCAACGTTGAAGGAAGCAAAAACGAAAAGCGCTGGCAGGATGTTCTGGAGATTCTCGAAGCCGGAATCAATGTGATATCGGCAGTAAATATTCAGCATATTGAAAGTTTAAATGAAGACGTTAAACGCATCACAAGTATTGATGTACAGGAACGTATTCCGGATAATGTTTTACGATTGGCCGACGAAGTCGTAAACATCGATTTGACTTCTGAAGATTTGATTGCACGCCTAAAAGAAGGAAAAATTTATACGGCAGATAAGATTCAGACCGCTTTGGCTAATTTTTTCAAATCAGAACAAATTTTACAATTGCGTGAATTGGCTTTGAAAGAAGTAGCCAGCCAGGTAGTTCGAAAAGTAGAAAATGAAGTACCTCAGCTACATGCTTTAAGACACGAAAAATTACTGGCCTGCATTAGCAGCAACGATAAAACAGCAAAAATTGTAATCAGAAAAGCAGCGCGTCTGGCAAGTTATTATAACGGATCCTGGTATGTTTTGTATGTAGAAACTCCGAAAGAAAGCAGTACTAAAATTGCATTGGACAAACAACGGCATTTGATTAATAATTTTAAACTGGCTGTTCAGCTGGGTGCCGAAGTAATTAAAACAGAGAACCAAAATATTGCCGACGCTATTTTAATGACGGTCGAAGAAAAACATATTACAACTGTCTGTATCGGAAAACCGCATTTAAATTTATTTAAAGTAATTTTGTCTACAACAATTTTCAGACGTTTATTGAATAGCCTTTCTTTATCAAATGTTGATCTTGTTATATTATCCTAAAATGCGAAATGTTTTATGTAAAATGTGAGATGTTTTTGTGAAATACATTTTACATTTCACAACGAACTTTTTACTAGAAAAAGCAAAAAATGAGAATTAAAACCAAATTGAATCTGGGAGTCGGATTGTTATTTTTAATGATTATTATACTCTCTTTAGTGAGCGGATATGCTGTTTTTTTAATCAAAGCAGATACCGAGAATATTCTGAAAGCGAATTACAATACGCTGGAATATTCCAGAAATATGATTTTATCTTTGGACGAAATCAAAGTGAATACTGATAGCACTATTCATACTTTTAAGAAATATCTTGAAAAACAAACCCGAAACGTTACAGAACCCGGAGAAAAAGAAGCCACTGCCAAACTAGAACGTGACTTTGCTCTTTTAGAAAAAAACGGTTCTAACGAAACGGTGAAGGCACAAATCAGGCAGGATATTTTTTCGATTATGAAACTCAATCTGGATGCCATCAAGCAAAAGGGTGATATTGCCAAACATACTGCCGAAAATGCCAATTTATGGATTGCCATTGTGGGAACGCTCTGTTTTTTAATTGCCTTTAACCTGCTCGTTAATTTGCCCAATAATATTGCCAATCCAATTAAGGAATTAACGCAGAGTATTAAAGAAATTGCCAATAAAAATTATTCCGAACGGGTACATTTTACCAATCACAACGAATACGGTGACCTGGCAAAATCCTTTAATACAATGGCGCAAAAACTCCAGGAATACAACAATAGTAGTTTGTACAAATTATTCTTCGAGAAAAAACGACTCGAAACCCTCATCAATAACATGCACGACCCTATTATTGGTTTAGACCATGAAGGTGTGATTTTGTTTGTGAATGATGAAGCTCTGAAAATTATCGGAATGAAACTGGAAGATGTTATTGGTCAATCCGCTTCAACTTTGGCTGTCTCCAATGATTTAATTCGCTCTTTGATTCTGAAAGAACCTGCAGCCGATTCTCAGAAAAAACATCCAATGAAGATTTTTGCCCACGGAAAAGAAAGTTATTTTGATAAAGAAACCATCAACATCACCATAACTCCAACAGGCGAAGAAAAAGAAATTAATATTGGAGACGTAATCATCCTGCGAAATATTACCTTATTTAAAGAACTTGATTTTGCAAAGACTAATTTTATTGCAACCGTTTCACACGAATTAAAAACACCAATTGCTTCTATAAAACTAAGCCTTCAATTGCTTCAAAACAACAAAACAGGCGAAATGAACGACGATCAGAAACAACTTGTAGAAAGTATTAAAGAAGACAGTCAGCGTTTATTGAAGATTACAGGCGAATTACTTAATTTATCACAATTAGAAACCGGGAATATTCAGTTAAACATTGAGAAAAGCAATCCTTACGCAATTGTAAATTATGCAACCGAAGCCGTAAAAATTCAGGCCGAACAAAAACAAATCAAACTCATTGTTGAAGCCAATGAACACCTGCAAGATGTAAAAGCCGACAGTGAAAAAACAGGATGGGTTTTGATTAATTATTTATCGAATGCGATTACCTATTCGTCTGAAAAAAGTACGATTATCATTCGGTTAAAAGAGGAAAACGATCAAATTACATTTGAGGTTATCGATACCGGAAAAGGAATTGATGCCCGCTATAAAGACAAAGTCTTCGATAAATATTTTCAAATTCCGGGAAGTCAGAAATCAGGAACCGGATTGGGTCTTGCCATAAGTAAAGAATTTATTGAAGCTCAAAACGGAACTATTGGTGTTGAGAGTAATTTGGGATTAGGAAGTACGTTTTGGTTTTCGCTGAAGGTCTAATCCAAAAAGACATAGAGAGCGATAAATCATAAAGATAAAGCTCCTCCGGAGCTTAATTGGGGCTCTCTTTTATAAAATAATATGAATAAAAAGAAATCCGTGTAGATCCGTGTTTTCGCATTAGCGAATCTGCCTAATCCGCGTACAATTTATACGCCTCTAATGGAGTCGAAGACCTTTTCCACTGTAAAGCCCTTCGACTTAACCCAAAGTGATCACACAAAGCGGTATAATATTTAGTCAATCTTAATTCAATTCTCTATTTTAAAGCTACCGGGTTAATATTCGCTTAAGGTTCAGTTAAACCAAAAATACTTAGGTCAGACATACGTTATTATTGCAACTTTTAACAATAACGAAGATGTTTTACAAAGCGATTTCTCTGGTATTTTTATTTGTTTTTTTGGGTGCCAATGCACAGCAAAATGATTCTATAACAAAAATTGACAGTACTTCACGACAATTAAAATTCAATTACAAGCAACTAATCATTCCGGGCGTTTTAATTGGTTATGGAGTAATTGGACTTGAAAGCGACCAACTTTTAAGTTTTAATCATCAAATCAAAAATGAAGTTACTGAAGATATTGACAACAAAATCACTATTGATGATTTCTCTCAATATGCACCGGCTGCTTCCGTTTATGCCCTGAATGCTTTTGGTGTGGAAGGAAAGAATAATATACGGGATCGGTCTGTCATTTTTGTAACTTCATACGTTATCATGGCTTCGACAGTTTTGGGTTTAAAATCGATTTCACATGTAGAAAGACCTGATGGAAGCTCAAAAAACTCGTTCCCTTCCGGACATACGGCGACTGCTTTCGCCGGAGCGGAGTTTTTATGGCAGGAATACAAAGACAAATCGATTTGGTACGGAATTGCCGGTTATGCTGTAGCAACCGGAACAGGGCTTTTCAGAATTTACAACAACCGTCATTGGTTAACGGATGTTGCTGCCGGAGCCGGAATCGGAATTTTGAGTACCAAAATTGCCTACTGGATTAATCCCTACATTACCAAAAAATTATTTAAATCATCTTCTGAAAATAAATCAACTTCTATGGTAATGCCGTTTTATAATGGTAAACAATACGGATTGGGGTTTGTGAAGGTTTTTTAGTTTTTTTTCCACAAAAACGCTAAGACGTAAAGTTTATTTAGAGCGGCAGAATAAAAGTTTTTTTTGCCACGAATTACACAAATTTTCGCGAATTGTATTGATTGTAGTTTGAATAGAAATTTGTGATAATTTGTGTAATTCGTGACAAAAAACTAGAAAAAGCTATTCAAAATTCCTTCTAATCTGTACAATTTGTGGCAAAAAATTACGTATTCGCCGTATTATTCTTAATCTCCATTACCTCTCTTTTTACCTCCAGAAGTAAATCTTTCATACTTTGAGATTCTGTCTGTTCATGGCGTTTATCACTTCTTCCAATATTACATTCGTATTCCCAGATTTCTAAGATATCTGAGGCTTTCACTTCATAATTTGGATAAAAACGATTATCAGATTCTAAAACCAAAGTATTCTTTTTGTTTTTATTCAGACGTTTGTAAACCATTCCTTCATTTTTGGTAATCAGGATATATGTCTTACCATCCATCACCTCTCCCAGCCTTTCTACATAACGGCCAATAATAATAGATCCGTCTTCATGTGGTGGCATCGAATCGCCTTCTACAGGAAATCCGCGATGTTTACCCGGACCTAAAAACGGAAGAGAGACTTGTTGTAAACTTTCAATATACTCCGGATCGGCATATCCGTTTAGGTAACCTGCTTTTGCTCGTTGAGATACAATTTCGATATAATTCTCCCCAAAACGGTCTACTTGTATGGGTAGAATAAGTCGGTTGCCTTCCAGTTTTATCAAATTTTCTATATCAATCTTTCGTATATCGACAGACAATAGTAAGTCAATACTCGTATGAAAATATAAAGCAATTTGTTTCAAGATATCGTACGGCGCCTCAGAGGTTCCGTCCTCGTATTTAACATATCTTCCTCGGGTAATCTTTAGGTTCTCAGCTAATTTCTCCTGCGATATTTTATGCTTAACCCTCAATGCTCTGATGTTATCTGAAAATAAGGACATAATTAATTTGTTATAATTTGGAACAACAAATATACAAAAAAATGTTATCATCTGTACTAATTTTGTTTACTACAAAAACAAGAAAATGGCAAGGGCAATTGTACACATGGATCTGGATACCTTTTTTGTATCCTGTGAAAGACGCACCAACTCTGAACTAAACGGAATTCCGCTTATTATAGGCGGTGGAGACCGTGGTGTTGTGGCCTCATGTTCCTATGAAGCCCGTAAATTTGGAGTCCGTTCTGCCATGCCGATTCGTATGGCATTAAAACTTTGTCCAGACGCAAAAGTCATGAAAGGTGATATGGAATTGTATTCGCAATTATCACATGATGTTACACAAATCCTTCAGGAAAAAGCACCCGTTTTAGAAAAAGCCAGTATCGATGAGTTTTATCTCGACATTACCGGGATGGATAAATTTCACGGCAGTTATAAATGGACCAACGAATTGGCACAATCTGTAATTAAAGAAACCGGATTACCCATTAGCTTTTCATTATCTATTAATAAAACGGTTTCTAAAATTGCAACCGGAGAAGGCAAACCAGTAGGAAAGCTCGAAATTCCGGAACAAGAGGTGCAAGACTTTTTAAATCCTTTATCGATTCAGAAAATTCCAATGGTTGGAGCGGTTACTTTTCAGCTTTTGTCCAGAATTGGCGTTCGTAAAATTCAGACTCTAGCCGAAATGCCTGCCGAGATTTTACAACAAATGATTGGTAAAAATGGTCTGGAACTCTGGAAAAAAGCACACGGAATTGACCACACTCCCGTTGAACCCTATACCGAAAGAAAATCAATATCTACCGAAACCACTTTTTCTCAGGATACAATCGACATTGCAAAACTGAAAAGAATACTTTTAGGAATGGTCGAAAAACTGGCTTTCCAGCTTCGGGCCGAGCAATGGCTAACCTCAACGGTTACGGTTAAAATACGCTACGCTAATTTTGATACCGAAACCAAACAGTGCAGAGTGGCTTATACCTCAGCCGATCATATCCTGACCAAAAATGTGACGGAACTTTTTGAAAAAGTCTACCAGCGCCGAATGCGACTTCGCCTGATTGGCATTCGCTTTAGCGGATTGGTGCGCGGAACCTACCAAATTGATCTTTTTGAAGACACTCAGGAAATGCTCTCACTTTATGAAGCGATGGATAAAATGAAAAAACGTTATGGTTTTGACGCCGTAATGCGCTGTGCCGGAGCTTCTTTTAAACCTAATACTAAAGACGATATTTTAAAACGAACCAAATAATGCATCTTAATTGTCATTCATACCATTCATTACGTTACGGCACAATTCCGCTTAAGGAATTGGTTGATCAGGCCGTTTCCTGTGGTATAAAAACAATGGCGCTTACAGATATTAATACCGTTACCGGAATTTATGATTTTATAAAAGCATGTCAGGAAAAAGGAATTAAACCTTTAGTTGGAATGGAATTTCGATCCAATCATGAATTTCGATATATTGGGTTAGCTCAAAATGCAGAAGGTTTAGCCGAAATGAACCGCTTCTTAACAGAGCATAATTTCAGCGGAGAACCATTGCCTTTAATTGCTCCCGAATTTAAATCCGTTTTCGTGATTTATACCTTAGAAAATGCTCCTAAAGTTCTTCGCAAAAATGAATTTATCGGTATTCGTCCTGAAGAAGTTTCAAAGCTTTTTACATCTGAACACAAAGATAAAATGGATCAGATGGTTGTTTTGCAGCCTGTCACTTTTAGAACTAAAACAGAACACAATCTACATAAAATTCTTCGGGCAATTGACACCAATATTATTTTATCTAAACTAACAGAATCTGATTACTGCAAAGCTTCTGAAATGCTGCAACCTTTGGAATCTCTTTTGCCTTTTTATGAAAAATATCCTGAAATCATAACCAATACTCAAAAAATTATTGATTCCTGTAATTTTGAATATGATTTTGGAGTTCCAAAAAACAAAAAATTCTATACTAATAGTCGTCAGGAAGATTTAGAAAAACTGACCGCCCTGGCTTGGGAAGGATTCAAAAACCGTTATGAAGACGAGAACCAGGAAGCAAAAAAACGTGTCGAAAAAGAACTGAAAGTTATTGATGAATTAGAATTCAGCGGATATTTCTTAATCACCTGGGACATTATTCAATACAGCAACCGTAAGGGTTTTATGCATATTGGTCGCGGAAGCGGTGCAAACAGCATTATCGCCTATTGTCTCGGAATTACAGACATCTGCCCTATTGAACTGGATTTGTATTTTGAACGTTTTTTAAACCTCAACCGCAAAACTCCTCCTGATTTTGATATTGACTGGAGCTGGCAGGAACGCAACATAATTCTGGAATATATCTTCGGAAAATACGGTAAAAATCATGTTGCTTTTTGCGGTACGAATGTCGAATTCAAGTACCGATCTATTTTTAGAGAAGTTGGAAAAGTTTTCGGGCTTCCAAAAGAAGAACTGGATATGCTGGCTAAAAATCCCGAAGAGCTTCACGAAACCAATAAGATCGTAAAACAGGTTCAGTATTATGGTCGTATGCTCGGCAAATATCCAAACCAGCGCAGCATGCACGCCTGTGGCATTTTAATTTCCGAAGAACCTATTACGAATTATACTCCTTTAGAAATGCCTCCAAAAGGATTTCCGATTGTATTGTTCGACATGCATATTGCAGAAGAGATTGGTTTTGAAAAATTCGACATCCTGAGTCAGCGAGGTATTGGTCATATTGACGACAGCGTAAAACTCATTGCCAAAAACCGGGGTATAAAAGTTGACATTCGCAATACTTCCATTTCTAAAAACGAAGCTTTATGCAATATCTATTTGGCTCAGGGAAAAACGATTGGCTGCTTTTATATCGAAAGCCCAGCCATGCGTGGTTTATTACGTCGACTGAATTGTGATAATTATAAAATTCTGGTGGCGGCTTCCTCTATCATTCGGCCCGGTGTAGCACAATCCGGAATGATGAAAGAGTATATTTTTCGCCATAATAATCCAACCCAGTTTGAGTATTTTCACGAGGTCTTCAGGGAGCACCTCGGTGAAACGTATGGTATTATGGTCTATCAGGAAGATGTAATTAAAATCGCGCAGCATTACGGCGGACTTCCCGCTGCTGATGGCGATATTCTACGTCGTGCCATGTCCGGAAAAGGAAGATCTCTCGAAGCTTTGCAAAAAGTAAAAGATAATTTCTATGCGAGCTGTGCTCAAAAAGGACATCCGGAAATGCTGAGTCAGGAAATTTACCGTCAAATTGAATCTTTTGCCGGATACTCTTTTTGCAAAGCGCACTCGGCTTCTTATGCCGTAGAAAGTTATCAGAGTTTGTTCCTGAAAGTTTATTACCCTGTAGAGTTTATGACCGCAGTAATTAATAATCAGGGCGGATTTTACAGAACCGAAGTTTACGTACACGAAGCGCGTATGTCAGGCGGCAACATACACAACCCCTGTGTGAATAAAAGCGAATATCAGACTACTTTATATGGTACAGATATTTATCTTGGCTTTATGCATCTGCAAAGCCTGGAGTCTAAAACGGCTCACTTAATCGAATCGGATCGGGAGAAAAACGGGGCTTTTCTTTCTTTGGAGGATTTTATCAACCGAATTCCTATTGGTATTGAGAGCATCAAAATTCTAATTTTTATAGATGCTTTTCGTTTTACAGGAAAAACCAAAAATCAGCTTTTGGTCGTCGCAAGTTTACTTCTTAATAATTTCAAACCCGAAAACAGAAACCTGAGGCTGATACAGGAACCGGTAAAGGAATACAAACTTCCTACGCTGGAACGTTCTTTATATGAAGATGCTTTTGATGAAATTGAACTATTAAGCTTTCCTGTATCCTGTACCGTTTTTGATCTTTTACAAACCAAACACCGTGGTGATATTATGGCCAAAGATTTAGTGGCCCATCATAAAAAACAAGTCCGCATGCTCGCTTACCTCATCTCAAGAAAACAAGTTCCTACTAAGAAAGGAACGATGTATTTTGGTACCTGGATCGATCATGAAGGCACTTATTTTGATACTGCACATTTTCCTGATAGTCTCGCAAACTATCCTTTTCAGGGTGGCGGCTGCTATCTTTTATTAGGAAATGTCGAAGTCGATTATCATTTTCCAACCATTACAATAACCAAAATGGCCAAAATGCCTTTTATTCCGGATCCGCGCTATATGGATGCTAAAGATCAGTTTAAAACACAACGCCAAATTAAAGAAGATGTTAGTCCAACGCATCGGGGCCCTTATCCGCAAGGACATGAGATTAATTTGCCCCGGCACCGAATGAAATTTTAGTTTTCAATTACAGCCGTCGCAGTTTCCAGCCAGATAAATAGTCATTAAAAAATGTACACTGAAACTGAGACTGGAAACTAAAAAGAAATGAATCTACGTTATATAAATGAGATGAAAAAAACAGAATATGCCATAGTCGATATCGAAACCACAGGCGGAAATGCCAGTGGCAGCTGCATTACAGAAATTGCCATTATTATTCACGATGGTGAAAAAGTAATAGACCGCTTTGAAACGCTTGTGAACCCACAACAGGAAATACCTCCTGCTATTTTTGCTTTAACGGGTATTAACAATGAAATGGTCGCTAATGCGCCAATCTTCGATGATATTTCAGAGAAAGTGCTAGAGATGCTTACGGATCGAATCTTCGTCGCTCATAATGTCAATTTTGATTATTCATTTGTTCGTCATCAACTTGAACAAGCAGGTTTTAAATGGACAGCAAGAAAGTTATGTACCGTTCGCGCAGCCAGAAAAATCAGACCGGGTTTCCCTTCCTATAGTTTAGGAAAACTTTGCAATTCACTCGACATCCCTTTAGAAAACCAGCATCGTGCCGGCGGAGATGCAGCCGCTACTGCCATATTGTTTTCGCGATTACTCGAATGGGACGATGAAGGTCATATGGAACAAATGATCAAAAACACGGCACAAGATCAGCGTTTACCTCCTAACCTTCCGCCAGAAGATTTTAATAATTTACCGGAAAAACCGGGTGTATATTATTTTTATAATGAGGTAAAAAAAGTAATCTACGTGGGAAAAGCGGTTAATATAAAAAAACGTGTTGCCTCTCATTTTAGCGGTCACAAAATTAACCCGCAAAGACAAAACTTCTTACGGGATATTTATTCCATTTCCTATGAAGTTTGTGGCAACGAGTTAATGGCGCTGCTATTAGAATGTACTGAAATCAAACACCTTTGGCCAACGTACAACAGGGCTTTAAAACGATTTGAACCAAAATTTGGCTTGTACCAATATGAAGCCCGCAACGGATATAAATATCTGGCTATCGGAAAACTCAATAAATTTCAATCGTGTATTGAGCATTTCAGTAGTTTATACGAAGCAACAAATATACTACGGGGCTTAGCAGAACGATTTGAAATTGATTATCGATTTTGTAAATATTCAAAACCTGAAGAAGGAGAACTATTTCAAAATAATGATGCAAAAGATTTGCCGGATGCCTTCCTCCATAATGAGCAAGTCGACAAGGCTATTGATTTTTTATTAAGCAACAGACCCACTTTTGCCATTATAGAAAAAGGAAGAACAGCGCACGAACGCAGTTGTATTTGGATAGAAAACGGCCATTTTTATGGCATGGGATATATTCCGTTGGATGTTACGATTACTGATCCTTCGGAAGTAAAAAATTATACCACGCCTTATAAAAGCAATCAATACATTGTGCAATTGATTTTTGCTTATGCAGAGAAAAATCCCCGAAAAGTTTTTTTCAACAAAAACTTGCTAACATCAAGGATATAAAACGAATCTAATTTTTAAAATAGAGCTATAAACTTAAAGTATTGACTTATGACACTCTTTAGCGATACCGAATTATTTGCCACAGGTTTGAAAGGAAAAAAAATATTTGACCTGCCTGATGCAGAACTTATTTTGATCGATAACTTTTTTACCAAAGAAGAATCTGATCGTTTTTACGAAAAATTACTTCATCAAACTAAATGGAGAGAATATGAAATGGAAATGTATGATAAAATTGTTACAGCCCCCCGAATGATTTCCTGGTATGAAGATAAAGATAATGTTGGAGCAGATCAAAATGGCCCCGACTGGACTTATGAATTGTTAACGATTAGAGGCCGTGTTGAAAAAGAAACCCAGCTTGATTTTAATAGTCTGTTGCTTAATTTATATCGAAATGGTAATGATGGTGTTTCCTGGCATAGCGACAAAGAACATAACTCCGGACCAAACCCAATTATAGCTTCGGTTACTTTTGGAGAAACCCGAATGTTCCGATTACGACATAAATTCCGAAAAGAAATTCCACAAGTAGAAATTCCGCTACATCATGGTTCTTTTCTATTAATGTCCGGAACGACCAATAGTTTTTGGCAACATCAGGTTCCAAAAACTGCTCGTGATGTTTTACCAAGGATCAACCTGACCTTTAGAAGAACGGACAGAAAAAGTTGATTTTGTAAAACTTGTCCTGAAATATAATAACTCAAAAGGCGTTATTTCTACTGTAAAATAGTATAGAAAATTCCTCCTCAAAAAGTTAAAATACTCAGTGTATGAACCTTTTATTAGGCAAACCCTATCTTTTTTACTACTTTTGCAACCTTTTTTTACATATACATTACCACAATGGCTTATTCAAACAATGATTTAATGCGTTTTTTAGATGCGCAAAACAAACTTTATCTTACTGCTCTTTCTGAAATTAAAAAAGGAAAAAAGGAGACACACTGGATGTGGTTCATTTTTCCTCAAATTAAAGGATTGGGTAAGAGCGATACTGCAAATTATTATGCCATTAACGATCTAAAAGAAGCAACCGAGTTTTTAGAACACCCTATTTTAGGAAAACATCTTATCGAAATTTCAGAGCTATTTTTGACTTTTAAAAGAAAATCAGCCGATGGAATTTTAGGTGATTTAGATGCGCGTAAATTACGTTCGTCTATGACACTTTTCTCTTTGGTAGAAAATACAAATCCTGTATTTCAGGAAATCTTAGATGCTTTTTTCTCAGGAGAAAAAGATCCTCTTACTTTGTCTATTATTAATTCATCTATAAAATCTTCTGTTGAAACTGAAATGGTATAATTTCCATTTTCAATACATTAGATCATTTCAATTAAAAACACTACGTTTTTTGCTTTTTGCAAATTAGTAGTGTTTTTTTTGGCCCACAGATTTTACGGATGAAACGGGTTTGTACCGATTTTTTATTACTCGAAAGAAACCATAAAAAAATGCCTTGCTTAAAAGCAAGGCATTTATATTTTGAAATAAAATCAAAGTAAAAAAAGAAAACCTGCGTTAATCCGCTTGATCCGTAGAACCCGCGGGCAAATTCACACCGCATTTAAACTTAGCACCTTAGTACCTCCTTTTAAACTTCTTTCGGTTTCGTCAAGTAATACACCGGAATTCCCGTTAACATGATCAAAACTCCCCATCCGCAGGTTGAGAATTTTGTAAGCAACAACGAAATACAAATTGCAGTCGCAATCACAATGTACAGCATTGGTAAAAATGGATATCCAAAAGCTTTATATGGTCGTTCAGCTTCCGGCATCTTTTTTCTCAAAATGAAGATTCCATAAATAGTTAAAATGTAAAAAATCAATACAATGATAATTACAAAATCTAACAAATCACCATACTTCCCTGTCAGACACAAAGCCGAAGCCCAGAAACACTGTGCCCACAAAGCCCAGCCCGGAACACTTGATTCATTCAAAACGGCCGCTTTTTTAAAGAAAAGACCATCCTTGGCCATGGTATAGTAAACTCTCGCACCCGCCATAATTAATCCGTTGTTGCACGCAAAAGTCGAAATCATAATCATGATCGCAATAATCAGCGTACCAATATTACCAAAAATATAATGCGAAGCCACTACTGCTACACGATCTGATTTAGCTGTGGCAATCTCGTCTAACGGAACTACCGCTAAATACATCAAATTTGTCAAAACATAAATAATCGTCACAATAAAAGTTCCTAAAAACAAACTGAAACCGACATTACGCTTTGGGTTTTTAATTTCACCAGCAATAAAGGTAACACCATTCCAGGCATCACTCGAAAATAACGAGCCCACCATCGCAGCCGAAATTCCACTAATTAAAGCTGTTCCGCTAATAGGCAGCCATGAGCCACTTTCTGCATTATAGGTACGTGTTGCCCAAGCATTTTCTCCCCAATTGGCATTCCAAATCGAAGCTTTTGCACCTAATGTTAATCCAAAAACAATTAATCCCAGTAAGGATAAAATTTTGATAATAGTAAGAACAGTTTGCAGAATTTTTCCATTCTTCACACCACGGCTATTAATCAACGTTAATACAACAATTGTAAAAATCGAAACCAGCTGAGCCGCGTTGAGCTTAAAAGCCCCCAATTCATAAAGTATATTTTCGTCACTCAGTGGCTCGTACAAATAAGCGGCAAACTTTGAGAAAGCCACTCCAACCGCAGCAATCGTTCCCGTCTGGATTACGGCAAAAAAACTCCAGCCATACAAAAAGGCAATTAGTTTATTGTAAGCTTCCTTTAGGTACACATATTGTCCTCCTGCTTTTGGGAACATTGCGCTAAGCTCACCGTAACTCACAGCAGCTATTACGGTAATCAATCCCGAAAGGAGCCAAATTAACGTTAGCCATCCTGCCGAACCTACCTGCCTGGTGATATCGGCGCTCACAATAAATATTCCTGATCCAATCATAGAACCTACCACAAGCATGGTTCCATCTAATAATCCGAGTTCTCTTTTAAAATCTCCCTGGTCGTTTTCTTGCATAATTTTAGTTTTTGGGTTGGTTAAAGATATACTTTTTTCTTAAATTTTAGATTTCAAAATTCAAATCCAAAAATCTAAACTCTAAAAAATCAAATTCCAAATTCTAAATTCCAAATTCCAAAAATCTAAAGTAAATTGGGCGTGTCCCTACGGGTCGGGCTTTCTACTATATCTTTTGTTTCGTTTCAATTTACAAAAGGATACAAAAGAGTCAATAACACCTTCTAAACAATTGAAAGAGATATTTTATATTTTAGCTCTTATTAAAGCTCAATATTGCAAGGCAATAATTTATAAAAATAGAATCAAAAATATCTTTATGTATCAAATGTCTAAAGAAGAAGAAATAATCAATAAGGTTGCCCAAGATAAAATAGACTTTAATCTCGGAGTACAGCTTTTATTAGAAGATCCCGATTATGATTTTGAAAGGCTGTTTATAACTTTAAAAAATTATATATTCAACGCTATTCCTGAAAAAACTCATTACGATACAGAAACTTATCAAAATGCCATTAATACAATTCCATTAAAATCGACCTATACTCCTATAGTACTTTTAAAAAATTTCCCAACACGAATTGCTTTTTATAAACTCGCGGAACTTCCTGAAAACGAAAATAAAAAAGTTTTAATTTCATTACTCTGGATTTTTAAAGCAACAGACACTGAGCGAAGAAATATGGAATGTAAAAATGGCTGTGGACATTTTTGGCATGAATTTGAATAAAACACACAGTCCTATCTTTAAATACTTAGAAGCTACAACTCACCAAAAAGTTGTAGCTTTTTTAATAACCTATAAGAAAAGCGCCTTTTTAAATCACATCCAGAATTGTTAAACAAAAGAATAACTTATTCCATTTTTTTTTATTTGTGTTATTTTTTCATTTCTAAATTAAACTTTACGCAATACAGTATACTATACTTTATCAAAATCCGAAAAACAACAATAAAACACCTCATATCATCCAATTACATAAAAAAACATCACGAAAAATAAATTTAACAAGAAAAAATAACTCGTTTGTAAAACTATATCCTTTTTTTATTAAATTTATGAGGGTGTAAACCAATCTTAGGAAATTAAGTTTTTATTAACAATTGTTTATTTTAAAACCGTTAAAAAACAACACTCTCAGTAACCTGCTTTTCTTAGAAAGACACCTTCAGCCATAAGCATTCTTACCGGATAAAGAAAAAGCAGTATTAACCTCCAAATCTGAAAATTATGCCTAAGAGTCCGTTTTTTAAAAATATACGTTTCCCGAATGTTTTCATTCCGTTGATAATAGTAATTATTTCCTGCGCATTACTTATCTGCATCAACTTTTTTACGATCAAAATATTATCTGCCAACAGAGCTTACGTTAATGGCGAATCACATTATTCAAAAGGTCAAAAAGATGCGGCACGATATCTCATTATGTATCTTTTTACTAAAGACCCATACCAATGGAAGCTTTTTTCTCAGGAGTTAAAAGTTCCCCAGGGGGATGGCGTTGCCAGAAGAACTCTTTTAAATGAAGGAGATACCGAAATTGCCCGACAAGGATTTCTCACAGGGCGGAATCACAAAGATGACCTCGACGATATTGTCTGGCTGTTTGTAAACTTCAAAAATGTTTCCTTTCTGGCAAAAGCAATTCATGAATGGGGTCAGGGCGACGAATTAATATTCAAATTAGCTACGCTGGGCCAGCAAGTAGATACCGAGATAAAACAAGATCTTTTGACCCCTGCTAGTCAGCAAAAATTTCTTAATGAAATTAGTATAATCAGCGACAAACTCACTATTAACGAACGTAACTTCTTAAATACTTTGGGAGAAGGAACACGAAAAATTAAAAGCCTTCTAATTATAACCAATATCGTTTTTATTCTGATAATCGTGATAAGCGTATGTTCGTACTATGCGATTATGGTAAAGCGCTTAGTGATTTCCAAGAAAGAAATTGAAGAAAAAAACGAAAACCTTATCCTTGTCAATCACGAGCTGGATAGATTTGTTTACAGTGCATCTCACGATCTGAGATCGCCTATAACATCTTTAAAAGGTCTCATCGAAATTACCCAGCTCGAAGATGACATTCACCAGATCAGAGACTATTTAACGCTCATGCACAAAAGTCTCACCAAGCAGGATCAGTTTATAGTTGACATCATCGATTATTCAAAAAACAAACGAAAACAAGTTGTAATAGAACCTGTAAGCTTAAAGGAACTATTTGACGAGATTATTTCACAATTGATGCATATTGAAAATGCCAACAAAATAAAATTTAAAAAGGAATTATTAGTCGATATCATCCAAAGCGATGACCTACGTTTAAGAATCATTATTTCGAATTTACTCTCCAATGCCATCAAATATGCCGATGTCAATAAGCCGGAAATGTTTATTTCGATTAAAACTTATACGGACGAGGGTTGTGATAAAATAGAGATAACAGATAACGGAATTGGAATTAAAGACGAATTTAAAGACAGTATTTTTGAAATGTATTTTGGTACAAACAAAAACAAAGGTTCTGGATTAGGTCTTTATATTGCAAAAGAAGCTGTAGAAAACATCAAAGGAAGTATTTCGGTTTTCTCTGAAAATACTGTCGGGAGTAAATTTATTGTAGCAATTCCTATTTCTCATGCAAACTAAACCTGTGTTTCTAATCGTCGATGACAATTTGATCGATCAGCTTGTCATTACACAGTTACTTAAAAAAGTGCTGGATATTGACGAGATATTCATCGCAAATAATGGTAGAGAAGGAATTCAGTGGCTTGTTACTAACAACAACCATCCGCTCATTATTTTATTGGATATTCAGATGCCTATAATGAATGGTTTCGAATTTCTCGAGGAGTTTCACAAATTAAAAAAAGAGATAAAAAAAAGAATTCGAATTTATGTGCTTTCATCCACCTTAGATCCGGATGACATTGCAAAAATCAATAGAAACAGGTATGTAAGTGCTTTTTTAAACAAGCCTTTTCCAATAGAAGAATTTAAAACACTACTGTTTAACTATTGAAGAACTCTGTTTACCTGAGAAAAGCTTCTTTGGTAATAAGGTTCCTTAGTAGATGAAATCATTACACCTCCGTGAGTAGAAGAATGTACAAACTTAATTTCTCCTTCTGTTACCTCAACGACCATCCCAACATGATTGATACGACGTCTTCCGTTGGTCTTAAAGAAAATCAAATCTCCTTTTTGTGCGGCTTCGCTTTCAACCTTAAATCCAATTCTGGATTGTTCAATCGAACTTCTTGGCAGCTTAATGTCAAAATTATTGAAGGTACAAATCATCAGTCCTGAACAATCAAAACCGGCTTTCGTTGTTCCACCTGACCGATAACGCGTTCCAATATTCTCAGTTGCATTTACAATCAATTGATCAATCAAATCAGAATTATTGCCCAATCTTACAAATGTAGAATCTTTTTTTACGGTAGTATCTTCAGCAATCTGAATCGGTGGTGTCGCTGTAGTGGTTTCAGCAGGTTTCATTTCTTTCAAAGCTGCCGCTTTTTCGGGCGAAACATTAATTTTAAGCAGGTAACCCACTTTTAATCTCTTCTTAATTTCAGGATTTTGTTTTTCTAATTCTTTAACGGTTATCCCAAACTCTTTTGCAATGGCATATTTTGTTTCTTTCGACAAAACCTCTCTGGTTACTTCAACCTTTGTAGGTTCCTGAATATTCTCGATTATGGGAACAGTCGTCGCTACAGCGGTATTAGTATCGACATTGGTATTAGATGGAATGCTAATTTGCTGTCCAATTTTTAAACCTTCGCTTTCTAAAAGCGGATTGGCTTTCTTTAAGTCATCAACTGAAACATTGTATTTTTTCGAAATTCCCCAAAGCGTTTCTTTAGCAAGTACTTCATGAGATCCCGGAGTTACAACCGGAGTAGTATTTACAACTGGTTCGGTAACTTTCTTAGCAACTGTTTTATTGTGGTTGGGTATTAATAAAACGGAATTTAGTTTTAAAACTTTGGGTGCATTAGGGTTTGCCGCTGCAATATCTTTTGGTTTTACTCCGTATTTTTTAGCAATTACAGTTAGATTTTCTCCTTGTGAGATTTTGTGCTTAATATACTTTTCCTGTGAAAAAGCACCGACACTGAAAAAAAACAAAATTACTATTAACCTGGAAACCATTATCTATTACATTTTTATCTTTTATTACACGCTCTGAATTGAATTACTTTCTGAATTATAAACTCAAAAAAAGGGAATTATTTTACCCGATAAGCGAATTTAACTTTTTAAAGTAAAAAAAGCATCTTTTTTAACAACTAATTTTGTTCAATTTAACAAACGCGGCATAAAAATTGAGTCAACCCTTTGAAATAATGCTCTTTATAAAAGACATTATTTTCAAACCAAAATAACCAATCTTAACCAGAAAAACGTGTGAAAAAACTACTCTTGCTTTTCATTACCTTCCCTTTATTATCAATTGCTCAGAATATAAATGGGACCATAGTTTCTCAGGAAACCAAACTTCCAATTGAAAACACCAATGTATTTGCCTTGTCAAGCAAAGTTGGAACCATAACGGATGAAGAGGGTAAATTCTCTTTAAAACTTCTTTCAAAATTTAAAGATGATGAGATAGTAGAATTCTCACATATAGGTTACGTTACTGCACAATTCTCTTTAAGCTACCTTAGAAAACAAAACTATAAAGTTTTTCTGGAAGATGAAATTCAAAATTTATCAGGTGTAATTGTTAGAGCCAATCACAAATTGAATTTAAAACTTCCCTACAACAAACTAACTTCGATGAAACATAGTGTTCATTCTTTTGGATCTTTTTTAAAGGATGATAAGATTTATATTATTGGCGGAGATGCTTCTTATGAAGTAGACCGACTAGGATTAATACGATCAGCAAGAGCTGATTTTACCTTAACGACATATATGGAAGCCTATCAACAGAGTGCCGTTCTCTCTTATTTTAGACGAGATTTTTCTATTTATGACATCAAAACAAATACTTGGGAATACCCAAAATTAGAATCAAAACTAAAGAAAAGAGCCCATCACAACATTCATTTTTATAACAATTCGATTTACGTTTTGGGCGGAAAAACAGTTAAGGTAAATCAGAAAAATAGTTGGGAATACCTTCAAAATGAAAACGAAGTTCTGGACTTAAACAATCAAACTATTAAAGTTGACTACACAAATCCGCATCAGGCTTCTGATTTTGCATCCTTTACTTACAAGGACAACATCATTGTAATGGGAGGTTCTGTAAAGATGACCGAAAAAGGTAAAAAAGATTTCACCAACAAGGTGCATTTGTACAATATTACTTCGGGATACTGGTACGAACTTGATGCTATGCCAACAGCAAAAGAAACATCGGGAATCGTAATAGATGACAAAATTTATCTAATTGGTGGAGATGATGGAAAACCTGTTTCTAAAATAGAAACTTTTGATTTAAACACTCAAGCATGGCAAACAGAAGGCGATTTATTCTACGGACTAGAAAAACCAGCCATAGCATATCAAGACAACATGATTTATATTTATGAAGACCGAATACTGTATACTTACGATCTAAAAACAAAACAACTTAAAGAATATGAAACCGAGTTGGCCCTAAAGTATTCCGCAATGTATTTTGCTGATAATAAATTGTATATTTTAGGAGGACGTACCGAAAATAAATATGAAAAATTTGCATCATCAACTGTTTTCACTATTGACATTGATGATTTCAAAAACACAAAACCTACCAGAACTAAAATCGTAAAGAAAGAAATGAATCTAGCCAAAGCCAATTAAAAAGCTCTTCAGCATTCGAAACCAATTTTAAAATGCAAAAAAATGCTCTGTTTTCACAGAGCATTTTTAATATAAGTAAATCGTATCGATTAGGCTTTCCCGGCAGCAATTAAGTTTAACGCTGAACCTGCAACAAACCAGCCAATCTGACCTTCGTTGTAAGTGTGATTCGCTAAGATAATATCTTTAGAACCATCTGCGTGAACGAACTCTAATGTTAATGGTTTTCCGGGAGCAAACTCAGTTAAATCAGTAAAATTGATTGTATCGTTCTCCTGAATTTTATCATAATCGGTTTCATTCGCAAAAGTTAATCCCAAAAGGCCTTGCTTTTTAAGGTTTGTTTCATGAATACGGGCAAAAGATTTTACCAATACCGCTTTAACCCCTAAGAAACGCGGCTCCATAGCAGCATGCTCACGAGACGAACCTTCACCATAATTGTGATCCCCCACAACAATAGACGGAACTCCCGCAGCCTTGTATGCACGGGCTACAGCCGGAACAGCGTCATACACCCCTGTTAGCTGATTTTTAACCGAGTTTGTTTTTTGGTTAAATGCGTTTACAGCACCAATCAGCATATTGTTAGAAATATTATCCAGATGTCCACGAAAACGCAACCATGGTCCTGCCATAGAAATGTGATCGGTAGTACATTTTCCGAATGCTTTGATTAATAATTTTGCACCTGTAATATTTTTACCATCCCAGGCATCAAACGGAGCCAATAATTGCAAACGTTCAGACGTTGGACTTACCACAACCTGAACTCCGGAACCGTCTTCAGCAGGAGACTGGAATCCCGGATCTTTAACATCAAATCCTTTTGGAGGCAATTCGTCTCCTGTAGGTTCCTCTAACATTACTTCTTCTCCATCTTCATTGATTAAAGTATCTGTTAATGGATTAAAACTTAAATCTCCTGCAATCGCCATAGCAGTCACCAATTCCGGCGAACCCACGAAGGCCAAAGTATTCGGGTTACCATCTGCACGTTTAGAGAAGTTACGATTGAAAGAGTGAACAATGGTGTTTCTTTCTTCTTTCTCCGCTCCTTCTCTGTCCCACATACCAATACAAGGTCCGCAAGCATTCGCAAAAACGGTCGCTCCTATTTTATGGAAGGTATCAATAAAACCATCACGTTCGATGGTATAACGAACCACTTCAGAACCCGGCGTAATTGTAAACTGAGATTTCGTTTTTAAGTTTTTTGCACTTACCTGTCTGGCCAAAGAAGCCGCGCGGGAAATATCTTCGTAAGAGGAATTGGTACAAGAACCAATTAAACCTACCTGAATTTGTAAAGGCCAATTATTTTTTATGGCTTCCTCTTTCATTTTAGAAATTGGAGTGGCTAAATCCGGAGTAAAAGGACCGTTTAAATGCGGCTCTAATTCAGATAAGTTAATCTCGATCACCTGATCAAAATACTTTTCCGGATTAGCATATACTTCCGGGTCTCCTGTTAAGTAAGAAGCAACTTTATCTGCAGCATCCGCAACATCAGCTCTGTTTGTAGAACGCAGGTAACGGCTCATAGAAGCATCGTAACCAAAAGTTGAAGTTGTAGCTCCAATTTCAGCACCCATGTTACAAATGGTACCTTTTCCGGTACAAGACATAGAAGTTGCTCCTTCGCCAAAATATTCAACAATAGCACCTGTCCCCCCTTTTACAGTCAGAATACCTGCCACTTTAAGAATAACATCTTTTGGAGCTGTCCAACCTGATAATTTACCTGTTAGTTTTACTCCAATTAATTTTGGAAATTTCAACTCCCAAGCCATACCCGACATCACGTCTACAGCATCCGCTCCACCAACACCAATAGCAACCATTCCTAAACCACCTGCATTTACAGTGTGAGAATCGGTACCAATCATCATTCCTCCCGGGAATGCATAATTTTCAAGTACCACCTGGTGAATAATTCCGGCTCCCGGTTTCCAGAAACCAATTCCGTATTTATTAGAAACTGATGATAAGAAATCAAAAACTTCATTACTTTGTGTTTTTGCTCTGGCCAAATCGGTTGCAGCATCTACTTTTGCCTGAATCAGGTGATCGCAATGTACTGTTGTAGGCACCGCTACCTTAGGCTTACCAGCGTGCATAAATTGCAACAATGCCATTTGAGCTGTTGCATCCTGGCAAGCTACACGATCCGGTGCAAAATCAACATAATCTACTCCTCTTCCAAACGCCTTTGTTGGATTTCCATCCCAAAGGTGATTGTACAAAATTTTCTCCGTTAAGGTAAGTGGACGACCAACAATTTCGCGTGCTTTATCAACACGACCTGGCATGTTCTCATACACTTTTTTAATCATTTCAATATCAAAAGCCATAAGTATAATTGTTTTTGTTTGTTTTTTGAACATCCCAAGTTACAAAAAATAGAGGAGTTGTAAAAGAAAAAGCCCGAGTTTATCACTCGGGCTCTCTATATATAATGATTATAACTAATCGTATGATTACATCACTAACAGTTTATGAGAAGGCGCAAACCTGGTCAGGCTAATACCATCTACTGCCGCTGTATACTCATCAAGTGTTGGGGTTCTTCCTAAAATTGTAGACAATACTACAACAGGTGTAGAAGAAAGCAATGACTCTCCTTTTTTACCCTCAGTATCTTCAACAACTCTTCCTTGGAATAAACGAGTAGAAGTTGCCATTACGGTATCTCCTTTTGCCGCTTTTTCCTGGTTCCCCATACAAAGGTTACATCCCGGACGCTCTAAATACAACATGTTTTCGTATTCAGTACGTGCAGCACCTTTAGGAGCACTATCGTTAAATTCGAAACCAGAATATCTTTGTAAAACTTCCCAGTCTCCTTCGGCTTTAAGCTCATCTACAATATTGTAAGTTGGCGGAGCCACTACAAGAGGTGCTTTAAACTCAACTTTACCATGTTGATCTTCTATATTTTTTAGCATTTGAGCCAAAATCTTCATATCTCCTTTGTGCACCATACAAGAACCAATAAATCCAAGATCTACTTTTTTCTCTCCTCCATAAAAAGACAAAGGTCTGATGGTATCGTGTGTGTATCGCTTAGAAACATCTGCATTATTTACATCCGGATCTGCAATCATTGGCTCAATAATCTGATCCAAGTCAACAACAACCTCAGCATAATACTTCGCATTTGCATCCGGAGTCAATGCTGGCTTCTCAGCTGATTTAATCTCTGCAATTCTCTTATCTGCTTTATTGATCAATCCCTGAAGAACTTGTTTTTCATTGTCCATTCCTTTGTCGATCATGATCTGAATTCTGCCTTTTGCAATCTCAAGAGATTCGATCAGAGTATCATCCTCAGAAATACAGATAGAAGCTTTTGCTTTCATTTCTGCAGTCCAGTCTGTAAACGTGAATGCCTGGTCAGCAGTAAGAGTTCCAATATGAACCTCAATAATTCTACCTTGGAATACGTTTTCACCACCAAACTTCTTAAGCATTTGGGCTTGTGTAGCGTGAACGACATCACGGAAGTCCATATAATCTTTCATTTCTCCTTTGAACGTTACCTTCACTGATTCAGGAATTGGCATTGAAGCCTCACCTGTAGCAAGTGCTAGCGCAACTGTTCCTGAGTCTGCACCAAAAGCAACTCCTTTAGACATTCTTGTATGTGAGTCACCACCAATAATGATCGCCCACTCATCAATCGTAATATCGTTAAGAACTTTATGAATTACATCTGTCATTGCATGGTAAACTCCTTTAGGGTCACGAGCAGTAATCAAACCAAAATCGTTCATGAATTTCATCAATTTTGGAATATTAGCCTGAGCTTTTTTATCCCATACTGAAGCGGTGTGACAACCAGACTGGTAAGCACCGTCAACAATTGGTGAAATTACTGTAGCAGCCATAGATTCTAACTCCTGAGCTGTCATAAGACCAGTCGTATCTTGTGAACCTACGATATTAACTTCTACACGAACATCTGATCCGGCGTGTAAAACTTTACCCGGAGCAATTCCAACTGCATTTTTATTGAAGATTTTCTCTACTGCTGTAAGCCCTTGTCCTTCATGAGAAATCTCTTTTGACGGAGCAAATACAAGAGGAGCTTCAATATTAAGAAGTTTCGCAGCTAATGTTTGAAGTTTTTTACCAAATACAATTGCGTATGATCCTCCGGCTTTTATAAATTCCATTTTCTGAGGCGTGAATGCCTTAGAAATGTCAATTAACTCTTTGTCGCCGTTGTATAATTTCTTTGTTTTTGTATTTATTGTAAGTACAGTACCTGTAGCAACAGAGTATGCTTCTTCCAGAATAGGTTCGTTATTTTCATTGCGAATAACATTACCTTCTGCATCTAATTTTTTCACCCAGTTCTTAAGGTCTAAACCAATACCACCTGTAACATCAACAGTTGTTAGGAAGATTGGAGAAATACCATTTGTACCTGCAACGATTGGAGCAATATTAATAAATGGTACATATGGACTTGCTTGTTTACCAGTCCAAAGCGCCACGTTGTTTACCCCTGACATTCTTGATGAACCTACTCCCATTGTACCTTTCTCTGCAATCAACATAACGCTTGCATCAGGATGTTTCGCCTGTAGCGCTTTGATTTCTTCTTGAGCCTGAGGAGTAATCATACATTTACCGTGAAGTTCACGATCAGAACGGGAGTGAGCCTGGTTCCCCGGAGATAACAAATCAGTAGAAATATCTCCTTCTCCAGCGATATAAGTCACTACTTTAATTTCTTCAACCACTTCCGGTAATGTAGTAAAAAACTCTGCCTGCGCATAGCTTTCAACTATCTCTTTAGCGATTGCGTTACCGTTTTTAAAAGCCTCCTTTAAACGATCTGTATCTGCTTCATAAAGGTAAACCTGCGTTTTAAGAACTTTTCCTGCTTCTTTAGCAATAGCAGCATCATTACCAAGCGCTAAGTCTAATAACACTTCAATAGAAGGTCCACCCTTCATGTGTGATAATAATTCAAAAGCAAAAGCTGGTGTTATTTCTTTTACTTCAACTTCACCAAGAATGATTTCTTTTAAAAACTTAGCTTTTGTACCAGCAGCACTAGTAGTTCCCGGTACAACATTGTAAATGAAAAAGTTAAGAGAATCCCCTCTGTACTCGTTGTTTAAATCTTTAATTTGCTCAATGATTTCGCTTAGTAATTCAGCACCATCAATTGGTTTTGGGTTAAGTCCCTGAATTTTTCTTTCTTCGATCTCTTGAATATAATCCTTATAAATGTTCATAATAGAAGTATTTTGTAGGTATTTTTATTTTTTGTTCGCAAATTTAGGTATTAAAGCCGAGAATTAAAAAAAATATAATAGAACTCGCCTTTTCAAAAATTATTATTGCTAAAAAACAATTTTCATTGCTCATTTTTGCCAAAATTCCAATTTTATATTAAAAAAATGAATTATTGGTAATTTAAAATCCTTTCTTTAACAAAGTCGAAATTCGTTGTTACAAATGAAGTGAGATTTTACTTCTACTTTAGCAAAGAACCTTTCTAAATAAGCAATTACAACGTTATAGTTGCGCTTTTAACCCTCCCCTTTTTTCATTTTTGAAAATCATTTTTTTCATCATTAAGCTTTTTCATGATTTAAAAAAAAATAGCATAAAAAGCTTGTAATTCAAATTCTTTAATAACTTTGCATTTCAAAGTACTTTTAAATAACTACAACTATGAAATACAAATTAGACCTTTTAAAACATTACACTCAAAAAACCGGAGTGACAATTGGATTAATCGTAACCTTTTTCAGCAGTCTTTTCCTGATTGGCGCCCTTATCTCTAAAGAATTTCGATTTCATGATTTTGAATCAATTGCTATACCAAGTCTCGTTTTTGAATTTGTATATGGAATTGTTCTTTCGTTTATGATCCTAAGAAACAAAGAAACTTATATTCACCTGACTCCTTTATTAATTCTGAACTGGTTTATTGGATGTTTCTCTTTAAATATTCTTGTTCCTATTTTTCATGATCTTCAAATATGGGTTTATTTGGCTACTCTGTTTTTTTGCCTGTCTAATTTTTTCATCTACAGCAAATCAGACGAAAGTCGAAATACATCTATTGCATTTTTTATAAATGGTTTATCTTTTGGTATCATCTTGTATTTTGCCATATACCTGATTCCTATTATGCCTTTCTCCTTTATGGGTATTATTGTCTTAGGATTAGGTTTTTATGGCTTGGTTCCCGCATTGGTTATCATCATCCATATCGCAACAATTATTAGGTATCTTAACCGAGATAAAAATTACACTCTTTCTTTTAGCGCCGGTTTCCTGGTTATACTTCTAAGCTTAACTTTTTTTACGATTGGATTGCGTATCGAAAGCAATAAAATAGTACAATCAGCTGCTATCAGTTCCTTTGATCAGGACGATAATTTACCCCGTTACATTTCGATTTCTCAAAATTTAAAACCTAATTTCTTCAATGAGATACTACTAAAAAAAGACATCGTCTATATTCCGCTTCATGACATATTCTCTTTTAACAGTTTCGGTTCCTTCGGTTCTAAACAATTCAATGAGGAAAAAATACACAATCCATTTATATCTGTTGCGTACCTGTTCTGCAAGGACCTTAATATTAGCCATGATGATAAAATCAATATTCTGAAATCAAACTTCGACAAACGATTAGAAGCCGAAGAACAACTGTGGAGCGGCAAAAATTTATTTACCAAAACCATTAAAGAAGATGTAAAACTGTACCCTGACGCACATCTGGCTTATACCGAAGTTACCATGAAGATTGCCTGTCCCGAAAATACCTGGAGAAATCAGGAAGCTATTTATTCTTTTCAATTGCCGGAAGGTTCTGTTGCAACATCATTGTCACTATGGGTAAACGGAATTGAAAGAAAAGGTGTTCTGACTACGAAAGAAAAAGCTAAAGCAGCCTATAATCAAATTGTAGGCGTAGAAAGCCGTGATCCGTCTTTAATGCAATGGAAAGAAGGAAATAAGGTCGTGGTTAGAGTGTTCCCTATCAACTCTACCACTCCCCGAACTTTTAAATGCGGTTTTACAACTCCTTTAAAAGTTGAAGACAACCAAATGAAATACCAAAGCCTTTCTATTAAAGGCCCAAACATTTCAACTGCCGAAACGATATCACGAATTCAAAGCGTTGGAAACACAAAAATTGAAACCAGTAAAGATTTTGAACTGAACAAAGGTCACTACATTAACCAATCGAAAGGATTAGATCGTTGGGAAGCCTTTATGCCGTTAACCAAAACCTCAAACTCATTTGCTTGGAAAAACAAAATTTACGAAGTTAAAAACATTCAAAAAACAGCTATTCCTTTTACTCCTTCAGAAATTATACTGGACTTAAACAGCAGTTGGACCACCAAACAAATAGAATCCTATGTGAATTTAGAGCGAACAAACTTATTTGTTTTTACAAATGGAGAAAAGAAAGAAATCAATAAGGACAATTTTAGAGCCATTGCATTAGAATTTGAAGAGCTGCATTATTCTTTATTACCGCTTTATCAAATCACTAAAAACAGTTTAATCATTACAAAATCAGGAACGTTCTCTGCCAATTTTGAAGAGCTTGAAGATTCTGATTATTTAAAGAAGATAAGAAGCGAAACAAAACAGAGAAATTTAAAAGTAATTAATATTTCTTCTGATATTAATCCATTTTGGCAAACCGTAAAAGAACAAAACTATGTCGATTACTTTCAGACCAGTTTAAAGAACAGTTTAGAGCTGATTCATAAAAAACAGTTTGTATTATTTAAAACAGAACCGAATACCGTAAATATTGAACCTGCAAACATTGCTATTACAGAAAGTCCTCAAACCAAAACGCCGAAAAAGAATGGGCCGGATCATATATACAGAATGTATGCTTTTGGAAAAGTACTCGAAGAACAAGTAAAAATTCAAAACGATACTTTAGTTCAGAATCAATATGTCGATTTGGCCAAAGATGCTAATATTGTTACCCCAATATCTTCCTTAATTGTACTGGAAACTGATGAAGATTACAAAAATAACGGAATTGAGAAAAACGTTGATACCCTTGGAAATGCTTCTGTCAATAATGACGGCGCCGTACCGGAACCACATGAATGGGCACTATTATTTATCGTTTTATCTGCCATTTTATTCTATTATAGAAAACAAAAATTAGCAAATTAATGAAGGATTTAATTCTAATGAAAAAACCAATACTTGCTGTTTTTGTAATCTTACTCCTTTTTGCAATTAACAGCAAGATATTGCTTTTAAACCTACACCATGATTTCCTTGGAATTCTCGGCTCGTTTTGTCTTTTTATTGTTGGCGGGAGAAAAACAAATTTCAAAATTAATTATTTCTTAATTCTTAGTATTCTATTGTTAGAATTCATCAGCTGGCGTTTAAACACAAAATCGGTTCATTTTCTTTCTATACTATTATTTTTATGTTTGGTTTTCCATTATTTCACCGGGAAATTTTCCTTTATTGCTTTCATTTGCCTTGTTTTATTTTCGACTCTTTTTAGTGCTTTTTTTGCACACTTAACCTCAGAAATAAAACAAAGCCTTTGTTATATCGTTTATCTGACACTAAAGAATTTTATACCTATAAATAAAATCGAAGGGGTCAATTTTTACATCAATAATGCAAAAATCACCATCGACACTGCCTGCATGGGATTATCTATGTTTAAGACAGGATTGTTATTTGGCGCAATCTTAATGACACTGGAAGAAAAAAGACTCAAACAATATTACGGCATTTTTCAGATACTCTCTTTCTGCTTACTTGTAATAACACTCAATATTATATCTAACTACTTTAGAATCGTAACCTTAATTTTTTTCAATTGTGCCCAGGGAAACTTTTTGCATCACGCTATTGGTTTAATCTGTTTTACTGTATACCAGATCATTCCAATGCTATTCATTATTAAGTATATAAAACCAAAAAATGAAAACAATGATAAAAACGGTGATGTAAACAAAATCAAACCAAAAAGCCTTATTCTATTGGTATCATTTGCAACCCTTTTAGCGACCAGCATAAAAATCAAAAATGAAACAGAAACTAATTTTCGCCAGGAAGTTAGTTCTGAGTATCATACAAAAAAAGGCTCCTGGATAAACACGGAAGTTTTTAAAATTGAAACTCCTAAGAAATTGACTTATATAAAAACACCCTCTCATAATCCGATGGTTTGCTGGACTGGCTCTGGGTACAAAATTATTGAATCGAAGAAAGTCCTGGTAAACAAAGAAGAAATATGGTTTAATAAAATGGAGAAAGACAACCAAAATTATACATCGTATTGGTGGTACGAATCTAATGGTAAAAAATACAGCTCTCTTATTGAAGTTTTACTTATAAAATTGATTTATGGCAAACCTATTTTTTTAATAAACGAAACCTCAAAATCAAATTAAATAAAAAACCCAAACTAGAAATCATTACAAGTTTGGGTTTCTGCTTTTTTATTGAATCTATTACAACAGTTTCTGAATGATAACTTCTTCTGTTATTCCTTCGGCATCTGCTTTATAGTTTTTAATAATTCTGTGTCTTAAAATTCCGGTTGCCACTGCTTTGACATCTTCAATGTCCGGAGAAAATTTGCCATTGAAAGCGGCATGAGCTTTTGCAGCCAAAATTAAGTTCTGAGAAGCCCTTGGTCCTGCTCCCCAATCTAAATAATTTTTAACAAAGTCATTTGACAAAGCATTATCAGGACGTGTCTTACTGACTAAAGTTACCGCATATTCAATTACATTATCGGCTACGGGAATCCTACGAATCAAATGCTGAAAATCGATAATTTCCTGCGCAGTGAATAATGGATTAATGGTTGTTTTAGCATCAGAGGTGGTACGTTTCACTACTTGAACTTCTTCTTCAAAAGTTGGGTATTCTAACTTAATAGCAAACATAAAACGGTCTAATTGCGCTTCCGGCAAAGGATACGTTCCTTCCTGCTCAATTGGATTTTGGGTAGCCAATACAAAGTAAGGCAAATCTAACTTATAGTTTTGACCTGCAATGGTAACAGAACGTTCCTGCATGGCTTCAAGTAGAGCAGCCTGCGTTTTAGGTGGAGTTCTGTTGATCTCATCGGCCAAAATGATATTTGAAAAAATAGGCCCTTTGATAAATTTAAAATGTCTGTTTTCATCCAGAATTTCACTTCCCAAAATATCCGAAGGCATTAAATCCGGCGTAAACTGAATTCTTTTAAAATCTAAACCTAAAGCCTGAGACAAAGTATTAATCATTAAAGTTTTTGCCAAACCCGGAACACCAATCAAAAGAGCATGACCACCTGAAAATATACACAGTAAAATTTGGTCTACAACGGCATCCTGGCCTACAATAATTTTTGCTATTTCGTTTTTTAATTCGTTTCGTTTTTGAACTAAATTATGAATTGCTGTTACGTCAGACATTTAGATATGTTTTTTAAATTAAAAAGAGTTAGTATTATGAATTCATAAAACTAACTCTTTTTCTTTATTTAATAAAAATTATTTTTTTAGCCAATTGTAAACAAACTTACAATCTCTGTACTCTCCAATAATTTTGATATAGGTATCTTTTATTTTATTATCAAACCATTTTGAAATTGTTGTGATTTGCTTTTCTTTCAATGCCAATTCTTTAATTTTGGTATAATCCTTAGCATAATCTGCCACGTGCTGCTCAATTCTATTGGTAACGGTAATTATTTTGTACGTTTTTTTACCTTTATCGTCTGTATTTAAAACCGGTTGTGAAATTTCATCATCTTTTAAATTAGAAACCTGACTGTATAAAGTAGGATCCATTTTAGTCAATTCAAAACGAGTATCCTGAGTATTTGGGTTCACTAGTGTTCCTCCGTTTGCTCTTGTCTCTTTCTCATCCGATTCTGTTCTTGCAGCATCTGCAAAAGTAATCTCCTTATTAACAATCTTATTTCTGATGTTCGTAATTCTTTCTTTCGCATCTTTCAAAGCACTTTCAGAAACTGTAGGAGAAATTAAAATATGTCTCAATTCAATTTCCTGTCCTTTAATTTTTTCAACCATTATAATATGATATCCAAAAATAGTTTTAAAAGGCTCAGAAATTTCACCAGCTGCTAAACTAAAAGCAACATCTTTAAACTCTTTTACGAAAGCTGTTTTTCGAGTCATTTTATAAAAACCTCCCGTTGGTGATGATCCCGGATCTTGTGAATACAATACTGCTTTTGTTGCAAAACTGGATCCCTCAAGAACATCTTTTCGAATAGCATTCAATCTGTCAATTACCTTTTGTTCATCTTCTTTCGAAACCTTTGGCTCTACAACAATTTGTGCTACTTCCATCTCTGCTCCAAAAGTTGGTAATTCCTCTTTTGGTATCTTTTTAAAGAAATTACGAACTTCTTCCGGTGTAATTTCAACGGCATCCACAATTTTCTTAGTCATTTCTGAAGCTAATTTTTGCTCCTTTAAAATATCTGCAAAATAAGTTTTAAATTCTTCTACGGAGTTCTTTTTGTAATAGGCTACAACTTTATTAATGTCACCCACTTGTTGTACCATATAATTCAGACGCTCGTCCATCATGCTTCTTACTTCGGCATCACTCACTACGATACTATCCTGAATCGCCTGATGTGCATACAATTTATCTTCTAAAAGCTTACCCAGCATTTGGCATCTGGTAATGTCTTTTGTAGATCCTCCTTGTGCCGAAATTTCTAAAAATCCTTTATCAATATCCGAATCCAAAACAATATAATCTCCAACTGTAGCAATAATACCGTCAATTTTTAGCTTTTGTCCAGATGGAACGACAATAGCGGGTTTGCTAACTACTGTATCCTTAATAACTTCCTGAGCCGAAATAATTGAGTTGAAAAAAAATAAAAAACACATTGTCAACACGAATTTGAAATCAATTGTTTTTAGCGATAATTTTTTTAATAACATTATTTAAAATTTAATTTGAATGTAAAGGTCTTGCTTTAGAATTTCGTCTTAAACCGAGCTTACTTTGAAATACTTCAGGGATATACTTCCGGAAACATTAAACTATTAAGATCTAGTTCATTTTGACTTATAACGAACAAAAATAACAATTCAATTACATAATACAACTATCAGCAATACTATTAACAAAAAATTATAGAGCTGATCTTCAATTTTATTAGTAACCGACTTCTAAGCCCCGTTAAATAGCTACTAAAAATCGCACTAAGTTGTTATTAAGTACTGAAACAATACGTTTTAGAAACAGGCTTTACTAAATTTCAAACCTTTAAATACGGTTGTAACAAAAAAAGTTATCAATACTACAACGTTTTCGTGGGATAACTATTTTCCTGCAAAATCGAATGAAATCAAAAAACATATACTTTAGATACGTAATTAATAATTTAAGAGCAGATAAATTACGAATAATACTTCTTTTTAGGCCGATAGATTACAATTGCAAACTTTATTAACTCATCTTAACCAAATCGAAAATTATGAAAAAACCAATTCTACAACTTTACCTGATCGCAGCGATTACTTCATTTTTAGGTTCATGTTCTCAAAATGAAACAGTTGAAACAGATTCAAAAGCTCAGAGTCAGCAATTTGAAATTATTAACGTTACACATCATGACGGAAGACCTTTCAGTACCGGAACGTCTAATTCATCCTTAACCGGAAAATACGTAGACAATCCGGGTGGCGGAGTTATGATGCAGGCCTTTTACTGGGATGTTCCGTCTGGAGGAACCTGGTGGAATACGGTAAGCAGCAAAGTAACAGCCTGGTCGAATGCAGGAATCGGCTCTATATGGCTTCCTCCTGCCTCTAAAGCACAAAACGGAGCTTTCTCTATGGGATATGACCCTACAGATTATTTTGATTTTGGAGATTACAATCAAAATGGTTCTATAGAAACCCGATTTGGTTCAAAAGCCGAATTGGTCAGCTTAATTACCAATGCACATACTGAGAATCTAAAGGTATATGCAGATATTGTTATCAATCATAATAGTGGCGGACAATCAGAAGCCAATCCTTTTACGGGAACCAATACCTGGACTAATTTTGGCGGAGTGGCTTCCGGCAAGTTTACCCGTAATTATAATGACTTCTACAAGAACAGCTACGGAAATAACGACGAAGGCGCTTTTGGAGGCTTTCCTGATTTATGCCATGCCAACCCGCATGTACAGGACTGGCTGTGGTTAAGAGCTGACGGTGTGGGTAAATATTACAAAAATACGATGAAGTTTGACGGCTGGAGGTTCGATTACGTAAAAGGCTTTGGCGCCTGGGTAGTAAACTCCTGGAATGCTAATGTTGGCGGATTTTCGGTTGGAGAATTATGGGATTCTAATGTAAATGTGCTAAATGACTGGGCAAACAACGCTAACAGTTCGGTTTTTGATTTTGCCTGTTATTACAAAATGAATGATGCTTTTGACGGAAACAATCTGGCATTACTGAATGATGATATGATGTGGAAAAGAAACCCTTACAAAGCTGTAACCTTTGTAACCAATCACGATACTGATGAAATCTGGAGTAAATTATTAGCGTATTCCTATATATTGACACATGAAGGTTATCCAACTATTTTTTACAGAGATTATGAAGAGTGGTTAGACAAGAGCAAACTAAACAATCTGATCTGGATTCATAACAATAAAGCAACCGGAACAACTTCAATTTTATATTCTGACAATGACGAATATGTAGCACGAAGAAATGGTTACAACGGAAATCCCGGATTGGTTGTTTACATTAATAACTCTGACACCTGGCAGGAAAGATGGGTTCAAACCAATTGGGCTAGCACTCAAATCAAAGATTTTACCGGAAATTCGAGCTGGTATCCAACAACTCAGGCCGATAAATGGGTAAAAATACAATGTCCTCCAAAAGGATATTCGATTTGGTCTGTTAACCAATAATTTCAAAATTCTCAATTCTAAGGCTGTTCTAAAAAAACAGCCTTATTTTTTGAACAACCCAACTTTAATAAAACAAAAGACTTCCCAATTTAAGAAGTGAATATTTTTATTAAGCCGTAATTAATAGTACTTTTGCAACCTATTTATACGAAATATGAGCTTTTTAAAAGAAATACAACGCAGAAGAACATTTGGAATTATATCGCATCCTGATGCCGGTAAAACAACTTTAACAGAGAAGTTATTGTTATTTGGAGGAGCTATTCAGGAAGCAGGAGCTGTAAAAAATAATAAAATAAAAAAAGGAGCAACGAGTGATTTCATGGAAATCGAACGCCAAAGAGGTATTTCGGTTTCAACATCTGTACTTGCTTTTAATTATAAAGACAAAAAAATCAACATCCTTGATACTCCGGGACACAAGGATTTTGCCGAAGATACTTTTAGAACTTTAACGGCTGTTGACAGTGTTATTGTTGTAATTGACGTTGCAAAAGGAGTCGAAGAACAAACAGAGAAGTTAGTAGCTGTTTGTAGAATGCGTAACATTCCGATGATTGTTTTCATCAACAAATTAGACCGTGAAGGAAAAGATGCTTTTGATTTGATGGATGAAGTAGAGCAAAAACTAGGTCTAACCGTTACGCCTCTAAGTTTCCCTATCGGGATGGGGTATGATTTTCAGGGAATTTATAATCTTTGGGAAGAAAACATCAACCTTTTTAGTGGAGACAGCCGTAAAAATATCGAAGAAACGATTGCTTTCTCTGATGTTCAAAACAATCCGGAATTAGATAAAATTGTGGGTCAAAAAGCAGCTGAAAAACTCCGTGAAGAATTAGAATTGATCGATGAAGTTTATCCAAAATTTGATCGTCAGAATTATTTAGATGGTAAATTACAGCCTGTTTTCTTTGGATCGGCTTTGAATAATTTTGGGGTTCGTGAATTGCTAGATTGTTTCGTTCAAATCGCTCCATCGCCAAGACCAAAAGATTCTGAAACTCGTTTGGTTGATCCGGCAGAAGAAAAAATGACCGGTTTTGTGTTTAAAATCCATGCGAATATGGATCCAAAGCACAGAGACCGTTTAGCTTTTATTAAAATCGTTTCTGGAACTTTTGAAAGAAACAAACCTTATTACCACGTTCGTCAAAAGAAAAATTTAAAATTCTCGAGTCCAAATGCGTTCTTCGCTGAGAAAAAAGAAATTGTAGACATTTCTTATCCAGGAGACATTGTAGGTTTACACGATACAGGAAACTTTAAAATTGGTGATACATTAACCGAAGGAGAAATAATGAGCTTTAAAGGAATTCCAAGTTTCTCTCCGGAACATTTCAGATACATCAACAACGCTGATCCTATGAAAGCTAAGCAATTAGAAAAAGGAGTCGATCAGTTAATGGATGAAGGAGTTGCACAGTTGTTTACTCTGGAAATGAACAATCGTAAGGTTATCGGAACTGTTGGTGCACTTCAATATGAGGTAATTCAGTATCGTTTAGAACACGAATATGGTGCAAAATGTACATACGAAAACTTCCCTGTTCACAAAGCGTGCTGGGTTAAACCGGATGATGCTAAAAATGAAGAATTTAAAGAATTTAAACGTATCAAACAAAAATTCCTCGCTCATGATAAATACGGTCAGTTGGTATTTCTTGCTGATTCAGATTTTACAATTCAAATGACGCAAAGTAAATATCCAAGTGTAAAATTGTTTTTCACCTCAGAATTTGACTAAGAAATTTCAAAATATCCAATAAAAAAAGCGCTAATTTTAAATTAGCGCTTTTTTTTAATTTGAATTAATCCAACCTTAATTAGTTAATATATTCCAAAATTAATATCTTTTATTTAGGAAGTCGCAATTTACGGCAATGGATTCAAAACAAGAAATTTTGTCGACGAAAGTAAAAATAAATCCGTCAAAATGCATTTTTATTTGTTTTAATCGCAAATACACAAGGATTTGTACCGATTGACAAAATTCACACACATCCGTTTTATCACAGTGATAAAAATCATCAAAACTTTCTTTACCAGACTTTCCTGTAACAGCTTATGCCTTTTCAGCGCAATATGATTCATTATCTTAATTTATAGTGTGTTGTACTATTTTTATGTTTTTGGGCTTTCAGCCCATTTTTACACATTTCAAATATCTATACCAGGAGAGAACACCAATTATAAAATCAGCTATAATAAAATGATCTCATAAATAAAAAGCTGAAATCGTTAATAAAGGAATAACTTCTATCAGCTCCTAACATTTTATATTGAACCAAAATTTGCCTTAAAATTTTAGCTTTATACCATAAAAAAAGCCCCATTACTGGGGCTTTTAAAATTTATGCTTGTCCCGCAGGACCAAAATTAAGCGGTATCGGAGCTTGTTCAGTCTCTTTGATTTCGCCATGAGCGACTTCAAAACGATGAATATTTTCACCAATTGCTTTTAATAATCTTTTAGCATGTTGTGGTGTCAAGACAATTCTTGACTTTACTTTGGCTTTAGGAATACCAGGCATAATACTCACAAAATCTAAAACAAATTCTGATGATGAGTGATTGATAATTGCAAGATTAGAATAAATTCCTTCTGCAATAGTTTCGTCTAACTCAATGTTAATCTGTTCTTGTTGTTGGTTCGGATTACTCATAGTTTCCTAAATTAATAAATATATTCTTCTTTATTAGCCATCATTTCATTGTAATCGTCTTTAGATCCTACGATAGTATTATCGTATTCTCTCATACCAGTTCCCGCAGGAATTCTGTGTCCAACAATTACATTTTCTTTCAATCCTTCTAAATCATCTACTTTACCAGCTACAGCAGCTTCGTTAAGTACTTTCGTTGTTTCCTGGAACGAAGCAGCAGAGATGAATGATTTAGTTTGTAGCGAAGCTCTTGTAATACCTTGTAAAACTGGCGTTGCAGTTGCAGTAATTACATCTCTGGCTACAACCAGATTTTTATCATTTCGTTTCAACAATGAGTTCTCATCACGTAATTCACGAGGTGTAATGATCTGACCTGGTTTCAATACAGCAGAGTCTCCAGCATCTTCAACTACTTTCATACCGTATAATTTATCGTTTTGGACGATGAAATCTTTAGTGTGAATCAATTGATCTTCTAAGAATAATGTATCTCCCGGATCCTGAACTCTTACTTTACGCATCATTTGACGAATAACTACCTCAAAGTGCTTATCATTAATTTTTACCCCTTGTAAACGGTATACCTCTTGAATTTCATTTACCAAGTACTGTTGAACAGCAGCCGGTCCTTGAATTCTTAAAATATCATCCGGTGTAATTGCACCATCAGACAATGGAACTCCCGCTCTTACGAAGTCATTTTCTTGTACTAAGATTTGGCTTGAAAGTTTAACTAAATACTTTTTAATTTCACCAAATTTAGATTCGATAACAATCTCACGGTTACCTCTTTTGATTTTTCCAAAAGAAACAACACCATCAATTTCAGATACAACTGCAGGGTTAGAAGGGTTACGAGCCTCAAGCAACTCGGTAATTCTTGGTAAACCTCCTGTAATATCTCCCGCTTTAGAAGAACGACGTGGAATTTTAACCAATACTTTACCTGCTTTAATTTTCTCACCGTTTTCAACCATTAAGTGTGCACCTACTGGTAAGTTGTAAGAACGAATCAATTCACCTTCTTTACCGTAAACCAATAAAGTTGGAATTAATTTTTTATTTCTAGCCTCAGAAATTACTTTTTCCTGGAATCCTGTCTGCTCATCAATTTCAACCATGTATGATTGTCCTTGTTCTAAATCTTCGTAAGCAATCTTACCAGTAAATTCAGAAACAATTACACCATTATATGGATCCCACTTACAGATCACAGATCCTTTAGTAACTACTTCACCATCCTTAACAAAAATACTAGATCCGTAAGGAATATTATGTGTATTTAAAACGATTCCAGTTTTCTCGTCAACTAATTTTAATTCTGTTGAACGTGATACTACGATATCAACCGCATTACCTTCACTGTCCTCACCTTTTACAGTTTTTAAATCTTCAATCTCAAGTCTACCGTTGAATCTTGTAACAATACTAGACTCTTCAGAAATACCTCCGGCAACCCCTCCAACGTGGAACGTACGAAGTGTTAACTGTGTACCTGGCTCTCCAATAGATTGAGCTGCAATAACTCCGACAGCTTCACCTCTTTGTGTCATTTTACCAGTAGCTAAGTTTCTACCGTAACATTTAGCACAAATACCTTTTAAAGCCTCACAAGTCAATGGAGATCTAACTTCTACTCTTTCAATCGGAGAAACTTCGATAACTCTCATGATTGCTTCAGTAATTTGTTGTCCGGATTGAACCAGAACTTCATTCGTAAGAGGATTAATAACATCTTGCAATGCAACACGTCCTAAAATTCTTTCTCCTAAAGATTCAACAATTTCCTCATTTTTCTTCAATGCAGAAACTTCAACACCTCTAAGAGTACCACAATCTTCGATGTTTACAATAACATCTTGAGATACGTCATGAAGTCTTCTTGTTAAGTATCCAGCATCGGCCGTTTTAAGAGCCGTATCCGCAAGTCCTTTACGAGCACCGTGAGTAGAGATAAAGTACTCAAGAATCGAAAGACCTTCCTTAAAGTTAGAAAGAATCGGGTTTTCAATAATCTCACCACCACCGGCAGTAGATTTTTTAGGCTTAGCCATCAAACCACGCATACCTGTTAACTGACGAATCTGTTCCTTAGAACCCCTCGCCCCAGAGTCAAGCATCATATATACAGAGTTGAAACCTTGTTGGTCTTCTCTAATATTTTTCATTGCTAATTCTGTTAACTGAGCATTTGCAGAAGTCCATACGTCAATAACCTGGTTGTAACGCTCGTTATTGGTAATAAGACCCATGTTATAATTCACAGAAATACCTTCAACTTGCTCTCTGGCATCTGCAATTAATTTTGTTTTTTGTTCCGGGATTCTAATATCACCAAGAGAGAATGATAAACCTCCTCTAAATGCGAATTTATACCCCATATCTTTCATATTATCCAAGAAAGCCGCAGTAGTAGGTACATCAGTCACACTTAAAATGTGTCCGATAATATCTCTAAGGTTTTTCTTAGTCAATACATCATTGATATATCCGGCTGCTTCAGGTACTACTTCGTTAAATAATACACGTCCTGCAGTTGTTTGAATAATTTGGTACACCAAATCTCCAGCCTCATTAAAATCTTTTGCTCTAATTTTCACACGAGCATTCAATTCTAATCTTCCTTCGTTTAATGCAATATTTACTTCTTCAGCAGAATAGAAAGTCAAATCCTGTCCTAAAATAATGTGATCTTCTGTAGAAATACGCTCTTTGGTCATATAATAAAGACCCAAGACCATGTCCTGAGAAGGTACAGTAATTGGAGCACCATTTGCAGGGTTAAGAATATTGTGAGAAGCCAACATTAATAATTGTGCCTCTAAAATAGCCTCTGGTCCTAACGGCAAGTGAACCGCCATCTGATCCCCGTCAAAATCCGCGTTGAAAGCCGTACATACTAACGGGTGCAACTGGATCGCTTTTCCTTCAATTAATTTTGGTTGGAAAGCCTGGATACCAAGTCTGTGCAAAGTAGGAGCACGGTTTAGTAATACTGGGTGTCCTTTAATTACATTTTCAAGGATATCCCAAACTACAGGCTCTTTTTTGTCTATGATTTTCTTAGCAGATTTTACTGTTTTTACAATACCTCTTTCAATCAATTTACGGATAACGAAAGGTTTGTACAACTCAGATGCCATATCTTTTGGCAATCCACATTCGAATAATTTTAATTCAGGACCAACAACAATTACCGAACGAGCAGAATAATCCACACGTTTTCCAAGTAAGTTTTGACGGAAACGTCCTTGCTTACCTTTTAAGGAATCAGATAATGATTTTAATGGTCTGTTAGATTCTGTTTTAACAGCAGAAGCTTTACGAGTGTTATCAAATAATGAATCTACAGATTCCTGTAACATACGTTTTTCGTTTCTTAAGATAACTTCTGGAGCTTTAATCTCCATTAATCTTTTCAAACGGTTGTTACGGATGATTACACGACGATATAAGTCGTTCAAATCTGAAGTTGCAAAACGACCTCCATCAAGTGGCACAAGCGGACGTAATTCTGGTGGAATAACAGGAACCACTTTCATGATCATCCACTCAGGACGATTTTCACGGTTTAAGTTAGATTCACGGAAAGACTCAACAACTTGTAGCCTTTTTAAAGCTTCAGTTTTACGTTGTTTAGATGTTTCGTTGTTAGCGCTGTGTCTTAATTGGTAAGACAACTCATCTAAGTCGATACGTGCTAATAAATCCATAATACATTCTGCTCCCATTTTGGCAACAAATTTATTAGGATCCATATCATCTAAATATTGGTTTTCTTGCGGAAGAGTATCTAAAATATTTAAGTATTCTTCTTCAGTTAAGAAATCTAATCTTTGTAATGACTCTCCATCTGCATTCTTAGCAATACCCGCTTGAATTACTACATATCTCTCGTAGTAAATGATCATATCTAATTTCTTAGATGGAAGACCAAGGATATAACCAATTTTGTTTGGAAGAGAACGGAAATACCAGATGTGAGCGATAGGCACAACAAGGTTGATGTGTCCTACTCTGTCACGACGTACTTTTTTCTCAGTAACTTCAACACCACAACGGTCACAGATGATACCTTTGTAACGAATTCTTTTATATTTACCACAAGCACACTCAAAATCCTTAACAGGTCCGAAGATTCTTTCGCAAAAAAGTCCGTCACGTTCTGGTTTGTGAGTTCTGTAGTTGATTGTTTCTGGTTTCAAAACCTCTCCTCTTGATTCTTTCAAGATAGATTCTGGTGAAGCCAATCCAATTGAGATTTTATTAAATCTTTTTACTGGATTTTTATCTTTATTATTTCTATTATTCATCATAGTTTTTACTATTGATTTATCTGCAATTAAAAATTGATTTTTTTTGAAGCTATATGCTTTAGACTGTAAGCTTTATACATGTGCTTACGGCTTATAGCTTAAGGCCTACGGCATTCAAAATACTACCTCGGATTACTTCTCTAAACTTCAAACTTAATTTTGAAGCGCTAATTATAAAACTTTTCAGGTTTAAATAAAAAATCGGAACGGGTTACGGGTATAAATCCTAAAAACTTTTATTTTAATAAACAGCTTCAGTCTCAGCTTCCAGTTTTGAACTGAATACTGAGACTGTAACTGAAAACTTTATTTATTCTTCTAAACGAATGTCAAGTCCAAGACCTTTCAATTCATGCATTAATACATTGAATGATTCCGGTAATCCTGGTTCTGGCATAGACTCTCCCTTAACGATAGCTTCGTAAGTTTTAGCTCTACCAATAACGTCATCCGACTTAACTGTTAAGATTTCACGTAGCGTACTTGATGCTCCATAAGCCTCAAGTGCCCAAACCTCCATCTCTCCAAAACGCTGACCTCCAAATTGAGCTTTACCTCCAAGTGGTTGTTGAGTGATCAACGAGTATGGTCCGATAGAACGTGCGTGCATCTTATCATCAACCATGTGTCCTAATTTAAGCATGTAAATTACACCCACAGTTGCAGCTTGATGGAAACGTTCTCCAGTACCACCATCATAAAGGTGTGTATGTCCGAAACGTGGTACTCCAGCTTCATCAGTCAAAGCATTGATTTGATCTAAAGAAGCACCGTCAAAAATTGGAGTAGCAAATTTTCTACCCAAGTTCATACCAGCCCATCCAAGAACAGTCTCATAAATCTGACCAATGTTCATACGTGAAGGTACCCCAAGTGGATTCAATACGATATCTACCGGTGTTCCGTCTTCAAGGAAAGGCATATCTTCATGACGAACGATTCTAGCAACAATACCTTTGTTACCGTGACGTCCTGCCATTTTATCCCCTACTTTCAACTTACGTTTTTTAGCGATGTAAATTTTCGCCAATTTCAAGATTCCAGATGGTAATTCATCTCCAACTGTAATAGTAAATTTTTCTCTTCTTAAAGATCCTTGTAAGTCGTTTAGCTTAATTTTATAGTTATGAATTAAATCATTAACCATTTTATTAGTAGCGTCATCAGCAACCCATTGACCTTTACTTAAGTGAGCAAAATCTTCCACTGCGTAAAGCATTTTTTGAGTATATTTTTTACCTTTTGGTAAAACTTCTTCACCCAAATCATTCATTACACCCTGAGATGTTTTTCCGTTAACGATCAGGAATAATTTCTCAACTAATCTGTCTTTTAATTCAACAAATTTAGTTTCGAATTCCATTTCTAAAGCGCCTAAAGCATCTTTATCCTGAGTACGTTTACGTTTATCTTTTACAGCTCTTGCAAATAATTTTTTGTCAAGAACTACACCATGTAAAGATGGAGAAGCTTTTAATGAAGCATCTTTCACATCACCTGCTTTATCCCCGAAGATTGCACGAAGCAATTTCTCTTCCGGAGTAGGATCTGATTCTCCTTTTGGTGTAATTTTTCCGATCAAAATGTCGCCAGGTTTAACCTCTGCTCCAATTCTAATCATACCGTTTTCATCTAAATCTTTAGTAGCTTCTTCAGAAACGTTAGGAATATCGTTTGTTAACTCTTCATTTCCTAACTTCGTATCTCTAACCTCTAATGAATAATCATCAACGTGGATAGAAGTAAAAATATCATCACGAACTACTTTTTCAGAAATTACAATCGCATCCTCAAAGTTATACCCTTTCCATGGCATGAACGCAACTTTTAAGTTTCTACCTAAAGCTAATTCACCATTTTGAGTTGCATACCCTTCTGATAATACCTGTCCAAGAACTACTCTATCACCTTTTCTTACGATTGGCTTCAAGTTGATACTTGTACCTTGATTGGTTTTTCTAAATTTAATTAAGTTGTATGTTTTTTCATCAGCATCAAAACTAACCATTCTTTCATCTTCAGTACGGTCGTATTTGATAGTAATGATATTTGCATCAACATATTCTACAGTTCCATCTCCTTCAGCATTAATCAACACTCTCGAATCAGAAGCTACTTGACGCTCCAAACCTGTACCAACAATTGGTGCTTCCGGACGGATCAAAGGAACCGCCTGACGCATCATGTTTGATCCCATCAACGCACGGTTCGCATCATCATGCTCCAAGAAAGGAATCAATGAAGCCGAAATCGAAGCAATCTGGTTAGGTGCAACGTCTGTATAATGTACAACTGAAGGTTCAACAACCGGGAAGTCACCTTCCTCACGAGCAATAACATTAGTTGCCGTAATTCTACCTGTCTCATCCATTTCAATGTTTGCCTGAGCAATCATTTTTCCTTCTTCTTCTTCAGCACTTAAGTAAATTGGAGTACTTTCTAAATCAACTACACCATTAGTTACTTTACGGTATGGAGTTTCAATGAATCCCATTCCGTTTACTTTTGCATAAACACCAAGAGATGAAATCAAACCAATGTTTGGTCCCTCTGGAGTTTCAATCGGACATAAACGACCATAGTGTGTATAGTGAACGTCACGAACCTCAAATCCAGCTCTCTCTCTCGAAAGTCCACCAGGTCCAAGTGCAGAAAGTCTTCTTTTGTGTGTAATCTCAGCTAATGGATTCGTTTGATCCATAAATTGAGATAACTGGTTAGTACCAAAGAAAGAGTTGATAACTGATGACAATGTTTTAGCATTGATCAAATCAATTGGTGTAAACACCTCGTTATCTCTAACGTTCATTCTCTCACGAATAGTTCTAGCCATACGTGCTAAACCAACACCGAATTGTTGAGACAATTGTTCTCCAACTGTTCTAACACGACGGTTTGATAAGTGATCAATATCATCAATCTCTGCTTTAGAGTTGATCAATTCGATCAAATATTTTACAATGGTAATGATATCTTCTTTGGTAAGCACTTGCTTTTCCATCGGAATATCTAAACCAAGTTTTTTGTTCATTCTGTAACGACCAACTTCACCTAAGTTATAACGTTGATCAGAGAAGAACAATTTATCTATAATACCACGAGCAGTTTCTTCATCAGGCGGTTCTGCATTACGCAATTGTCTGTAGATATGCTCAACAGCTTCTTTTTCAGAGTTTGTTGGATCTTTTTGTAACGTGTTGTGGATAATAGCATAATCTGCCTGATTATTATCCTCTTTGTGTAACAAAATAGATTTAACGTTAGAATCGATGATCTCTTCAACATTATCTTTGTCGATAATTGTATCACGATCAAGGATGATTTCATTACGTTCGATAGAAACTACCTCACCGGTATCTTCATCAACGAAATCCTCGTGCCATGTGTTCAATACACGTGCAGCAAGTCTTCTTCCAATATACTTTTTAATACCTGTCTTAGAAACTTTAATTTCTTCAGCTAAGTCGAAAATTTCAAGGATATCCTTATCTCTTTCGAATCCAATTGCACGGAATAAAGTTGTTACTGGTAATTTTTTCTTTCTATCGATATACGCATACATTACGCTGTTAATATCTGTAGAAAATTCTATCCAAGATCCTTTAAAAGGAATTACTCTGGCAGAATAAAGTTTTGTTCCATTTGCGTGGAATGATTGTCCAAAGAAAACCCCAGGAGAACGGTGTAGTTGAGATACTACTACACGCTCAGCACCATTGATTACAAAAGTACCGCTTGGAGTCATATAAGGTATTGTTCCAAGATAAACATCCTGTACAATAGTTTCAAAATCTTCGTGTTCTGGATCTGTACAATATAGTTTTAACCTAGCTTTTAAAGGCACACTATAAGTAAGACCTCTCTCTATACATTCTTGAATTGTATAACGTGGTGGATCAACAAAATAATCTAGGAACTCCAATACAAAGTTGTTTCTTGTATCTGTGATTGGAAAGTTTTCCATGAAGGTGTTGTACAACCCTTCGTTGCCTCTTTCGTCAGATTTAGTTTCTAGTTGAAAAAAATCTTTAAAAGATTTAACCTGAACATCTAGAAAATCCGGATAGTCAGGAATATTTTTTGTAGAGGCAAAATTCAATCTTTCAGTCTGATTTGTTATCATCAATGGACAAAATTTTGATTAAAAAAAAGTAATTTTTTTGTGTAAAAACACACTGTTTAATCTATACTTTCTTATTATAATCAATACATCTTTAAAAATAAACCGGTAAAAGTAAGTTCAATTTTTTTTCTTCGTATTGATCAAAAACTTTTTCGTATTTTAAACTATTTGATAATAAAACTTGATATATTTTATTATACGAAAAATGGTTTAGACCCTTGGATGATTCCACCCAAGGTCTAAACCTAGTTCTAAACTGTGTTTTGTTATTTTAACTCAACAACAGCTCCAGCTTCTTCTAATGATTTTTTAAGACCTTCAGCCTCTTCTTTAGAAACACCTTCTTTAACGTTACTTGGAGCACCGTCAACTACATCTTTAGCTTCTTTAAGACCTAAACCTGTAAGTTCTTTTACTAATTTCACAACTGCTAATTTAGAAGCTCCAGCTTCTTTTAATACAACTGTAAATTCAGTTTGTGCTTCTTCAGCAGCACCTTCTCCACCACCAGCAGCAACTACTACAGCTGCAGCAGCAGGCTCGATACCATACTCGTCTTTTAATATTGTTGCTAATTCGTTAACTTCTTTAACTGTTAAGTTAACTAATTGTTCTGCGAATTGTTTCAAATCTGCCATTTTTTCTATCGTTTAAAATGATTTGTAAAATTATATTTTGTTTATTGTGCGCTATTTAAGCTGCAAGGAAAACAAGTTCCTTACAATAATTATTATGCTTCAACTTCTTCTTCGCTACCTGCGAATTTGTTTTGTAAAGCAGAAATAATTCTTTGAGCTGGTGATTGTAATAATCCAATAAGTTCTCCAAGAAGTTCTTCTTTAGACTTAATAGTAGCTAATGCCTCTAATTGGTTATCTCCAATGTATACTTCAGAATTGATGTATGCTCCTTTTAAAACTGGTTTATCAGATTTCTTACGGAAATCTTTGATAATTTTTCCAGGTGCATTAGCTACATCAGAAATGAAGATAGCACTATTACCTGTTAAAACTGTAGGTAAATCACCATAATCATTAGCAGAAGCTTCCATTGCTTTTGCAAGCAAAGTGTTCTTTACAACTTCTAATTTGATACCTGCTTTAAAACAAGCTCTTCTTAAGTTTGAAGTTGTTTCTGCGTTTAAACCAGAAATATCAGATACATAAATGATATTTGTACCAGCTAACTGCGCAGTTAAATTTTCAATCGCGATTGATTTTTCTTCTCTAGTCATACTAAAAATTTTTAACTACCAATTATACTGCTTTTGGGTCTAATGCAATAGCAGGACTCATAGTGCTTGTAAGGTGAATACCTTTAATATAGGTACCTTTAGCAGCAGTTGGCTTAAGTTTTATTAATGTTTGAATAATTTCGTGTGCGTTGTCAACAATTTGCTCAGCTCCAAAAGAAACTTTACCAATTCCTGCGTGAACGATACCAGTTTTATCAACTTTAAAGTCAATTTTACCAGCTTTAACCTCTGCAACAGCTTTTGCAACATCCATAGTTACAGTACCTGTTTTAGGGTTTGGCATTAAACCTCTAGGTCCTAAAATACGACCTAATGGACCTAATTTACCCATAACAGCCGGCATAGTGATGATTACATCAACATCTGTCCAACCATCTTTAATTTTTTGTAAATAGTCATCAAGACCAACATAGTCTGCACCAGCTTCTTTAGCTTCCGCCTCTTTATCTGGAGTAACTAATGCTAATACTTTAACATCTTTACCTGTTCCGTGAGGTAATGTAACTACACCTCTAACCATTTGATTCGCTTTTCTTGGATCTACACCCAAACGAACTGCGATGTCAACAGACTCATCAAATTTTGCAGAAGCAACTACTTTTAATAATGCCGCAGCATCTTTAAGAGAATATAGTTTGTTCTTTTCAATTTTTGAAGCAGCCTCTTTTTGCTTTTTTGTTAATTTTGCCATGTCTTTCTCTTAATTAAAAAGGAGCATCTCCTGATACAGTTATACCCATAGATCTAGCTGTTCCAGCAACCATACTCATCGCTTTTTCTACTGTAAAAGCGTTTAAGTCAGGCATTTTGTCTTCAGCAATTGCTCTAATTTGTTCCCAAGTAACACTAGCTACTTTTTTACGATTAGGCTCACCAGAACCAGATTTTAGCTTTGCAGCTTCCATTAACTGAACTGCTGCTGGAGGAGTCTTAACGACAAAATCAAATGATTTGTCTTTATACACAGTGATTTGCACTGGGCATATTTTGCCAGGTTTATCCTGAGTTCTAGCATTAAATTGCTTACAGAACTCCATGATGTTTACCCCAGCAGCTCCTAAAGCAGGTCCAACCGGTGGCGACGGGTTCGCAGCACCTCCCTTAACTTGTAGTTTAACTACCTTACTAATTTCTTTAGCCATTTTTAAAAAATTTAACATCACAATCAATTGGAAGCGATTGCAATGGATATTATATATGTAACAAAAAATTATACTTTTTCAACTTGCATAAAGCTTAATTCTAATGGAGTTTTTCTTCCGAAAATCTTAACCATTACTTCAAGTTTACGCTTTTCTTCATTGATTTTTTCAACCGAACCATTAAACCCATTAAAAGGACCATCGATCACTTTTACAGTTTCACCAAGGCTGAAAGGAATAGAACGAGTATCTGTATTCACAGCCAACTCATCTACTTTACCCAACATTCTATTTACTTCAGAAAGTCTCAAAGGAACAGGTTCTCCTCCTTTGATCTCACCTAAAAATCCAATTACACTAGTAATAGATTTAATAATATGAGGTATCTCACCAACCAAATTGGCTTCGATCATAACATATCCAGGGAAATAAACTTTATCCTTAGACATTTTCTTTCCTTCTTTTACAGTAACTACTTTTTCTGTAGGTACTAAAACTTGGGAAACATAATCGCCCATACCTAATCTGGCAATCTCAGTTTCGATGTAAGCTTTGACTTTGTTCTCCTGTCCGCTTACAGCTCTAACTACATACCATTTTTTCACATTATTATCTGCCATCACAAAAAAATTATCCTTTTAACCAGTTAAAAAATCCAGCCAAAGCTTTTGCAAAAAATTCGTCTACTCCCCATGTTGCCAAAGCGAACAAGATCGAAAATACAGCCACAACAATTGTCAATTTTTGAACCTCAGCCCAAGCAGGCCAAGTAACATTTGACTTTAACTCTTCGAAAGCCTCTGATAAATAATTAGTAACTTTTGTCATTTGATATATTTTTTATTGCACGGGCGGAGGGATTCGAACCCCCATCAACGGTTTTGGAGACCGCTATTCTACCCTTGAACTACGCCCGTAATTAAAAGCCAGTGACTTCAGTTAAGAAAATCAACTGGCTTTTTATAATTTTTATAGGATTATCCTACGATTTCAGTCACCTGACCTGCTCCTACAGTTCTACCACCTTCACGGATAGCAAAACGTAAACCTACGCTCATTGCGATTGGGCTTAATAAAGAAACATTGATAGTCAAGTTATCTCCTGGCATTACCATCTCTACTCCTTCTGGTAAAGTAATAACTCCTGTTACGTCAGTTGTACGCACGTAGAACTGTGGACGGTAGTTATTATGGAATGGAGTGTGACGTCCACCTTCTTCTTTTTTCAAGATATAAACCTCAGCTTTGAAAGTAGCGTGTGGTTTTACTGATCCTGGCTTAATGATAACCATTCCTCTTTTGATAGATTCTTTATCAATACCTCTTAACAATAAACCTACGTTATCTCCAGCTTCTCCTCTATCAAGGATTTTACGGAACATCTCAACTCCTGTAATAGTAGAAGTTAATTTATCAGCTCCCATACCAATGATTTCAACTGGATCTCCTGTATTAGCAATACCTGTTTCGATACGACCTGTAGCAACAGTTCCACGACCAGTAATTGTAAATACATCTTCAACCGGCATCAAGAATGGTTTTGCTACGTCACGCACTGGCTCTTCGATCCAAGCATCAACAGCTTCCATTAATTCAATGATTTTTGGTACCCAAGCAGGATCATTATTCAATCCTCCTAAAGCAGAACCTTGAACTACAGGACCATTATCTCCATCATATTCGTAGAAAGATAATAAATCTCTAATTTCCATTTCAACAAGCTCTAACAACTCAGCATCATCAACCATATCCACTTTGTTCATGAAAACAACGATTCTTGGAATACCAACCTGACGACCTAAAAGGATGTGCTCACGAGTTTGTGGCATTGGACCATCTGTAGCAGCAACTACTAAGATAGCTCCATCCATTTGAGCAGCTCCAGTAACCATGTTCTTTACGTAATCCGCGTGACCTGGACAGTCAACGTGAGCGTAGTGACGGTTAGCTGTTTCATACTCTACGTGTGATGTATTAATAGTAATACCTCTTTCTTTCTCCTCTGGAGCGTTATCGATTTGATCAAACGATTTTGCTTGACAGTAACCAGCGTCAGACAATACTTTTGTAATTGCTGCAGTTAATGTAGTTTTTCCGTGATCCACGTGTCCAATTGTACCTATGTTTAAGTGCGGTTTGGAACGATTAAAATTCTCCTTTGCCATTTTACTTAATTTTTAATCTTAGTTATATATTAATTTTCAATTTCCTACTTACTTGAGCCAACTACGGGAATTGAACCCGTGACCTCTTCCTTACCAAGGAAGCACTCTACCCCTGAGCTAAGTCGGCAGAGAGTTCTGACTTTTGATTTTAGATCCCAGACTAAACATCTGAAAACTACAGCTCAAAATCTTAACTACTTCTTTATTTGTGGGGAGAGCAGGATTCGAACCTGCGAAGTTCACACAGCAGATTTACAGTCTGCCCTCGTTGGCCGCTTGAGTATCTCCCCTAAATAATTTATGATTTCAGAATCAAAACTATAAGATCAACCTTACATCTTCATCTTTATCATAGTTATTTTTTTTCAATATTTTAAAGAACCTGTTTCAAATCGCATTTGAAACTTTCCTGAGCCGATAGAGGGACTCGAACCCACGACCTGCTGATTACAAATCAGCTGCTCTAGCCAACTGAGCTACATCGGCAATTGCATTAAAAAAGTCCGCTATTTCTAACGGACTGCAAATGTAGCCATTTTATCTTTTAATCAAAACATTTTTTGAAAAAAATTTCAATTATATATGTGCTCTTATTTTTTCTTTCCTTTTTACAAGCAATCTCTCTAACGATTCTGCCGAAAGCTCAACCGCCTCTTCAAATGTCTTACATTGCTTTTTAACCAAAAAATCATCTCCCGGTACATTAATCTTAATCTCTACTGCTTTATTCTCCTTATCACTCGTTCTCTCCACTTTCAAGAAAACATCCGCCGAAACAACACGATCATAATATTTTTCCAATTTATCCATTCTCTCCTGAATAAAATCTACCAATTTTCTGTCAACAGTAAAGTTAACTGCATGAACATCTACCTTCATAATACAAATTTTAGGGTTAAACATTTCAGAATTACTGCTTATTTCTAGGATGCGCATTTGTATATACTTTTTTAAGCTCTGCCAAACTATTATGAGTATAGACCTGTGTAGATGCCAAACTCGAATGCCCCAATAATTCCTTAACTGAATTTAAATCTGCTCCGTTATTTAATAAGTGAGTTGCAAAAGTATGCCGAAGCACATGCGGACTCTTTTTTACCTTTTCAGAGACTTTACTAAAGTAAGAATTTATTAATCGATACACAAAAGATTCACTCAATTTTAACCCTTTGCCCGAAATAAAAAAATAATCGTCATCCACTATCTTTTCAACCAAAGCCCTTTCCTGCAAATACAAATTCAACTGCCTTCCAATTATCGGCAATATCGGAATAATACGCTCCTTATTTCGCTTCCCTAAAACCTTCAGCACCCCCGAGGACAAATCAACATTACACTTCATCAAATGAATCAATTCCGCTCTTCGCATTCCTGTAGCATAAAAAAGATCCACAATAAGCCTATCCCGAATTTCTTCAAATCCAGAAGGATCACCGACCTCCTGCAGCAAATCCGTTAATTCTTTTTCAGAAAAAGGAATCTGAATAATCTTAGGCGTTTTCAACGCTTTATGCTTCAACATCGGACTCACTTCAATTTGCTTCGTTTTCAAAAGAAACCTATAAAACGACTTTAAAGACGCCATTTTCCTATTAACTGAAACATTAGAAACCCCTTCATCCACTAAAAAAACAATCCAACTTCTAATCTGACCATAACCCACCTGCTCAATCACATCCTGCTCAAAAGAAACTCTATTAAACTCCTCGAAAGACGATATATCATTCAAATAAGCCACAACAGTATGTGCCGAATACTTTTTCTCCAGCTCTAAATACTCACGAAACGCTTCTTTATTTGATTTCATAAAAACACAAGATTACAACACCATCACAACTGCAAAACCAGACACAAAAAGGTAAAAATTAAACACAAAAAAAACCGTTAGCATCAAAGTTATAATTTTCTGATGACTAACGGTAATTATTTTTGCAAAGCTACTACTAACTCTCCAAACTATCTCTCAAGTTTTGGATGTAAGCCGCTTTTTGAATTTGAGCTCTTTTGATCACAGAAGGCTTAATAAAAGCAGTACGTGCTCTTAATTGACGAACAGTTCCTGTTTTATCAAATTTTCTTTTATAGCGCTTTAATGCTCTATCGATATTTTCTCCGTCTTTAATTGGTATAATTAACATAATATTGACACCTCCTCTCGTTAAGGCTGCAAAAGTATGTATTAATTATGAGTTATGAGTTATAAATTGTTATTTTTTTTAGAAAATAGAGTATAAAGCAAGGAATAAAGACTTCAATACTACGTATCCTGCATTCTTCATCACGTGATTTTTTTTTAGAAAATAGAATATAGAGCAAAGAATAAAGACTTCAATACTACGTATCCTGCATTCTTCATCCTGTGATTTTTTTTTAGAAAATAGAGTATAGAGTAAAGAATATAGACTCCAATACTACGTACCCTGCATTCTTCATCCCGTGATTTTTTTTAGAAAATAGAATATAGAGCCAAGAATAAAGACTTCAATACTACGTACCCTGCATTCTTCATCACGTGATTTTTTTTTAGAAAATAGAGTAAAGAATAAAGAATAAAGACTTCAATACTATGCACCCTGCATTCTTCATCCCGTGATTTTTTTTTTAGAAAATAGAATATAGAGTAAAGAATAAAGACTTCAATACTACGTACCCTGC
>Ga0209504_1000169_pt1 | contig 61883 bp, 58 predicted proteins | sample COGITO_mtgs_1005_FD_184791 | JGI IMG/M metagenome (GOLD analysis project Ga0209504, IMG submission 184791) | Pelagic marine microbial communities from North Sea - COGITO_mtgs_100511 (SPAdes) (version 2) | ecosystem: Environmental > Aquatic > Marine > Epipelagic ... | reverse complement strand
CACCCGCAAACCCTTCTGCCGCCTGGGTTTTCGCAAATTGACATTCGAATTTATCTCACTATAGTGGTGCGGGCCCTGCGTGGGGGGCAGTCAGATGATTTCAAGCATAACTAGGAGGCCAAACATGGCTGACAAAAAAGCGCAGTTGATCATCGAGGGCGCAGCCCCCGTCGAGCTGCCCATTTTAACCGGCACCGTTGGTCCCGATGTAATTGACGTGCGGGGCTTAACCGCCACGGGCCGTTTCACATTTGATCCTGGCTTTATGTCCACCGCCTCGTGCGAGTCGAAGATCACCTACATCGACGGCGACCAGGGCATCCTGCTGCATCGCGGCTACCCCATCGAACAGCTGGCAGAGCAATCCGATTACCTGGAAACCTGCTACCTCCTGCTGAACGGCGAACTGCCGAACGCAGAAGAGAAAGCCAAGTTCGTCAGCACCATCAAGAACCACACCATGGTTCACGAGCAACTGAAGACCTTCTTCAACGGCTTCCGCCGTGACGCTCACCCGATGGCCATCATGTGCGGTGTAGTCGGCGCCCTCTCGGCCTTCTACCACGACTCGCTGGACATCAATAACCCGCATCACCGCGAAGTATCGGCCATGCGCCTGATCGCCAAGATGCCAACCATCGCCGCCATGACCTACAAGTATTCCATGGGTCAGCCGATGATGTATCCGCGTAACGACCTGAACTACGCGGAAAACTTCCTGCACATGATGTTCAACACCCCGTGCGAGATCAAACCGATCAGCCCGGTGCTGGCCAAGGCCATGGATAAGATCTTTATCCTGCACGCCGACCATGAGCAGAACGCTTCGACCTCCACCGTACGTCTGGCCGGCTCCTCGGGCGCCAACCCGTTCGCCTGTATCGCCGCTGGTATCGCAGCCCTCTGGGGCCCGGCGCACGGCGGTGCCAACGAGGCCGTACTGAGCATGCTGGATGAGATTGGCGATGTTTCCAACATCGACAAGTTCATCGCAAAGGCCAAGGACAAGAACGATCCGTTCAAACTCATGGGCTTCGGTCATCGCGTTTACAAAAACCGCGACCCGCGCGCCACCGTGATGAAGCAGACCTGCGACGAAGTACTGAAAGAGCTGGGCATCAAGAACGATCCACAGCTGGAACTGGCGATGCGTCTGGAAGAAATCGCCCTGACCGACCCGTACTTCAAAGAGCGCAACCTGTACCCGAACGTCGACTTCTACTCGGGCATCATCCTCAAGGCCATCGGTATTCCGACCAGCATGTTCACCGTGATCTTCGCCCTGGCGCGGACTGTCGGCTGGATCTCGCACTGGAAAGAAATGCTCTCTAGCCCGTACAAGATTGGCCGTCCACGCCAGCTGTACACCGGCTACCCGCAGCGCGATCTGAAGAAGTAATTCAGTTCTCGCCGCAAAAAAGGCTGCCCTCGGGCAGCCTTTTTATTGCGCTGAATAAACCAGCTTTACGGCTGTTCAGCCAACTGGCGCAGCCCCTGCAAGGTATTGAACGGCGCATCCACAACAAAGCTGTTGGCCAACCAGGCCGGTACGCTGCCGCCCGGCTCAGAATGCACCTCGTAAATCACTTCGATTACGCCCTCGCGTGGCATAAGGCTCCAGAAGCCTTCCACCTTGCTCACCCGCACAAAGCCTTGCTGCGGCGGCAAATAGTCGGCAACCCCATGCAAGGTGCGGGTTACCCGACCATCAGCATCACGCGTGGTAGTGACCTGCAGGATCGAATCGCGCGGTTGCACTGGCCAGGGTGTATGGAAACGGCTGTAGGCCCAGCTTAGATCGCCCTCATGCTTGAGCAACTTCTGCTCGCTGCACGCATGAATCCAAGCGCAGGCCGCACTGACATCATCCTGCAGGGCCAATAATCGCGGCATATCCGCCCGTATACGGGTGATGCCACGAAACGCCTGAAAGCTTGAGCCGGGAATTTGCTGCAAATAGACCTGAATTCCCGCTTCATCCTTGACCAGACGCCATTGCGCCGCCTGCGCCCCGCCCACCGCCAGCAACGCGACAACCCCCAAGAGCAGCCCTGTAAACCGCACCATCATGCCTCCGGCAGCCGAGAACTTTGCGCCACAGTATCAGACTGCAACTGCCGTGCTCTGCTCCAGCCAGCCAATCAACTGCAGGGCCTCTGCCGTAGTGCTGCCGCACACATACTCGGCGGCATGAAACGCCGAACACACCGACGGCCGCTCAGGCTGGCCAAAAATCAGGCAGTAGTTGTTGGCATCCAGCTGCACGCAGCGCACACCCGCCGGCTTGCCATCTGGCATACCGGGGATAGGGGAGCTGATCGAAGGGGCAATGCAGCAGGCGCCGCAGCCGGCACGGCAATTCATCAGAGGGAAACCTCAAACACAGCAGGGTACGAATATGGGCGCTGATCTTACGTGGCCAAGCCGGAATTTAGCAGCCCGGATAATGCAGATTCAGGCGAGCGGTAGGCGCAGGCGAAACTGCGTGCCCTGCCCTGGCGCGCTGCGTACCTGCAGCTCTGCACCGAGAATATCCACCGCCAACTGATGGGTGATATGCAGACCAAGCCCAGTGCCGCCGCGTCCACGCCGGGTGGTAAAGAACGGATCGAAGATCTTCGCCAGCACGTCATCACTCATGCCGTCGCCGTTATCGCTGACGGCAATCACGCATTCGCGGCGCATTTCATCGTGTTCAACCCTGACCGTCACCACGCCGCTCATGCCCGAATCGAAAGCATGGATCAGCGCATTGTCGATCAGGTTCTGCAGAATCTGCCCCAGAGGCCCCGGATAGCTGTCGAGCATCAGACTCTGCGGCAACTCCAGTTGCACCCGATGGTTTGACTGCTTGAGCTTGGGGGTGAACAGCAACATGACTTCGCCAACCAACTCAACCAGATCAAAGCGGCGCCGCTCGGTACTCGCACGGTCACTGGCCAGCTGCTTGAAGGCCCGGGTCAGCTGCGCCATGCGCGTCAAGCTGTTGAGGATGATTGCCAGGCCTTCATCATTGCGCTGCACAAAGCGCTCCAGCGCCGAACGCTGTAGTCCCTCACCGAGGCTCTTCTGCAGACTCTGATTGCCTTTATCGAGGGTGGACGCCGCCATGCTGGCGGCGCCAATCGGCGTATTCAGCTCATGCGCCACACCAGCGACCAAGGTGCCCAACGAAGATAGTTTTTCCGCCTGGATCAAGGCGCCGCGCGTGCGCTGCAGCTGCTCCACCGTGTCGCGCAGCTCAGTATTGCTCTGCTGCAACGCCTGGCTGCTGACTTCCAGCGCCTCGCGCACCTGATTACGCTCGAACTCCGCCAAGCCCAGACGCAAGACCACCAGTAATCCGAGAGAGAGCATCACGCAAACGAACAGCAACACCTGCCAGAGCACTTGCCCACGCAACCCTTGGATTTGCTCCAGAGGCAGGTGCGAGACCAGCAACCAGTACTCACCCGCTGCCGCGTCTTGGCCACTGCCCTGGTAGGGATCGAACGTATTGAAAGCCCAATAGCCGCCACTGTCGCTAAAGACGCCATTGCGTGTGGCCTGCATACGTCGCCAGCTATCGGGAAAGCGGCTGGCCAGGGTCGCCTCAGGCTTGCCCAGGGCAAAGCCCCAGGCATCCTGCGCATCGGCGGCGAGCATCCAGTAGCCTTCATGATCGACCAAGGTCAGGTTGTTGCCATAACTCTTGGACACCTGGGCCAAACGCTGCAGCAGCACTTGCCCCAGGTAATTGAGGATCAGAATGCCGCGGCGCTTGCCCTCATCATCAAAAATCGGCTCAGCGCCGCGCAGGGTGGGCTTGAGCGGTTGTTCGACGACGCCGGAGTCGGCATTCAGATCAAAGCGCGAGAGGTAGAACGCGTCCTGGGGCAGGTTCATGGTTTCCACAAAGTAGTACTGCTGCGCCTGGTTGTGTAATTGCGCCTGATCGCGCGCCAGCGACTCACCATCGCGCCAATCGACCCGCACCTGCTCCGCGCCGCGCTCATCCAGCCAACGAATTTGGTCGTAAACCCTGCTGCTGCGGGCGAACTCGACAAACAGCTGACTCAGGGCATGCCGATTGTCCGCACTAGGGTCGCGCAGCACCTCGGCCAACAGCGGTTGCTGCGTAAGAAATTGCAGATTGCCGCGCAAGGTTGCCAGGTGCCGATTGAGCACGCCGACGCCCTCGTTCAGGCTGATCTGCTGATCACGCAGCAGCGGCTCAAGCCGCGCATCCAGCAGGCGCTCATAGAGCAGCGCCATCAACAGCAGGATCAGCAGCGTCCATGGCACAAATAGCAGCAACAGGTTGCGCCTGACCGGCTGCGACAACAGCTTACTGCGCCAGGATTGCTGCATCAGGCCGGGCGCTCCGGCCAGTCACTCAGCCAGTTGAGTAAGTCGGCGCAGGCCATCGGTTTGGCAAACAGATACCCCTGCGCCTGCCGACAGCCATGGCCGAGAATCCAGTCGGCCTGCTGCTGGGTCTCCACGCCTTCGGCAATCACCTGCATGCCGACCCGCGCGGCGATCTGGATCACCGCCTCGGCGATCATCTGCTGGTCGCTGACTTCGCCGATTTCCAGAACAAAACTGCGGTCGATTTTCAACCGATCGGCCGGCAGCAAACGCAGGTAGCTGAGCGATGAGAAGCCGGTACCGAAGTCATCGATGGCCACTTCAACGCCCATGGCGCGCAGCGCCCGCAGTTTTTCACAGACCGTATCAAAAGTGCGCATGGCCACCGATTCGGTAATTTCCACCTCGATCTGCTCAGGCAATACCCCGGCCGCCTGCAGATGCGAATTGAACCGCTCGATAAAGTCATGCTGCAGCAGCTGCGGCGCGGAAACGTTGACCGCCACACGGATCTGCGGGTAACCGGCATCGGCCAGCTGTTTTGCCGCCTGCAGGGCCAAACGCATCAGCAGATCGCCCAGCGGCAAGATGTAACCGGTGGCCTCGGCCAGGGGGATAAAACTCAGCGGCGGGACCATCTTGCCGTCGGCCTTACGCCAGCGCGCCAGCGCTTCCACACCGGTAACGCGGCGGGTTTTCAGGTCGATCTGCGGCTGCAACTCAACGCTGATCTGCCCAGCCTCCACTGCATCGCGCAGGGCCAGCAGCATGCGGTAGGACTCGGCATGCGCACCCTGCAGGCGCGGATCATAGACACCGTGCTGGTCATGCCCCAGGCGCTTGGCCTGCTTCAGGGTCAGCAGTGCATCCTGCAGAGCCACGCTGGCACTGCCGGTAAAGTCGGCCAGGTGCATGGTCACGCTGCTCAGGCTATGCACCTGGCCCAGCTCATAGGGACGTTTATGCCGGCGAAACAGCGCCACCACTTCAGCGGCATTGACCTGCGTTTGCGGGCCGAGGATGGCAAACAGGTCGTCACGCACCCGTGCAATCAGCACCTCATGATTGAAGGCATCGCGCAGCTTCTTCGCCACCAGACCGAGGATGAAATCGCCATAACCGGTGCCAAAGGCGGTGTTGGCGCCGGAAAAATTATCGATATCGATAAGCACCAGCACGCGCTGATCCTTGGCTTCGGACTTCAACGTCATGTCCAGCATGCGGATCAGCGCATTGCGGTTGGGGATCTTCAGCAGGTCGTCCTGGTAGGCCATTTCCTCCAGGCGGCTGAACAGCGCGACGTTGTACAGGCCACGGCTGATACTGGCGCTGAACACCTTGAGCAGCTCCAGCTCAGTGTCATCCAGCGTCCGCGCACTGTCGATATAGCAGGCGTAGTCCGAACCCGCCTGAAAGCGCGGAAAGAACAATACCGTGCAGTCGCTCAGACGCAGGGTCTGCTGCGCCTGCAGGCATTGGCGCACCGCCGCTGCGACCTGCGGCTGCAGTACGTCCAGATCGGCGTCGATGCTGTCGAAGAAGCGCCCGCTGGCGCTGACAATCCGCGCATTCGGCTCGGCCGTGGCGTCCCCTTCATCGGCGCGCACACAAACGATGCCCTCAGTCTGCAGATTAAGCAGCGAAGTGATTTCCGACAGAATCTTGGCCGACAGCTCGCGGGTGTTTTTTGAGCAGAACAACGCATTGCTCGATTCGACGATCATCTGCAAGCCACGCCGGGCGCTGGCTACAGCCCGGAGTTGGGCATAACCGCGCACCGCGGCGGTGAGCACCGTCAGCAAGCGCTCGGCGCTGAGTTCGCTCTTGGTCCAATAGTCGTTGATGTCGTAATCACGCATCACTTCATGGGCCGGCGCCAAGCCTGGCTCGCCGGTCAGCATCACCACGCGGGTTTCGCGGTTGCCGATCACCTCACGCAGCGCCTTGATCAGGCGCAGGCCGGCGTCTTCGGTTTCCATCACCACATCGAGCAACACCAGGGCGATGTCATGGTGCTTGGCCAGGAGCATCGAGGCCTCACGGCAGCTGAACGCCTGGATCAGCTCAATGCGCCCGCCCAACAGTTCCAGTTCGCTCAGGGCAAAGGCGGTGGCGCGCTGAAAGTCGGCGTCATCATCAACCGCCAGTACGCGCCACACGGGCTGGTTGGTAGTGCCGGGAAGGTCGTCGCTGAATGCAAATTGATCATCCATGAACAGTGCCCGCATGCCTGAAGAGTGAGAACAGCGCCGAATCCTTACTGGCTTTGAAGCCAGTATAGACGGCTGTCCTCAGCTGCCAGTCAACGCTTGTTCAGGCGGGCAAACAGGCTAGACGTGTCCCAACGGCCGCCGCCCATGCCCTGCACATCGGCGTAGAACTGATCGACCAGCGCGGTTACCGGCAGCTGCGCGCCATTGCTACGGGCCTCGGCCAGCAGAATCGACAGGTCCTTGCGCATCCAGTCCACAGCAAAACCGTGCTCGAATTCGCCGGCCAGCATGGTTTTGTGGCGATTTTCCAGCTGCCAGGACTGCGCCGCGCCCTTGCTGATCACTTCCATCGCGCCGTGCGCGTCGAGCCCGGCGCACTCGGCAAAATGCAAAGCCTCGGACAAGCCCTGCACCAGGCCGGCGATGCAAATCTGGTTGACCATCTTGGTCAGCTGGCCGCTGCCGGCTTCGCCCATCAAGCGGGCCATGCGTGCATAGGCCTGAATAATCGGCTCGGCCTTAGCGTAGGTTGCCGCATCGCCACCGACCATGATGGTCAGCGCGCCGTTCTGCGCGCCGGCCTGACCGCCGGATACCGGTGCATCGAGAAAACCCAGCTGGCGCGCAGCGGCCTGTTCGGCCAGCTCGCGTGCGACCTGCGCCGAGGCGGTGGTGTGATCGACCAGCACCGCACCGGGTTGCATGCCGGCGAAGGCGCCCTGCTCGCCCAATACCACACCGCGCAGATCATCATCATTGCCCACGCAAACCATCACGAACTCGGCGCCTGCGGCCGCTTCACGCGGGGTTGGCGCGTGGCTGCCGGTATATTCGGCAGCCCACTGCGCAGCCTTGGCGGCAGTGCGGTTGTACACACACACCTGGTGCCCGGCGCGCGCCAGATGCCCGGCCATCGGATAACCCATTACGCCCAGCCCGATAAACGCCAGCTTTGCCATATCCACCTCTACCTTTGAACGCCATCCACAGCGCACATCTACTTAACCGCATATCCGCGCTGCATCGCGGATACGAACCCGGCTGCAAGCATGCCCGCCACATGGGGCCAGCGCCAGTACAGCCATAGGGCAAAACTGTATGGATAGGCTCACCTAGCAGGCCGTTGAAAAACGTAGGCGAGGCAGGCAAGACAAGGCAAAAACGACCGAGGAAGCGGAGTTTACGAGCTGTAAATGAGCATTACTCGTTTCACTCGCCCGTCGGGTCGCGCTGAAGCGCGTTAGCCGCAGCGGCTTGTCGAGGCCGTTTTTAACGCAGTATTGCCAACGCAGGTAGTTTTTCAACGGCCTGCCGACAGGCTTTACCCAACACCAATCCTGCTTCCATACTCGCTGCACGCTAAGGAGGGCTTATGCAGCATTGGCTGGTAATCGACCTGGAAGCCACCACTGAAGAAGGCGGTTGGCCGGTCACAGATATGGAAATCATCGAAATTGGCGCCAGCCTGGTCAACGCTGGCGGCCATGAGATCGAGTATTTCCAACGTTTTGTGCGGCCCACACGACGCCCGCATTTGACTCATTTCTGCCGTCAGCTCACCCAGATCAGCCAGGCCGATGTCGATGCCGCCGCGCCACTGAGTGCGGTGTGGGCACAATTCGAACGCTGGCTGCTGGCCCATCAAGCACAACTGGCGGGCTGGGCCAGCTGGGGCGACTACGACCGCCGCCAGTTCGAGCAGGAGTGGCGCGCCCATGGGCTGGAGAGTTACCTGAGCCAGATCCCGCATATCAACCTGAAAAAACGCTTTGCCGAAGCGCGTCAGCTGCCTAGCCCAATCGGCCTGAAAATGGCGCTGAATCTGGCGGGCCTGCAGTTCCAGGGTCAGCAACACCGCGCCCTGACCGATGCGCGCAATACCGCTCGGCTGCTACCGCTGGTTTTGCCCGTGCAAAGCAGATGACGAAGAAAAACCGCTTGGGCATACTGGCGGGCCTTTTTTAAACCCCTTTCGAGGAACTGCAGATGTTCAAGGTCAATGAATACTTCGACGGCACCGTCAAATCCATCGCCTTTGGCATGGCTGAAGGCCCGGCCACCATTGGCGTGATGGCTGCAGGCGAGTATGAATTCGGTACCAACCAGCTGGAAATCATGCACGTGGTCGCCGGCGCCCTGACCGTGAAACTGCCAGGCAGCGACAGCTGGGAAACCTTCACCAGCGGCAGCAAATTCACCGTACCGGCCGACAGCAAGTTCCAACTAAAGGTCGCAGCCGATACTGCCTACCTGTGTGAATACCGCTAAGCCTTAGCCGTGGTGCATAAAAGCCGGCCTCCGTGGCCGGTTTTTTTATTACTGGATAGATAATTCAAAGGAACAGCCATGCCGCGCTCAACGCAATTCTCTCTGGTGATCCTGCCGATCATATTGCTGCTGATTGCCATGACTTCGATCCAGAGCGGCGCGTCCCTGGCCAAGGGGCTGTTTCCAGAAATCGGCGCCAGCGGCACCACCGCGCTGCGCCTAAGCCTCGGCGCGCTGATCCTGTGCGTGCTGATGCGACCCTGGCAGGCCAAGCTGACGCTGAAATCCTGCCGCTCGCTACTGGCCTATGGGCTGTCGCTGGGCAGCATGAACCTGCTGTTCTACCTCTCGCTGAAAACCATTCCGCTGGGCATCGCCGTGGCCCTGGAATTTACTGGGCCGCTGGGCCTGGCCTTGCTGTCGTCGCGGCGTTTGCTGGATTTCGTCTGGATCGCCCTGGCTGTTTTCGGCCTCTGGCTGCTGCTGCCCACCGGGCAAAGCGATGTGCCGCTGGACCCGGTCGGCATGGCCCTGGCCTTGGCCGCCGGCCTGTGTTGGGCGCTGTATATCGTTTTCGGGCAAAAGGCCGGCGCCGAACACGGCAAGCAGACCGTGGCCCTCGGCACCATAGTCGCGGCGCTGCTGGTGTTTCCGATTGGCCTGTGGCAAGCCGGTAGTGGTCTATTTTCAATCGACCTGCTGCCCATCGCCCTCGGTGTAGCCGTACTGTCCTCGGCCCTGCCCTACAGCCTGGAAATGGTCGCCCTGACTCGCCTGCCCGCGCGCACGTTCAGCATACTGATGAGCATGGAGCCGGCGATTGCCGCACTCTCCGGCCTGCTGTTCCTTAGCGAGCGCCTGACCCTCAGCCAATGGCTAGCGATCAGCGCGATCATCCTTGCCTCGGCCGGTGCGGCGGCAACGATCAAACCGAAAGCCAAGCCGCTTTAGCGCCAGCGCACGCCCGATCTGGTCTGGTCTGGCCTGGTGGGAGGGAGGGGCTTTAGCCGCGACAAAGCAAAACCGCAGTGCCCCTGATCGCGGCTAAAGCCCCTCCCACAGCATCAATTAACCGCTTCAGCCTCATTGCTAAATTGCAACTCGGCCAGGCGCGCATACAGGGGGCTGTTGTTAACCAGCTCGCTGTGGGTGCCGATGGCGGCCAGCTTGCCGTGCTCGATTACCGCAATGCGGTCGGCGCTTTTTACCGTGGCCAGGCGATGGGCGATCACCAGGGTGGTGCGCCCTTCCATCAGTGGTGGCAAGGCTTGCTGAATCAGATGCTCGCTCTCGGCGTCCAGCGCACTGGTCGCCTCATCGAGCAGCAGAATCGGTGCATCCACCAACAGCGCGCGGGCAATCGCCAGGCGTTGACGCTGACCGCCTGATAGGCCGAGGCCGGCATCGCCCAGATGAGTCTGGTAGCCATTCGGCAGCTTCATGATGAACTCATGGGCATGCGCAGCCTTCGCTGCTGCCTCGACTTCGGCCAGCGTCGCTGTGGTTTTGCCATAGCGGATATTGTCCTCCACCGAGCCAAAGAACAGCGCCGGGTTCTGCGACACCAGGGCAAAGCTACTGCGCAGCTCGCGAGGGTCGAGCTGCTGGATCGGCACGCCATCGATCAGGATGCGACCCTGCTGCGGGTCAAAAAAGCGCAGCAGCAGATCAAACAGCGTCGATTTACCTGCGCCAGACGGCCCAACCAGCGCCAGGGTTTCCCCTGCTGCGACCTGCAGATCAATGCCATCCACGGCAAAGCTGCCGGGGCGCGACGGATAAGCGAAGCGCAGCCCTTGCAGTTCGATGCGGCCCTGCACCGGCTGGGTCAGATGCAAAGCATCAGTAGCCGGCGGGGTGATTTCATTGCGCGCCTGCAACAGCTCGGCGATGCGCTCGGCGGCACCGGCAGCCCGTTGCAGCTCGCCGATCACCTCACTCAGGGTGCCAAAGGCCGAGCCGACAATCAGGCTGTAGAACACGAACGCCGCCAACTCGCCGCCAGAAATACGCCCGGCGATCACGTCCATACCGCCGACCCAGAGCATCACCCCCACCGCGCCGAGCACCAGCACGATCACCACGGTAATCAGCCAGGCGCGCTGGGCAATGCGCTGACGCGCGGTGTCGAAGGCGGCCTCGGCGGACAGACCGAAACGGCGCTTGTCCTCATTCTGATGGTTGTAGGCCTGCACGGTCTTGATCTGCCCCAGCACCTCACCGACATAGCTGCCGACATCCGCCACCCGGTCCTGGCTCTGCCGCGACAACGCACGTACGCGGCGGCCGAAGATCAGAATCGGCGCGACCACCAGCGGCAGCGCCATCAACACGATGCCGCTGAGCTTGGGATTGGTCACCACCAGCAGCACGCTGCCGCCAACCAGCATGATCAGGTTGCGCAGCGCCATCGACAACGACGAGCCGATCACCGATTGCAGCAGCGTGGTGTCGGCGGTCAAGCGTGACTGGATTTCCGAGCTGCGGTTGCTCTCATAAAAGCCCGGGTGCAGTTCGATCAAGTGATTGAACACCCGCTTGCGGATATCGGCGACAAAGCGCTCGCCAATCCACGACACCAAGTAGAAACGGGTAAAGGTGCCGATGGCCAGGGCCAATACCAGCACGAAGAACAGCCCGATGGACTGCTGCAGCGCCGCTGGCGACTGAGTGGCCAAACCCTGATCGACCAACAGCTTGATGCCCTGGCCCATCGACAGGGTGATGGCGGCGGTAAACATCAGCGCCAGCAAGGCCCCAAACACACGACCGCGATACGGCGCGATAAAGCGCCAGGCCATGCGCAGGGCATTGCGCTGACGGGAAGACAGGATCGAAAGCATGGAGGCTCGCAGAGGCGCTGACGCCCGTTAATGAGGAGGCGATTGCGGCGTTTCAGCCCGCCAGGCCACCCAACACAGCGCCAGGGCGGCTAGGTTGGTGCTCAGCGGATTGAACGCCTGCAGCAGTAGATGGGGGCTGAATAGCGCCACATCAAGCAGCAGCCCAATCAACAGCACACCCGCCAGCAGCAAGGGCCAGCGCTGACGCAGCCACAGCAGCAAAAGGCCCAAAATGATTTCCGCCAGACCGGCGATGCGCGCCACCCACTCGGGGGCCGGCAGGTTATGGGCCTGGATCATCGCCAGCTCATCCGGGCTTAGCCAGAGAATCTTCGGCACCAGGCCGTGCCAGATAAACACCAGGGCCAGGGCAATACGCGCGACCCAGGCGATCTGCCGTAAACGGGGATCAGTCATGCAAAAAGCGCCGAGCATGATCGGCGTTTGGTATGAGGCAACTGTCGTAGCGACCAAATAGCCGGTAGCGATTTAGCGCAATACGGTCATAGCACCAGTCACGTATGGGCCGTGGAATCAGCCGCAGCCAGGCCAGCAAGCACCATGGCTTAGGCAGTTGGGCGACGATGCGCAGCACCGCATCCGAACGCAGCAGCATCTGGCCATTTTCGATCAGCGCCATGCTGTCGAAATGATCGGTGGGCAAACCACCCCACTCCAATAGCACCTGACCCTCGGCCGATTGCACCGAGGCCAAACGAAAGCGCTGCTCAACGTCGTGACGAATCAGAAATTTCGCCCAGCCGTTACACAACTTGCACACCCCATCAAACAGCACCACGCGCTCGCCGGGCTGGATAAGGGGTGGAGGTGTTTGCTCCTGCATAGCCAGCTCCTGCTGTGCAGCACTCAGGCTGCGGGAATACGGTAATGGCCAGTAATCTTGAAGCTGAAGAGAATGTCCTCTTCCTGGGTGCCGCGGCCGATATTGTGCAGCACCAGGGGTACGCCGCTGCTGGTCTGGCGGTCGCTGATAATGCCGATATGGGTCAGCCCGCCGCCCAGATCCCAGGTGACGATATCACCAGACCGATAGCCCTCGGCATCCTGACCAAGCGGCAACGCCCAGCCCTGGCGTTTGAACCAGGTCATTAGGTTCGGCACGCGGCGATGATCGATATTGCTGTCGGGCCGGCTTAGCCCCCAGTTTTTAGGGTACAGGCGAAAGTTCGCGCGCATGTCCTGATGTACCGCCTGCTGCAAATCCAAGCCCTGCTGGCGCAGCGCGCGGATTATCACATCGGTACACACGCCAGTATTCAGCGGTACATCGCCATTGGGGTAACTCAGGCGGCGATAGGCCGGGTCATAACTCAGGGTAACGCCAACCTGCTCGCGGGCGGCCGTAACCAAGGCATCGGCCTGCAGCGCCCAGGCCTGGGCGCTTAGCAGAATACTCAGCGCGAACAACAGAATCGCCCGCATAACGCCTCCTTAATAGTTCAGCTGCTACTTGCCCACGGGATACAGCAGCTCTTCTTTATAACCAGCCCACACGCGCACGACATCGGGAAAGGCATCGTCCAGCGCCACGTCGCCGCTGTCGACCAGCAACGGCCGGCCTTCAAGGGTGCCGAGCTTGCGCTTGGTGGCAACCACTCGCAGGTTTTCCAGGCCGATGGCGCGCAGCACCCGTGGGCTGATCTGCTGGTTGCCGCGGCCGATGATATGGCCCTGGCCGCCAATGGCAGTGACCAGCAGCCGCGCCGGATGGCCATCAATCAGCTCGAACAGCTGCGCTTCGGTGACATCGCTGGCCAGCAACTGGCCATTCTCGATCACATCAACGCCCAGCAGCGTGGCCTGCAAACCGAGGTTCTGCGCCAGGCCATGCAGGGTCGAGCCGGGGCCAAACACATAGCGCACATCGGTTTCCCAGCTGTCCTGCAGCCAGTCGGCCAAATCATTCAGCACCAGCTCTTCGGATTCCACGCCGCCCTGCTTGACCTGCTGCACATAGCCACCTTCCTGCGGCACCGTCAGTTCGCCGTACCAGCGTGCGGTCACCCGACCTTCGCGCAATGCGCTTTCATCAATATCGCGTACCTCGCCACTGCTCAGGCGCACCAGGCCGCCTTCGATCAAGCGCGCGGTCAGCTCGCCGGCTGCGCGCGGGCTGATGGCATAGACCCCGGACTGAATCTTTACCCCAGCCGGAATCCCCAGTACCGGCTGGCCTTCGCGCGCTGCGGCGCAGATATCCCGCGCCGTACCATCGCCACCGGCGAACAGAATCAACGCCACGCCGGCATCCTGCAGCAGCTCAACAGCTTGCCGGGTATCGGCGGCGCTGCTCGGACCCGCCGGCAGCTCACCGACCACACGGTGGGCAAAACCCATCTCGCTCAGCAAGTCGGCGCCCATCGCACCGGGAAAAGTGACGAATTCCAGGCGTTCACGCAGCGGAAGCAGCACTTCAAGGGCGGTTTGCGTACGCAGCGCCGCTTTGGCCTCAACGCCCAGAGCCAAGGCCTGTTCGGCCATGCCGTCACTGCCCTTGAACCCCGCCGGGCCGCCCAGCCCGGCCAATGGATTGATGATCAAACCAATATGGAAAAGCCCCATAACACCCTCTAATTCAATACCTGCCTGCTCAATATCTGTCGGGCCTGGCACAGTGCCTGCAATGACTGATTTGCCCTGTGCCCTGCGGCGGTTTTCTGCCGTCGCAGTTGTCATAGCGCCTTCATCTAACACTCATAAAATCGCGCTAACCGATGAGGAGACAAGCCATGCACAGCCAACAACAGAATTCGCCAAAAGCCCCGACAATGCCGATTGGTGGCTTTGTCATCGACGCCCAGGGCCGCGAAATCCCGATCACCGAAGAGATGATCCAACAGGCCTGCAACGCGCTGGAAAAAGCTCAAAAGCAAGCCCCTCAAGCCAAGTAAGCATGCTCTTCGTAGGGTGGATGAGGCTTTTTTCATCCACCATGAAGACCACAGATGGTGGATGAGTGAAGCGCCATCCACCCTACTCTTTCAGCTTCGCACCCAACGCCTGCACCAGGCTGACCAACGCCGGCGCATCACCCTTGACGTAAACCGCCAACCCGTCGATTTCCCGGCGCATCGGGTAGTGTTTGCGTAGCCCGTCAAAGGCCGCACGCCGGGTTGCGGCATCGCCCTGCAGGCTGCGGCGAAAGTCCGCATCATCGCGGCGCGGGTCATACACGGCGCGGCAGATACTGGCCAAGGCCCAGGCCGGATCGGCGCTGGCATCGATAGTCAGCTCACTTAGCCAGGCGGCAGGCATCAGTTGCTGCAGTTCAACGCTGGGCGCAACGCCCAGGTGCTGACACAGCGCCTGATAGATCTGCGCCGTGCCGCGCAGCTTGCCGTCCAGGCTGTAGCCGGCAATATGCGGCGTGGCGATGCGGCACAAGGCGGCCAGTTCGACATCCGCCTGCGGCTCGCCTTCCCAGACATCCAGCACCACCTGTAAGTCAGTGCGCTGCGCCAGCAACTCACGCAAGGCCTGGTTATCCACCACTGCGCCACGGCTGGCGTTAATCAACCAACTGCCTGGCTTCAGTGCAGCCAGGCGTTCAGCATCAAACAGATGATGGGTTGGATGTTCGCCCAGCCGTTCCAGAGGGGTATGCAGGCTAATCACGTCACACTCATCCAACACCTGCTGCAGGCTGACGAAATCACCACCTTCGGCGGCCTGACGCGGTGGATCGCAGACCAGCACACGCCAGCCCAGGCCGCGCAGCACCTTAAGCAGACGGCTGCCGACCTGCCCCGCGCCGACTACCCCATAGGTGCGCGTAGACAGGTCAACGCCCTGCTGCTCGGCCAATACCAGCAGGCTGCCCAGCACATAATCGACCACGCCACGGGCATTGCAGCCCGGTGCGCTGGCCCAGGTGATGCCGGCCTGCTGGAAGTAGTCGAGGTCCAGATGGTCGGTGCCGATGGTGCAGGTGCCGACAAACTTCACCGGCGAGCCGTCGAGCAGCGCGCGATCCACCTGAGTCACCGAGCGCACCAACAGCAGGTCGGCATCGACGACCGCCGCTGCATCGATGCTGCGGCCGGGCAAGCGGCGAATCTCGCCAAAACCGGCAAAGAACTCATCAAGCAGAGGGATATTTTCATCAGCAACGATGCGCATAGAGGGTCTGTTCCCGTGCTCCGCAAATCAGGCCGGCATTCTAACCTGCCGACACCGCTTGGCTACGCTGAGTCGCGTAATGTGCCCGTTGCACTGAAACATTGCGCAACAAGGTTTCCTGACCAAGCCGTCAAGGCGTAGACTGCACGGTTTCCTGATATACAGCCGGATACACCTCAATGCTTGCCCAAACCCGCTTGCAACGCGTCAGCACCGAGTTCTACAGCCTGCTGAAGCTCGCAACGCCGATCATCATTGCCCAGTTGGCCAACACCGCCATGGGCTTCGTCGATACCGTGATGGCCGGCCGGGTCAGCCCGCAGGATCTGGCCGCGGTGGCGCTGGGCAACTCGATCTGGGTGCCGGTGTTTCTGCTGATGACCGGCATTCTGCTGGCCACCACACCCAAGGTCGCGCAGCGCTTCGGTGCTGGTGCGCATACCGAAATCGGCCCGCTGGTGCGCCAGGCACTGTGGCTGGCGCTGACGGTGGGCATCGCGGCAGCGGTGATTTTGTGGAACGCGGAAATCGTCCTCAGCCTGATGAACGTCGACCCGGCGCTGATCGAGCCTGCCATGGGTTACCTGCGCGCCGTGGCCTGCGGTTTCCCCGCCGTAGCGCTGTACCACGTGCTGCGCTGCTTCAGTGACGGCCTGGGGCATACCCGGCCAAGCATGGTCATCGGCCTGTGCGGCCTGGCGCTGAATATTCCGCTCAATTACATCTTTATCTACGGCAAGCTCGGGTTGCCGGCCATGGGCGGCGTCGGCTGCGGCTGGGCCACTGGCCTGGTAATGGGCTTTATGTTTCTGAGCATGCTCTGGTGGGTGAAGTGGGCGCCGTTCTATCAACCGAGCAAAATCTTTAGCCATTTCGAATGGCCGCAGTGGCCGGTGCTCAAACGCCTGCTCTCGGTCGGTCTGCCGATTGGCATTGCGGTGTTTGCCGAATCGAGCATCTTCGCCGTGATCGCTCTGCTGATCGGCGGCCTGGGCGCCACCGTGGTGGCTGGGCACCAGATCGCCCTGAACTTCAGCTCCATGGTGTTTATGATCCCGTATTCGCTCGGTATGGCTGCCACCGTGCGCGTCGGCCAGGCGCTGGGCCGTGGCGAGCCGCGTGAGGCGCGCTTTGCGGCTGGGGTGAGCATGGCCGCGGCGCTGGGCTACGCCTGCCTGTCGGCCAGTCTGATGCTGCTGTTGCGCGAAGAGATTGCGCAGATCTATACCCCAGACCGCGCAGTGATCGCGGTGGCCACCACCCTGCTGGTGTATTCGGCGCTGTTCCAGTTCTCCGATGCCATTCAGGTGACGGCTGCCGGCGCGCTGCGCGGTTATCAAGACACCCGCGTGACCATGATCCTCACCCTGTTCGCTTATTGGGGCATCGGCCTGCCAGTGGGTTATGCGCTCGGCCTGACCGACTGGCTCGGCGAACCCAGCGGCCCCAGCGGGCTCTGGCAGGGCCTGGTGGTTGGCCTGACCTGCGCCGGCGGCATGCTCGCCGTGCGCCTGGCCAGCAGCGCGCGCAAACGCATTCGAGCCGCTAAGATGGCCTGATGAACGCCCGCCTGCTGCTTCTGCTCACTGCACTTTGCCTGTGCGCCTGCACGCCCGCCGATGATGGCCTGGCGCTGCAGGCCGATTATCTGCAGCGCCTGAGCAACGCCCTGGATGTCGAACCGGCAACAGCTTTCGACGCCAATGAGCTGACCCGCTATCGCCTACCTGCCCGCCGCGAACGCCTGATCGAGATTGCCGAGCTGCGCATCAGCCTGCTCGATCTACTGGTCGATGTGCGTCGCTGCCCTGCCCTGCAACAACAGATCAGCCAGCGCAACAACAGCCTCGGTAAACAACTCACGCCCAGCAGCCGTCTGGCTTATGAAGGCGATCTGCTGCGCGCCCTGGATGCCTGCAGCGCACACCTGCGCAGCCAGGACCTGCAACCCCTGCGCAACACCCTTGAACAACTGGCGCAGGAAAAACGTGCGCAACTGCCCGGCGTATTCTGGAATGCCCTAAATGCCAGCCCGGAGGTCGAGCGCTACCTGCGCTTTGCCGATCGTCCCCTGCCACCAAACGCGGACGAAGATCACGCCGCGCTGGATGCCCTGGCGCAGTTGGCCAGCATCGGCAGCGCGCTACCCGCAGCCTTGCCGCCGAGTGCCGAGCAGCTGGATCCACTGTTCTTTGCCCTGCATGCCAGCGACCAGGGCGGCCAGTTGATCAGCAGCCTGGCCAGCCTGACCCACAGCCTCAACCAGGGCAGCGACATGCTGCAAAGCCGCCAACAGGGCCGACCGCTCTGCCCCACAGGCACGGCCACGCAAGGCGCACGTATCGCGCAGAACATCTTCGTCAAGTATTACGCCGGCAGCCTGCAGCCCTATCTGGCCCAGGTGGATCAACGCGGCCAGCTCTGGAGCAGCAGCCTGCGCAGCCTCAGCAGCGTGGCACAGATACCGCCAGCCACTCGGCAATATCTGCACAGCCTGAGCGGCCCAGAGGCTTCGTTATGGGCAGATTTCCAGCAGGCCACCGCGCGCCATGTGCGCAGTTGGCAGGAACTGCTAAACAGCTGCGGCCTGGCGCCCGGTCAGTCAGGATGGACCGACCAGGCCGCCAGCGTCGACCAGTAGGCTTTGGACAACAACTCACGCCCAGCCAGCAGGTGTGCCAGGTAATCGGCGCTGGGCAACAGCCCTTCTTCGCGAAACGCCGGGTTGGCGATATATACCCAGGCTGGCTGCACGCCATGGGCCGCGACAATCGGCAGGCACTCGCGGCTGTAATAGATCGGTGTGCCTTCGAAGTGATCCAGTTTGGCGATCTCACCAGCGTCGGCCAGGCGATACAGCACGCCCTCCACCACACTGTCGCGCTGATGGCGAATATTGGCGTAGGCCCGACCCGGCGCCCGGTCCGCCGCTCGCTTGTTAAAGCACAGGCTGTAACCCGGCAGATGCCCTGGTAGCGCCTCCAGCACCGTCAGGCCGCGAGCCTGCATGCGCGCAGGGTTCATATTCGAGCCGTAGGCGAAGTACCACTGCATCAGTCGAGTTTCTTGCGGATTAAGTACAGGTAAGTCGCGCCGTCTTCGGCCTGCTCCACCAGCTCATGGCCGAGAAATACGCAGAACTTGGGAATGTCGCGGCGGGTCGAGGGGTCGGTGGCAATCACCTTGAGCAGGCCGCCGGCCTGCAGGTCGCGCACCTTGTTGTGCAGCATCATCACCGGCTCGGGACAATTGAGCCCAGTGGCGTCGAGGGTGGCATCGGGAATGGCAGTGGTTTGCAAAGACATCAGCGGGCTCCAGTAGCAGGCCGCTATTCTCGCGCAAAGCTGACCCCAAGGTCATCTAGCAGGCGGTTGAAAACTGCTGCATCGGGATTTGAGCCGATAACAGGTCAACACAACCTTGGATGGGCAGGCAGCCACGGCCTGATCAGGCAGGCTGCGCAGCGCCCACCACTCCAATAAGAGCCATCTATGCGCCTTGCCCTGCTACTCGCCGCCCTGCTGCTCAGCGGCTGCGCCGCCCGCGACCAATTGCCGGACTTCAGCGCCACCGCGCAACAGGACCTGCCAGCCACCTATTTCGATGCAGTGATCTACGGCCGCGATGGCACACGACTGTCAGCCACGGTATTCCAGCCCGCGCTGAAGGCCGGCGAGCAGGCTCCGGTGATCGTGCACACCCACGGTTGGGGCGGCTGGCGGGTGACCCGGCCGAATGGCTTCTATGGCACGCAGATGATGTCCGGTCGCGCCGCAGTGAAAGCCTGGCAGGCCGGTTACTGGGTGATCAGCTACGACCAACGCGGCTGGGGCGGCAGCGAAGGCGATATCGAAATGATGAACCCCGAGTACGAGGTGCAGGACGCCCTGGCAGTGATCGACTGGGCCGCCGCCAACCTGCCGCGCCTGAGCATGGACGGGCCGAACGACCCGAAAGTCGGCATGCTTGGCGAAAGCTACGGCGGCGCGGTGCAGCTATTGGCCTCGGCGACTGATCCGCGTATCGACGCCATTGTGCCGATTGCCACCTGGTACGACCTGAGTGAAGCCCTGGCCCCAGACAGCCATATGAAAGTCGGCTGGACCGGCGTACTACTCAGCCTGGGCCTGTCCACCGGCTATGACCTGGGCAAATTCGTCCAGGCGCCCTACCTGAAAAGCGCCGACGGCCGTATGCGCGAGCCGGTGCGCGCCGAACTCAAGGCCCACAGCCTGACCAGCTATTGCGCACGCGGCCAACGCCCGCAAGCCGATGCCCTGCTGATTCAAGGCATGCGCGACACCCTATTCCCGCTCAACCAGGGCCTGGCGATTCGCGATTGCCTGCAACAAGGCACGCGCGATGTGCGCCTGCTCGGCATGCAGGGCGGGCATATCCTGCCACCACCGATGCAACGCTGGAGCGGCCTGCCGCCGTTCAATAACGAAGCGGTGCTGCACTGCGACGGCCGGGCGATCAACCTCTACCAGAGCATCATCAGTTGGTACGAAGACAAGTTGCGCGGCCGCACAGGCGTGGCGGCGAGCATTCCCGACTTCTGCATCAGTCTCGATCTGGATCAGGGCGTGGCCCTGCAGCAACTGCCGGCCAATCAGCGTATCGAGCTGCCTGCCACGGCAATTCGGCCACTAAGCAGCGGGCTGCTACAACCGTCGCGCTTTATCCCACTACACCAGGTGCAGGCGAGCAGCGCCCTGGTTGGCGTGCCACGCGTGCATCTGGAAAACGCCGAAGGAATGCCGACACTGTTTGCCGCCCTGGTGGTTCGACGCGCAGATGGCCGTAGTGAGGTGCTGAGTGAGCAGGTCACCCCACTCAACGGCCAGGCCAGCACCGAACTGGCTGCCGTCAGCGCGCAACTGCAGCCTGGTGATGTGCTGGACCTGCGTATCAGCGGCTTTAGCAGCCAATACCTGTTCAACAGTTCCTGGCAGTTGGGCAACAGCAGCCTGCAAGGGACGATTGAGGTGCCGCAGCTGCTGCCGTTACAGCCGCAACTGGCCCGGCATTGAGATCACTTGCCTAACCGGCGCAGGTGGCAGGTCACTTCCTCGCGGTCGTGATAGAGCTGCTTGCAGGCAATCGAGACCTTGATCTTGCGCTCGGCAAAGCCGTCTTCCAGGCGCTGCAATAGGCGGCGCACCTCGGCGTAGCGCTGCTTCATCGGCAACTTGAGGTTGACCACCGCCTCACGGCAATGGCCTTCGCCAATCCAGGTTTCCAGCAAGGCGGCGCTGCGGGCGGGCTTTTCGACAATATCGCAGACCATCCAGTCCACCGGCTGCTTGGGCTTCCAGGTAAAACCGTCGACCATCAGGTGGGTGACCAGGCCGGTGTCCATCAGGCTTTCAGCCATCGGCCCGTTGTCGATGGCGGTCACCAGCATGCCGCGCTTGACCAGCTGATAGGTCCAGCCGCCGGGCGCGGCGCCGAGGTCAACCCCGGTCATCTCGTCGGACAAGCGCTCATCCCACTGCTCGCGGGGGATAAAGGTGTGCCAGGCCTCCTCCAGCTTGAGGGTCGAGCGGCTCGGCGCCTCACGGGGGAACTTCAAACGGGGAATGCCCATGGGCCAGATCGCCGAGTTATTCGCCTCGGCCATGCCGACGAACACTTCACGGCCACTTTTAAAGGTCAGCAGCAGACGCGGCTTGTGCGCATCCTCGACCAGCTTGCCGGCCTTGCTCAGGGCATTGCGCAGCGGCGCTTCGAACTTCTTGCAGAAGTTCGACAGTTCCTTGCCGTCGTTGGTGTCCAGCACTTCCAGCCACAGGCTGCCGAATACCGGAAAATCCGCCAGATGGCCGAGCAGCACGCTGATGCGGTCCAGCTCCGGCAAGTTGATAAACACCCCGCGCGCCCACTGCCGCGGGAAGATCAGCTGATTGAAGCGCACCCCACGCATCAGGCGCTCAGCACCATCGTCCTCGGTGCAGATAAATTCCGCGCAGGCGGTACTCGGCTTGGCCTTGGCATAACCGGCAACGTCCAGACGCGCGGCGTGCTCGGCGATTTCCGCACACACCTCATTTTCAAAACCCGGACGGCAGTGCAACAGCAACGTATTCATCAGCGACTCTCCTCAAGGCGCGCATCATAGCCGAGTCACCCGCTTGTGCTTGTTTTGCATCGGCCTTTTCCTGGTCTGCAGGTTAGACTGGCGCCACTGCGCAAGGCTCTAGAGCCTGCCAACCGATCAGCGGCCGCCCCAGCAAAACAGCGTGGTACACGGCCATAACCTGCCCCTTGTCGGTTACGCCTGGATTCACGGGCTAAACTTCCGCCAGCAACGGCCGAAGTACCGGTAACGTTTAAAGGAATAAAGAACGCCATGCGCAATAACCAACCTATTACTCAGCGCGAGCGCACCTTCCCCGCGCAGCAGCGACTGATCTCCACCACCGACCTCAAAGGCCAGATCACCTACTGCAATGACGCCTTTGTCGAGATCAGTGGTTTTAGCCGCGATGAGCTGATTCGTGCACCGCATAACCTGGTGCGCCACCCGGACGTGCCAGCAGCGGTGTTCCAGCATATGTGGGACACCCTGAAAAAGGGCCGGCCGTGGATGGGTATCGTCAAAAACCGCTGCAAAAGCGGTGACCACTATTGGGTCAACGCCTACGTCACGCCGGTGACGGAAAACAATCAGGTAGTCGGCTACGAATCGGTACGGGTCAAACCGACTGCCGAGCAGGTACGCCGCGCCGAGGCGCTGTACCAACGCATCAACAGCGGCAAATCGGCGATCCCTAGCAGTGATCGCTGGCTGCCGATCGTGCAGGACTGGCTGCCGTTTATCCTGGTCAGCCAGGTGGGTTTCCTGATCGGCGTGTGGCTTGATTCCAGCTGGGGCTTTGCCATCGCCGCCGGCTTGTCGGTGCCGCTGGGCCTGGCCGGGCTGAACTGGCAACAACGCGGCCTCAAGCGCCTGCTGCGCCTGGCTGACCAGAGCACCTCAGACCCGCTGATTGCGCAGATGTACACCGACAGCCGCGGCGCCCAGGGCCGCCTGGAGATGTCCATCCTCAGCCAGGAAGCCCGTCTGAAAACCTGCCTGACCCGTCTGCAGGACACCGCCGAGCAGCTCACCCTGCAAGCCAAACAGGCCGACACCCTGGCGCACAACAGCTCCGCCGGGCTCGAGCGTCAGCGCAGCGAAACCGACCAGGTCGCCACTGCAATCAATGAAATGGCCGCTACCACCCTGGAAGTGGCGAGCAACGTGGCGCGTACCGCCATCGCCACCCAGGACGCCAACCGCCTGACCAGTGCCGGCCGTGGCATTGCTGCTGAAACCCGCCAGGCCATTCAGCGTCTGTCGCAATCGGTCGGTGATACCGGTGAAACGGTGACTCGCCTGGCCCAGGACAGCAACGAAATCGGCGGTGTGGTCGATGTGATCAAAGGCATCGCCGACCAGACCAACCTGCTCGCCCTCAACGCTGCCATCGAGGCCGCGCGCGCCGGTGAAATGGGCCGTGGCTTTGCCGTGGTCGCCGATGAAGTGCGCTCCCTGGCGCAGCGCACCGCAGAATCCACCGGGCAGATTCACCAACTGATCGCCAAGCTGCAGCGCACTGCCGAAGAAGCGGTGCTGACCATGGAAATCGGCCGCAAACAGGCCGACGAAGGGGTTGAGCGCGTGCAGCAAGCCGATGAAGCGCTGGCCGGCATCAGCGACGCGGTGGCCAATATCACCGATATGGCCAACCAGATTGCCGCCGCCGCCGAGGAACAGAGCGCCGTGGCTGATGAGGTCAACCGCAGCATCACCACCATCGCCCAACTGGCCGACAAGACAGCCGGCGAAGCGCATGACACCGCCCTGCTCAGCGAAGCCCTGACGGCCACTGCCAATGGTCAGTATGCCCTGGTGGAACGCTTCAACCGCTAAAACCGTAGGTTGGTGCTGAGCGCAGCGAAGCCCAACGCAGGAACGCCAAGCTATGTTGGGCTTCGGCGCTGCGCGCCTTAACCCAACCTACGCCCTGCAGTGCGCGGCCCTCCCCGCTGTTACAAATTCTCGTAGCGATTCATATCCAGCACGCCAGCTTCCAGCGGTTCGGTTTGCTGGATATACGCTGACATATCGTGGAAGTAGCGCCAGAACTCTGGATGCGTGCGGCGAATACCCCAGCGCTCGACGACGTTCTCGAAGGCCGCGGCATCGCGCGCCTGCTCCAGTGCCGTGACAAACTCCGCCGCCTGTTCCACCTGCACATTGAAGATAAAGTTCGGGTAGCTGCTAAGCACGCCCGGATACACCGTCAGGGTATCCAGCGCCGGCTGGTAGCGCAGTTCCTCGCCAAGCATAAAGGCCACATTGCTGTGCGCGCGGTTGCGCAGCAGGCTGTACACCTCACGCTGGCCATCGGCCATTTCCAGCCGTAGTAAGGTTGCTTCCGGCAGTTGCTCGATCACCTTGAGCGTGCCGGCTGGTTTTGCCGTCAGGCGGCTCAGCGACTGCTCGGCGCGCTGCAACTCGGCGTCCAGCCCTGGGCGATGGCAATGCGCACCCGTGCAGCGGTTGATCGGATCTGGCCGCGCATTCAGGCTGCCGTAACGCTCCAGCAGCGTCTCGACAAAGCTGCGTTTGGGGTCATTGCCGGGCAGGCGCAACGCGCTCGGGCTTTCCGTATCAATGGCCTGATAGTCCAGCCAAATTTTCAGTTTGCCGCTGCTCTGGTACCAGTCGCTCAGGTAGCCCTGGCGCGACTCGGCCGGCATCAGACGGAGGAAGTTGACCTCGGCACCGTTACGGATCAAATCGAAGTACAGCCGCGTTTGCGCCTGGTGCGACACGTTGCCGAACACATCGAAATTCACCACCAGTTGGTAATAGGTGCGCTCCAGCAGCGGGAAGTCCAGCCACCAGAGGGTTTGCGGCACCTCGCCGATCAGGCCTTTGCGCACCGAGGCACTGTCGTGCTGGCGGAAGATCGACAGCAGCGCGTTGTCATTACCGGCCCAGATATGCGACCAGCTTGGCGCAGGCGCATCGGCATAGCGCTGCATGCGCAGCGCCTCGTACTCATTGCGCTTGTCGCGGTAGGTGCGCCACAGGCCGAGCAGATCGCCGATGCTGTCCAGCTGCCCGGGCATGGCCAGCAGCTCCTTGGCCTGCTCGCGGTACTCGGGGTCGGTGATATACAGGTCGTGCTGCGGGTCCTGGAACACCGCCCAGAAGTTATCGCGAATCACATCCGTGGCAATCTGCCCACGGCACACCGGCCCGCGAATAAAGGTGCGCACGAAGTATTCGGCGTTATCCAGCATAAATTGGTAACGCGCCTGCGCCGGAATCGCGGCAAAGGTCTCGAACGGATTGGCCCGGCGCAGCAGGCTATAACCCGGCACCGCATCGGCCTGCCAATCGCTGGCGAAAAACAGCTCTTTAACCCGCGCCAGCTTGGCCGCACTCAGCCCATAGGTGATATGGGTCTTGTGCACAATCACGCCCTGCACCGGTGTCAGGCGGTAATAGAACTCGTTACCCGGGTCTTCATTGGGCAGGCGCGTGGCGATGATATCCACCGGCTTACCGCTGGGCGTACGCGAACGCACCATCTGAAAGAAATGCCCCGGCTCGCCGCCGGAAAAATGCAGATGGGCAAGGAACAGATGCTCATACAACCAGCGCGAAACAAGCGACTCGCGGGCGCCGGGGGCGTTCATAAAGGCTTCCCAGGTGTCGATCTGCTGCGCCTCGGCGGTGCTGGCCTGCAGCGATTGCTGATCAACCGGTGCGCCCTGGGCCAGCCAAGCCTGCAGCGTCTGGTAGTCGGCCTCGCTCAAGCCGGTCACCGCGAACGGCATGCCGGCTTGCGGATTCTTGCGGGCAAATTCGTCGAACTCCTGCGGCAGCGGGCATTGGTTGAGCCGATTGATGCTGATATCCAGCTGCGCCGGCAGTTTGCTATTGGCGGCCAATGGCTGCTGATGACCCAGCTCCAGCATGCGCGCCATCAGCGCGGCCTGGCTGCCCTGCTGCTCCAGCACGGAAACAAAGTCCTTGCGCCGCCACGCGGCCTCACCATGGGCATCAACAAACAGGCGCGTGGTGGCTTGCGCCTGGGTGCGTGTGCCGTTGTACACCGTGGCCTTGCTGGCGCCGCGCTGTACGCCTTCGCCACTGCCCAGGTTGAGCTGGCAGGCAGCGTCGTAGCAGGCATGGCAGGCCACGCAGTTCTTGGTAAAAATCGGTTGGATATCGCGGCTGTAGGAAATGGGCTCGGCCGCCTGTAATGAGCCGATGAACAACAAACACACGCCAAGCAGTAAGCGGCAGACCATGAAAACATCTCTAAAATGGCTTAAGTGCCGATTCTAGCTGGCGCCGGCTGGCCAAGGCCAATCCACGAACATGAGCAAGATTCATGTAAAAGTGCAGGCCACTGCAAAAGCGTGCAGCTTTGTTATCATCGCGCATCTTTTTTTCACGCGTCCCAGGTAGTTCTCTCCATGTCTCTGTCCGATCGCAGCGCCCGCCTTAATGCACTTCAGCAAGCCCTGAAGGAACGCATCCTGATCCTCGACGGCGGCATGGGCACCATGATCCAGAGCTATAAGCTGGAGGAAGAGGACTACCGTGGTACGCGCTTCGCCGACTGGCCAAGCGATGTGAAGGGCAACAACGACCTGCTGATCTTGAGCCGCCCGGACGTGATCGGCGCCATCGAGAAGGCTTACCTGGATGCCGGCGCGGACATCCTCGAAACCAACACCTTCAACGCCACCCAGGTGTCCCAGGCCGACTACGGCATGCAGGCGCTGGCCTATGAGCTGAACGTCGAAGGCGCGCGCCTGGCCCGTAAAGTGGCCGATGCCAAGACCCTGGAAACCCCGGATCGCCCGCGTTTCGTGGCTGGCGTGCTCGGCCCTACCAGTCGCACCTGCTCGATTTCCCCGGATGTGAACGACCCCGGCTACCGCAACGTCACCTTCGATGAGCTGGTGGAAAACTATGTGGAAGCCACCCGTGGCCTGATCGAAGGCGGCGCGGACATGATCCTGATCGAAACCATCTTCGACACCCTCAATGCCAAGGCGGCGATCTTCGCCGTGCAGCAGGTGTTCGAGGACGACGGCGTCGAGCTGCCGATCATGATTTCCGGCACCATCACCGACGCCTCCGGTCGCACCCTGTCCGGGCAGACTACCGAAGCCTTCTGGAACTCGGTGCGCCATGCCAAGCCGATTTCCGTGGGGCTGAACTGCGCCCTCGGTGCCAGTGACCTGCGCCCGTACCTGGAAGAACTGGCCAACAAAGCCGATACCCACGTCTCGGCGCACCCCAACGCCGGCCTGCCGAACGCCTTCGGTGAATACGACGAAACCCCGGCGGAAATGGCCGTGGTGGTTGAAGAGTTCGCCGCCTCGGGCTTCTTGAACATCATCGGCGGCTGCTGTGGCACCACGCCGGCGCATATCCAGGCGATTGCCGAAGCGGTAAGCAAATACCCACCGCGCATCATTCCGGAAATCCCCAAGGCCTGTCGCCTATCGGGCCTGGAACCCTTCACCATCGACCGCAACTCGCTGTTTATCAACGTCGGCGAGCGCACCAATATCACCGGCTCGGCCAAGTTCGCCCGGCTGATCCGCGAGGAGAACTACACCGAGGCCCTGGAAGTCGCCCTGCAGCAGGTGGAAGCCGGCGCCCAGGTGATCGACATCAACATGGACGAGGGCATGCTCGATTCCCAGGCGGCCATGGTCAAGTTCCTCAACCTGATCGCCGGCGAGCCGGATATCTCCCGCGTACCGATCATGATCGACTCCTCCAAGTGGGAAGTGATCGAAGCCGGCCTCAAGTGCATCCAGGGCAAGGGCATCGTCAACTCGATCTCCATGAAGGAAGGCGTCGAGCAGTTCAAGCACCACGCCAAGCTGTGCAAACGCTATGGCGCCGCCGTGGTGGTGATGGCCTTCGACGAAGCTGGCCAGGCCGACACCGCCGCGCGCAAACGCGAAATCTGCCAGCGCAGCTACGACATTCTGGTTAACGAAGTGGGCTTCCCACCGGAAGACATCATCTTCGACCCGAACATCTTCGCCGTGGCCACCGGTATCGAGGAACACAACAACTACGCGGTCGACTTTATCGAGGCCTGCGCCTATATCCGCGACCACCTGCCCCACGCCCTGTCGAGCGGCGGCGTGTCCAACGTGTCGTTCTCCTTCCGTGGTAACAACCCGGTGCGTGAAGCCATCCACTCGGTGTTCTTGTACTACGCGATCCAGAACGGCCTGACCATGGGCATCGTCAACGCCGGCCAGCTGGAAATCTACGACGAGATCCCCAAGGAGCTGCGCGACCGCGTTGAAGACGTGATCCTTAACCGCACACCCGAGGGCACCGACGCCTTGCTGGCGATTGCCGACAACTACAAGGGCGACGGCAGCGTCAAGGAAGCGGAGACCGAAGAGTGGCGCACCTGGAGCGTGGTTGACCGCCTCAAGCACGCGCTGGTCAAGGGCATCACCAGCCATATCATCGAAGACACCGAAGAGTGCCGCCAGCAGTGCGCGCGGCCCATCGAAGTGATCGAAGGGCCGCTGATGGCCGGGATGAACGTGGTCGGCGACCTGTTCGGCGCCGGCAAGATGTTCCTGCCCCAGGTGGTGAAATCCGCCCGAGTGATGAAGCAGGCGGTCGGCCACCTGATCCCCTTTATCGAGCTGGAAAAAGGCGACAAACCGGAAGCCAAGGGCAAGATCCTCATGGCCACGGTCAAAGGCGATGTGCACGATATCGGCAAGAATATCGTTGGCGTGGTCTTGGGCTGTAACGGCTACGACATTGTCGACCTAGGCGTGATGGTGCCAGCCGAAAAAATCTTGCAAACCGCGATAGCCGAGAAGTGCGACATCATCGGCCTGTCCGGCCTGATCACCCCCTCGCTGGACGAGATGGTGCACGTCGCCCGCGAAATGCAGCGCCAGGGTTTCCACCTGCCGCTGATGATCGGCGGCGCCACCACCTCCAAAGCCCATACCGCGGTGAAGATCGAGCCCAAGTACCAGAACGATGCGGTGATCTACGTCACCGACGCCTCGCGCGCGGTCGGCGTAGCTACGCAGTTGCTGTCGAAGGAACTCAAGGCCGACTTTGTCGAGCGCACCCGCCTGGACTACATCGAAGTGCGCGAACGTACTGCCAACCGCAGCGCCCGCACCGAACGCCTGAGCTACGCCAAATCGGTAGAGAACAAACCCAAGTTCGACTGGGTGACCTATCAGCCCACCGTACCGAGCTTTACCGGTGTCAAGGTGCTGGAGGATATCGACCTCAAGGTGCTGGCCGAATATATCGACTGGACGCCGTTCTTTATCTCCTGGGACCTGGCCGGCAAGTTCCCGCGCATCCTTACCGATGAAGTGGTGGGTGAAGCCGCCACCGCGCTGTACGCCGACGCCCAGGAAATGCTGAAGAAGCTGATCGACGAGAAGCTGATCAGCGCCCGCGCCATCTTCGGTTTCTGGCCAGCCAACCAGGTGAACGACGACGATCTGGATGTCTACTCAGGCAACGGCGAGAAACTGGCCACCCTGCACCACCTGCGCCAGCAGACCATCAAGCCGGACGGCAAACCGAACTACTCCCTGGCCGACTTCGTGGCGCCCAAGGACAGCGGCATCACCGACTACGTGGGTGGTTTTATCACCACCGCCGGCATCGGTGCCGAAGAAGTGGCCAAGGCCTATCAGGACGCCGGCGACGACTACAACTCGATCATGGTCAAAGCCCTGGCCGACCGCCTGGCCGAAGCCTGCGCCGAATGGCTGCACAAAGAGGTACGGACCAACTACTGGGGTTACGATCCGGAAGAAGCGCTCTCCAACGACGAGCTGATCAAGGAAGCCTACAAGGGCATCCGCCCCGCTCCCGGCTACCCGGCCTGCCCGGACCATACCGAGAAAAAGACCCTGTTCACCCTGCTCGACCCGACAGCCGAGTTCAACAAGGCCGGCGCCAGCGGCGTGTTCCTCACCGAGCACTACGCCATGTTCCCGGCAGCAGCGGTATCCGGCTGGTACTTCGCCCACCCACAGGCGCAGTACTTCGCCGTCGGCAAGATCGACAAGGACCAGGTGGAAAGCTACACCGCCCGCAAAAAGCAGGACTTGAACGTCAGCGAACGCTGGTTGGCGCCGAATCTGGGCTACGACAACTAAGTAATACCCCGACAGCTCGCCCAATAAAAATGCCGCTCACCTATCAGGTGAGCGGCATTTCTTTTCGTGGGAGGCGCTTTAGCGGCGAGCTTTAGACGGCCGTTTCGCGGCTAAAGCCCCTCCCACACTGCCGATTTTGTTGCCGGTTACTGCTGCAATTCCTGTTCGGTAAACATATCGCTAAACAGCATGCTCGACAGGTAGCGCTCACCGGAGTCCGGCAGGATCACCACGATGGTTTTGCCCTGCATGCCAGGTTCGCCGGCGATACGCAGGGCAGCCGCCATGGCCGCGCCGCAGGAGATACCGCAGAGGATGCCTTCTTCGCGCATCAGGCGCAGGGCCACGGCCTTGGCGTCGTCGTCTGTGACCAGTTCAACCCGGTCGACCATGCTCAGGTCGAGGTTGCCTGGGACAAAGCCAGCACCGATACCCTGGATTTTGTGCGGACTGGGTTTGACTTCATCACCGGCGATGGTCTGGGTGATGACGGGCGAGCTGATCGGCTCGACCGCCACCGACAGAATCGGCTTGCCCTGGGTCTTTTTGATATAGCGCGAAATACCGGTGATGGTACCGCCCGTACCGACGCCGGCGACCAACACGTCAATCGCGCCATCGGTGTCATTCCAGATTTCCGGGCCGGTGGTCTTTTCGTGGATCGCCGGGTTGGCCGGGTTGTTGAATTGCTGCGGCATAAAGTAAGTGGCGCTGTCAGAGGCGGCGATTTCCGCAGCCTTCTCGATGGCGCCCTTCATGCCCTTGGCCGGCTCGGTCAGCACCAATTCAGCGCCCAGGGCCTTGAGCACCTTGCGCCGTTCCAGACTCATCGAGGCGGGCATGGTCAGCAGCAACTTGTAGCCGCGCGCGGCGGCAACAAAAGCCAGGCCGATGCCGGTGTTGCCCGAGGTTGGCTCGACAATCGTCATGCCTGGTTTGAGCACGCCGCGCTCTTCGGCATCCCAGACCATGCTGGCGCCAATGCGGCACTTCACCGAATAGGCTGGGTTGCGTCCTTCGATCTTGGCCAGGATGGTCACCCCAGCCGGGCCCAAGCGGTTGATGCGAACCAGCGGGGTGTTGCCGATGGCTTGTGCGTTGTCTGCGAAGATGCGGCTCATGGCGAGGTCCTTTTTCATGCGTTGCCGAGTAAGCTCCCAAGCCTAAGGCTCGTTTGGGCAGCAGTCCAGCCATGCGCACAGCCAGGCAGGAAACCTATTGTTATTGGATAAGTCTGTTTCTATATGAAGAAGCGCTACCACATCCCCCTCTGGACACTCCTCACCCTGGCCATTGCCTTGCTGGCCCTGCATATCGCCCTACCCTGGCTGCTGCGCGATTACCTGAATGACCGGCTGGCCAATATGGGCGATTACCGTGGGCAGATCAGCGATATCGACCTGGCGCTGTGGCGCGGGGCCTACCGGATCAACGGCCTGAATATCGTCAAACTGAATGGCAAGGTGCCGGTGCCGCTGCTCGAAGCGCCAGCCATCGACCTGGCCATCAGCTGGCGGGCGCTGTGGGAAACCCGCGCAGTAGTCGCCGAAGTCGCCTTCGAGCGGCCGCAGCTGACCTTTGTCGATGGCAGCAACGCCGCCAATTCACAGACCGGTGAAGGCGTCGACTGGCGCGCCCAGCTCAGGGGTCTGCTGCCGATTCACATCAACGAAATCCGCGTGATTGATGGCACCCTGGCCTTTCGCAACTTCACCGCCAAGCCGCCGGTCGACCTGCAGGCCAGCGAGATCAACGCCAGCATCCTCAACCTGAGCAACGTCAGCGTCGCGGACAACCCGCGCCCCGCCAGCCTGCAGGCCACCGCCAAGGTGTTCGAGCAAGCTCCTGTGCAAGCCAGTGCCAACTTCGACCCGCTCGGCCAACTGGATGACTTCGATCTGCGCCTGCGCATCACCGATATCCAACTCAAGCAGCTCAACAGTTTTACCCGCGCCTATGCCGACTTCGACTTTGCCGCCGGCCAGGGCGACTTCGTCATGGAGCTGGATGCCCGCCAGGGCAAGCTCAAGGGCTACGCCAAACCGCTGCTGCGCGATATGCAAATCTTCGACTGGCAGCAGGATGTCGCGGCCAAGGACAAGAACCTGCTCACCGGCGCCTGGGAAGCCCTGGTCGGTGGCGGCAGCTGGCTGCTGAAAAACCAGCGTAAAGACCAGTTCGCCACCCGGGTAAACATCGACGGCGACCTCAAAGCCTATGACGTCAGCCGCTGGCAGGCCTTCAAGGCCATTCTGCGCAACGCATTCGTGCGTGCCTTCGACAGCCGTTTTGACAGCCAGCAACCGTGACAGCAGACAAGTGACCCGCCATTCAGTGACTGAATGGCCCGTCTACGTTCACAGTCACCGAGGCTGCGCGTTATAGTCTGTTTTTCAAATACTGAACCCGCGGGTATGGCCCTGCGCGTTACCGTTCGAGGATTTACCGATGAAGTTCGAAGGCACCCAGTCCTACGTCGCCACCGACGACCTCAAGCTCGCGGTCAATGCCGCCATCACCCTGGAGCGCCCGCTGCTGGTCAAGGGTGAGCCGGGCACCGGTAAAACCATGCTGGCCGAACAGCTGGCCGAATCCTTTGGCGCGCGTCTGATCACCTGGCACATCAAGTCCACCACCAAGGCCCACCAGGGCCTGTACGAGTACGACGCGGTCAGCCGCCTGCGCGACTCGCAACTGGACTCGGACAAAGTCCACGACGTGCGCAACTACATCAAGAAAGGCAAGCTGTGGGAGGCCTTCGAGGCCGAAGAGCGAGTGATTCTGCTGATCGACGAAATCGACAAAGCCGACATCGAGTTCCCCAACGACCTACTGCAAGAACTCGACAAGATGGAGTTCTACGTTTACGAGACCAACGAGACGATCAAGGCAAAAAAACGCCCGATCATCATCATCACCTCGAACAACGAAAAAGAACTGCCGGACGCCTTCCTGCGCCGCTGCTTCTTCCACTACATCGCCTTCCCGGATCGCGCGACCCTGCAGAAGATCGTCGATGTGCATTACCCCAACATCAAGAAGGACCTGGTCGCTGAAGCGCTGGACGTGTTCTTCGACGTGCGCAAGGTGCCGGGCCTGAAGAAGAAGCCGTCCACCAGCGAACTGGTCGACTGGCTCAAGCTGTTGATGGCCGACAATATCGGCGAAGCCGTGCTGCGCGAACGCGACCCAACCAAGGCCATCCCGCCTCTGGCCGGTGCCCTGGTGAAGAACGAGCAGGATGTGCAGCTGCTTGAGCGCCTGGCCTTTATGAGCCGCCGCGCCAGTCGCTAAGAATAGGGAACAAGCCATGCACAGCGGCAGTTGCCTTTGCGCTGCAGTGAAATACCGCATTGATGCGCCTATCGAGTCGGCGAATCACTGCCATTGCGCGATGTGCCGCAAAGCCCATGGCGCGGCATTCGCCACTTACGGCAACGTGCCGCGCAAGGACTTCCACTTCACCCAAGGCGAAGAATCACTGGGCATCTACCAGTCTTCACCGGGCGTGACCCGGACTTTTTGCAAGCACTGTGGCTCGACCCTGCAGTGGTACAGCGAACAGCCCCATCCGAACTGGCTTTCAGTCGCGCTGGGCACGCTGGATACGCCAGTGGGTGAAATCGCGCAGAAGCATATTTTTCCGGAATCGAAGGCCGACTGGTACGCCATCAACGATGGCCTGCCATTGGAGCGGCGCTCTTAAGCGCCGCACTCAAACGAATTCACGAGGGCGCAGCCATGCTGCTCAACCTGTTCAATGAAATGCGCGCCGCCAAGGTGCCGGTGTCGGTGCGCGAGCTGCTCGACCTGATCAACGCGTTGAAACACAACGTGGTGTTCGCCGATATGGACGAGTTCTATTTCCTCTCGCGCACCATCCTGGTCAAGGACGAGCGGCATTTCGACAAGTTCGACCGCGCGTTCGGCGCCTACTTCAAGGGCCTGGAAAACCTTAACCAGCATATCGAGGCGTTAATCCCAGATGAGTGGCTGCGCAAGGAGTTCGAGCGCTCGCTGACCGATGAAGAGCGCGCCAAGATCGAATCCCTCGGTGGCCTGGATAAGCTGATCGAGGAATTCAAGAAGCGCCTCGAAGAGCAGAAGGAACGCCACGAAGGCGGTAACAAGTGGATTGGCACTGGCGGGACCAGCCCGTTCGGCTCCGGCGGTTTCAACCCGGAAGGTATTCGCGTCGGTGACGCCGGCAAGCGCCAGGGCAAGGCGGTCAAGGTCTGGGATCAGCGCGAGTACAAGAACCTCGACGATCAAGTCGAGCTGGGCACGCGCAATATCAAGGTGGCCCTACGCCGCCTGCGTAAGTTCGCCCGCCAAGGCGCGCAGGACGAGCTGGACCTGGACGGCACCATCGACCACACCGCAAAGGACGGCGGCCTGCTGAATATCCAGATGCGCCCGGAACGGCGCAATGCAGTGAAGTTGCTGATCCTGTTCGATATCGGCGGTTCGATGGACGCCCACGTCAAGGTCTGCGAAGAGCTGTTCAGCGCCTGCAAGACCGAGTTCAAGCATATGGAGTACTTCTACTTCCATAACTGCGTGTACGAGTCGGTGTGGAAGAACAACCTGCGCCGCACCTCCGAGCGTTTCTCCACCCAGGACCTGCTGCACAAATACGGCGCGGACTACAAAGTGGTGTTCGTCGGCGATGCGGCCATGGCCCCCTACGAGATCACCCAGGCCGGCGGCAGCGTCGAGCACTGGAACGAGGAGCCGGGTTACGTCTGGATCAAGCGCTTTATGGAGAAGTACAAAAAACTTATCTGGATCAACCCCTACCCCAAGGACACCTGGAACTACACCGCTTCGACCAACATCATGCGTGAGCTGCTGGAAGACCAGATGTACCCGCTGACCTTGCAGGGCCTGGAAGACGGGATGAAGTTTCTCTCCAAGTAAAACCAACGGGCCCAGCAGGGCCCGTTGTTCTTTTGCAGGCGCGTTACTTCGGAGCCGTACCGCTATCGGTCAGGCAGTCGACCAGTGCCGCGGCAAACCCCGACAACAGCTCGCGCTTGCGCACACAGACCTTCAAATCACGCTGCGCCCAGGGCTCTTCCAGCTCAATTACCGCCAACTGCGCCCCAGCGGTTACCGCACTGCGCGGCACCAGGCCGATGCCAACCCCGGCACTGACCATGCGGCACACCGCCTCAAAGCTGCGCACCTGAATCCGCACTTCCAAGTGTCGCCCCAGGGCGGCGGCGGCATTCATGGTGAAGGTGTGAATCGCCGAGCCTGAATGCAGCATGACAAAGGGGTAATCCAGCACCTGGGCAAACAGGCTGCTGGCGCTCGCCGCAAGCGGATGATCGGCCGGGGCAATCAGCACCAGCCGGTCGGCCCGGTAAGGGATCAGCTCAACCTCAGCGTCCGCAATCGTCCCCGCCACAACACCGACTTCCACCTCGCCGCGCGCCACCGCCATCAGCACCTGCGGGCTGGTGTGCTCTTCCAGGGAAATACTGACTTGCGGATGACGCTGTAAAAAGCTCGAAAGGCTGTCGGGCAGGAAGGTATGGGTAGCATGCGTATTGGCCCACAGGCTTACATGGCCACGCACGCCTTTGGCGTATGGGGTAAGGTCAGCATGCATCTGTTCGAGCTGGGCAAACACCTGGCGCGCATGGCGTAGCAACGCCTCGCCGGCCCGGGTCAGGCTGACGCCGCGCGGCTCACGTAATAACAGCGGCGTGCCAATCGACGCTTCCAACAGGCGCATACGATGGCTGGCCGAAGACGCCGCCAGATGCACGCGCTCGGCCCCTCGGGTGAGGTTTTTCGCTTCGGCGATGGCGACAAACAGGCGCAGATCTATCAGGTCATAGTGCATAGCGTTAGTTAAATCCGAACGATCACTTATGGAAAAGCCAATTCCATCGCGATTCTATACCTCGCATCATTCGGCGTAGCACAACTCTTTAGGGATTCACCCAACATGCCATGGAAAACCTGGTCAGCCGAACGATTGGGCATCGCACTGGCGGTGCTCGCCGCCTTTGGTTTCTCGTTCAAGGCGATTTTCGTCAAGCTGGCCTACGCCGCCGCGCCAGTGGACGCGGTCACCCTGCTGACGCTGCGCATGAGCTTTGCCCTACCTATCGCGCTGTGGGCCACGCTGTGGCTGTGCCGCGCTGCGCCGCCACTTACGCGCAGAGACTGGGGCATGCTGATCGCCCTGGGGCTGTTGGGTTACTACGGCGCCAGCATTCTTGATTTTATTGGCCTGCAGTACATTTCGGCGGCGCTGGAGCGTTTGATTCTGTTTATCTACCCGACCATGACCGTGCTGATCGGCGTGCTGTTTATGGGCAAGCGCCTGGAGAAACGCCAGGTTGCAGCGCTGCTGCTCTCCTACGCCGGTATCGGCCTGGCGTTCGCCCACGACCTGCAGGTAGCGGAAGATCTGCATACCGTGCTGATCGGCGCTGCCTTCGTTTTCGGTTCTGCACTGTGCTACGCCCTATACAGCTCCGGGGCCGAGGTGGCGATTCACCGGCTGGGCACCATCCGCTTTGCTGCCCTGGCGATTATCGTGTCCACCTTCGCCACGCAGATTCACTTCCTCGCCACTCAGCCGCTTGCCGCACTGCAGCAGCCGATGGCGGTGTATGCCTACAGCGCGGCGATGGCAATTTTCTCCACGGTGCTGCCGATCTTCTGGCAATCGGCTGCACTGCGCCTGATTGGCTCGGCGCGTACCGTGCTGATTGGCACACTGGGGCCGATTCTGACGATTGTCTTCGCCTGGATGCTGCTGTCGGAGCCGGTGTCGTTCGCCCAGCTGGCAGGTGCCGGGCTGGTTCTGGCGGGTGTGTTGCTGGTGTCGCGACGTAAGGCACTGGCCATTCAAGCAAAGCCTGTTAACCAAACTGACACCGCCCAGAGCCGTGCCAAACCCGTTTCATCAAGCCACTAGACTGACGGCTGCAGCTGTCCGTGGGAGGGGCTTTAGCCGCGACGCATTCAGGCCTGCAAGAGCTGTCGCGGCTAAAGCCCCTCCCACAAAGCCCCTCGCTAAGACCAAAAGGCTGATCGTAAAACCTAGCGCCAGTGCCTCTGCTGCACTTTCTGACTGCGGCCCGCACCAAACAGCATGCCGACCAGCAGCGCCAGGCTTTCCAGCAACCAGGCTAGCAGCATGGCGCAGGCGATGCCCCAGGCGATGGCCTCGGGGGCGAGCAGCACCTGGTAGCGGTAGGCGGCGAAGGTTTCTTCCATTAACTCATGGTCTGCTGCGGTCGCCAGATGCCAGACCTGGCCATACCAGGGCCCTTGCATGGCCTTGGATTCACGCTCGAGGAATGCCGAGCGTTCGACCAGCGTGCCCAGGCTCTGCGCATCGCTACGCATCACCGGGTCGGCGCTGGCCTGGTAATGACCAACCAACGCCACCAGATCGCCTTTGAAAAAGCGCTTTGCAGTCTCCCGAAAGCCTTTAAGCCCTTGCTCGGATTCAATCCGATGGGCTTCGACGCGCTTGCTGTAGTCGTCGATAAACCCCGGCACCTGCACCCCAACCAGTAACCCCAGGGCAAACAAGGCCAACCGCAGATAGCTTCTAAACATGTCCCCTCCCCCCAATTCAGTTCGTTAGGCCTTGTGCAACACATTCACCGCCACGCCACAACCGCCACTCACCCGGCTGGTACAACGTCCAGCTCTCGTTATCGGTCAAGGGTTCTGTGGCCAGCACCGTGACCACGTCATTGGGCGTGGTTTCCGCCTGGAAATCCACCTGCATATCGGCATCTTTCAAATGCGCCGGGCCAAACGGTGCACGCCGGGTGATATGCGCCAGCTTGCTGCTGCAAAAACTGAACAGCCAATCGCCGTCGCTGAGCAGGCAGTTGAAGACGCCGTGCTGACGATAGCCGGCGCAGGCACTGACCAGGGTGGGCAGCAACTGCTCTATCGCCACCGGTTCGGGAAAGGCCTGACGCAGGCGATTAAGCAGGTCACAAAACGCCGCTTCACTGTCGGTGTCGCCAATCGGCCGGTAGTTATCCAATTGCGGGGCAAAATCGGCCAATTGGCCGTTGTGGGCAAAGCACCAGTTACGTCCCCACATCTCACGCACAAAGGGATGGGTATTGGCCAGGCAGACTCGGCCGACATTGGCCTGACGGATATGCCCGATCACCACTTCGCTCTTGATCGGGTAGCGCTGCACCAGCTGCGCCACCTCTGATTCACTACTGGCTCGCGGGTCCTGAAATAGGCGCAGGCCGCGCCCTTCATAAAAACCAATGCCCCAGCCATCGCGGTGCGGACCAGTACGCCCGCCGCGCAGCATCAGGCCGGTAAAGCTGAAGACAATATCGGTCGGCACATTGGCGCTCATGCCCAGCAATTCACACATTGCGTAACGCCTCGCGCAGCTGTTGCGCCTCAATCGCCAGGCGCGATTCGATGCGTTTGCGCGCCAGCGGCAGAAAACGCGTCAGGGCGCGCCAGAGCAACTGCATGACATCGCCGCGGCGCCGTGGAATCAGGTGCAAATGCAGGTGCGGCACGTGCTGGTTGGCGGTCGGCCCGTCGTTGATCAGAAAATTGATGCCCTGCCCGCCATAACCGGCCGCACGTAAGGCAGCGGCCATGCGCTGCGCCAGCGGCAGCAACTGCTCGCAGGCTGCGGTGGAAAGGTCTTTGAGAAATGGCGCATGTTCGCGGCTGACAATCAGCACATGGGCCGGGCGCAGGGGGAAGATATCCAGCAGGACGATAAAGTGCTCGTCCTCATAAATACGCTCGGCAGGCAATTGCTCAGCGGCAATTGCACAGAACACACACTCCATAACCCGCTCCTTATTTCTGCTGGGCCATGCTGAACGGCTGTGTGCGTTGGCGCAAGGGCAGCGGCGTCGGGCGACGCCGCATCAGCTTACAAACGCGGCTCTACGCGCAGGCGACGGTCGCCACGGGAATCATAACGGGTGTCGCCGAAATCCTGCTCATCACGCGCCATCATCTCGCGCAGGGTCGGCTCGTCATCGGCAATCGGGGCTGGCCCCTTGCGCGCCTGCCACCAACGCTCCACGGGCCAGCGCACGGCAACAAACAGCAGGTACAGGACAAACACGATCAGCGCATACATGCTCAGGTCGGCCACCGCTCGCCAGGCGTTGTTGCCCACGCCAAGCAGCATGTCCATGGCGGCAATCGCCACCGCAGGGGCGAACTGTTCCTTGCCGGGGTCGACAATGGTCGGGCTGAACAGCAGCACCAACACCAGCACGCGCAGCGGCTCACGCAGGTAACGCCACATCCAGCTGGTCAGGCGAAACCACACCAACAGGCAACCAAGAGCCGCCACCAGATAGGCGCCCCAGGCAAGCAGGTAGTCGTTTTCAGTCATAAAACGCAAATTCTCTGGCATTGAAGACCGGACGGCGCAGGCGCATAAGCGCGCAGATTTCAGCAGCCGACGGGCGAAGTGGCGCTTATGATAACGGCTTTTGCCTGCTTCGGCGTCCCCGCTGTCGGCCGTCATCTACAGGAGTTGTTTCATGTCCCACGCCCCCATCGCCCGCGTCGACAACGCTGCCGACCCGTACCGCTGGCTGGAAAACCGCGACAGCACTGAGGTGCTTGATTACCTCAAGGCGGAAAATGCCTACCTGGAACAGCAGCTCAGTGAGCAACTGCAGCTGCGCGAAGGCCTGTTTCAAGAGATCAAGGGGCGCATCCGCGAAACCGACCTCAGCCTGCCGTCGCCCTGGGGCCCTTATCTGTATTACCAGCGCACCACCGCAGGCGATGAATACCCACGGCACTACCGCTGCCGCAAACCCGTCGATGGCTCGCTGACGGTCGATGAGAGCAGCGAACAGCTGCTGCTCGACCCCAATGCCCTGGCCGATGGCGGATTTATCTCGCTCGGCGCCTTCAGCATCAGCCCCGACCACCAGCGCCAGGCCTACAGCCTGGACACCAGCGGCGAGGAAACTTATCAGCTGTTCGTCAAGGAACTGGCTGACGACAGCCTGATCGAGCTGCCGTTCGAGGAATGCGATGGCAGCATGACCTGGGCCAATGACAGCCAGACCCTGTTCTTCGGCGAACTGGACGACACCCACCGGCCGCACAAGCTGTATCGCCACCGCCTCGGCACTGACGCGGCCGAACTGGTATTCCACGAGCCGGACGGGCGCTTCTTCCTCAACTGCTACCGCAGCAGCTCCGAGCGCCAGCTGATTCTGCAACTGGGCAGCAAAACCACCAGCGAAGCCTGGGTGCTGGACGCTGCCACCCCACACGCCGCGTTCAGCTGCGTGGCGCCACGCGAAGAAGGCCACGAATATGACGTCGACCACGGCACGCTGAACGGCCAGTGGAGCTGGCTGATCCGCAGCAACCAGCACGGCATCAACTTCGCCCTGTTTGCGGCCAGCGAAGCAGCGCCGAGCCGCAGTGCTTGGCAACTGCTGCGCGAGCATGACCCAGAAGTGATGCTGGAAGGCTTTAGCCTTAATCAGCAAGCGCTGGTGCTTAGTCTGCGCGAAGGCGGCCTACCGATTATCGAAGTGCAGCCGCAGGGACAAGCGGCCTACCGCGTACAGCTACCTGACGCCGCCTACAGCCTGTATGTGCAGGACAGCCTGGAATTCGACAGCCCCGCCATTCGCCTGCGTTATGAAGCGCTCAATCGCCCGGCGCAAGTGCGTCAGCTGGAGCTGGCAACAGGCGCGCAAGTGGTACTCAAGCAAACCCCGGTACTCGGACCGTTCGATGCCGACGACTATATCAGCCAGCGCCTGTGGGCCACTGCCGCCGACGGCAGTCAGGTGCCGATCAGCCTGGTGGCCAAACGCGAAGTGCTCGGCACCTCTGCCCCGCTCTACCTGTACGGCTACGGCGCTTACGGCGAAAGCCTCGACCCCTGGTTCTCCCATGCGCGCCTGTCCTTGCTTGAGCGTGGTTTTGTGTTTGCCATCGCCCATGTACGTGGCGGCGGCGAGCTGGGCGAAGCCTGGTACCGCGCCGGCAAGCTGGAACACAAGCAGAACTCGTTCAGCGACTTTATCGCCTGCGCCGAACACCTGATCGCACAGGGCTACACCAGCCCGGCACAGCTGGCCATCAGCGGCGGCAGCGCAGGCGGTTTGCTGATGGGCGCGGTGCTCAATCAGCGGCCCGAGCTGTTCGCCGCAGCAATCGCCGAGGTGCCGTTTGTCGATGTGCTCAACACCATGCAGAACCCCGACCTGCCGCTGACCGTTACCGAGTACGACGAATGGGGCGACCCAAACCAACCCGAGGTCTTCGAGCGAATCAAAGGCTACGCGCCTTATGAGAACGTCCAGGCCCAGGCCTACCCGGCGATTCTCGTGGTGGCTGGCTACAACGACAGCCGGGTACAGTACTGGGAGGCCGCCAAATGGGTGGCCAAGCTGCGTGCGCAGAAAACCGATAACAATCTGTTGCTGCTGAAAACCGAACTGGACGCCGGCCACGGCGGCATGAGCGGCCGCTATCAGGCACTCAAGGATGCCGCTCTGGAATACGCCTTTATCCTCAAGGTGCTGGGCCTGGTTTGAGTACAGCTTGCCGCTCTGCCAGCCGTAGTCATATGGCTTGGCAGAGCGGCGCAGGCTCAGAGTAATTCGCGCTAAACAGCGGACGTTTAGGGCGAAAAATTACTTGACCGTTCATGCAGATTTAATCTGTCTGACGTGCAAGTTCGGCTAGGCTGAATGACACGCTGGCGTACTGCCATCTCGCCCATTCAACTGCCTGCTCACCATGGACGGTCTGTGATGAAAAACTGGAAGATCAGAACCCACCTATTCCTTCTCTCCGGCTGCCTGCTGTTTGGTCTGCTGTGTGTCGGCGGTCTTGGTCTATATGGCCTGCAGGCCACGGTCAAGGGATTGCAAACGGTGTACCTGGACCGCGTGGTGCCGCTGCGTGATCTCAAGCTGATTGCCGACTTGTACGCCGTCAATATCGTCGATGCGACGCACAAGGCGCGCAGTGGCGAACTTGATGAGAAAACCGCGCAACAGCTGATCGAGCAGGCCCAGGTGCGGATCGAGGAAACCTGGCAGGCCTATCTGGCCACCGAACTGATCCGCGAGGAAAGCCAGCTGATCGAGCAGATCAACCCGCTGATGGAACAGGCCCGGCAACCACTGAATGAACTGCAAAGCCTGCTCAATCGTGGCGATAAAGCCGGCATCGACGCCTTTGCCAGCCGGCGGCTTTACCCGTTGATCGACCCGCTCTCTGAGAAATTCGCCGAACTGATCGACGTGCAACTGCTGGAAGCCAAGCGCCAATACCAGCTGGGCGAAGCCGCCTATGCCAGCAACCTCAACCTGAGCATCAGCGTGTTGCTAATTGCCCTGCTGATTGGTCTGGCGCAGGTGTTCTATTTTATTCGCCTGATGAGCCGGCAACTGGGTGCCGAGCCTGGCGAGCTGGAAGAGATCAGCGCACGCATCGCCGGAGGCCGTTTAGGTGGTGGCAAGAGTCTGGGCAACCAGGTGATGACCGGCGTGATGAAATCCGTGCAGAGCATGCGCCGTGGCCTACAGGACATGATCGGCAATATCGGCGAAGCCTCTGAACAGATCGAATGCGCCACCCTGCAACTGGCCGCCTCCTCCGAGCAGGTACTGACCAGCGCCAATGTGCAGAGCGACACCGCCTCGGCCATGGCCGCCACCGTCGAGCAACTGGCGGTGAGCATCAACCACATTGCCGAGAACGCCCAGCAAACCTACGACATGGCGAAGAAAGCCGGCGACATGACCGATGCCGGCATTTCGGTGATGGCCCGCGCCACCACAGAAATGCACAAAATCGCCGAGCTGGTAGCCGAGAGCTCGCAGGATGTCGAAACCCTGGCCGCGCAATCACGCAATATCAGCGCAATTGTCGACGTGATTCGCGGCATTGCCGAACAAACCAACCTGCTCGCCCTCAACGCCGCCATTGAGGCCGCACGGGCCGGTGAGCAAGGTCGCGGCTTTGCCGTGGTCGCCGATGAGGTGCGTAGCCTGGCTGGTCGCACCGCCCACTCGACCACGGAAATCATCGCCCTGGTCGATGCCATTCACAGCGGCATGCACAAGGCGAAAAACAGCATGGCCGCCGGCTGTGAGCGGGTCAGCATCGGCACCCAGCTGGTGGATCAAGCGGGCAGCTCGATGACAGGGATTCGCCAGGCCCTGAATGAATCGCTGCAAGCGGTCAGCGTGATCTCGCTGTCGCTGCAGGAGCAACGCGCCGCCAGCGAACAGGTGGCCATGAGCGTGGAACGGGTGGCGCAAATCGTCGAAGAAAACTCGGCGGCTCAGGGCGGCATCGTGCAGGCCATCCAATCTCTGCAAGCCATGTCCGGGCGCTTGCAAGGCGTGATGCGGCGCTTCAGTTTTTAACCGTACCCCCCGCTCAGGCCACTCGACAGCAGGTCGCGAGTGGCGCTGGCGAGCCAGGTGGCAGGCGGCTAAGGTCAATCTATGCGACTGACCTCGCGCCACGTCTATCCAGGCTGCCGTCCATGCCCGCCCACTCCCAACTGATTGATGAAATTCGCGACATGCTGCTCGACTGCGGCCTGTTCGACAGCCTCACGCCCAACGAGCTGCTCAGCGCCGCCGGCTACTTCAACATCAGCAAATGTGCCCCGGACGCGAGCATCTGCCGCGAAGGCGACCCTGGCACCTTTATGTGCATCATCCATGCAGGGGCAGTCTCGGTGCGCAAGATCAACTCCAGCGGCGAAACCATCGAACTGGCCAAACTGCGCAAGGGTCGCGCCTTTGGCGAGATGGCGGTGCTCGACGGCGAACGCCGCTCAGCCAGTTGCATTGCCGTGAGCGACTGCAGCCTGCTGATGCTGGCCAAGGATTCCCTGGACAAGATGCTCGGCGAAGCGCCAAAAACCGCCGCCAAGGTGATTCGCGCCATCGCTATCGCCATGTCCCGGCGTTTGCGCATGGCTGATGGGCAGTTGGTCGAGCAGCAGCTCTAGCTACCCGCAACTCACTCGTCGGGCTTCGGCACCGGCTGGGTATTGCGTTCGCGCTGCTGTTGCAGCAACGGCACATCCTGATCGCTGCGCGGCTGGTTGGATTGTGGCTGCGGCGCCGGCTTGAGCAGCGGCGGGTTATTGCGGGCCGGGGCGGGTAAATGCTGTGGCGGCGCCGGCGCATAGGGTTGCGGCGTGGCGGTACCCGGGGCACCCGCTGCAGGCACCGTGGCGGGCATTTTGGGCGGTTGCTGAGCCAGCAGCGAAGTGCTGGCAAGCGCGGCTAAAACGAACAACAGAGTAGTTAGGCGCATGCGGGTATCTCCCATACAGTTACTCACTTGGGCCTCGACCACGGCGTTAAGTGCCGCACGGGCGGTTCTCACTGACCACCGGCAAGGCTAGACTGGCGGCATGACCACCGTACGAGATTCCAGATGAGCAGCGATAAATCCCCCTCCGCCACCGGCAAGCTTGACCGCATCCTCGCTGACGCCCAGCGCTCGCGTGAAGAAGGCTACCGCGACAAGGCGCTGAAGATGTACCCGCACGTCTGCGGCCGCTGCGCCCGCGAGTTTTCCGGCAAGCGCCTGAGCGAGCTGACTGTGCACCACCGCGACCACAACCACGACAACAACCCGCAGGACGGCTCCAACTGGGAGCTGCTGTGCCTGTACTGCCATGACAACGAACACTCGCGCTACACCGACCAGCAGTACTTCAGCGAAGGCTCGCTAAGCACACCGAAAACTGCCCAGGCGACCCACAACCCCTTTGCCGACCTGGCTGCAAGGCTGAAAAAGAACTGACCCTGTAGCCCGGATGAAATCCGGGAACGGTCTGTACGGCGCGAAGCTGCCCCGGATTGCATCCGGGCTACGGCATTGACCAGCGGTGGTATCCGGCCTGGCCTCGGCAGTGGACTGCTCTGGCCAACCTACATGTTGGCGATGCTGTTGAGTCTTATATCGCCCGCAAGCTGGCGCCTAGAAAATTCAGCACGCGGTCATACAGGTATACTCGCGTCTTTTTTGGCGCCCGCCGCCCTGGCGCGGCCTCAAAATCCCCCCGAAAATTCTGTGCGAGTGCCACCGTGGCCAACAAGAGATACGCCTGCATCGGCCTGTTCAACCCCAAATCTCCGGAAAACGTCGGCTCAGTGATGCGCGCAGCCGGCTGCTATAGCGCCGCCTCGGTGTTCTACAGCGGCAAACGCTATGCGCGTGCCCGCGACTTCGTCACCGACACGCAGCGCATCTATATGGATATTCCGCTGATCGGCGTGGAAGACCTGCAGCAGATCATCCCCATCGGCTGCACACCAGTGGCCGTGGAGTTGGTAGAAGGCGCACGACCGCTGCCGCAATACACCCACCCTGACCGCGCCATCTATATCTTCGGCCCTGAAGATGGCTCGCTGAGCAAGGAAGTCCTCGACTGGTGTGAGGACGTGATCTACATCCCCACCCAGGGCTGCATGAACCTCGCCGCCACCGTCAATGTTGTGCTCTACGACCGCATGGCCAAAGGTATCAACACCAAGTCCGGGCCTGGGCTCAAGTAGGCCGCCACCCAGCCATTACAACCCCGACTTAAGCCGACTAAAGGCGCGGGTCAAGGCGCGATTGAAGGCCTTGGCGTTGTCGTTCTTGGTGTACAGCTGCGCACGCACATCGGCGGGTGGGTAGGTGCCGGGGTCAGCGAGGATGGCCGGATCGACCGTGGTATTGGCCGCTGGCACGGCGTTGGCGTAGTAGATGGTGTTGGTGATGGCACCGATGACATCGGGCGTCATCAGATGATCCATCAGTGCCAATCCGGCCTCGGGGTGCGGTGCGTCCTTGGGGATCACCATCGCATCAAACCAAATCAGCGTGCCTTCGCGCGGGATGCTGTAGTGCAGGCTGTACGGCTTGCCCGCCTGCTCAGCCTGGCCGGCGGCAATCGATACATTGCCGTTCCACGACATGGCCAGACAGGTATCGCCGTTGGCCAGGTCGGTGATATTGCGGTCGTTGTCGAAGTAGCGGATCGACGGCCGCACCTTGGCCAGATGCGCTTCGGCCAGCTTCAGGTCATCCAGACTCTGCTGGTTAATATCCAGCCCCAGGTAACGGAACGCCGCCGCAAACACCTCATTGGGGTCATTGAGAAAGCTCACCCCGCAGTCGGCAAACTTCGCCACCACCTGTGGATCGAGCAGCATGGCCCAGCTGTCGGTCGGTGCATCGGCCATGCGTTTGCTGATGGCCTGCTGCTGATAACCAAAACCCGTAGTGCCCCAGACATACAGCCCGGCGTAACGGTTGCCCGGATCGAACGCGGCCATATGCCCGGTGAACTCGCTATCCAGCCCACTGAAATGCGGCAGCGCAGCCTTGTTCAGCGGCTGCAGCGCGCCGCTCTGGATCGCCCGCTGCAGATGCTGACCAGCGGTGAGCACCATGTCATAACCGCTGCGCCCGGTGAGCAGCTTGGTTTCCACGGTTTCCAGCGAGTCGAAGTGGTCGACCACCACCTTGATCCCGGTCTTCTGTTCAAAACTGCTCAGGGTGTCCGGTGCCAGGTACTCGCCCCAGATAAACAGATTGACCTGCTTCGGCGCCTCGGCCGCCAGCGCTTGAACGCTAGCTGCCAGGCACAACGCCAACAAACTGGTATGCAGTTTCATCGAAGCCTCCTAGGCGCGCTTGGGCGCGGCATATTGCGGCATGGTGATGCAGGCGACGTTGCCGCCACCGAGGAGGATTTCCCGCGAATTGTCGATACCAATAATCCGGTGCTGAGGAAACAACTCGGCCAGAGTGGCCTGGGCCACGCGGTCGCAGGGGTCGTTGAACAGCGGCACAACGATGGCCGAGTTGCCGGCGTAATAGTTGATATAAGAGGCGCAGATCTGCGTGCCGGCCTGGCGGGTGTGGGTCGAATCATCCTGATCCAGGCCTTCGGCTTCTTCGGCCGTCCACTCCAGTACGCGAGGTTGCGGCAATTTGTGGATCTGCAGCTCGCGGCCTTGGGCGTCGCGGGTACTGCGCAGGATATCGTAGGCCTCCTGGTAGATTTCCCACTGCGGATCGTTGCGGTCGTCCGTCCACTGCATCACCACCACACCAGGGCGCACGAAGCAGGCTAGGTCATCAATATGGCCATCGGTTTCATCGAATTTGCAGCCGCGCGGCAGCCAGATCACCTGTTCGGCGCCGAGATAATCGCTGAGCCGGCGGGTCATCTCGTCCTTACCCAGATGGGCGTTGCGGTTGCGGTTAAGCAGGCACTGCTCGGTGGTCAGCAGGGTGCGCTGACCATCAGTCTGGATGCCGCCCATCTCGGCGATAAAGGGCGCGCGATAGCGGTCGTAACCTTCGATTTCGAGGATCTTCTGTGCGATCTGGTCGTCCTTATCCCAGGGGTAGTACAGGCCGCCATCGAGACCGCCGTAGGCGTTGAACTCGAAATCCACGCCGCGCACTTCACCGCTCTGGTCATTCACCAGAAAGGCCGGGCCGCTGTCGCGGAACCAGGTGTCATTGCAGGTCATTTCCACCACCCGCACATGGGCCGGCAGCTGCCGACGGGCATTGGCGTATTGGCTGGCCGAGGCGCATACGGTGACCGGCTCGCTGCTGGCAATTGCCGTGACGATATCCACCCAGACCTTCTGCGCCGGCTTGGCACCGTTGCGCCATACGTCGGTGCGCTCCGGCCAGCCGAGCCAGCAACCGGCCTTGGGTTCGAATTCGCCGGGCAGACGGAAGCCATCGGCTTTAGGGAGGGAAGTCAGGGAACGCGCCATCGGATGCACCTTATGCCTGTGGGGAAGATGGCCACACAGTACGCGGCGCTCCGGCCAAGGTTCCAACGACGATAATTACGGAATAGCTGAATTCAATTCATCATTCAGCCAGGTGATCACTCAGCCAATCTAAGAAGTCTGCCACCGCCGGCTTCTCCAGGCGGATGCGTTCACAGACCAGCGCATACTGCCCGAGCGCCGCCACACTGGCGTTGAATGGGCGCACCAGGCGGCCGCTGGCCAGGTCCTCAGCGGCGGTAAGGTTGTCGCCCATGGCCACGCCCTGCCCTTGCGCCGCCGCTTCCAGCGCCAGGCCGGCATGACCGAGATACAGATGACGCGCGGGCTGGATATCACCGGCATGGGTGGTTAGCCAGGCGGTCCAGGTCTTGCCGTCCTGATCATCGTGCAGCAGGCCATGCCGGGCCAGGTCACGCGGGTGTTTAAGGCCGCCCTGGTTGAACAGGCTGGGGCTGCACACCGGAAAGAACTGCAGGGTCGGCAGCGGCCGCACGAAGTAGGCGCTGGCATCCTCAGGGCCGGTGCCGTAGGTGATCGCCAAGTCGATATCCGGGCTCGGCAGGCAGGCTTCCAGCGGCTGTTCGTGCAGATGCAGGGTGATCTGCGGGTAGCGGTCGCAGAAGTCGGCCAGGCGGCTGACCAGCCACTTCTGCGCCAGTTCGGGGGTTACCGCGATACGCAGCACCACCTGCGAGCCGGGGTCACGCAGCTCGTCGCAGGCCTCGCCAATCAGCTCAAACGCCTGCTGCAAACGCTGCAGCAGGCGCCGCGCGGCAGGCGTCGGTACGACTTGGCGCCCTTCGCGGGCAAACAGCGGCGTGCCGAGTTGTTCTTCCAGCTGGCGAATCTGATGGCTGACCGCGCTGTCGGTGACGCACAGCTCAGCGGCCGCCCGCCCAAAGTGGGCGTGGCGGGCGGCGCATTCGAAGGTGCGCAAGGCGGTGAGAGACGGCAGGCGGCGCATGCGAGTTCCAGCCTTGGGCTAGCGCAACAGCTTGTTGTCCAGGGTCTTCGAGGCGCGGCCCATGACGTTTTCGCTGATCTCGATAAAGTCTTTGGTGCTGGCCTTCTCCAGACGCATCAGGCCGCGGGTCACGTCATCCAGCGAACGCGGCTGGGTGGTGCCTTTGGTGGCCTGGCGGATTTCCCGATCCAGCTCCTGCAGCAGCAACACCGCGCGGGCGGTGACCGGGCCACTGGAGTTGTCGGTGCGCAGGCTGTTCACCGGCTTACTCCAGCGGATCAACTGCTCGCGGATTTTTTGGTAGCGCTCCTCGCTGAGCCCGCCGGCACGGCGCATCAGCTCGATAGCGTAGTACTCGGCCAGGCCTTCGGTGATCCAGTCGCTGCGATCACGGGCGCGGATTCGGCTGAATACATGCACCAGTTCGTGCACCAGGGAGCTGGTGCCGTTCTCACTGACCAGCGGGCGGTCCGTGTGCATGTAGTAGGAATTGGCCGCAGACAGACCGCCGCGCCACATCGGGTCGCCGGCACCAACGATCAGCAGCTTGGCCGGATCGCGCGGAAACACTTCTTGAGCATGCGGCCAGACAAAGGTCAGCAGGGTCATCACGTCCATGCGGCGCATACCCTCGCCAACCGGAGCCGAAATCGTCACGTCGGTTTCGCCCAGCTTGGCGCGGCGGGTGCCGATCTTGCCCGCCACCATCCAGCCGGTCGGGCGGTCGAACTTGCGCTGCGGGTTGTCAATGCGGAATTTGTTCTTGCCGATCCTTGGCCAGCCAGTTTCAACACTCTTCCAGCCCTTGGGCAGGTCGAACTGCAGACGCGAGACCAGCTCGGTTTTGTCGGCCTGACGCAGCTTGACCGCCGGCACCAGGTCATCGCCGCGCAGCAGGGCCCAGTCCTTGGTGATCCGCGCATCAAAGCGTCCGGGGCTGCGCTCATTATTGATGCGCACGCGGTAGCTCAGGGTCGATTTGCCCTTGCCAGGCTGCCAGGTGCCCAGCTCGGGGCTGTTCTGCGTCCACTGGCCGTCGGCCTTGAAGTCGCTGTAAACGCCCTGCTCGCCCAGATTGAACGCCAGGCTGATCACCGGCGCGCCGTCTTCCAGGGTCAGGCTGACCTCAGCTTGCTCGGTTTCCGGCAGAAAGCGCACCTGGTAATCGAGATCGATCTTCTTCGCCCACAGCGGCGTACTCAGGCTCAGCAGCACAACGGACAGCAGCAAACGGCGCATCAACATGGCAAAGCTCCACAGTGCAAATCAGTGACTCAGGCGAGTTTAGGCCGGCATTTGTCGGCGAGGTTCAGCCGGCGCGGAAGATCATATGGTCTTCCCACTCATCCTCGGCCACGCTGTTTTCGCTAAGCATGCGCCCAGCCTGGGAAATCCGCTGTTTATGCACCTGTTCCGGGTCGCCGCACACCAGGTGGTGCCAGAGCAGCAGGTCCTTGCCCTCGCTGACCAGGCGATAGGCGCAGGTCGGTGGTAGCCACTGGAATTGGTCGGCCTGGGCCGGGGTCAGCTGGATGCAATCGGCAACGAATTTGCGCCGGTTGCTGTAGTCGGTGCAGCGGCAGGTCTGTAGATCCAGCAGTTTGCAGGCGATGCGCGTGTAATACACGCTGCCATCGTCCTCATCCTCAAGCTTTTGCAGGCAGCACAGGCCGCAGCCATCGCACAGCGATTCCCACTCGTCCTGATCCAGCTGTTCGAGGGTTTTGCGTTTCCAGAAGGGTTCGACTTTGGCGGCCATGGCGAGGATACGGTAAGGGGCGAAAAGGCCGGCAGTCTAGCGGCTGGGGCAACAACGGCCAAGGGCGACGAGCCGAATGGTTAATTAATAACCACGAACAAAGTCCACGTGCCCGCGCAGTGCATGACCGGCCTGCCAGCGCGCCAGGTTATCGACAAACAGCTGCACCAGTAGGTGCGGATCAGTCGGTGCCGAGCTGTGGCCAGTGAGCAGCAGGCGCGGCGCATCCCAAAATGGGTGGCCGGCGGGCAACGGCTCTTCACGGCAGACATCAATCACCGCGCCGGCCAGTTGCCCCTGTTGCAGCGCACTGACCAGCGCTTGGTCGACCACCGCCACACCGCGTCCGGCATTGATAAACAGCGCACTGGGCTTGCAGGCGGCGAACAGCGCGGCGTCATAAATATCGCGGGTAGCCGGAGTATCCGGCAGCAGGTTGATCAGGTAATCAGCCTCGCCCACCAGGCTTGGCAGCTCGTCGAGCCCCGCCACCTGACGGAACGGTGGCAGGCTGCGCGGACTGCTGGCGATGCCCAGTAGCTCGATGCCAAACGGTGCAAGAAACTGCGCCACGCCCAGGCCGATATCACCGGTGCCGACGATCAGCGCCTTGCGCCCGGCCAGGCTACGCGGCAGACGATTGTCCCAACGCTGTTCGACCTGGGCAGCCAGTGCCGCAAACAATTGGCGCTCGTGCGCCAGCAGATGGCACAACACATACTCGGCCATCACCTGGCCAAAGATGCCCACGGCGCGGGTCAACGCGTAATCCGTTGGCAAGTCCTTGGTCAGCAGCGGCGTAATGCCCGCCCAGGTTGATTGCAGCCACTGGGGTTTAACGCCTTGACGCAGCAGCGCCGCAAGCAGATCCGGCTGGCCCAGCCATAGCGGGCAACTCGCGGCGTATTCGGCCAACTCGGCCGGCCGCTCGCTGCCAAACAGCTCAAGCTCAGGTGCCTGCTGGCGCAGCAGTTCGGCATACCGCGCGTGTTCTGCTTCGGCAATCAACACACGCACAGGGGCATTCGCAGTGGCGGGCATAGCGGTTACATCGGGTCGTTACGGCGCAGCAACTCGTCCGGCAGATGCTCGATATATTCATCTTCCGGCGGCGGCATCTGCAGGTGGTAGCCCTGCTCGTCGAGGTTGGCCAGCACCTTGTGGATGTCTTCGCGGGCCAGCACGCGCTCGGGTGTCAGCACCATCTCGAAGGCCAGGGCCGGCGGGCCGAAAGCCAACAGCAGGTTTTCCGGCACGCGCTTGAGGCCATCGCCGCGCAGCACGTAGAGGTACATCTCGTTCTTGCGCGGGCTTTTGTAGATTGAGCAGATACGTTTCACGCGGACTCTCCGGTTGCAGCCAGGCAATCAAGCAGCGCCTGGCCCATCAATTCACGCCGCCAGCCGCGCAGCGACTCCGGCAGCTGGTAAGGCCCATTCGGGTAGCCAGTTTTCAGCAGGGCTTCGAGGGTTTTCTTGCGCAGCATCAGCTCCGGGGCGATGTTCAGCCGCTCACCTTCGCGCTGGCCGATGGCGCGCAGCTTTTTCAGCAGTGACGCTGCTTCCAGCGGCAAGGGCTCTGGCAGGGCTTCAGGCCACTCTTCAGCCGGGGTGGCTGCGGCCTGCTTGATCAGCTGCAGAATAAACTCGCCGTCCTGGCGCACGGTTTTCGGGTGCATGTCCTCGATCCGCGCCAGGGCCACCAGGTTGTCCGGCTGGGTGCGCGCCAGCGGCCATAGCGAATGCTCGCGGATAATCCGGTTGCGCGGCTGGTTGCGCTTGCGCGCCTGGCCTTCACGCCAGCTGCACAGCGCTTTTAGCACCGCCAACTGCTGCCGGTTGAGTTTCCAGGCCAGCTTGGCTTCGCGGTAGGCCAGCTCCGGGTCGACTTCGCGGCAGAGGTTACTGACCAGCTCGGCGCCATCCTCCAGCACCCAGGCGTACTTCTCGGCTGACAGCTGCGCCTTGAGCTGCGCATACACCTCAGCCAGGTGCAGCACGTCTTCGGCCGCATAACTGACCTGAGTGGCCGATAACGGCCGCTGCAGCCAGTCGGAGCGGGTCTCGCCCTTGGGCAGTTCGATATTCAGCACCGCCTGCACCAGGCGCGAATAGCCCATAGAGAAACCCAGATTGAGGTAACCGGCGGCCAGTTGGGTGTCGAACAGCGGCGTGGGCAGGCTGCCGGTCAGGCGCAGAAAGACTTCCAAATCCTCGCTGCAGGCATGCAGCACCTTGACCACGGCCGAGTCCTGCAGCAGCTCGGTAAAGGGCGCCCAGTCGCTGATCAGCAGCGGATCGATCAGATACGCCCGCTCGCCCTCGCTGACCTGCAGCAGCCCGGCAATCGGGTAAAAGGTGTCGACCCGCATAAACTCGGTATCCACCGCGACAAAGGCCAGCGTGCGCCAGATTGCACAATGCTGCGCCAAGCTGGCGTTATCACCAATCCACTGAATATCAATCGCCACGCGGCTCTCCCATCAAGAATGCCGCGCAGTATATATGCCCAGGCACTGTGCCGGGCATTTGCTGCCTTGGGCATCACAGATGCGAATGAACCCTGTAATCTGGCCGGCGCTTGCATCTGCTTACCTTCATCACAGGGAATAAAAACAATGAAGAAACTGCTTGGCCTGCTTGTGGCCTTGATTGCTGCGGCGGCGATCTACCTCGCCGTCACGCCTAGCCCGATTGATCCACTGGCCTGGGAAGCCCCGACCATCCCGCCGATGACCGGCGTACTGGAACCCAACGACACCTTGATGAAGGCCGAACTGCTCGGCCGCGGCCAGGTGCATGGCCCGGAAGACACCGCCGTAGATGCCCAGGGCCAGGTGTACGCCGGCCTGCATGACGGCAAGATCGTGCGCATCAAGGCCGATGGCAGCGTGGAAACCTTCGCTGACACCCAAGGCCGCCCGCTGGGCATGGACTTTGACGGCGCCGGCAACCTGATCGTCGCCGACGCTTACAAGGGCTTGCTGAGCATCGACGCCCAGGGCCAGATCAAGGTACTGACCACCGAAGCCGAAGGTGTACCCTTCAAGTTCACCGACGATCTCGACATCGCCCGTGACGGCACCATCTACTTCAGCGATGCCAGCCAGCGTTTCGAACAGCCGGATTACCTGCTCGACCTGCTCGAAGCCCGCCCCCATGGCCGCCTACTCAGCTACAACCCGGCTACTGGCGAAACCAAGGTGCTGCTCAAGGACCTGTACTTCGCCAACGGTGTAGCGCTGTCGGCCAATGAGGACTTCGTGCTGGTCAACGAAACCTACCGCTACCGCATCACCCGTTACTGGCTGAGCGGCGAGAAGGCCGGCACCCACGACATCTTTATCGACAACCTGCCGGGCCTGCCGGACAACCTGCAGGGCGATCGCAACGGCACCTTCTGGGTGGCCCTGCCGACCCCGCGCAAAGCCGACGCCGACATGCTGCACCGCTCGCCTTGGGCGAAATCGCAGCTGGCCAAACTGCCGCGCGTCTTCTGGCCCAAGGCCGTGCCTTACGGCTTTGCCATCGCCCTCAACGAGCAAGGCGAAATCACCCAGAGCCTGCACGACACCAGCGGCACCCACCTGCGCATGATCACCTCGGTCAAGCCGGTGGGCGACTACCTGTACTTTGGCAGCCTGGATAATGACCGGATCGGTAAGTTGAAGATTCGCTAAGCCACCCATACAAAAAAGCCCGCGCAACTGCTTAGCTGCGCGGGCTTTTTAATGTTCGAGATTTGCCTATTTGATCTTGTCGGCGATCCAGATGGTGTGCCGGGTGCCCTTGTTGCCATGGGCGTAGACCTGCACTTCTTCGACCTTAAAGCCGGCCTTGCGCACCTTGTCGCTGAATACCCGGTCGGCGCTGGCCGACCACACCGCCAGCACGCCCTTGTTGCGCAAAGCCTGGTAGCAGCGCTGCAGGCCCTGGGCGGAATACAGCCAGCTATTGCGCTTCTGGGTCAGGCCTTCGGGGCCGTTGTCGACATCCAGCATGATCGCGTCATAACGCTGATCGGCGCTCTTCAGGCAATTGGCGACATCGTCCTGAATCACCCGGGTACGCGGATCGAGGATCGGGTAACCGGCCTTGGCGCCCAACGGACCGCGGTTCCACTCCACCACCCCAGGCACTAGCTCGGCCACTTCCACTTCAGCGGTCTTGCCCAGGTTCTGTAATGCTGCCGCCAGGGTAAAACCCATGCCCAAGCCGCCGATCAACACCCGCGAATCCGGGCGACCGGCGACCTTCTTGCAGGGAATCGCCGCCAGCGCATCTTCAGAGCCATGCATGCGCGTGTTCATCAGCTGACCGCCATCGCCGCCGGCAATCTTGATCACAAAATCCTCACCGTACTCGAACAGGCACAGCGCGCCCGAGCCATCGGGAATCGGGGCGGTATCGAGCAATACAAAACGCTTCATGGCGTACGGCAACCTGGGTCAGCTAAAACGGGGATGCAGCATGCCCATAAACCGGCAAAGATGCAGCGCCCAGCGGGCAGAAATCTTCCAGAACTAGGCTGCGACAGCTCAATAGCAGGGTTTATGATGCCGGCTGCCCCTTTGCCCACAGGATGACTGGCATGCCCCTCGCCCAACTGATCAGCGCCGCCCAGCTACAGCGCCGCCTTGATGAGCCCGACCTGCTGATTCTCGATTGCCGCTTCGCCCTGGATGATCTGGCCTATGGTCAACGCAGCTACGCCGACGGGCATATCCCCGGCGCACAGTTTGCCGATCTGGAGCGCGACCTGTCCGGGCCGATCCATAAAGGCATCACCGGCCGTCATCCCCTGCCAGCACCTGCGCAACTGCTACAGCGCCTGCGCGAATGGGGCCTGAATAATCACAGTGAAGTGGTGCTGTACGACGACGGTCCGGGCGCCTTTGCTGCTCGTGCCTGGTGGCTGCTGGCCTGGCTGGGCAAACGTGAGGGCGTGTACCTGCTCGATGGCGGCCTCAAAGCCTGGCGCGAAGCCGGCGGCGCATTGACTCAGGACCTGCCCACACAGGCTTCTGGCACCTTCAGTGGCAACGCTGATGCCAGCCTGCTGGTCAATGCCGCGCAGCTGCAGCAGCGCCTCGGTGATAGCCAACTGACCCTGCTGGATGCCCGCGGCCTGCCGCGCTTCAGAGGCGAGGTAGAGCCAATAGATCCGGTTGCCGGGCATATTCCCGGCGCGCAATGTGCGGCGTTTACCGACAACCTCGATAGCGACGGTCACTTCCTCAGCCCGGAGCAACTGCGCCAACGCTTTGCCGCGCAACTCGGCGAGCGCCCGGCTACGGGCTTGGTGGCCTATTGCGGCTCCGGCGTAACCGCCTGCCATAACCTGTTCGCACTGTGCCTGGCCGGCTATCCGTTGGCGCCGCTGTATGCCGGCTCCTGGAGCGAATGGATCACTGACCCTGCTCGCCCGGTGGCCACTGGCGACTGATTTCAGCTCGTGCAGGCTGGCCGTGCGGGTATCGCCCGCCAGCCGTGGTTAAGCACCAACTGGAATATAGGCAATAACCGAAAGCCGAAAACAATTTAAAAACAGCCCTTTACAGTGAAAAGGTCGCACTACACTTCAACATGAGCGGCTAACCCCGCTCCCGGTGGGGCCTTTATCAGAATAAGTCGAAGCTGCCAGCGCCCCGGCCCCATCGGTCACTTACCGCCGAGGGCTTTATGGGAATTGCCGCCTGCGAGTTAAGCCAGTACGTCATCCGCCCTACCCTGCTCTACCTGGGCCGCCACTCCACCGCCGCCGAAGCCTTGTTGCTCGGAGCCGCTGCCAGCCAATCAGGGCTCGGCTCAGCTCTCGATGACAAACATGGCCACGGCCTCTATCGCATCGCTGCACTGCGCCATCAGCAGCTCTGGGATCAGCACTTGGCGCTGGACCCGGACCTCGCCAGCCAAGTACGCGGCCTCGCCAGCCAGCATGCCTTCCTTGCCGCGCCGCACCTGGAACTGACCGTCAACCTGCGCTACGCCACGGCGATTGCCTGGATGCTGATCGAAGCCGAACACCGCGAACTGCCGGCCGCCGATGATCTGCTGGGCATGGCGCAGGTCTGGCGCCGGGTATTCAAACCCCACGGCCGTACCAAAGACTTTATCGCCGCCTGGCAACGCTGCATCGGCAGCCTCAGCCAAGTGGCCTGAACCCTTCGACAACGGCCTACATTGTCCGACAAGATCCAAGCAACTAGCAGAAAATAGCGTCACGTTAAAGGCATAAAGCCGCTCTATCTCGGGAACTTCGCGGGCTTGGCAGGGGTCAGGAAAAGTTGTTAGTTTCCGCCCCCCGTTAAAACCTAGGAGTCCTCCGTGACTAGAAGAGTCGTCAAGACCTGCCTGTCCCTTGCCCTTGCCTCTGCCGCCAGCCATGGCTTTGCCAGTGGTTTTGCCATCAACGAACAAAGCATCAGCAGCATGGGCACCGCCTTCGCCGGCCGCTCCTCCTCTGCCGATGACGCCAGCACCGTATTCGGCAACCCGGCCGGTATGGCGCGCATCAATCGTGAACAAGTCAGCGGCGGCATTGCCCTGATCCACGCGAAAACCGATATCAACAACGCCAGCGGCTCTGCCAGCGGCAGCAATGATGGCGACATGGTGCCGTTCATCGGCGCGCCCATGGGCTATTACGTCAAACCGCTGGATGACAACTGGAGCTTCGGCCTGGGCCTGTACGTACCGTTCGGTCTGGTAACCGATTACGAGCGCAACTTCCAGGGCCGCTACCACGGCGACCGCAGTGAAGTGCGGGTGATTACCCTGCAGCCAACCCTGAGCTATCGCTTCAACGAGCAACTGTCGATCGGTTTTGGCCCAACCATCAACCGCATCGACGGCGAGCTGACTTCGGCCATCGAAAACCCATTCGCCGGAGGTGACGGTAAGGTCGAAATCAAGGGCGATGACACCGCACTGGGTTACAACCTCGGCGTGCTGTTTGAAATCACCCCACAAACGCGTTTCGGCCTGACCTACCACTCCAAGGTGGATTACCGCCTGAAGGGTGACACCACAGTGTCTGGCCCAGGTGTCATTGCAACTTCGGCCGGCACCTACGATGCGTCACTGGAGCTGACCACCCCGGAATCGGTGGATTTCTCGGTCACCCACGAGCTGAATGCCGACTGGACCCTTTACGCCGGCAGCACCTGGACGCGCTGGAGCCGTCTGGAAGAAATCCGCGCAAACAACAAAGGGGTCGGTGGCTTGCTGGCGGGCAAGCTCAGCAGCATCAGTGAGCCGCAGAACTGGCACGACACCTGGGCTCACGCCGTCGGTGCTGCTTACAAGCTAAACCCACAGTGGACCCTGCGCGCCGGCCTGGCCGTCGACCAGTCACCGACCAATAACGCCGACCGCTCGCCACGCATCCCCACCGGCGACCGCACCATCCTCAGCCTGGGCACAGCCTGGAGCCCGAATGATGATGTGACCATCGACCTGGCCTATTCCTATCTAATGGAAGACGACGCGCACATCGAGCGTGACGACTACCGCGCCACCTACAAAAACACCGCCCACGGCCTGGGCGCACAAGTGACGTACCGCTTCTAATTCAACCAGCGGTTTGGGTTAAACTCGCGCGGCGCCCACAAAAATAATAACGCCGCCTGAGACAGCCCTTATGACTGCACTCTGCACTGCCCTGCCCGAACAGCTCAGCCTGTTACTGGTGGATGACCACCGGATCTTTCTCGACGGCCTCAGCCTGGCCCTCGCCCCGCTCTGCGCCGATCTGCAGATTCGCACCGCCGAATCCGCTGCTGCCGCCGAAGCCTGCCTGCAACACGCCAGCTTCGACCTGATTCTGCTCGACCTACGCCTGCCCGATATGCCGGGCCTGGAGTTGCTGCAACGCTGGCAACAACAAGGCCGCATGACCCCAGTGGCAATCCTCAGCGCCAGTGACTCCAATCTGGACGCACAGGCCGCACTGGCCGCTGGCGCGTTGGGCTTTATCCCGAAAAGTGCCAATAGTGATGAACTGCGCCAGGCAGTAACCCGCGTACTGCTGGGTGAAACCCTGCCCGCACCGCAGTCGGGCGACAAACCACAGCTCACCCCCCGGCAGATGGAAATTCTCCAGCTGCTGGCCGAAGGCTTGCCGAACAAGTCCATCAGCCGTCAGCTGGGCGTCTCCGAGGACACGGTGAAAACCCATCTGAAATCACTGTTTCAGGAGTTTTCCGTACATACCCGTACGGCCTGCGTCAGTGCGGCGCGACAACGGGGCTGGCTCTGACCTCTGCCGGCAACAACACCGCCAGGGCCTGACGCAAGCGGGCAGGCAGCAGCGGTTTGCCGAGCAAGGTGACATGGGCGCGGGTGCAGCGTTCTTGCAGGTCGGCGCTGACGTCGGCGGTAATCAGCAATGCCGGCAGCATGCGTCCGGCCTCTTCGCGCAAACGCTCGATAACGCGCAAGCCGTCCTCGGTGGCCGCCAGCCGATAGTCGCTGATCAGCACCTGCGGCTGCGCCTCGGACAAACACTGCAAAGCCTCGGCTGGATCGGCGCAGGCCCAGACCTCGCAACCCCAGCGCTGCAGCAAACCGGACAACGCCTCTCGGCCCGCGGCGTCGTCTTCCAGCAATAACACCCGCCCGCTCAATGCTGCGGCAACTGCCGGCGGTGCTTGCCACTCGCCGGCTTCAGCCTGCGGCAGTTGCAGGATAAAGCGCGCCCCCGCGCCCGGGCTGGACTCCAGCCGCAGTGGATGCCCCAGCAACTGCGCCAGTTGCTGAACGATGGCCAAGCCCAGACCAAGGCCGCGCTCGGCATTGCGCCCAGGGTTATCCAGCTGACGGAACTCTTCGAAGACCTGACTCTGTTCTTCCTCACTCAGACCCTGGCCGTCATCACCTACCTCCAGCCGCACCACGCCCTGATCCACGCGGGTATGCAGCCAGACATGCCGCGCTTGGGCATGGCGCAAGGCGTTGCTGAGCAGATTGCGCAGCACGCGCTCCAGCAGCAGCGGGTCACTGCGTACCCAGAGCTCCGCGCATTGCAGCTGCAGCTCGATCCCCTGAGCGTCCGCCTCGGCGCGGCTCTCACCGCTCAGGCGCGCCAGCAAGGGGCGCAAGGCAAACACTTGCGGTTTGGCCTGCACCCCGCCGGGCAGGGTCAGACGGGTGTAATCAAACAGCGACTGCAACAGCCGGCTGAGCTGCTCCACGGCAATCGCCAAGCGGCTGCTGATGCGGTGTACGCCGGGGTCCTGGTTCTGCTCCAGCAGGTGCTGGGCATACAGGCCCATGGCGTTGAGTGGTTGGCGCAGATCATGGCTGGCGGCGGCCAGCAGGCGCAGCTTGCGCGCATCGTCGGCTTCGGCGCGCTGCCGCGCCAGATCGAGTAAACGCAGGTTGAGCCAGGCGCCGCGCTGGCCGTGCTCCTGCAGGTAGGCGCCGACACTGCCAATCAGGTTGGCGCAGAATAGAAACAGGCCCTGATAACCCAGCGCCACGCTACCGCCGCTCAGCCACAGACCAAGCAGCAGAAACAGTCCACACACGCCCCAGGACGCCAGACTGACGGAGCGGAACGACACACCCAGCAGCACGTAGCCAAACAGCAGCACCAGAAACAGCCCGTCATAGGGCATGGCTACGCCCAGGCTCCAGCACAGATGAATGATCACCGCGACGCAAACACCGTTGAGGGCATAGGCCGCCACATAGACCAGCAAGGCGCGGCGCGGCGGGCTCTGGGGGCGGCGACAGTAGAAGAAAGACAGCAACGCACCGACTATGCCCAGCAGCCGCACTGGCAAGGTCGCAAGACTGGCATGAAGGGGTAGCAGCAACAGATCGAGGGCCGCGTAGACCAGCTGAAAGATCACCGCCGTGCTGATGATCAGCAGCAGGCGGCGGCGAATGCGCTGCACCCGGTGCTCGACAAATTCATCTTCCAGCACGCCAGTAAAACGCAGCCGCCGGTAGCCGCGGCGCTGCTGGGCCAGTAGCAGCGCTTCCTGACGCTCGCGGCTCATGGCTTACAACTCGGGCGGTTGATTGTCCTGCTGCTTGGCGGCAATGGCGTCATAGGTTTCCACCCGGTGCTGATCTTCGGCGCTGAATAGACGCTGGCGCAAGCGCTGCTGCTCCTGCTGCTGATCCGCAGCACTGAGGCCATTGCCCTGCAGGGTGGCAAGTTCCTGCTGGTAGGTGGCATAGCGTTGTTGCCAGGCGCGCTCGTTACGCTGCTCGCTGAGCAGACGTTCGACCGTGGGCGGATCATAGGTCAAGGCAAGCAGCTGGCGCACCTGCTCTTCGCTGGCGCCCTCCTGCCAGAGTTTGTCTGTCTGAACCTGCAAGGCCTGCGTCTGCGCCTGACGCTCTTCACTGGCGCGCATGGCTTCGGGGAGCTGAGCACGCAAACGCTCCTGCGCCAGGGCCTTGCCGTGCTCGCTAAGGTCATCACGGGCCATCAGCGCCAAGTTATCCAGGGTGTAGCGGCCGTAGGCTTCCTCGGCGCCGAACAGGGCCTCGGTTGCCGCACTGGAAAAATGCGCACGACGCAACTCTGCAAGCTGCTCGAAAGCCCGCTGCAAGGCAACCAGCTGGCCATCCGGGGTGCTTTGCTGGGTTGTACTCAAGGGTTGCTGCAGCAGCGCCAGGCTGGCGCGCTTGTAATCCATATAGTCGCCCAACAGGCCAATAAACTGGCCCAGAGCAGGTTCCGGCAAACGTCCGCGCGCGTCGGCCAGCATCACTTCGACTACGGTTTCCAGTCCGGCCTGATCGGCGGCGCTAAGGAAATAATCCAGGTAATCACGCAGCGCCAGGTTCAGTTGCAGATTGCCGGCACTGTCCGCTTTCAGTTCACCATCCACTTCGGTGCCCTGCAAACCCGGCAGGCTTGCTGGTGCTCTAGCAGTTGAGGTACCTGGTTTGGCGGTTGCCAGCAGAGGGCTGGGGGCGACGGACAGAGGCGCCGTAGCGGCAGCAGGAATGGCAGGCGCGACGGGTAACGCAGCGGCTGGCCACTGCCAGTAAAGCGTAAGGCCGGCAACGCTGCCAGCCAGTACCAGGAAAGGAACAGTTGAGCGCAACGACAGGGCCATATGACCTCCATAATGCGGGCTGCATGGCGCAGCCCGCCGGGGTAACGGTCAGACGCCTTTGCTTTTCAGGCGGTTGGCATGTTGGCGATACAGCGAAACCGGCTCGGTCCAACCACGCACACCAAACAGGTGGTTGATCGCATCCACGTGGTTCATGTTGTAGTCATCACCGATCACCTGCCCCAGGTAAGTGGAGCAAACGCCGACCAGGCCATCGTTCTTCTCGCTACCAAAGGCCAGCCCAGTGATGG
>Ga0209504_1000168_pt1 | contig 61942 bp, 55 predicted proteins | sample COGITO_mtgs_1005_FD_184791 | JGI IMG/M metagenome (GOLD analysis project Ga0209504, IMG submission 184791) | Pelagic marine microbial communities from North Sea - COGITO_mtgs_100511 (SPAdes) (version 2) | ecosystem: Environmental > Aquatic > Marine > Epipelagic ... | reverse complement strand
CTTTAATATCATGGTACAACCTGCTGCTAATGCAGCTGATACTTTAGTAGTAATTTGATTCATTGGCCAATTCCATGGAGTAATCATACCCACAACTCCAATCGGCTCTTTCATAAGAATATAATCGCCCTCTGCTTTCTCAAATTGATATTCTTTAAGAGCATCTAAAGTTTCATTTAAATTTTTAATTCCTGTAGATGCCTGAGCTTTGGAAGATAACCATAAAGGTGCACCCATCTCTTCGGTAATAGTATCTACAAAATCTTGATATCTATTTTCATACTCAGCTATAACATTATTAAGAATCTCTATTCGATCCTCTTTAGAAGAAAACTGATATGTTTCAAATGCATTTGATGCCGCTTTAACAGCGCTATCAATATCTTCTTTAGTTCCTGCGGTTACGTGACCTACTATAGATTCATTGGCTGGGTTAATAACCTCAATCTTTTCATTAGATTCAGACTCGACCCACTGACCGTTAATATAAAATTTTAATTTATCTTTCATATGTTTTTACCATGTAATTTAAGAAGCAAATTATACACAAATTGATTTATGTAAACTATTTAGATTTCTAGAATAATCCTTCAATATTTTTATCTTTATCTACGCCTATGGATTCAGATGCAGGTTTCCTTGGTAGACCTGGCATCGTCATAATTGCGCCGCATACAACAACTATAAATTCTGCACCTGAACATAGGCGAACCTCTCTAATAGGAACCTCATGCCCAGTTGGCGCTCCCATTAAAAGTGGGTCTGTTGAAAAACTATACTGAGTTTTTGCCATACAAATTGGATACTTTCCAAAACCTTCCTTTTCAAGTTGAGCAAATTTATTCCTAACTCTTTGATCAGCAATAATATCGTCAGCACCATAAATAGTTCGGGCAATATGCCTCGTCTTTTCCCACAAGGACATGTCATCTTCATAGAGTGTTTTGAAAGATGATTCAGTTGAATCAACTAAATCTGAAATATGAGCAGCTAAGTCCGATGCACCAGCGCCCCCGTTCTCCCAATGAGAGGATATCTTACAAACAACATTAAGGTTTTTACAAAAATCAATTATTGCCTGATGTTCATCCTTTGTGTCTGTATAAAATTCATTAATAGCAACAGTTACTGGAACTCCAAATTGCTCAATATTACTAATATGTTTTGCTAAATTTTTACATCCCTCTGTAACAGCATCGATATTTTCATCTTTAAGGTCTTCTTTTTTAACACCTCCATGCATTTTTAGAGCTTTAGTTGTGGCAACTAGAACAACTGCATCAGGAGAAAGGCCTGCCTTACGGCACTTAATATCAAAGAATTTTTCTGCTCCCAAGTCTGCACCAAAACCAGCCTCAGTAACAACATAATCAGCAAGTTTTAAGGCAGTCTTAGTGGCCATAACTGAATTACAACCATGAGCAATATTTGCAAATGGTCCTCCGTGCATAAGAGCTGGATTATTTTCAAGGGTTTGAACTAAATTTGGCTGAAATGCATCTCTTAATAATGCAGTAAGAGCTCCTTGTGCATTTAATTGATGAACTCTCACAGGCTCGAGATTTCTAGTATATGCGAATACTATGTTGCCGATTCTTTTTTCTAAATCTTCTAAATCACTAGCAAGACAAAAAACAGCCATAATTTCCGAAGCAACTGTAATATCAAAACCACTTTGTCTTGGAATACCATTACCTGTACCACCCAAACCACAAGTAATATCCCTTAGTGATCTATCATTCATATCTACAACTCTTTTCCAAGTAATTCTTCTAGAATCAATATTTAAGTCATTCTCCCAGTGGATGTGGTTATCTATCAAAGCTGATAACAAGTTATGAGCTGCTCCAATTGCATGGAAGTCGCCAGTAAAGTGAAGATTAATATCTGTCATGGGAACTACTTGAGCATAGCCACCACCTGCTGCTCCACCTTTCATACCAAAGCATGGTCCAAGACTAGGTTCTCTCAAACAGATCATAGCCTTTTTACCGATATGGCAAAGCCCATCTACTAAACCTACACTCGTTGTTGTCTTTCCCTCTCCGGCTGGAGTTGGAGAGATAGCAGTTACTAAAATTAACTTGCCATCTTTTTTATCTTTACACTTATCCAAGAAATCATAATTAATTTTTGCTTTATCATTACCATAAACAATGAGTGCTTCTTCAGGAATATCAATTTTTTTTGCAATATCATTAATATGTTTTTTATTTGCCTGATTGGCAATCTCTAAATCTGTTATAAAACTACTCATAATAACCTCGCATAAATAGTTAAGTTGTGGATAAAGTATACAGAAGAAAAAAATTGTTAACTATAGAAAAAACATATTAGCTTTTTGCTGCTTTAAAAGCATCTATAGCTCTTAAACGAGATGTCTTGAGATCTAATATTTGATCGGGATAACCACAGTATTTTCTATGCTCTTTTGGAGGGTCATGAATAACTGATTTATTTAAATCTTTTAACTCAGGAACGTATTTTTTGATAAATAATCCTTCTTTATCAAAATTCGTTGACTGAGTTACTGGGTTAAAAATTCTAAAATACGGAGCCGCATCGGTTCCAGTTGAGCTACTCCACTGCCAACCACCATTATTAGATGCAAAATCACCATCTATTAGGTTCTGCATAAAATAAGCCTCACCGAGCCTCCAGTCATGCAACATATTTTTAGTAAAAAACATTGCAACAACCATTCTTAATCTATTATGCATCCAACCCTCATGGAGCAGTTGCCTCATTGCTGCATCAATAATAGGAAAGCCAGTCATACCAGTTTTCCATGCATGAAGCTCTGATTCTTCAAATCTCCACTCGATAGATTTAGAGAAATCTTGAAATGGTTGATTGCGACCAACTTTTGGAAAAGAAAACATAATATTTCTATAAAATTCACGCCAAACAATTTCATCAATCCATTTGGTTATGCCATTGTTACCTGAGTTAAATTCAAAATTATTTAATTTTAAGCCTTCAAGAATGCATCGTTTGGAGGATATGACGCCTAAGGCTAAATATGGCGACATCCTGCTAGTACCATCTATTATTGGATCGTTTCTATCTTTAGAATAATGAGAAGCTTTATTTTCTAAAAAATCTTTTAACCTATTTAAAGCACTCTCCTCTCCAGATGGCCAGAGAGACATATCAACCTTGTGTTCTATTTTAAAATCAAAGTTAAAGCTTGAAATATTAGAGCTAAAATTTCCTGGAGTCATTGGTGTATATTTATGCTCAATATCTAAAAATTCCATATCAAAATTTTCAACCCACTTTCTTTTAAATGGTGTAAAAACTGAGTAAGGGTTGTCTTGGCCAGTTCTTATGGAGCCAGCTTCATAAACTATTTGATCATTAAAAGATTCTGATTTGACATTGGAAGCCTTTAGTATAGTTGTAACTTCAATATCTCTTTTTTGTTCGTCTTCTCCATACTGTTTATTAAAAAATACTTTGCCTACATCTCTTTCTTTTGTAGTTTTTAAAATGATCTCAGGATCTTCGTCAAAACCTTTACTATCTATTATAGATAAGGGAATATTTAGCTCTTCTAGACTGTTGCTTAAACACTTTAAATTATCTATGAGGAAATCTAACTTAACATTTGCCTCATTGTGTTTTTTTAATTGATCTTGAGAATATAAAAATACTGCATGAACTTCAGTTGAGTTTTCACAAGCAGCCCTTAAGGCAGGATTATCATCTATTCTAAGATCATTCCTTAACCAAATAATACTTTTCATAAGTTAATCTACAATTTTTGAGTTTGAGAAATGCACGTCTACTTGAAAGTTATCTCTATAGTTTGTTATTTCAGCTTTTCCGCCAGCAGCCTTGACAATAGCTGCACCAGCAGCCACATCCCATAGATAAGTTCCAAATTCCTTATATACATCTGCTTTAGCAGAGGCTACATAACAAGATGCAATGGCAGCAGATCCTATCATTCTTACTTTTCTCCACTCCTGAAAATCTTTCACCATTTTTAATAAAGCTGAATTAGAATAGTCAGTATTATTTGGAAGGCCAGTTACCAAGATACCTTCTTTGGGTGTATCTACTTCAGATACTTTGATATCACTTCCATTTAATTTTGCCTTTTCATCGTAAATACCTTCATAAAGATCGTTGCTATTAAAATCAAAAACTACACCAATAACAGGTTCCATCTTATGCATTAGTGCTATTGAGACACAGCAAAGAGGTATATCTCTTGTATAGTTTGCTGTTCCATCAAGGGGGTCAACAACCCAAAATGTTTCTTCTAACTTATTTTCTGACTTTGCACTTTCTTCAGCTAAAATTGAAAAAGCAGACCTGCTTTTAAGCATTGTTTTTATTAGATTTTCAGCTTCCACATCGGCTTTTAATTTAATATCTGTATCTGAAGAGTATATAGATTGATTTAAATCTTTCTTATTTGCTTCAAGAAATTTTCCAGCAGCTTGTGCAGCATCTTTGGCAATTTGTAGTTCTTTGTATAAATCTAGAGTATCCATGTATTAAGAGTATATAGCTTTGATAATAAAAATATTAATGGTTATAGTAAAAATAAAGGTTTTTATTTTAAGCACAGTTTATTAAGTTATTTTTCTTTATAATAAATTAATCTCTATTAAGGAAAGAAAATGATAACTACTTCGAATCTTACAATTCTATTTTTAAGTATATTTGCTTCTGTTACTTTTAATGGATTCTTCCGGAATATCTCTAATGCTAACAAGATCTTAATTGATATCCCAGAAAAAAGCAGGAAGTTTCATGATAGGGCGACACCCCTAACAGGTGGTATTTCTATTTATATTGGTACACTAGTTTCTGCTTTATTGCTAACAGGTTTAACGAATATAGGCCTTGATACAGAAATAGCAAATAAAGGCCTCTTAAAAGAAATGTCGACATATGAAAAAGCCTTAAACCGTAAATATAAGGTTGATAATATCGAATATGACTTATCATTAGAAAGAAATGATGCTCAATCTATATCTATTGAAATCGAAACAGGAAACGAGTCTACTGCGCTTGTTAAGGTTGAGCCATATATTGACGGGAAATTTTTAGTTACCCTTCCAGATGGAAAAGAGCAAATATATAGCTACACAAATGGAGTGGTCGCAAAAACTTTATCTAACTCATCAGATGGATTCAATAGTTTATCACCAAACCTTATCAAGTCATCAAATATTATTATTAACTCGGTTACTATTGCTGCACTGATCTGTGGTGCTTTAATAGTTATCATTATGCTTTTTGATGATGCTTATGGTTTAAGAGCAAGCTTTAGAATCTTTTTTCAGTTTGCAATTGCATATTTATTTATATTATTAAGTGGGGAGTCGCTTCTTCAGCTAGGAAATTTATTAGGGGATGGGCCTATTTCTCTTGGAGTTTTTTCAACTGCCTTCACTATATTTTGTATAGTTGGTCTTATGAACGCCTTTAATTTAGTTGATGGCTTAAATGGCATTTGTGCAATGCTTGCTCTTGTTCCACTTAGTTTTCTAATTATTTTAGGGTCTTATCAATCAGGATCAATTATTTTAATAGGTACTATTTTGGGGTTCCTAGCCTATAATCTTGGATACTTAGGAAAGAAACGAAGAGTTTTTCTTGGTGACGCTGGGTCTAATTTATTAGGGTTTTGTGTTGCAGTGGCATGTATTTTTTATAGCCAAGGGAATTCTCCTGCTGGGGTTGTCATAAATCCAGTTACAGCACTTTGGTTTGTTGCCATTCCTATTCTAGACTGCATAAGTGTTATAACATCAAGAGTGATAAATGGAATCATGCCTTTTAGGCCTGGAAGAGACCACCTACATCACATGCTTTTAGATGGTGGGCTTTCTTCAAACCAAATTCTTGTTAGTTACATATTTGCTTCAAGTTTTCTTTGTGGATTTGGTCTTATGATGCAAGAGTATTTTGTTGTGGAAGAGTACTTGTCATTTTTAATTTTTCTTATTTTCTCTGTCTGTTATTATGTTTCAACGAGGACTAAATTGCTAAAAAATGCTTAATATATTTAAAAAAAGTAAAGTATCTAAGGATATTCAAAAAAAACCAGAATTTGAAATAGAGCTTATTGGCGCTGTGCTTGCTTATGAGATTGCTAGATCTGATGGTGATATCTCTGATTCAGAGCTAAGTTTATTGATAGAAGAAATTAAGAAAATTTCAATAGAAGTGAATAAGACTGACGAAGAAATTCTTTCAATAATTGAGACTTATAGCAAAAATAGCGTATCTTTTCATGAATTTATAGCAGATATAAATAATGACTTCAGCAAAGAAGAAAAACTTTCTTTAATTAGTTTCCTATGGGATGTCGCCTATGCAGACTCTATACTTGATGTTGATGAGGAACGTCTAATAAGAAGAATAGCTGATTTAATTAGAATCAAAGATGTCGAAGTTCTTAGACTAAAAGATAGAGCTAAAAATTAGAGATATATTTAATAATCTATAAAACTAGCATTTGCTTTTAAAAAATTCTCTGCATCACTTCTAATGCATTTTCCCGGGTAGTGATTGATATAATCGTCATATAAATCATCGCCCACAAAGGTTAGCATTTGAAGAAGAACTACGCACTTTTCTAAATCAGTAATATCTTTTTCATAATACAAATCATTAACAAGGGATTTAAAGGAATTTTGATCATTCCCCATTTTTAAATTCTTTCTGTTATCAAGAACCATAAAGTCAGAATTTGCCTCATTAAGTCCATTGTATTTAGTCCATTCTTTACTATTTGAAGATGTTCCAGGCTTTCCTGTTTTTGCAAAGTTAGTCCAGAAACTCATCATATTTTTTGATAAAAATGACTTAGATGGCCCTCTGGGATATATCAAAAATCCATAATCGCCAACCAGTTTATTATTTCCTGTTAATAAAGGAATTTCGGTAGCATGAGCAGCTCCAATTAATTTTTTAAAATTTGCTACTGGCCATTTTCTATGATCATCCCAGTCATATCTGTATGCATAGAGGTCATTATTTCCAGCTAAAGCTAAGCTTCTTAAGGGGTTGTCTACACCTCTTATTTTCCAGGCCCTACTTCTGTAGCTATTAAATAGCTCAAATGCATCTTCATCTTTTAATGCTACTCGTGGAACACCTAATAAAGAACCAAAGAATGAATATTCAAGTCCAACAAAATACTCAGCTGAAGCTAACCATAACTTAACCTCATCCCTATTAGATCCAGCTATTGTAGGTACGATATTGATATGATCTCTAATGGAAAGGGTTTGTTTCAAACCATTGAACGGAATAACGATACCATCAGCGGTTAGTAAAGGGATTTCTTGATATGAAGGCCTGTCAGAATAATTTATGAAAAAATCTCTAGCATCTATTTCTTTAAGAGTTTTTCTAATTTCTATATTTGTAAGGTCTTTTTGAGATGGTTGTTTAGCTTTTTTTAAAAGCTTATTTACAATTTTCCAACTTGTATGCTCAGATGTAGATGAAGACTTATCTTGCATGTAGGCCTTCTCTGTAGAAATGGACGTAGTATATCCAGATTGGCTAATTGCTTTGTGGAAAAGTCCCTTCGCTTTTTTTGAGGCAATTAAGCTGAGGACATTATGCCCTCCAGCAGACTCTCCAAATATAGTTACATTATCTGGATTACCACCAAATAGAGATATATTAGATTGAACCCACTTTAGAGCAGCAATAATATCTAATGTTCCAAAGTTAGAGGATTTATCATCCCCTTCCTGCAGGCTTTGTATGGATGGGTGTGTAAACCAGCCAAAAGGACCTAATCTATAATTAATTGTTACCACTATTACGTTATGTTTTTTAACCATCTTAGTAAAATCATAAATGTCTTTAAATCCAGAAGTATTACCTCCTCCATGAATCCAAAACATTACAGGCAATAAATTTTCAGATTTAGATTTAGGCGCTTTTATATCAAGATATAAGCAATCTTCAGAACCAGAAAAAAACTCATCCCCATCAAACTCCGACCCGCCCATTCCACTGGGCTTTTGTATGCAGAAATTATTAACTTTAGATTCAATTAACTCATTATTTTTTAGAACTTCTCTTGGTGCCTTCCATCTCAAATCACCAACAGGTGCTTGTGCGTATGGAATATCATCCCAATTGATAATACCATTTGCATAAACGCCAAGTGAAATTCCAGAATCATTTAAAATATCTATATCTTTGGCAGACAAATTATTAATGATGAAAAATAAAGTTACTAAAAAGATATATCTCATGTTTTGTTAGGATTTTTATAAGTTTAAATATATATTACTTCATTGAATTAAATAATATATTTGTTAACAAGGATTATACATATATACATAATAAATATATATAAATTTTACGGGATGTAGCGCAGCCTGGTAGCGCACTACACTGGGGGTGTAGTGGTCGTCGGTTCAAATCCGGCCATCCCGACCAATAATTAATTGATTGCCCAAAAAAAAGTAGCTAAATGCTACTTTTTTTATTTTTAAGTACTTATTAACTCGAAGTCGTAGTAGTTGTAGTACTTGGGGTTGTTGTCGTTGTGCTTGTAGTCGTTGTCGTTGTAGCAGCAGGAGTAGTAGTAGTTGTACTTGTTTCTGTTGAACTTGAAGTGGTTGTAGTACTAGGATCAGTATCTGTTGCACTTGAAGTGGTTGTAGTACTAGGATCAGTATCTGTTGCACTTGAAGTGGTTGTAGTACTAGGATCAGTATCTGTTGCACTTGAAGTGGTTGTTGTACTTGGTGCCGCTGTCGGTGCAGTTGTCGGTGCAGTCGTTGGTGCAGTTGTCGGTGCAGTCGTTGGTGCAGTTGTCGGTGCAGTCGTTGGTGCAGTTGTCGGTGCAGTCGTTGGTGCAGTTGTCGGTGCAGTTGTCGGTGCAGTTGTCGGTGCTGCTGTTGGTGCAATCTCTTTACTATCAGTGCCTGATAATAATGCTGCTGCTGCTGCAACTGCTGCTGCTATAGCACCAGGATCTAAAGTTGATTTTTCTTCTACAGTTTCTTCAGTTTTAGTATCAGCATCATCATTTGATGCCTCTTCTTGTGCAGTTACGTTAGTTGTGAACATCCCAGCAAAAAAACTGAATACTGTTCCCCATAAAACTCTAAATTTTGACTTTATAAATTTTGCCATTTTAATTACTCCACCTTGTAATATTTATTGTATTTCAGCGTAAGGTCCCGCCTATTAAAAAGAGATTATAAGTGATATTTATACTATTGCCTACAAAAAAAACACTTATATTATTATATTTTACGATATTTAAACAGTATATGCTTTATTTATAAGCATATTTAATACAATTTAATCAAGGTAATTAAACCAATTTTCGTTAAATTCATTATAAGTAGCTCCATAAAAAGAATCTATCAATCTATTTCTTAGCTCTAGTTTTTGAGCTCCGTCTCGAGTCATTGATCTAATGCTGACTCCTTGGCTATTTTTGCTATAAGATTTAGAAAATAAATTTAAGGGTATATTCATGTAAAAACCTTTATCAAATGACCCCTCTCCAAATTGCACTGCAGAGACATTTGTATTTGAGAACCATACCCCGGCTTGCCATCCATTTGGCATTCTTCTTGATAAGTCCAATGTATAACCTTTATCACCTGCAAGATATTTACCGAAACTCCATTTTGCAAGAACATTTGTTTTAGGATGATAATATGCAACATTAAAATGCTGTGTTGATACTTTATATTTGGAAAAGGTAAATTTTTGATCGAAGGCTCTTTGGGTTACTCTATTTAATTCAAGGCTCATTGCAACTTTACCTTTAAATGGTTTGTACATCACCTCAGCAGCAACCCCACCATACATAGATTCAAGATAACCAAAACTCACCTTTGTGTAAATATTATTAATTGGAGATGCTATATGCTCGATCTCCATTCTATCAATATATATATCTCCAGATGATTCTTGTAAGTAATCTACTATCTGCGTTCTAACCTCCTGAAGTTGAGAATTTGGTTCAGATACTTTTTCATCAAAGTTATCTTCAATTATTCTACCAATAGAGGAAAAGAAAACTAGATTTCTATTAAATTGAATTTCAGTAGATGCTTTAATGCCAATACCTGTATACATAAATTTTTCAGGAGAACCTACATGAGTTTTTATATCTGGAGAGAGGTTGTTGATAATAACTGGGAATTGGACTGTGGGTTTAAACTCATGTTGATTATGAGAATTGTTATCAGAATTCTCCAGAATAGTCCTTCTTTTAACTAAGATATCTGGCTTCCTATTAACCAAGTTTAAATCTTTGGTATGGTACTTAGCACTATTAATTTTTATACCCCTATTAAGATGACCAGTTTCAATATTATCAAGTTTAATATTATTAAATTTAGCTACCTCATTAGCTATGTATGCAGTTCTGGATGAGTAAATAACTGGGTTAATATGATCTGCAGACTCTATAGATACATTTAATATCTTATTATCTAAATTTGCAGTTTGAAGATATAACTTGTTTTGATTCAAGTTATGCAATAAATCTAGATAAAATTCATTTTTTACTGAATTCTGCTTATAGTCAATATTCTCTAATTTTGGACTAAATTTCTCTTTCTTTCTATAATTCTTATTCCCCCTAAACCCTATAGAGAATGATATATTCCATGAATTACCTTTGATATAGGACAGATCAACATTACCAAAGTCTTTATACTTGTAACTTAAACCAAAATTAATATCACTCTCTTTAGGTCTTACCAGTAGAGACTCTTCTGACAAACCCTCTCCACAACACGCAAATTTAAAATAATCATAAGGGTTACGCTCTATCTTAATAGTAGTATTTTTTATATTTTTTAGTTTATATTCCAATCCAATAAGAGGAGTAGCTGGTCCTTTAAACCATAAACTAGAGCTCAAAGAACCTCCCTTTCCATAGTCAAGCTTTTCTCTCTTAGTAAACTCATCACTAAAAATTGAAAGTGGATTTTTTATTGAAGATTCGCCAACATATTTCCCCCAACCAAGTCCTGAAGTGAATTTAAATGACTTAAAGTCATAGGTTGTAACTATGTATTCTCTTGTGAACTGGCCTGTTCCAGCAAAATCATCAAGTCCTATTGCTATTCTTGGAAGTAATATATTTTTAGGCTTATAAGAAAATTTAACATTGAAGCCTTTATCTAAATATAAGCCCTTGGTGGAACCCCAAAAAAGATCATCAGGTCTATAATAAAAATAGCTAGCCTCCATCCAATCATATGGCGTTATTGTTACAACGCCAAGCTTAATAAAATTACTTCTATTAAGAGTGAGGTAAGCTGATTGCTCGTCATGAACCTCTGCTGACGGGATAGTTATTAAGCCGGTTTGCCCCAAGGAATTATAGGATTGGGAGCTAGCATAAATTGATAGAAAAGAAATACAAAAAAATAATAATAATATATTTATTTGCTTCATTTTATCCAATGAGCTTTTATATAGTTTAGTTATTAATGCTATTTATAGATGCAGCTGAAAGAGCCATGCTGCTGAAAATAGGAGCAATCGTAGCAATATAATTAATTCCTTCAATCTTACCTATATGCCTTGGAATATATATGACAGAGCCTGGATATATATTTACATCTTCTGTTAAGTATTTTCTTAGCCCGTTGATAGGAGCTTTTTTGGTCTCTCCATTAGGGCTAACTATAAAAACAGAATCTTTGGATGAATATCTAGTAAGTCCCCCAGACCTAACTATATAATCCATCATAGTGTCACCTTCTTTAAAAAGAACAGAGCCCGGATTTCCAACCTCACCAAATATAAAGACATTTGATGAATACGTTGGTATATGTATCTCGTCTCCATCTGCTAGATAAATGTTATCTTGAAGATTCTCCTTTAAGTTTGATTCATCAAGTTCAACAATAACCCTTCCAATAGGCTCATAATCTTTTAGCTCTGATAAAAGGTAACTTAGGCCGGTTGCACCATTTGCTGGAATGGCAGAAGGATTAGAAGTTATAAAAGTTATAAGATTTTGATAAGATTTTTCTGAATAAAATTGCTCTAGATCTCTCGCACTTTCTCTTAGCATTGACCCCCCAAATGGATATGCTGTATCAGTGTAACCACCAGATCTTTCGATAATATCTAAAATTCTATCAGATGAGGATATTGAATATTTACCAGGGTATTTGACATTACCAGTAATTTCTACAGTGCCTATAGCTTCTTTATCCGCATAAATAGAATCAAGATTAGAAAGCTTAAAGTTTAAAGAATCATTAGTGTTTATTTCATATGATTTAAATTTATTATTTTCAAATCTAACAACCTTAAATATCTCTTTGTTCGATTCATTCATTAAGCCACCAGCAAACTTAATTAAATCATCAAATGTTTCATTTTTTTTAAGTTCAAATATTGCAGTATTATTAAATCCATAGCCTGCTCTAACAAGGTTATTGACTGGGCCTATATGAATGGAATCTCCAGTCATTAAAAAAGGTATATTCTCAATGTTTCCAAGTAGTAGCGCTTCATATAAATCAACTTTTTGATCTATTTTGTTGCTTCTTTTAAGTGATATATTTCTCAAACTACCATTTTCATTTATGCCACCAGCTATGTTCAAGGCCTGAAGAATATTTGAATTACCGCTTAGGGTATAGATGCCGGGAAAAGCTACATTGCCGGTTATTAAAATATTTATATCTCTTATGGAATCTAGATTAACAGCAACATTTATTCCAATAAATGCAACTTTATACTTATTATTTATTAGATTTATTACTTGTTCAAAATTTAAGCCAGCTACAGTTATAGATCCAACTTCTTCAAGTAATATGGTTCCATCTCTTTTAACATCTGCAATATAGCTTAGTTTTTTTGAACCAAAAGTGTTTACGGTTATGGAATCACCATAATCAACAATATAATTACTTCCAAAATTTGGCTCATTGAGTGGCATAAAAGACGATTGCATTGTATTAAATAACCTCAAGCCATATCTTTCAGATTGCTTATCAAGAGATTGTTGCTTTTTAAATTTTTCCCAGTCATCAAGAGTTTTATATTTAGATAATTCCGATGACGGCCTGCTCTGCAAGTTCTTATTATTTCCCTTATCTTGCTTAATTTCTGATATTAGGTCTTCTTGAACAGACTCTGGAAGACTGTCCAAGAAATTTTGATCCATTTCAGGAAGATCTCCAATAGATTGAGATTCAGTTTGAACAGCAAAAAATATAAAAAATAGGAATGGTAATTTTAGTAAATATTTATTTTTCATAGCTAATAAAAATGTTTAATCTGTGAGACGATTATATCAGTTTAATATTTTTTTTATTCTAATTGATGGATTAAAAGTAAATCTTTTAAAAGATTTAATTAAGTATGATTCATTTGTTTTAGGATTTCTTCCAACTCGCTCTGAAGTTGCCTTGAAAGCAAATGACCCAAAACCAGTTATCTTAGTTTTTTTTGTTTTACTATTGTGTATGATTAAATTTAAAAATGATTCCAGTAACAACAAACTATCATTTGATGAAAGATTAGAACTTTCAGTAATATTTTTTACAATGTTTTTTTTAATAACGGTCATTTAAATTGCTTTTAACTATTTACAGTACTTTAATCAAATAAATATTACCATGAATCTTTAAAAATATAGATCAGAGGTTTTAAGGTAATATATAAACCTAAAAGAAATGTATGCGTATATAATACGTGTTTGTTGAGCACTTTTTAATAATTGGAGTAAATAATGGATACTATTTTTGACTACAGAAAATTTGAAAATGAGATCAATACTGAATCTTATTTAGAAGCAACTCCTTTCCCCTTCGTATTTATTGATAATTTATTTGATAATGACAAGCTAGATCTTGTACATTCTGAGATTGAATCTGGAGAATATAAAAAAGATATTAGAAATATAAAAGGTGAAGAGGTTAAAACAAGATCAGATTTTAAATGCATTGAGGATATCCCAAAAAATATGTTTGATGTTTTTTCTGTATTAAATGGTGGAAGATTTTTAGAATGCCTATCAAAACTTACGTCTATTGATGGCTTGATTTCCGATCCTTATTATCATGGTGGAGGTGTTAATCAAATAAATAAATCAGGTACTTTAGCAATTCATGTAGATGGAACTACTCATAGAAAAATGAATTTAAAACGAAGACTTAATGCTATTCTTTTTATGAATAAAGATTGGGATGATGCATGGGGCGGTCATCATGAGCAATGGATTCCAAAAAAAACAGACTTACACTACCTGGATGAAAAGCAAGAATGGGAATGTGTAAGACTTATAAGGCCTGCATTTAATAGACTTATGATTTTTACAACAAATGACCATAGTTGGCATGGCCACACAAAACCTCTTTCCCTCCCGAATGGAGTTTCTCGTAAATCATTAATTACATATTATTATACAACTGATAGACCGACGTCAGATTTAATATATGAGGAACCTCATAGAGCTTTATTTGTTAACAACTCTCTTTCTATTAAAGATCAAGTATTTAAAAATGTCCCTATTCTTTAAACTATTTTTGCATAATATAAACAACCAAGGAATAATGAGACTTAAATTATAGGTAAACAATGAATATAGATTTCTCTTTTTTTAACATAGCCAAAGTAATTAAAATAAATTTTAAAGAACTTATCATTTTCGGTTTTCTTTCATCTCTTATTGCAGTTTCAATAGCACTTTACTTGCCTAATGAATATAAGTCATACGCAATCCTATCGCCAAAAGAGAAAACAAGTGAAATTGATACGCAAGGTTTGGGGAGTCTTTCAGGGCTGGGAGGCGTCTCGTCAATAATCGGTGGAGGCTTAAATCAACATTTTGATGAGTCAGTTGAAATCCTTCAATCAAATAAATTTTTGGGTGATTTTTTACAAAATAAATTTATAAATTTATTGGCTGCGAAAGAACTCGATATAACAACAAATAAAATTATAATTGACCCAAAAAAATATGATATTAATACTAATAAATGGGTTAGAAAGCCTTCAAGTCCATGGGGTGTAATTCCTGAAGAACAAGAAGCAATTAAGTATTTTAGAGAAAATAATTTTGGTATTGCAATCAACAGAAGAAATAATTTTGTCACAATCAGCATAAAACACATCTCACCAAAAATAGCTAATAAATGGCTTGAAGAACTAATTGCTGAACTAGATGCAAGAATAAAAACAAGAGATGTGAATGAAGCAAATGAAGCTCTAATTTATCTTAATGAAAGATTATCAAAAACATCTATATCAAATGATGTAAAAAATTCATTATCAAAATTAGCAGTTAAGTATGAAAAAACTATTCTTTTTGCCAATATCAATAAAGAATTCGCATTTAATATAATTGATCCGCCTTTTGAGCCAATATTAAAGGATAGCCCTAAAAGAGCTATTATTGTTTTAGCAATAGTCTTTGGAATGATGTCAGTTTTTTTTACATACTTAATCTTTTTATTCAACTCAAAAAGAAAACTAAGTATTAAATTATTAAAACTAAATGTTTCATTGATTAGCATTGAATAATAAGTCGATAAACAAACTTGTTTCAATAGTTACTCCTGTTTATAACGGTGAAGATTTTATAGAAGAAACAATCAATAGTGTTCTCACGCAAGATTACGAAAATATAGAATATATAGTAGTCAATGATGGCTCTACTGATAACACCTATAAAATTCTATCTAAATATAAAGACCATATAAAAATTATTAATCAAGACAATAGTGGGCAGTCATCTGCATTAAATAATGGCTGGGGTCATGCAAGTGGTGACTATATTGGATATCTGAGTGCAGATGATACCTATGAGCTAGATGCTATTTCAAATTTAGTAGAATGTTTAGAGAATAATCCAAACGCTATTCTTTCATATGGTGACTGGAGTTTAATCGATTCTAATTCTAAGCAATTAAGAGGTATTCCAGGTAAAGACTATAGCAAATTTGACTTAAAAAATAGACTAGCTTGTGTTGTAGGACCTGGGAGCATTTTTAAAAGGGATATCTATAGTAAGTATGGTGGGTGGGATACTGATTATAGAAAAGTTCCTGATTTTGAATATTTCTTTAGGATTTGTGAGTCTGGGGATTTTATAAGAGTTAAAAGGAAACTTGCTAATTTTAGAATTCATTCTAATTCGTATTCCTCAGCAAAAATTTCAAAGAAATTATCTGATGAGATTATTAGACTTGTAAAGAAAAGCAATTCAAATGATAATTTCTACAAACTAAGACTTGCTAGCGCTCATTTGATCTCATTTAAATGGCACTTGATATCAAATAGACCTCTTCTTGCCATTAATCGTATTTTCTTAAGTATTTTTTATCATCCTTTATATTTAATTTCTTTAAGCTTTTATAGAGTAATTCTCAGTTCAATATTCAATGGTTTTGTATATAGAGTCAAACGAATTGAAAAATCATGAAAAGTATAATTGGGTTAACCTTAGCGATAAGTACTTTTGTTGTATTTCTCTTTGCAGATTTTAGGATTTCTTTAGACTATGGTGCTTATTATACTTTTCTTAATAAGCTATCTAGTTTTAGTATAATTGATATTAAAAATAACCTTTTCGACAATTTTCCATATGTAGTTGACGATACTTTAACCATTGGACAATCTAATTGGGAATTTGGATTTGTTATTCTAGCCTATCCTCTTACAATCCTCTTTGGCCCACAAATAACGTATGCGCTTATAGCAAGCTTTTCGATTTCATTAAAGGTCATTGCATTTAATAGACTTAACATCAACACAATCATCATGACTTGTTTATTGATTATATCTATAACACTTTTTGAGGCAAATGCCTTGAGGGCTGGACTTGCCTTATCGGTTTATCTATATGGTTTAAGTATTCATAAAGATGATCATAAAAAAATTATCATATACTCAGTTTTGGCATGCCTATTTCATATCTCACTTGTAATATTTATTTTTCTTCATCTGTTTGGATATTTACTAAATAAGATTGAATACAAAAATACATTACTTTTTATGACTGCGGTTGTTGCAGGTTTTATCTTGATTAATCTCTCTGAGGTAGTGTTGTTTGCTATATATTTTCTTGGAGCTAACATTATTGCAGAAAAATTATTATCTTACTTCACAATTTCAGAAATACTTCTTACAAACCAAGCAACAGGTCTCAATACAGTTTCCTTAATATTTCTATCGCTAGCAATAATCTCAGGAATTAATTTATCTCTATTTAAGCAAAGAGGCACATCGTTAATTATTTTTGGTTTTTTGTTGGCAGGATTGGGTTTTGCAATTAATACATTCAGTGGAAACTTTTACATCATAGCTGATAGGTTAATCCAGCCTCTGCTATACTCAACAGTAATGGTTATTTTTGCATCAACCATTGATGGTCAATTAAAATATCCAATCGATATAGAAAAGATCGATCTAAAATATATTATTAGAGATGGTACACATTATTTTTTGATTATCTTGATGGCTTACTATACATACTCGCTTCTTTATGTGTATCCGCAGTCAAATTTCTTTTCAATCTTTACTGGCTATAATGATTTATATGTTCCGCCTGCTTTTTAATCCTAAAAAATAAGTTCTTGAAAAAATAATAATTAAATCTATCAGATATCTCGTATTCCAAAAAAATAGAAAGAGTAAGTAGTTTGCAATACCGTAGGTATTTTGTATAACAAAATACACAACGAAAATAATGGATTGATAGATAAATATAAATTTATAATCTCTAGAAGATAACAAAGTTACATTGATAACCTGTGCCACTGCAGAAGTAACGGCTCCAAACATTAAATATAAATAGACTGTAGGTAAAAAGTAATCATTTTCTACCTGATTAAAGTTCATTTCTTCTTGAAAGAAAATTAAGAATAAATATATAACACTAAAAAAAACAATGGATATAGCAAAAATATAAGGCAGCGTTTTATTTATAAACTGAGTGATACTCAAGAGTTTAGTATTTGCCAATGTAGGATAGATTGCCAGTGATAATGATGAAGGAATTATCCATAACCCCAGTATTAATTGATGGGCAATAAAGAAGTCACTATAAAAATCTGGAAAATATGATTCAAACATAGATCGTTCAAAGAAAATATAAACAGCACCAAGAATCCCACCGAAAGCTAACATAGGTGATTCTAAAAAATATTTTTGGGAATTATATTTGTACAATTTTGAATTAAAAAATACAGAGAAGACTGATAATTTGGAAACGATTACATACAAAGAAATAACCATTCTTGAGATTACTAAAATAAAAGTAATCCATAAATAATTAATTTGACCAAAAATAACAAATTGAAAAATTGGAATTCCGAATGCGATAAGACTAGAAAAAATTTTTATAATATTTACTGTAAAAAAACTATTTTCGCCTTCTAAAAAACCCCTGAAAATAAAACTAACTAAATAAAAAGGGATTGATATTATTATTAATGAAAGGCTATTTTTATCAACATTAGCAGATAAAAAGTAATGAATAAGAAAATATAAAAAAACTGAAACAAAGATAGAAATAATAAAGGTAGTAATGATTAATTCTTTAAACCTTAAAATAAATTGTGTAAGGTCTATTTGTTTCAGCCTTAAGGCTGCAGATTCTCGTGATGCCAACCTAGACATACCAAGATCACTTATCGTGACAACCGTAATTAATGTCCAAAAAAAAGAAAGAGTAATAAACTCTTGATAACTTAAAGACCCTCTTAAAAAAATTATTGCAACTAACCCCAATGCAGCTGGTATCACAGATCCAAAAAAATTGTATATAGAATTGATTTTAAATTTATCTATCATAAATATGTGCTAAAAATGTATCTTTAGAAGTGTTTGTCGTTACAAAATTATTAGCAAAATTTTTACAATGGCTTTGAATCTCTTTAATTTTTTTTGGATTATCAACAAGCTCAAGTAGATTATTGCTCCAAGTTTGAAGATCTAAATCTAAAGATAGACCTGGAAAATCCTCCATTTCACTCCATGGAGTATATTTAGAAATAATTGGGATACAACCACCCAACATAGATTCAAGAATTACGTACCCAAAATTTTCTGTCTTAGTGGGGAATATAAAAAAATTGTGATCTGCAAAAGTATCAATTATTTTGTCATGACTAATTAGCCCTTTTAAATGGATGCGATGGTTCATCTCATTTTTATTAATAAAATTCATACATTTATTAAAATAAGATGGATCATCGGCATTTCCATATACTGTCAGATAAAAATCCCCAGGTAGTTTTTTTAATAGTTTTAAAACAAACATTAGGTTTTTTGATTCCCTAAGATGTGAAATAAAGACTAAATTAAATTTATTGGTTTTATCTTTTTGATTTATAGACTTTTGATAGGGTGGAAGAAAGTCCGGTACTATAACCGAACTATTTTTAGGAAAAATACTTTTTAAATCTTCAGCCTCAAGCTCATCAGAAACTATAAAAGTATTTGATCTAGAATTAAGTATTTTTTTAAAAAAGCTTAAGTAAATAGATTTTTTTGCACTCTTGAAGGTTAATGCATTTTTTTTTAGTTCTCCTCTAGGAAAAAAAATAATATCACCCTTAAACCCTATTACCTTTATAAAAATATACGGAACAATGCTCCATGATGGGCTAAAAAAACTATTTAAATAAATACTTTTATATTTATGATGATTTTTTTTGATGTAGGCTAAGACCTGTATAGGACTATTTAAATACTTTATAGAATTGCTTGATTGTATTTCTGAAGACCAGCTATTTGAAAGAACAGTTAAATTTAATTGATCTTTCATAGCAAAATAAAGGTTCGATATAGTTACTGCAGCTCCTCCAAATTTATAAAATGGGTAAAAGTATGGAGTGATTATCAAGAATTTTTCTTTATCTTTTATAAGTACTTTCTCCAAGTATACCTATTAATTTTTTCAGTTAGGCTAAGTATATTATTTAAAATAATTTTGGATACTTCTCTGTATTCGTAATCGGGTACCAATATTTTATTAGAGTTTTTATCTATAAAGCTCACAGCTAGGCTTACAGATGAGATTAAAGACTTTTCATCTAATTCAGAGCAAAACAATGTTCCCGAATCATATACTTCAGGCCTTTCATGTGTCGGCCTAATAGTAACAGCTGGAAAATTTAATATTGCTGATTCCTCAGCAATTGTGCCACTGTCAGATATAACGCAATATGAATTTTTTTGAAGATTGATGTAATCGGAAAAATTAAATGGCTTTAAGAAAAGAATGTTTTTATATGATTTAATATCCAATATCTTATTGAGCCTTTTTTTTGTTCTTGGGTGAGTAGAAAAAATGATTTTTTTATTTAATTTTTTAGAGGTTTTATCGAGAGAATTGATAAGCTGTTTTAACTTTTTATCATTGTCTACAATTTCCTCTCTGTGACTAGATACAATAATATAATCTTCATTTGAAAGTTTTAGTTTTTGTAAAATTGTCGAGTTATTTATTTTTTCTTTAAAGAATTCAAATATCTCAGGCATATGAGAGCCAGACTTTATGATGCTTTCCTCTTTTATACCCTCTTTAATAAGATATCTTCTGGCATGTTCGGTTAAAACAAAATTAATATCACTTAGATGATCAACAACCTTTCTATTAAGTTCCTCAGGGACATTTAAATCAAAACACCTATTACCTGCTTCCATATGAAAGATAGGAATCTTTCTTTTTTTTGCAGCAATAACAGATAAACAACTATTTGTATCGCCATAGATAACAAAGGCGTCTGGTTTTTCTTTCTCTAGAACCTCGTCAACTTTGCTTAAAGTTTTAGAAATAGTTAAAACTGAGCTCTTTTCAGCAGCATCAAGATAATATTTTGGTTTTTTTAGATCTAAGTCTTCAAAAAAATTTTCATTAAGCTCTTTATCAAAATTTTGACCAGTGTGAACGAGAATATGATCTGAAACTTTATCTAAACGTTTGAGAACCATTGAAAGCTTTATTATTTCTGGTCTTGTTCCTACTACTGTTAATATTTTCATAAGAATTTTTTAACAAAATTTAGTTCGCTAAGCCTTGATGCAATCTGTTCAGGTGATAAGAGAGTAGTATTGGATGAATCATAAACATTGAGATTGCCAGCATCCATATCATTACCAGAACTAAAATATTTTTCATAGTTTAAATCTCTATCATCTGGTAAAAGCCTAAAATAATCACCCCTATCTTCAGCTCTTAACATTTCTTCAGAAGAAACAAGGGTTTCATGCATTTTTTCACCATGCCTGATACCAATTATTTTCTTAATTGGTTTCTTGTTAAATAAAAGCCCAATACCATCTACGAGATCTTCTATAGTTGATGCTGGTGATTTCATTACAAATAAGTCTCCTTTTTGACCATTCTCAAAGGCATACATTACTAAATTTACTGAATCATCCAATGACATAAGAAATCTTGTCATATTTGGGTCTGTTATAGTTAAAGGCTCTTCATTTAATATTTGTTTAATGAATAAAGGAATTACAGAGCCTCTTGAACCCATGACATTTCCATACCTTGTGCAATTGCATATAGTCTGTGTATTTGAGTTAGAGTAATGTCTAGATATTGCTACTTTTTCAGCAAGACCCTTACTCATACCCATTGCATTAATTGGATATACAGCCTTGTCTGTACTTAATACTACAACTTTTTTAACTCCATAATCTTCAGATGCCTTTATTATATTTTGAGTTCCTATGATGTTGGTTTTAACTGCCTCAATCGGAAAAAATTCACAACTTGGTACCTGCTTTAATGCCGCCGCTTGAAAAACATAATCAGAACCATTTACAGCATTTGCAATTGATTCATAGTCTTTCGTATCTCCTATATAAAATTTTACTCTGTCATCGTTTAGTTCTTTTCTTAAATCATCTTGTTTTTTTTCATCTCTACTTAATATTCTTATTTCTTGTGCATTATTATTTAGAAGATATCTGACCATAGTAGAACCAAAAGAACCAGTTCCACCAGTTATTAGAAACGTATTATTTTCAACTTTCATATTAGTATTATATTGTGAAATTTAATGTGCGAATTATAACTCTTTTGGAAGATATGTAACTAAGTCTTGCCAACTTGGCTGAATAAAATTGATTTCTTCTTCAAGTTTTTTTGCCTGTAATGATCTATCTATCTCAAAACTTAAATCCTCTACAATTTCTATTTTATGATTATAGTATTCAGCAAAATAGTTTAGCAATTCAAATTTTGATATTGGCTTTGAAGATAAATGGTATAAGCCACTTAGGTCAGAGTATTGATTTATGAAGCCAGCCAGGTATGTCGTTGGGACTCCAGAGTATATAGCATTTTTATAACCATTAATTGGATTTTGTTGAGATAAAAACCAGCTCAATAAACTTAAACTTGAAGAATGTTCTATGCCGATTATAGAAGTCCTAATTGTGAGGACATTATCTTTATCTGAAATTTCACCAATAAATTTTGATTTTCCATATATATCAAGGCAGTCAGAAGGATCTTTCTCTGTATAACTTCCTTTGTTACCATTAAAAACACAATCTGTGCTAACTAAAACTAATTTAAACCCATATTTATCTGCTGCATCTGCAAGCTTGTGGGGAAATAAACCATTAATACGAATTGCATCTACAGGATTTACACCAATATCTTTCTGTTTGATGGCCCCAGCGCAATTTATAACTAAATCTGGTGAAGATTTTTTAATTGCATCAATTACAGTTGAAAAATTTAAAACATCTACATTATCTATATTTACAATTTTTTCTTTGCTTTTAAGTGAGATGAGATGCTCATTTAATGATCTGCAAGTACTATATATTTTATTATTTTCAATTGATGAAAAATAATCAATACACTGACTGCCAAGCATACCTGACCCACCAATTATTAATATATTCATTTTGTAATTATATTATAAATTCGCTTGATAATTTCTTTATGCTCAAATGAGCTTTCGAATAATTCTTTTTGGGATTGCTTTATACCGAAGTTTTTTATTTCTGAGTCCTCTAATATAGTATTTAGAGTTTCTGATAGATCTTCTATTGTTGTAAACTTAACCGGATAACCTAAATTTTTAACTTTTATAAAATTAAATAGCTCCATATTAACTATTGAAATAATAGGTAACTGTGCCAGCATGTATAAAGAAAGCTTACCAGGAAATATTTTAGAGATGATATTCATATCATCACTTTCCAGCTTCCTTCCAAGGTAAGCAAAGTCAGCTTCACTGATAACTTTCTCAATATACTCTCTATCAATGAGATCAAAAAAGATTACAGATTTATATTTCTTCTGAAATAAAATGTCTTTAAAGTCACCGTCACCAATAATATAAAAAACAAAATTTTCATTATTGGATTCTACCGCCTCCGCCATTTCTTCGAGATACATAGAGTTTGCAACATTACCAGCATAAACAATAACCTTCCTTTTTTCTTGTCTAATATTATTAATAATATTAGAGCTAGCAGTATCAATGATTACATTGTGGGGATGTTTGTGACCTTGGGGTAGATATTGAATTTTGTGTTTTAGTTTTTTAAACCTATTGTTAGTGCCAAAGGATTCGTTTAAAAGCAATATATCATCAGAGCATTTATAAATTAGTTTAATTGGTATGTTGATTAGGTAGTAAAGAATATTTGAGTGCTTCATTCTAACAAAAATAGATTCTGGCCAAATATCTTGCACCCAATAAACTATTTTAAATCTAAATAATGGTTTTAGCATTATAAAAGGAATCATATAAAGTGGAGGTGATATGCCATAGAAAAATATCTTTTGTGGCATCTCCCGAATTACTGCATAGGGGATTATTAATAATGAAAAAAGGAAAAAGGTCACATATTCTATAAACAAGGAAAGATTCCCATTACCCTTTCTTAAACGATAGGGAACATAGTAAGTTGTTATGTTTTTTATAGAAGATTTAATAATAAAACTTTTAGAATCTATGCTTCTTCCAGAAATAATAACTTTATCTAAACCCTTAATATCAAAAACTACATCATTTATATAGTAGTTAGGCTCAGGGTGGAACTTAGGTGAAAAAAATATTACTTTCATTATTTTTATAAATATTTAAATCATTGAAGTTATTAAATGTCAGACGAGTAAATAGAATATAGACACACTTTAGTTTGTTGATAAATTATCTAATGCTGCAGCAGAAAATGCTAGATTCGATATAACCTGAGTTATCGGGGCTAATGAATCTATAATAAGATTATCGGGAGAAAGTTTCCTGGGGACGACAATAGTATCACCAGGTTTTAATGAAATATTTTTGCTAAAAATTTTCCTATTAGCTGATGAAATCAAACCATTAGCTCTAATCACATAAACTTTTCTTTTATCAGCTAAATCACCATATCCACCTGCATTTGAAATTGCCACCCTTAAGCTAGTTTTATTTGTAAACTCAAAAGCGGTAGGATTTAATACCTCGCCTATAACGCTAATAGTATTTGATTTTGTAGGCACTGTTAATATATCACCATCAAGTAGTATTGTATTTTTTGCAGATAAGGATTGAGGAGAAAAATTTCCAGCAATTCTTCCAAGGTTTTCAGGCTCTATTAATTCTGAGGTGGTTAGAATATTGTTTATATCAATACTAGCATCTTCTAGAGATTTATTGATAAGCATTTCATTTAATTTATCTTTATTGGCTTGAATAGCTTTTAATTGCTTATCCTTTAGTGCCTCTCTTTGGAAGACGATACCATTTGTAAAAGCCTGATCATTAAAACTACCAATTAATTTATAAAGTTCTTCGATAGAACTATTTGCTGGAAGAACATATTCACCAGGATATGTAACTGCACCAGAAATTACAACTTTAATTAAAGTATTAATTGGCGATCTGAAAGTAATTGCATGGTACTTATTTGCAATAAAATTCATATCTTTATAGTCAGCTTGTATTGTAATGCTATTCAAAGGGCTAACATATGATGCTTCTCTATTAATGTCACTCATGTCTAGGCCAAGAAAATCTACAAATGATTTAACATCAAAATTTCCATAAACTGGAAGTAAGTAATTATTTTTTTTATGACTAATAGCTAGAGAGAATTCCTTTATCAATTCCTGCGTCATTGCATTTGTTTGATTAAATATTGGTTCCTGCGTCACTGCATTTGTTTCATCAAGTTTAATTGTATTAATATCGGCAAAATATATTTTAGAATTAGGTAATAATTTAATAGAACGAAAGGTATCTGGATCATTTAAATTAAATAGAATTGTTGTTTTTAATAAATTTTTATCATCAAACTGCTCTAACACCCCTAACCAAGGGTATACATCTATAAATTCAAGCTTTTTAATTATATCTTCCAAATATTCATTTTCTTTTAGAGAATAAAAACCTGGTTCTTTAATGGCGCCACTAACTTTAATACTAGCAACATCTTTGTTTCTATAATTATTTACATCAACACTGAGAACATTTTTCAAAGATGTGTCTAAATTACTAACATTTTTGGCTTGAATAGAGGAAGATTTAATGTCTAAAACTCTTAAATTCATATTAGTTTTATTGGCTAGTTGAGAAAAACCTAAACCAAACTTTACCAAATCTTTCAACGTTTCCTTTTTTGTTACTTCATAGATAGCTGGACGTCTTACTTCCCCATCTAGTTTTATAAACTGCTCTGCTGGACCAATGACTATGACATCACCTGCTTCAATAGTTATATCATCTGACCTATCACCATCAATTAAAAGTTTGTACAGATCGAAACTAAAAGCGCTTCCGTTATTTCTTATTAATTTAATATTTCTTAAGGTTCCTATTTCAGATATCCCGCCTGAATATGCCAAGGCACTTGATATAGTAGTAAAGGGATTTACTAGGTATGTTCCAGGGGTATTGACCGCCCCAACTATAGTAATTTTTTTTGCACTCAGATTCTTGATTGATATATCTATCTCAACACCTATATAAGATTGCTCAATAAGTTTTAATAGGACTCCTTTAACTTCTCCTAGTGTCTTACCAGCAACAGAGATTGCTCCAAGCTCAGGAAATAAAATAGTTCCATTTAATTTAACATTTAAATCAAATATTGCATCTTTAGAACCAGATAGAATAACCGTAATCTGGTCCCTTAAAGATATCCTATATTCATTCGGAAGAGGCAAATCGCCAACTGCAGAAGTTGATGTTGGTATTGTTGAAAAAAAGTTATAGCCATATTTTTTACCTTTTAATAGATTTGGATCATTTATTGAGGTATTTTCTGCAAGGCTTTCATTGATAACTGGAATATCAGCAACTTGATCATCAGAATTATCAGAGGTGTTCTTTGAATTATATGCGTCTTTAGCTACCTCAATTTGTTCAGGCGATAGTTGAGATAAAACAGATGGATTAATTTGCTGAGCAAAAGAGTGAGATGTCATAAATACAAGAATTAGAGTTGGTATAACTTTAGTGATTTTCATTTTTTTATATTCATATATATATAGTAATCATTATTTTACACACCTAATCCTATATGTACCAAAAAACTTACATTCCAGGAACGGAAACTCCATCTATGTCAAGAATAGGTTTAAGTATCTTAGAGATGCTGTCTTTAATGTCTTCATCTGACAAGGTTTTTTCATTTGATTGAAAAATCATCCTAACGCCAATTTTAATTTCTTCATTTTTATCATTCTTATAAAAATCAAAAATGAAAAAATCTTTTAAATACATGCCTTGTATTTTATTAATCATGTCTATTACTTTATTGTACTTAGAGTGGTCTGCGATTAAAAAAGAAAAATCTTTACTGCTTGATGGAAATTCAGAAATAGGAGTATATTTATTAAATTCCATATCATGCTCTTCATTAAAAACATTGATATTACTCGGTTGGAGTTTATCAAGAGAAATTTCTATATAAAAAATATTATTTTTAATCTTAGTATTTAAATTTTTTCTAGGTATTTGCTCTATTGCTGCATCTTTGTCGCCAAAGACGCTTTTAAAGACATCAAGAAGAAAAGCTTCATCTATTTTTTTTGAGAAATTATTATAGTTATGGCCTACTCGGCCACTTGCAATAATTCCTAACTTTAAACTTTGCTCTAAGTTATTACTTTTACAATATGTATCTGAAATCTCAAACAGCTTGATAGAATCTTTTTGTCGTCTTTCGTTATAAAGCAAATTTTCTATAAGAGATTCTTTTAGTGCTATTCTGAGATTTTTTTTATTTGAGTCCAGGGGATTGTCTAATGTAATTGAGCTTTCTTTTTCTATAGAAGTAAATGGAAAATTTATAACTTCATAAAAACCTTTTTTCTTTAAGCCACTTTTCAAGCTTTCAAGATTAAGCTTATTGTTATCTTTTTTAATGCGTGGGATTGCAATTTTTTGACTTGGTATGTTGTTGTACCCAACCACTCTTGCCACCTCCTCTGCTAAATCATTTTGCGATGTTATGTCTGATCTATAACTTGGTGCTTTAATTTTAGAAGTAATATCAAATCCTAATTTGACTAATATATTTTTAAATGCATCACTAGAAATTGAAGTTCCCAATATCGCGTTTATCTTATCTAAATTAATGGGTAACTCTTTACTGCTTATTGCTTTTGAATCAAAAGAAGTGATCTTACAGGCCTTGATCTTTGCATGTTGCTCAACAATTTTAATGAATCGTCTCAAAACCATTTCATGAGAGTTGATATCAACTCCTCTTTCAAATTTATGAGCAGCATCAGAGTGAAGATTATACTGGATAGATTTTCCAATAATAGATTCTGGATTGAAATAGGCGCATTCTATTAGTACTTTCTTGGTGTCTTTTGAGCAAGCAGTAGATTTACCTCCCATAACTCCAGCCAAACTTATGACCTCATTATTATTAAGAAAAACGCAATTTTTTCCTTTGAGTTCAATATCGGTATTTAAAAGTGTTGAAAAAGGCTTATCACATTTTTTTGATTCGAATGAAATATGGCCATTTAGTTTGTTTTTATCAAAACAATGAGTGGGCTGACCTAACTCATAAGAAATATAATTTGAAATGTCTGTAAAAAAATTATTTTTACTCACTTGCAAGTTTTGAAAATAGGATTCAAGGTAATCATGATACTTATCTGGGAGATCTTCAACTTCTAATTCAAGAAAAGATATCTTAGGACAGTCGTTTGGAGATTGGTTAATAAAATCTAAATCAAGAGGATCAATTTTCTCTTCATAGGTCTGTACTGATAAATTAGTATTATAAAAAGCATTTAAATCGCGGGCTAAACCAAGCAATGAGAGGCAGTCCCCCCTATTCGGAGTCAGTTCCATATCAAAAATATTATCTTCAATCTCATGCTCATGGCCCAATTGAAATAAGTTATCAGACAGGTCTTCTATTGATGGCTTATCAATAATAAATTTTAATAAATCTTTGTATAAGAGTTTCATTTAAACTGATTCAAAAAATCAAGATTGGATTTATAAAAATCTCTAATATCTTTAACACCATATTTAAGCATAGCAATCCTCTCAACACCCAAACCAAATGCTAGACCGCTATATTTATTAGAATCTATATTGCAGTTATCAAGAACTACTGGATTAATAATCCCACATCCCAATATCTCTAACCATTTTCCATTTTTAGATAGGATATCTACCTCAGCAGAGGGCTCGGTAAAAGGAAAATATGATGGTCTAAATCTAATTTTTACTTGTTCTCCAAAAATAGCATAAATAATTTGATGAATAAGGCCTTTTAATTGGGCAAAGTTCACTTCACTATCAACATATATGCCTTCAACTTGATGAAACATTGGTAAATGAGTAGCATCATCATCTTTTCTATAAACTTTACCTGAAGAGGTAAAAGCTAAAGGAGGATTTGAATTAAGCATGCTTCTTATCTGAACTGGTGAAGTATGAGTTCTAAGTAAATTTGATTTATTTTGAAGATAAAAAGTATCATGCATTTGCCTAGCAGGATGCGACTTTTTAATATTTAACATATCGAAATTAAATTCTTCTGATTCTATTTCAGGCCCATCAACCTCATTAAACCCAAAGTCTTTTAAAAGATTTATTAAAAAATCTTTTACTTGATTTATTGGATGAAAACTACCCACTTCATCAATTAATTCTGGTGGGTTAATGTTGTTAAATGATGACATTTAACTAATAAATTACTTTACTGCTAAATGTACTATCTTTTCGAATGTTGCAGAGTCATTAATCGCAATATCGGAAAGGATTTTTCTATCTAAAGCAATATCCTTTTTACTCATAGAGTTGATCAAGACAGAATATGAAACTCCGAACTCTCTAGCACCAGCGTTTATTCTAGCTATCCATAAAGCTCTAAAAGCTCTTTTCTTATTCTTTCTATCTCTAAATGCATACTGTAAAGATTTAATATTAGACTGTTTAGCAGTTCTAAAAAGTCTACTTCTTGCACCATAATGGCCCTTAGTAGCACTTAGTACCTTCTTATGTTTTGCTTTAGCTGTTACTGATTTCGTAGTTCTTGGCATGATTTATCTTCTTATTAATTTTGAAGCCATTTTAAGAACTATACCCGATAGTTTGTTAAGGCCTCTGTTATGTCTTTTTCTTTTTGTAGACTGTTTAGTAAGGATATGATTTCTGTTTGCACTTTTACTTTTTACAGATGAACCTGTTTTTTTAAAACGTTTAGCAGCTCCAGAGTGTGTTTTTAGCTTATATCCCATATTATTCTTCTTTTATATTATTGTTACTTCTTTTTTAGAGGAGAAAGTACCATTAGTAGCTGCCTACCTTCAAGTGAAGGTTCTTGGTCCACCTGTGCTATATCTTCCAGTTCTACTCTTAATCTATTTAGTAAATTAAGACCCATATCACTGTTTAGTATTTCTCTACCTCTAAAACGGACGCTTATTTTAGTCTTATCTCCGTCAAGAATAAAGCTTTTAACCTTTTTTAATTTAATATTATAATCGCCTACATCTGTAGATGGTCTAAATTTTATTTCTTTTGTGGTACTTCTTTTAACTTTGACTTTTGATGCAGATAAATTTTTCTTCTTATCAAAGATATGTTTTCCATAATCAAGAAGCTTACAAACAATAGGATTAGCATCTGAATTTGAAACTTGAACTAAGTCGAGTGATGCTACTCTAGCTGACTCTAAGGCAACTGATAAAGAAACCAACCCATGTTTTTCACCATTAGAACCGATAAGCATGACTTCACTAGCTCTAATTTTTTCATTAATAGGGGTAATATTTTTCTTTTGTGAAGCTATGAGAATACCTTTAGAGATTTAATGTGATTTGAGGCATTAAGTATTAAATTTAATGTTATGTGCTTGAACTATTTTGTTAGTAATCATTTAAGAAGGGATTTTATACTAATTAACCCATTACGCAATAAAATTTTACTCAGGGCTCAAGAATATGAAGTTTCCATCTTTCATCACTTTTTTCATAAGCTACTCTTTTATTAATTCGCAATTCATGTCCTTGCCAAAATTCAAAATAGTATGGGATAAATGAATAGCCGCCCCAAAAATCTGGACATTTTTTTAAATCGCTATTTTTTAATGACTTGTTATAGTTTTCTTTGACTTTGTCATAGGAATGTATTGGCTTTGATTGATGTGATGAAATGGCTAATGCATTTTTTTCTTCTGACCTATCAAAGAAATACTTTTGATTGTATTCTTTAGAAGTTTTTTTTATGTTAGCTTTTATTCTAATTTGAACATTAATGCTAGGCCAATATATTAATGCAGCTATTTGATTGTGAGAATTAAAAGAAGATGCTTTTGGAGAGTTATAATTACTAAAGAAAATAAACTCACCGCATGTAACAAATTTAAGATTTACATATCTAGAATCAACCTCATTATTTTTTCTTTGATAAGATGAAATAGAGATAGCCTCAATATTTTTTTGACCTTCATTTAATGCTTCATAATATTTCTCCTGGAAAAGCATATAAGGCTTTTCTTTATTTATGTTACTAAAGTGAATCATTTAACTTCATAATTAAGCGCATCCTTTAATTTATCAGGAGGTTTAGGCAATCCTTTAAATGCCTTCCAAGCAATTTTTGACTTTGGAAAAAAAACAGCAATTAACGAAACTAATATGGCAACAAAATATAGTTGCATACCTTGATGTCTGACATACCACTCTTCAAGAGCACCTTTGTAGGGGGCTATAACCGTATCATAAAATTCAACTGCATCTGTATCCCCTTCAAGAATATCTTCTTCTCCACGAAAGATAATTGATCCCACACCAGAAAGTCCCGGACGAACCTGTTTGATTATATTTTGAGTTTTTATCGAATATGAGCCAAATGTTTGTTGTGTTAAGGGCCTGGGGCCAATCACGCTCATATCACCAAAAAGAATATTAAGTAGTTGTGGCAACTCGTTGATTTTTGTTTTTCTTAAAAACTTACCTAATGGTAAGATACGAGGATCATTTTTTATAGTCACCGTGCCCGTTGCAATATCAGGACTATTTTTTAACATGGTTGCGAACTTATAAAGTCCAAAGGTTTTACCACGTATACCAATTCGTTTCTGCATGAAGAAAATTTCGCCTTCACCAGTCAACCGCAACAGTATGATAACAGGAATAAGAAGTGGGCATATTATTAATAAAGCAAGTAATGAAAATAAAATATCAAATAAACGCTGCATGATTACATCTTTTGATCAAGGTATTTGCTTGTCTCTTTATGAGCAAACTCAGGCAGCAAATTAAAATATAACTTAATAATATCGTTTTTATTCCAATTAACCCTTGACCTAAGTGATTTAATTCCATTCATAAATTCATCAAGCTTCTTTTCATCAAACTCTGGTTCATTGCGAATCACGCCAATAGTTTTAAAACGATCCATATCAAGATCTTCTTTATCAGTATAAAATTCCTCAAAATCTTTTTCACCAGTAGTATCACTTTCAAAGAAATAACATGGCCATTGTTTATTAGCTATCAATTCTGTAGCTCTATCACGGGCCTCGTCTTCATTATGACACTCATAAGGTTGGTAACCATGCTGCAGTAGATATCGTCTTGCAATTTCTGAAAAAGTAATTAAATGAAGTTTTTCACTCAATTTAGGAAAAAAAACATCTCTATTTGAGCCTAACAGACAAGACAACAAACACAACTCCCCTGATTCTTGAGGTGTTACGAAGTATCTTCGTATGTCATTTGGAGCTGAAAATGGTTGACGTTTAACAAAACGCTGATTAAAGCCATGGAGTAAAGATCCATCAGAAAAAGCTACATTTGCAAAGCGAGCCATGGAAATATTCTGTGTCAAGCTTTCTCTCATTAAGAACATTTCCATTATTCGCTTGCTAGCACCCATCATGTTGACAGGATTAGCAGCCTTGTCAGTGGAAACACAAAAGTAATTTTTTGTATCCATTTTTTTTGCCAAGTGCAAAGTTTTAATTGTATTTGAAACATTAACCATGACCATACGCATTAATGTATAGGGATCTTTTTCACTTCTTACATGCTTGAGAGCTGATAAGTTAAGTACATAATCATAAGGCCCTTCATTTTCTATCAAAGCTTCGAATTCAAGAGACGCACAGTCAACTGCAAATGTTTTGAAATCCCCACTCCCATAACCAATAGTACTTCTTATATCTCGGACGAGCTCAACCATATTATTCTCACTAATATCTACAACATGAAGCGCTTTTGGGTCTCGCTTAAATATCTCTTTAGAAATAGCTTGGCCAATAGAACCTGCTCCTCCAATAACAAGAAACTTTGAGCTAGACACCATATCCAATAATCTTTCTTTAAATATTTTTGTGTCGGATGAAAAAAGCTCTTTGTCTCTCCCAATAATTTTAAGAATATTCATTTTATTTCCATAATGATCAAAATATTTTAGAAAGAATTATTTTATTAGACATATTGTTAATATGTATTAATTTACCATATATTTAAGAGTTTAAGTAAATTTCAATAGTTTTCTTATTCACGATTTCTTTTGAAAAAAAGCGAATAGCTCTTTGACGTGAATTCTCACTAAATGATTCTTTCATATCTTCATTTAATAAGATTTCTTTAATCTTATTAGCCAGTGCCTTCGAGTCTTTGATTGGAACTAAAAATCCATTTATTCCATCTTCTACAATCTCTCTGCACCCTGGCATATCTGTAGTTACTATTGGTTTACCAATACTTGCAGCCTCAATCAAAGATAATGGCACTCCTTCTCGATAATACGAAGGAAGAGTAACCAGATCACTTCCTCTAATAATTTCAACCATATCAGGACAATAACCTAAAAATTTTATTAGTCCCTCAGATTCCCATTTTTTTATCTGTTCTAGCTTAATAGAACTTGGGTTAGACTCATCAGGCTCACCAGCCAAAGTTAGAGTGAAATCGATATTATCTGCTTTTAAAATTTTTTTAGCTTCAATTAAATATCCTATTCCTTTGTTCCAAAGCATTCGACCAAAAAAAAGCACAACTGGTTTGCTATTGGAGATCATTTCAGTGCTGGGGGAGAACAAAGAAGTATCAACACCAGACCCTAAAATAAGATGACTATTATTTTTAGAGGCTATTTGTTTATGAATAAAGTAATTATGGTCATCAGGATTCTGGAATATTACATGAATACGTTCAGATGAAAAAGCAAGTTTATACATATAAATAACTAACTTCTTAATCATAAAACGTCGAACAGATTTACTCGAAGTGAATACATATCCTAATCCATTCACCAAGTTTACAATTCTTGAGACCCCGCTAAGTCTAGCAGCAATAGATCCGTAGATGACTGGTTTAATTGAAATGTTATGAACTACATCAGGCTTTTCATCACGGAATATACGATATAGGCGATAGATAGAAAGCATTTGAACAAAAATATTTTTACCCTGTCGCTTATTGCCAGTATCAATATACTTAAAACCATAATTAGAGATGGTAGTGTGAAGCTCACTTTTATTAGAAGCGACCACAACTTCAAACCCAGCTTCTTTAGCTGCTAGAGCAAGATTCAAACGTTGATTTAAAAACATATGATCTTCAACATTAACAAATACAATTTTCATAATAGTCTGCTTGTATAGAAAAATAAAAGATTTAAGCATATTGAAAATATGAGAAAACTTTTATGTCTTTTTGTACTGGATGACAAATAGCTCATTTTGAATATATTAGAGGCAGATTAGTTTTTAAAATATCTTTATATCTCAAGTTTTTACCTTCATTTTCTTGCTTAAGTTTTAGATTACTTTAAAAAGTTTTTTAGAGCTTCTATTTCATAACCTTGTAGTCTTTTAAAAAATTTATTAGCATGCAATCTTCTATGAAATGTTAATTAGTTTTGTATAGTTCGATCAAATCTTTCTTGTTAAGCACTGCATTTTTCTTATTAATTCCTACAAAATAACTTCCTAATGCAAAATCGTTTTTATTCTTTTGAATCAAATCGAAATATTTAATCCAAAATAAAAAAACACGAACAAAGGACTTAATTAGCAAGGTTAATTTTTTTCCAGATTTAAAAGATCTAAGAAAAGAAGTGATTGACCACAGCAAAGCACTCCCAGAACCAGATGATGGTGCTAGATCTATCATTTGAAAAGATTTAAAAAGCCATCTATGTCCTAATAATGTATATCTTGTAAAGTCATAACAGCCCATATGCACTTGCTGCATGAAGGGTATGCCTGAAAAAACCTTTCCATCATATTTCAGAACTCTAGAAATTTCATTAACTGCTACCTGAGGCTCAACGACATGTTCTAAAACAGCTATAACAAATACTGCATCAAATTGACTATCAGAAAAAGGCAAATTTGTTGCGTCACAAACATAATCAGTTATGGGCGAGGCGATTACATCTGTAATGACCACATTGTTGCTCTTAAGCACTAACTTTTGTTTTAACGCTAAATCAAAACCTGCACCAATAACAAGAAAACGATCTCCAGAATTAAGATCATTAATAAAGGCTTCGAGGGCCTTGTCTTGGAATATATTCAACGTTATGGGTGGTAAATATTTGCTCACCTTTCCACTGAATCCAACATTAAATCCACTTGAAGACTGGTCAATTGAAGATTTTTTATTAAAAAGATCATTTCTATCAGAAATTAATACTGGAATTCCATTAAAAACTGGGTATATTTCTCCGCAATCTGTGCATTTTAATTGCTCAAGACCCTGCAAGTTATTACCTCCGCAAGTAGGGCAAATTAATTCAAGTTTCATTGTAGATAACCTTATATGATTTAATCATTTTATCAAGAGAATATTTTCTAGAATATGCCATAAGACCTGCATCTGGTTTCTTTTTAGATTTTTCTAACCATACTTTTGCTATCTCTTTATCCTCTTTATCTCCAGCATTCGGACTATAAGCTCCAAATAGCTCATCCATAATAGGGAGATTAATTGTTGAAACATTTACATTTGACAGTATTGCTTCGATAATTGTTAAACCAAACGATTCTGATTCTGATGTGGATACCAATAAATCAAAACAACAGATTAAATTCTGTACATTATCTACTTCACCAATAAGTGTAGTATGTTTTTTCAAATCATATTCTTCTAATTTTTTAATCAGGTCTAAATTATTGCAATCATTACCCTTCCCAATTAAAAAAAAATGTGAATTGGGATTTAAGTGAATTACATTTCTTGCAATTTGAATAAATTTTGGAAAATTTTTTGTATGATGGTATCTGCTGATCATACCTATATTTATAAACTCTTTATTAATATTTAAATTACATTGATTATTATCAAAAATACTTAAATCAACACCATTGTAAATAACGATTGATTTTTTTTTATCGAAGTTAAATACAGAGTGTTGTTTTCTAGATAACTTAGACACAAATATAATTTTTTCTGGAACTACATGCGATAATAATCCAATAAATTTCAATTTATAATATGAAGAGCTTTTGGGCGAAACTGAGCTATGAATTGACCAGATCACCTTACATCCAACAAGCTTAAATAAAAGTGAAGTTACATGAGAATGATAAAGATAGCTATGTAAAAGGACCCTATGCCTGTTTTGTAAAAGAAAAAAAAGAAGCCGAAACGATACTTTTTTTACTGTAATGCCCAATGAAGAAAGTTTTTTTAAATAAGCACCTTTTTTTTGTAAAACTATTACCTTATGATCATATTCATTTATTGTATTACGAATAGTCTCGAATAAAATTTTCTCTGCACCCCCACTTTCTAAAGCAGTAATAAAATGAAATATTGTTAATTTATTTTTTAGATCTTGCATATAAAAAACCTCTTAAGCTTGCATTAAACACTTCGAAGTGCAGCATAGATGGAAGTATGACCAGTAGGTAATAAAACATTTTTGGGAGCTTATTTCTAAGGGCCTTTTGTCTTAGCTTCCATGAAAATATAAATAATGTTTTGGCACTAAAAGACTTTCGACTTAACTTCATTATTGTTTTAGACGATTCCAACCCAAATCTAACCCTTTCTTTATGTAGAATTAAGGCATGGCGAGCTAAATACAGCTGTCTATGTCTTTTAGTTATGGAATGCATGTTTGGGAAAGACCTATAAGATAATAATATGTCTTCTGTATTCTCAATAATGAAACCAGCGTCAATAGCTCTTAAAATAAAATCATAGTCTTGAGCATAAACAAAATACTCTCTATAGCCATTAAGTTTATTATATATTTTTTTCTTAACCATATAAGTTGGGTGATTAACAGGACAGGAGAATTCTGCAGATGATCTAATTTTAGAATATGAGAGTGGTTTATCAGAGCATTTTACAATATCTCTATTTGAATCTATCAAGGCTACTTGGCCACCTAATATATCGACCTCAGGTCTAGACTTAAAATAATTAAGTTGTTTTTCAAACCTGTCTTCATGTGCAATGTCGTCAGCATCCATTCTTGCAATATATCTACCCTTGGATAAAGCTATAGCTTCATTAAGTGAGAATGGCAGACCTTTATTTATGGGCCTATCAACAAATACAATTCGATTATCAATATCTTTAAAATTAGAAATAATCGAATGGCTACTATCAGTAGACCCATCATTTATAATTATAAATTCTATATGATCATATGTTTGAAAAAGAATGCTTTCGATAGCTTCTTTAAGGTACTTTTCACCATTATGAACAGACATTATCACGGAAATTAAGTCTTGATTGTTCATGCTGCTCCTTAATGTTTAGTAAAACATTATAATGTTATAAACAAATTTTTAACCAAAAAAAGACCCGCTAAACTAAAACAAGAAAAACAAACTAATATAATTTTACTAGTCCTGTGGTTAAAAAATAAATTTGATACTAAAAATATTATTATTGGTATTATCAAATATGAGTATATGCCCAAACGTGATAATGAACCTATACTATAGGTAGCGCTATAAATTAATACGCCGTAAGCAAGAAAATTGATTAGCCTCCATTGCATACCCAAAGAAATAATTTTCACCCTATTTGCTAAGTTTTTGTGTTTAAAAGCAAATAATAAAACAAGAATTATACTAAGAAAAAAATATGATCTGTAAGCATAGAAAATTCCGTTATTACTCATTACATTTTGTTCTACTCGTGAAAAGGAGGAATATGGCACTGCATCTGTTAATGATGATATTGTGCTAACAGAGTAAAGTATTAAGTTATCTATTTTGAGCAGGAAAAAAGTAGATGATAAAATCATCATAAAAACCAATAGCATGTCTGATTTTTTGTTCTGTATAAAAAAATATGGGAGCATGACCAATGCGGAGATATGAAATAATGCTGCACAAGAAACAATTAATAATTTTTTGTATGTATGTTCATGGCTTATCAACGCAAGAAGAACTAATGAAGCGGCAACTCCCTGCCTATATAAATTAAAAGTTATATTAAAAAAAACAACTAAGGTTATAAGTGATAATAAAATAATTAATCTATCATTTCCAAATAATTCTGCAAGGCGCACAACTCCATAAAAAGTAAACAAAGCCATGGTAAAAATAAAGAATTCAAAATTTATACCCAATGATTTATAGATTACAATCATCAGATTAAAACCGGGTTCATGACCTAAAAAAAATATGGAATAAAAACTTACAGGAAAATTTTCAAATATGTATTTATATTGAGTATAGTCAACTGGATTCCATATTAAATATTGGTGTGATGAAAACCAACATATTATCAATGCGAGTGAATATATTATAATTTTATCTAAGCTTGAATATCTCATAATCAATGAAAGAAAAATTAAGTAAGCAAAGCTTGCTAGCAAGGTGATCTCTAAAAAACTCATTTTTGTATATGTAAATTATTAATATCTTTTTTAAATATCCATACATCCCTAATATTTACCAAGAAAGTGTTGATTAGCAAAGATAATGGCATTGGTAATGTTTTTTGGTTTTCACAAAATAATATAAATTGATGGGGGTTATAGCTTACTAGAATTGAGTATCATTTGAATCCAGAAATTTGAATATTCATTAATATTAGCTTCTTTTCTGCTTGGTTTGATTGTATTAATTGCTTTTATAAACTCATCTTGTGTTACACATACATTACCTGGAAATTGCTTGCGAAATGGAAGCGGGCTTTTCCCTTCATGTTTTTCAAATTCTGATAAGTCACTTATTACATTAATCACATCTTTGCCGCCAGCAGCTAAAAAATCATGGGAAATTGATGAGTAGTCAGTTACTAATATATCGACATTCTTCCAATAACTGTTTTGCAATTCACTAGTTTTTATAACTTTGTCACTTACAATGGATTTATCATCATCAGGGTGGTTGTTATAAAATAAGGTGTAATCATTAGTTAGGTTATTAATAAAATTTTCATTAGATAACCATTTATTAATAGTCGAAATCTCACCCTTCCATCTATGAGTTGGGGCAAATAATATTCCTATTTTATTTTCTCTTTTTTTTGAAAACTCTACTGCCATATGCATGCTTTTAGGTAAGCCAATGGGCAAGTAAAACTCGATGTCCCTCCCATATGAAGTTGCTAAATACATAGCATCTTCAAAATCTGCAGCTAAATAATAATTATGTGGAATTAAATATTTTATGAATTCATAAATTTTGAATCTAATTTTTTTTCCAGGATGCTTATGTATTCCAATAGCTTTGGTAATTTTACCAGGACCAATATTGATAAAAATATTTTTATAAAAAATAATATTTATAATTTTTATATAAAAATAGTTTGAAGGGAGTCCAAATATAATAGTTGCATTTCGAACTTCTTTAGCTTTTATTTTTCTAACAATTAATACATTAGAAGGTAAGCAATGGTCTTTGATTGAGTCATTGCTATCAACAATCGTAATTTGATACTTAAAATTAGAATTTTCAAATATGTCAACTATACCCAAACAATTCTCAGGAGGTCTTATGCTATTTTCAAATATTATAACCTTAACAGTCATTGTTAATAATGTTCTTTTTTATGTTTCTATGAATTAAGTGATATCGGGTTAGTGAATATAATAACCAAAAATACGCTGATATATAGCGTTTAAATCCATTTTTTAAAAATTTTCTTTTTTGGAAATTTCTAAATATTCTAAATTTAATATGTTTTTCTAAATTAGAATACATTATTTTTTTAACCCCATAACCATCAAAAAATTCGATAATATTTCTATTTAATTTAACAACATTTATACTCTTGGTTTGAATTAAGCTTACTAAAAATCTTGAAATATCATCATCTATTTCTCCAATTTTACCAAAACCAGTTCCAGGATCAATTGCTGTAATTTCCTTACTTACATGATCAACATATAAATTTGAGATTGAGAAGTCTCCAAAACTAAAGACTGTATTGTTTTGATCATTATAAGACAATTCATGAAAAATTCTTAACCAACACCCTGCTAAATTGAATGTTTTTTTATCCAAACACCTGGAAATTTCAATACCCTTAGCTAATTTCATAATGTAATAATTATCAAAAGATTGAATTATTTCAACAATTTTAATTGTATATCCAGATATTGGATCAACTTCTGATTTAAGTATCGATGAATTAATAGCCTCAACTTCTTCTTTGCATTCATTACAGACATCAAAAAATTTATAAACCTGCTTATGACTTTCAAATACAAGCCTAGGCTTGACTTGATATATTTTCATTTTTTAACCCTACCCTTTAAATAGCATTTACATTTACTAACATTTTTAAGTACTGTTCCTCTAACTTTTGGGCTCTTGCATATGTGTGCTGGCATAGCTCACTTCTTCTATCCATTCCAAGTTTTGACTTAATAGGGTTAAAAGAATCTAATGCCATGGAATGATCTGCTGGATTAATTCCAATAAAATTTTCAATATTTTTCTTTGTGGTTTCGTAATTATTGATAAGATTTTCAAATTGCACAACGAGCATATTATCTTCTCCAATTCTGTTATATGTTTCTGAAATTAGAGAATACCTAGCTGCAGTTGTCTCCATAAAAAAACTTAATGGTCTATTTTTATATGAATCGCGTCCATATATGAACTCAACATTCCAGGGTACAGGACGGATAAATTGAGGCCCCTCTTTTAATATAGCTCCCATTTGATCAAGTGGGTTTCTAGTCACAAGAATTAATTTGCTATCTTTAAAAATTTTTGGCCATATGTCACCATGGCAGTCATAAATTATTGGCTGATCGAAAACAACATATGAGGAAGATTTGGCATATAGCGAAATAACTGATTCAAGCCAATTACTGGCAATTTTATAAACCTCATCCTCATTTGAAGCAAGCTCGATATTTTTAATACAGTTTTTATAAAGCCCTCTTTCTTTATATAAATTGATTCCCAATTGAAGGCTGTAGCTCCTAGCCGTTGATTTGCCTTTAAGATACTTTGGCCAGAAAAAATCAGGAACAAGGCCTCTAATAATAAATTTTAACATATAAGGTATTGATGCCGATTGTAAAGAAGGTGCTGCAGCAACTTCTTTATTTTTTAATTTACCGTAAATTACATCAGCCAGGGCTCCTGGGGTTCGAATATCATCAAACTCACGTGGAATAATGGAAACAGAACTATACTCGCTCAACATATCTCTTAACGCCCCTGATCCGGTCCAGCCATATCCTGTAATTAATATTTTTTTACTCATATTTGGTAGTTGATTCTTTCCTATTAATTTGATCGAGTTGTTAATCTTATTATAAACATATATTAATAATCATTTTTTGCCATCCCTAGAACGAAATATCTTTCCTTTTAAAATTGCATATTCATTGTTACTAAAAATCTCATAACAAATAACCATAATAAAAATACCAGATATAACAGATATTATTAATTCATAAAAATAATTATAGTTTAAATATTTTTGTATTAAGTCATTAAGACAAAACATTAAAAGAGAGAAAACTAAGGGCTGATGTATATCTTTTAAATATTGTAACAATTTGTACTTTATGATTTTTCCAGATGCTATAGCGCTAGCAATAAAGGAAATAACGCTATGTATGATTATGGCAATTAGCATTTCTTTCATTCCAATAGATATCCCTATATACAAGACGGGAATGAAAAGAAAAAGCTTGGTCAACTCAATTACGAGAAAGGTATTCATTTTGCCTTTAACTTTAATGATATTCATATTTACTGTATCCAATGGAAGAAGTACTCCGGCAAAACATAGGTACAGTAATATTTTAGAAGCTGGAAGCCATTTAAGTCCAATTAAGCTTACTAACAATTCTTCTGATACACTTGCCATACCAATCATCAAAGGAAATGATATTACTGATGTAAATTTAATTATCTTTACATTATTGTTTCGCAGAGTATTTACATCATCTTGCACTTTGGAAAGCAAAGGAAAGATAACTCTTCCGATAATTTTACTTAACATTCCAGAAGGTATATTTTTAAGACTATCGGCTCTAGAAAAATAACCCGCATCTGTAACAGAAAAATATTTACCAATCATAATTACGTGAGATTTTGTATATATTATGGTTGAAAGATTTACAATCGAAATAACAATACCAAATTTTATATACTTAATAATAGATTCATATGAAAAGTTAAGTTCAGGTCTCCATTTAACTTTTACCCACATAAATAACATTAGTAAAAATGGATTTAATAACTGCAATACTACTAAACTCCAAATACCATAACCATTTTTAGCCATCAAGATAGCTAATAACCCAGAAATCAAAATTGCTGTCAAAGATAATTTAGCCTTCAATTTAAAATCAAGTGCCTTTGTTATTATAGTGGCATGAACAGACATCAATGCATATATTAAAGGGGAAATAGACATAACTTTTGCTAAGCTACCGATGACCGGATTGTTATAAAAATTACCTAAGAATTCTGATAAAGAATATAACAATGTTGCACAAATAAGAGCCACAAATAAAGAAAAATAAAATACACTATCATAATCCAACTTTTTAACGTCCTGTTCACGAATTAAGGCCTGACTAAATCCAGAATCTACAAAAACATTAGCCGCCAAAGTAATAAACAGTATTATTGATATGCTGCCAAAATCTTCTGGAGACAGAATCCTTGCCAAGAATATTCCAAATATAAGCCCAAATAATTGTGATCCACCTGTATTAACAAAACTCCAGAGGAAGTATTTTACAGTTTTAGATTTATTCAAGATTCACCAGTTTTTAAAAAATATTTAAGTTCAATTAATTTATAGTTAGTAACCTAGCTATCATAATGCATCTAAACATTAATAAAAATTCTTGAAAGTTTAATTTTCATTTATTTGATAGCAATCTCGAAACTTTATAGCCCCTCTTCATTACAACTTTATTTTTGATAATCGAAATATTTTTTACAATTTCATGAGGGTTTTTATATTAAATATTATGGCCCGAGCTCCATGTATATAAATATTTCTTAGCAATTTTTACATGTTGATGAACTTCTTCAGCAAATTGTCTTGACTCGAAACCGAGTTGTGTTATTTGTTCTTTGTTCAATAATAATTTTTCAACTGCATCGATTATATTTTGAGAGTTTGGTTTTATATTTATCACAGGGGATTCTTTAACACCTATGGATTTCATAGATTCAGGCTCAGAACCTCCCATTACAACTTTACCCATAGCTAGAGCATAAATGCCATTCACCCCTAAAGAATATGTATTTGTCTGATCTATGACAACATTTGTTTTTTTCATAACTTCTAAATATTTATCTAATGGCATGCGTCCATCTATAATAAGTTCTAATTCATAAGGGTATTTTTTTGAAAGAAATGCGAAAGCTTCTTCTATATGCCTAGTTCCTTTAAATCCATATCTATTTAATCCATGGAATATAACTATCTTGTCTTTAATTATATTTTCAGTAAATTCAACTTTTTTAAGATTTATAGGAATAGGAATGGTATTCAACAAATTATAATGATCTTCATAACTAGTTTCATATTCAAACATTATAGGTATTATTCCATCGCAATTATCTGCAACATATTTATTAAGCTTGAATGCTCGATTAGATTCTAAATGACTTTTTTTAGAATTATTTAAATCATATTTTAATATATCATTAAAGGGTCCATATCTTAATTTAGATCTTCCATATAACCAAAAAAATGAATCGCTACCAGCTCCCAGTAAAAAAAATTTTTTGCTGTTTTTAATTAATTTTTTAAAAAAAAACTTATTTGGTTCGAATCTACCATATAGCTCAAAAGGATTTATTAATTGTACAACATCATAATTTTTAACTATTTCTAATAGTTGGTATTTTTTTATAACTTTCCTTATTCCTCTAATCAGGTAGATTCCATTTGAATTTAAATCAATACTTCTTTCTATATTTTTCCAACCATCACCAGAAGAAGCAATATCTACATCATGTCCTAACTCTGATAGTCCTTCCTGTAAATTTTTGTGAAGAGAGCTAAATTCACCTAATAATAATATTTTCATATATTCCTTTTGGGAAAAAATCTTGTAGATTTAATTCATTTTTTGACATTTATAATTTAAAGCAGCTGCCAACTCAATTAATGTAATTTATTTTAAACTTTATGACAGCTTGTAAAGAATCTCAATGATCAATTATCAGTTATGAGTAAAGTTTAAGCTTTGAATTTCATTATTTGCTTTTGTGTAAGATTATTACTCATATTTTTTATAATCGAAACAATTAATAGCTTCGATTACTCTTTCTACATCAGCTAAACTCATTACTGGACTAATTGGAAGACTAATTACTTCCTGGTGCATGGCTTCAGTTATTGGGTAACTATGTTTTATCCACTCTTTATATGCTGGTTGCTGATGAGGAGCAGTTGGATAATGAATTAAAGTTTGTACTCCATTTTCAATTAAATGTTGCTGAATTGCATTTCGCTGTTGAGTGCGAATTACGAAAAGATGCCAAACATGGCTCTCTTCTAAAAAGTTAAGATTAGATTTGTAAGCTTTTTGAATCAGAGATTTATCATTTATACCTTCTATGTAAACTTTTGCCAACTCTCTTCTTTTTATATTATCTGTATCTATATAACGTAGTTTTACTCTTAGCATCGCAGCTTGCATTTCATCAAGACGACTATTCAAACCCTTATACAAATTTTGGTATTTTTTTGGACTACCATAATTACCCAAAACACGAATGATTTGTGCAAGCTCGTCATCATTTGTTGTAATTACTCCTGCGTCCCCTAAGGCACCTAAATTTTTTCCAGGATAAAAACTAAAGCCTGAAGCATGACCCCAGCTGCCAGATTTTTTACCACTAATACTGGCACCATGAGCTTGTGCCGAGTCCTCTAACACTAATAGGTTGAAACGATTAGCAATCTCCATAATAGCAGGCATATCAGCCAACTGCCCATATAAATGAACAGGAAGAATAGCTCTGGTTTTCGATGTAATAGCTTGCTCAATTAATTGAGGGTTGAGATTATAAGTATGGATATCTGGCTCTACTAAAACTGGTGTTAGGCGATTTTCTGTAATAGCTAGAATACTGGCTATGTATGTATTGGCAGGTACAATAATTTCATCACCTTCTTTTAGCCTGCCAAGCTCCTTCCATGCACGCAAAGTAATTATCAAGGCATCTAGACCATTTGCCACACCAATACTATGTTTTGTTCCGCAGTAACTAGCAAACTCACGCTCAAACGCTTCAACCTGCTCACCTTGAATGTACCAACCTGAATCAATGACATCGGTTGCAGCTTTAACTAACTCATCACGATACTGTTTAGTGATGGCTTTTAGATCTAAAAATGGAATCAATTCAAATACCTTTTATATTTTTGTTAAGTTTGTTATTTGCTTATGAAAGGGGCTGATAGAGCAAAAGCTTATTCTTTGCATATAATATTATTAGTCATAACGTATTTATTGTAACAATTTTTACATAATAAATTGATTAATTTAGTGCCGCACTCACAAACGTAACCTTGTACTTGGGCAGGATTGCCATGAACCAAAGTATAATCTGGAACATTTTTAGTAACTAGACTACCAGCACCAATCATTGCATATTTGCCAATTGTTAAACCACCAAGAATTGTCGAGTTTGCACCAATAGAGGAACCTTTTTCAAGTGTTGTTTTTTGAAATTCAGGTGGTCGTTTTTTTGAGCGTGGTAAAAAATCATTGGTAAAGGTAACATTTGGGCCTATAAAAACATCATCTTTTATACATATACCATCCCATATTTGGACACCTGATTTAACTGTAACATTATTTCCTAGCATTACGTCATTTTCAATAAGGGTTAAGGCATTGATGTTACAATTTTTCCCAATTTTAGCACCTAATAAAATTACACTGAATTGCCAAACAGTTGTCCCTTTCCCAATTTTAGTGCTCTTTACATCAGCAAGAGGATGAATTTTAACATCATCCATTATTTGCAGCCTTTATAAATTCTTGATAATCATTAATGTAATCAAATTTATCATAATTTTCACTTGCCAGTACCATTAATACACAATCATTACTGAAATAATTCATCGTTCCCCATACTAATGCATCTTGAAAAAGAGCTTTGTTAGGCTGATCTAAATCAAATGTTTGTTTGGTTATTCCATCATCTAATGTAACTTTACAAGAACCATTAACAGCTATCATATATTGCTTTGTTTTATAATGAGCATGGTTGCCTCTTGGTACTTTCTTATGAACACCATAAATATAAAAAGCTCGTTTTATATGGAATGGGATATCACGCCCTCCTTCAATTGCAACAAGCTGCCCACGATTATCACTAAGTGTTTTATGAAGAATCACTGACATAATTTATTACCTATTAAGTCTATTAAATATTGCCCATAGCTATTTTTAGACATGCCTTTAGCTATTTGTATGACTTGCTCATCATTTAACCAACCATTATTCCATGCTATTTCTTCTAAACAGGATATTTTATAGCCTTGTCGCCTCTCAATAATTTCTACAAACATAGCAGCTTCTGACATACTTTCATGGGTACCGGCATCTAACCAAGCAAAACCCCTGCCTAGTATCTCAACATTAAGATCTCCTTTTTCCAAATACATTTGATTAAGTGTTGTAATTTCTAACTCGCCTCGTTGCGATGGCTTTATCTGTTTTGCCATTTCAACTACATGGTTGTCATAAAAATAAAGTCCGGTTACAGCAAAATTAGATTTAGGATTATTCGGCTTTTCTTCCAAACTGATTACTTTTTGACTACTATCAAATTCAACCACTCCGAAACGTTGGGGGTCTTTAACCTTATAACCAAGCACCGTTGCACCTTTTGAGCGATCCATTGCACTATTAAGAATAGATGTTAAACCCTGGCCCCAAAAAATATTATCCCCTAATACAAGGCAAACATTATCACTTCCAATAAATTCCTCACCAATTATAAAGGCTTGTGCCAAGCCGTCTGGGCTTGGTTGGACAGCATAAGAAAGATTAATGCCAAACTCTTTACCATTACCAAGCATGCTAATAAAGGCTTCTTGATCTTTTGAGGTTGTAATAATCATAATATCTCGAATTCCCGCTAGCATTAAAACCGATAATGGGTAATAAATCATTGGCTTGTCATAAATAGGAAGTAATTGCTTAGAGATACCCTTTGTTATAGGATATAATCGTGTACCAGAGCCACCTGCTAGAATAATTCCCTTCATGATTTAATCTCTCCTAATCTCCTAACATATGGGTTTCGTTGCTTTCTATGATCTGATTGCACCATTCAGTGTTACCCAAATACCATTCAACAGTTTTACTAATACCAGTTGTAAAAGTCTCTTGTGGCCTCCAATTCAATTCTTTACCAATCTTGGTAGCATCAATAGCATATCTAAAATCATGGCCGGCTCTATCTTCGACATAGGTAATAAGTTGTTCATATTTTTCTATAGCATTATGTTTACTTGGTACTAGTTTATCTAGAATACTACATATAGTTTTTACAACATCAATATTTTGTAACTCATTATGTCCACCAATATTATAAGTTTCACCAGTTTTACCAGTTAGCGCTACATGTAATAATGCGCGAGCATGATCATTAACATATAGCCAGTCACGTATTTGTTTGCCATTGCCATAAATGGGCAGATTATTTCCATTTATAGCATTAAGAATAGTAAGTGGAATAAGTTTTTCAGGAAACTGATATGGGCCGTAATTGTTGGAACAGTTAGTAATTATTGTTGGTAATTTAAAAGTGCGTTGCCATGCACGTACTAAATGGTCCGAACTTGCCTTCGAAGCTGAGTAGGGTGAGCTGGGTGAATATGGAGTATTTTCAGTAAACATATTGCCTGTACCTTCTAAGTCCCCATAAACTTCATCAGTAGAGACATGATGAAACCTAAAATTATCCTTTTTATCACTATTGAGATTAGACCAGTAATCTCTAGCCTCTTCGAGCAATGTATAAGTACCGATAATATTAGTTTGGATAAACTGGTATGGGCCATTAATTGAGCGATCTACATGTGATTCAGCAGCTAAATGCATGATTACGTCAGGTAAATACTGAGAAAGCACACGTTTAATTTCATGAGCATTGCATATATCTACTTGTTCAAAAATATACCTTGGGTCGCTGTTAATTGAAATTAAAGACTCTAAATTACCTGCATATGTAAGTTTATCAACATTAATAACACTGTGATTTGTGTCATCAATAATATATCGAATGAGTGCTGAGCCAATAAATCCTGCACCACCTGTAATAAGTATTTTTTTATTTTTCATTACTATATCGTTTGAACCAAGTTGCAAAATTCTCAACACCTTGCTCAATACTAGTGTTGGGCTTATAGTCAAAAGTCTCTACTATATCGTCCACATCAGCGTAAGTATCTAATACGTCTCCAGGTTGAAGTGGAAGCAATTCTTTTTTTGCATTTCTACCTAGTGAACTTTCTAATGCTTTAATATAATCCATTAACTGCACTGGGTTGTTATTGCCAATATTATAAACCCTGTATGGGGCAGAAGAGGTTGAAGGATCTGGATTATTGCTATCCCAGTCTGGGTTTGATGTTGCAGGTTTATCTAATATCCTAACTATACCTTCGACAATATCATCAATATAAGTGAAGTCTCTTCTGTGTTTACCAAAGTTAAATACTGAAATGGGGTCATCATTCATTATAGCCCTAGCAAATTTTTGAAGTGCCATATCTGGTCTGTCATATGGACCGTATACAGTGAAAAACCTAAGACCGGTTGTTGGGAGATTATATAAATGAGAATAGGCATGTGCCATTAACTCATTAGCTTTTTTAGTGGCTGCATATAAACTTACTGGATGATTAACTGAATCATGAGTAGAGAATGGTTGCTTAGTATTAAGACCATAGGTTGAGCTTGAAGAGGCATAAACAAGATGTGCTATATTATTATGTCGACACCCTTCCAAGATATTTGTAAAGCCTACCAAGTTGCTATCAATGTAAGCTAATGGATTCTCAATAGAATATCTAACTCCTGCTTGCGCTGCTAGATTGACGACACCTTCAAACTTATGATCTACAAACAATTTGCTAATAGCTTCTCGATCTTCTAGATTCATTCTAATATGTTTGTAATTAGGATGGTCAGCATGGCGTGCTAAGCGCGCTTCTTTTAAAGCGGGATCATAATAGTCATTATGATTATCAATACCCAATACATTGTCACCCCTTTTAAGAAGTCTGATTGAAAGAGCTGAGCCAATGAAGCCGGCAGAACCTGTTATTAATACTTTCATAAATTTTTTATTGGTTAGTTTGAATTAAATAAATCTCTTGTAAAAACTTTAGCCTTAACATCGCTTAGTTCGCTCTCTTCCCTATTAGTTACTATGACATCACTAATTTTTTTGAAGTGATCTAAATTTTCTATCACATTTGATTCAAGGAAATTATTCTCACCCCTCTTTGAAAGAATTGGTTCATAGATAATAACTTGAATACCTTTTGATATAATCCGTTTCATAATACCTTGAATGGAGGATGCTCTAAAGTTGTCACTTCCACTCTTCATTGTAAGTCGATGTATACCTACAATTTTAGGATTCTTATTGAGAATCAAATCTGCAATTAAATCTTTACGAAGAGAGTTTGCATCAACAATAGCATTGATTAAAGCATTAGGAACTTCTTTAAAGTTAGCTTTAAGCTGCTTGGTGTCCTTGGGCAGACAATAACCACCATAACCAAAAGAAGGATTGTTGTAGTGTGATCCAATTCTTGGATCAAGACTGACACCCTCAATAATTTCTTTAGAAGATAAATTATATATTGCAGCATACGAATCCAGCTCATTAAAATATGACACCCGCATCGCGAGATAGGTATTGCTAAAAAGTTTCACTGCCTCTGCTTCAGTGGAGCCTGTAAATAAAACATCAATATCTTCTTTAATTGCGCCTTCTAGAAGCAGATCTGAGAATTGCTTAGCTTTATCTGATTTTTCACCAACAATAACTCGTGATGGGTATAAATTATCATGAAGAGCTGAGCCTTCTCTTAAGAACTCGGGAGAAAAAATAATGTTATCTGTTTTAAACTTTCTTTTAATACTTTTAGTATAGCCAACAGGAACAGTGGACTTGATAATGATTGAAGACTCAGGGCTGATCTTCATTACATCCTGTACAACCATTTCTATGGATGAAGTATCAAAAAAATTATTGTGACTGTCATAGTTTGTAGGGGTTGCAATTATAACAAAATCTGCATTCTTATAGGCTAGCTCTTTATCTAGCGTAGCTGTGAAGTTTAGATTTTTATTGGTTAAGAAATTTTCTATGTCAACATCTTTTATTGGCGAAATTTTATTATTGAGTTGTTCTATGTGTTCGGGAATAAGGTCAAGAGCAACAACTTCATGATTTTGAGATAAAAGCATAGCATTTGAGAGCCCAACATAACCAATACCAGCTATTGCGATTTTCATAAGTACCTCTTTAAAATATTTTTTATATTCAAAATAAATTGGTTTTACTTTCATAGAAATTAAGATCTTCGACGGTATCTACTTCTACCCAGCCTCTGTTAATAAGTGCTGGGCGGATATTCCAATCAGAATCAATCAAGTTTTGGATCAAACTGGTCATGTACATATTATCGAAATTTTGTCCATCATATTTCTTTTTTTTATCCATTAAGTAGAAATGCTTTATAAAGTCTGAAACCTTATTAGCTGATATTTTTATTAGGCCTATATATTGCGCTTGAGCATCCTTACGGCTAACTAGTTTCTTACCTAACCCAGTAACCATTCCATCTGCGTTCATCTTAAAGGTTTCAGCATCGTCTAATGGATTATCCATCCTCATTTTCCATAAATCATACCAATCAAGATCAGCTGCTACAACCAGATCACCATATGTTGCTATTAATTTTTTAAAAACTTCTGGACGATAAACTATATCACCATAGCTTACAATAAGATCTTCACCAGCCACCATGAACTTTTCTGCAGAAAACAATGTTTTCACCATATTTGTTGAAGCAAATAAATTATTCCTATATTGCTTAATACCAGGTGCTAATAAAGCTTCTTGTGAATAGCCACCAACCAAAGCTATATTTTCTCTCCTCACGCCACATTTATTCAGAACAGCAAGCTGATGATGTAAAAGAGGTACTCCTTTTAGCTCAACCATACATTTAGGTTTGCTATCTGTAAAAGGGCGAAGTCTTGAACCCTGTCCTGCCGCCAAAATAATTACTTTCATTTCATGTCTATTTTAGTTAATTTATTAAATATAATTAAATTTCATATTTTGTTATGTGTTATTTTGACCAAATAACATTCTTATTAGATGTCGATCTGCATTGCTTACTTCTGGCTCGCGTTCTGGGTGCCACATAATTCCCATCCAAGGAAGTGAAGTATGTTTTACCGCTTCAATAACACCATCGGATGACGTTGCAAGCACATCTAAGGATTGAGCTAAATTATGAATTTTAATTGCTTGATTATGATAACTATTAACCATGTGATAGCCTTGTTTTTTGGCCCATTGACCTTTAATTATATGATTTGTAGCTACATGATCTTTAACTTCACCTAACCCGCCTCCAAGATAGCTATTTAACATTTGCATACCTCGGCATACACCCAGTAAGGGTAGATTATTGTTACGTGCATAATCTAGTATCTCCCCCTCAAAAAGATCACGCTGAGGAAAGCTCCCTAAATCATTGCCACCACTAAGCAAAATGCCATCAGGCATTAATTTTCCAATATAGTTACTTGTACCTATTAATCCACTACATGCAGGTATAGGTAAAAACCCCAAGTCAAATAAAATATTTGCCCACTTGATATCTAAAGCTTCCCTTATCTCCTCTCTTCCCTCTATAACATCGCATCGCTGGGTAATTAAAATTTTTTTCATTGTATGATTCTAATAGTTTCACCAGCAGGGTCTAGCTCAATTACCTTTGCTGAGTTATAAGCTTTGTATAGCTGCTCTCCAACACCGATTGCTGCAGGCAAACCAAACTCAGCAGAGCGAATAGCCATATGTGAATTAGCACCGCCATACATAGTAATCAAGCCGGCTATATTCTGCCCAAATAACCAATCATACCCTGGATCAGCTTGAGGAATAACTACAATACAATCTTTTACCTCAAATGATTCCTGACCCGAGCTTAAATGAACTATAGGGGCTATTATGCGCTCTGTGCCAACATAGTTAGGTTTTTCTTCAGTACATATAAAGGCACTGAAATCTGTAACTTTACATAACAAAGAAGGGAGGTGACAAGCCTTACTAAGGCCACGATCCTGTTTATTTTGTTTACTAGCTATCTTTAATCTCGAGGAGATATCTTCAGCACTAAGGCCAGCATTAAAAGAAGCTAATAGCTCATTAATAGATAAATTAGCAATTTCATCAGGGGTTAATTCATACCTAGCACCTTTTCTTTCAATAATACTCATGGCTTTTGAAAGACTGCGAGTAAAGATAAATTTTGCCTTTTCACGCCCCTCAATAGATTCTATTAAAAATTTTTCAAATTCAGCATCTGAAGCGTCTAAACCTATACCTCTTAGGTTAGTAAAAAACAACTTTCTCTCATTCTGCCATTTAATTGATTTATCAGTAACTGCATTTAGTTGCTGAGCATTTTCTACAAGTGGTGCTAAAAATTGTTCGGGTTTTTCCCAATATGCTGGGGAGTTAATATCATAAGTTCCTGGTCGAAGGTGCCCATATTTTCGAGAAAAACTATCCCAACTCATTTGGCCTTGTGCAGTAAGCCAAGCATCTTCACTTAATTCATGTGAAACCGTATGCACGGTTTCCATAAAACCATCTCGAGCATCAACACTCAACCACCCAGCCTCTACACCTTCTTTAAGAAGAGTTACTGATATAAAACCACTCCGCGCTAAATGGGCAAACGGAAGAGCTCCATGGTCTTTTGCACTCTCAAGCAATAACTGTATTTTTTGTGCATCAGGTAAGATCTTATTAGAAGTGATTTGATCAAAACTCATTTCTAGTCTTGATAATGCGTCTAAGTCCTGAGACGCTCTAAATATAGCCTGCTGTGTAATAGTCAAAAGCCCTTTTTTTAACTGACTAATTTCTTCATCCATTAAGCCTGCTTTTTTACTAAGGCGTTTTTCCCATTTACTGAACATTGGACCAACACAAGTTGGAACTACATCAAACTCAACCTTATCATGTAAGTATGGATGTTCTTCTAACCAAGCTAAGTAAAAGTTAACTAGCTTTTCACTTAAGGAGTCTGATATTGTTTTAGGTATAAATGAATTAAAACTTGCTCGAATATCTACATAAGGTTTGCCTGCAAACATTCGAAGCAGAGGCTGAGGCTGAACATTTCTATAGCCATATTCAGCTCGCTGCTGCGACCAAATCTCATTGAGAATTAAATACTCATATAAACTAACTGCTAATTTTCCTGGATTCGTTCCTATAATTTCAGCCGGATTCCAGTCAGGCATAGAGCCAAATAAAGCTTTTTCCCCAACTATTTGGGGACTGGCTGATTGTAAAGAAACCCAATATTCACTCGCTATTTTTTGGGCTTCAATTACCCTATCTGCAGTTAAATTATCAAGAGAATAGTCTACTGCAGCGATTGGTCGTACTTGTAATAAATAAACATGCCCTTTGTTATCGAGAGCAAATTCAATATCTAATGCGTCATAGTTAAGTACCTGTTCTATTTCTTTAATAGCCTCAACAACAGGTATTAAATTTTTATCTGAAATATCATCATGCTTAGCATCTTTTCTAAAATAAAGGGACTTATGAAGTTTAGAATAACCTGAAGTTATGCTCTCTGTGTCCCCGCTTTCATCGAAGTTGACAACATAAAAGGGTGCTCCTTCATCAAGAGTTCGTGTAAATGCGACACCACTAAGTTTCACATCTTGCAACATAGGTTGAACCAATACCTCATCATCAGGTTGGCAATCAGAATAGGAATTAATTACTTCAGTAATAGCATTTTGTAACCCATTTTTTGAGTCTACATTTAGGACACTAGTATAAGCGCCAGCATTTGAATGTGAAAATGCATCTTCACTTTTTGCACTTGAACGAACTACTAAAGATGTATTTTTAAAAGTATTTTGTAAGTTTTTTAAAATATCCTGAGAGTTATTTTTCCAGTCAAAAACAGTAAAGGATGACTGATTAAGCACAATAGATTTATTAACCATTCTTCGTAAGCGATCAAGCGTCTGAGCTTTTGTTCCAAGAATAAAATGAGCAATATCCTTTTGCTCATTTAATTCTGCCCAATCACCCATTACATCAACAGCAGAGATACTTACGCCCTGCAATCTTAACCACTCGATCAGGCCAGACAGGGTAGTTTTTTTAACTTGAGTGTTTTGTTGAGTTTGTAATCTTCGCAAGTATTCTAAAGCTGGGCCTTGGATGCAGACCAATCCAATAAATTCACCATTTGCCCACTCTTGATGTAAACCTTCCCCAGCTCCCAACAAACAACCATCAGAAACTACTACCTTTTCTGCAAAAGACAGATCTTTTTCAGTACGACCTACAAACCTTTTCTTCCAATGACTATCATAAACAACGGTTACATCTGAATTAGACTGTTTAAGTTGCTCTATAACATTGGGACGATATAAAATATCCGCATAACTAACAATTATAGACTCGCCTGACAGGTCGGCGCAAAGCAGTGAATATGCACTTCCTGAAGTTTCCCACTCTTCATTGGTACAAAATTTAACTGATACAGGTAGCCTTTTAAGCTCATTAGCTGCATAGCCAACAACCACTTGCGGGTTAGGATCATATTCTGACAGAGCATTAATACTCCAATCAAATACAGTTTTTTCAGTAACTTTTGTTAATAACACTGGTAGCTCGCCATTATGGGGCTTCCCAGCAGCTAAAATAATAAGATTTTGAGAAATCACTTTATGATACCTATATATTTATTTACTACTAAAACTTAAAAGTTGATCAACGCTATTATTTATAATTGATTCTAAATCAACAGTTTTACATTCTTTTATATTATTATCAAAACGACCTTTTGTATTCATTTCTTCCAGCATTGCTAAAATATTTTCAGGCTTTTCAACATAAGATAAAATTAGATTTTCTACCTTGAAACTTTTATAGATATCACAAATTAAATCATATGGATTTTGTCCTAAACTGCGCTCTAAAGTGGTTAACGATCCTGCTATATCTTCTTCATTAAATTTAAAAACCTCTTTCATTGAAAAAGCACAAGCCAATCCATGAGGCAAAGAGAACTTCAGCGTCAATGGATAAGATATAGAGTGGCAAATCGAAGTTCTTGTATGACTAATTGCTATACCTGCAAATAAACTAGCCTCTGAAAGAGATGCTCTGATATCAGGGCAATTATCAATTTCATGTAATTTTGGGAGTGACTCTAAAGAAAGCTGAGCAGCACGTAATGCATATAACAAGCTTATAGATGTTGCATTCTTGTTCCAAATAGATTCGAATGCCTGATTTAAAGCATCTAAACCAGCAGATAATGCAGTATTTAGTGGAATACCAGCCAACAAGTCAGGATCAATAAAAGATTTTTTAGCTAGCATGGCTGGATTGCCTAATGATTTTTTTACATTATTTTCATAATCCCATATTGTTGCAAAAGGTGTTACTTCGCTCCCAGTTCCAGCAGTAGTTGGGACTTGCAAACAGTCTATTGAGTTAAATCTAGAAAATAACTCACTATTTTCTAATAAGCTGCTAATCTCAATACCTTTTTGGTGAGCTGGGATTGATACACTAGCTACCTTTGCTACATCAATTGAGCTTCCCCCACCAAGACCCACTATTAAATCTATAGTGCTTTGCCTATACTTTTTACTAATTGATATAATGTCTGAAATTGACGGGTTTGCATCAAAGCCATGTTCAAAAATAACTCCCGGAAGACTAAAAATATTACTTAACTCAGGGTCTAGTTTGTATCTCTCATATGCAGATTTTGTACAAAAGATTAGTACTGATTTATCAATGCATTCATAGAAAATTTTACCTCTGACACCACTACCGCTTAAAAGTTTAACTGGGTTATAAAATTCCATCTATAGACCTTAAAGTTTTCATCAGGGCTTTTTTATTCTGAATGGGGGTTGACGTAGGCCTTCCAAGATCAGCTCTTGATCCTTTTTTTACTTTCACTTCAAGAAAATGAGGTCCTGCATGACATTTAAAAAGTTCGATGAAATTATTAATCTCATCGATATTAGAAACACTTACTGAAGAGGAATACCCGCAGGCTAGAGCAATCGAAGTCAAATCAATCTCATTTGCGCAAGTTGGTTGGCCACCTACAGAATCATGTGCTGCATTATTGAGAACTATATGAATCAAGTTTTTAGCACCGGATTGACCAATCGATGAAAGATTACCCAGATGCATTAGACTGGAACCATCTCCATCAATACAATAAACGTGTCTATCAGTATTTCCAGCAATACCTAAAGCAATCATATTAGCATGTCCCATTGATCCAACTGTTAAAAAATCATTTCTATGAGATTCTTTGTTTATAACTCGAAGTTCAAATAACTCTCTTGAAGCCATTCCTGTTGTAGATATAAAAATATCATTTTCATGCGAAGATTTGACAATCTCTTGAATTGCATTTTCACGAGTAATTTTATTGATATTTGGTAAGACTTTTTGCAAGGAATAAGGTGCGAAGGCGCCTTTTCTGACGAGCAATACTATTGGGCGATTTTCTGAAACAGCTTTATCTACAGCAGATTTAACCACCGACTCGATATCCCTGGTTTGTGAATCAACTACCATAGCCGGAAGATCGCATACACTAAGTAAACCTTCCATCACCTCACCTTGCTTTATATGCTGCGGCTCATCCTTAAAACCAGGTTCTCCACGCCAACCAATCATAATTATCATTGGTATGCTGTAAACATTTAAATCAGCTAATGACAATAGAGGGTTAATAGCATTACCAAATCCAGAATTTTGCATATAAACAAATGATGGTTTACTCGTTGCTATGAATTGACCAGCTGCGTATGCTACTGCAGAACCTTCATTTGCAGTTATTAAGTGCTCGTCTTGTGTTGTGTGATCTGTAATGTATGAACAAATATTTTTTAGCAAGGAGTCAGGAACACCACAAAAATTTATAATGCCACTGCTTCTTAGAGCATTGAAAACAGTTTTTGGTTCAATCATTATTTAGTCCCAGGTATTAGTTCTAGAATTTCTTTTATTGGCATCATATTCTGATCACACTCCGAAGATCGACTGTGAATTAGTATCGATTTAGCTGTCTCTTGCATTGCTGGATAAGAGCTTCGAAGAAGTTGATTTGCATAAATTACTATGTTGACTCCAGCTTCTTCCAACTCAGCCTCTGTAACAGTATTGTAACTTGATGGCACGGCAACTAAAGGTTTACGATTAGGCAATTCTCTGTAAAAGCGACAAAACTCAAATATCTCATCAGGTTTCTTTTGTCGACTATGAATCATTATCCCATCGGCACCAGCATCTAAATACGCTTTGGCTCTGTTAACAGCATCTTCCATCCCTGCTTCCAAAATAAGACTTTCAATACGAGCAATAACCATAAAATCATCAGTAACTTGAATATTCTTAGCGGAATTGATTTTCTTACAAAAATTCTCTATTGAATCTTGGGATTGAGCAACCTCATTTCCAAATAAAGAATTTTTCTTAAGTCCAGTTTTATCTTCAATAATTACTGCAGAAATACCAAGTCTCTCTAAAGTTTTGACTGTGAATTTGAAGTGTTCGATTTGACCTCCAGTGTCAGCATCATAAATAATTGGTTTGGTTGTTACCTCTAGAATTTCACCTAATGTAGCCATCCTAGAACTTACATCTACCGCCTCAATATCAGGTTTACCTTTAGCTGTTGAATCAGTAAGGCTACTACCCCACATACCATCAAAATGTTGGCTCTTGCCATTAGAATCCACTTCTAAATGTTCTATAATTAAACCACTCAAAGCATTATGGACATCTAAAAATCGAATTAAAGGTTTAGCCTTTAATAAACGACGTAAGCTATTAAGTCTTATTTGAGGTGTTGTACCAAGCTCCTTAACTGCTTTGTTCAAAGAGCTTGATGAAATATCTTTAGTATATGGAACCTCAATTAGCTCACCACCCCATTCAGAAATAATATCAATTACTAACTGCCTAGTTGCAAACTGCACACCTTCTTTCCAGTCATCTCCATGAACAACATAACGAGGCTTTAATGCCCGAAGATTATCGGTATAATCTAAGGTTTTCTGGGGTATAACTTTGGTTACTTGCTTTAAACTTCCAACAATTTGTGAACGCTGCTCATAATTCATGTATGGTAACCGCTTGTAGCTGGCAATAGCTTTGTCTGTCAATACGCCAACAACGACATTTCCATATTCAGAAGCTTTATCCAACACATTTAAATGACCAGGATGAATTATATCTGCACTCATGCCAACGTAAACAATATCCAAAATAAATCTCCTTATTAATATATAAAAATTAAATACATAAATTTATGCAAATTTTTCTTTAAAGAAAAAATGCTTTATTAAAAGTATCAACACACTCAGCATGCCGCCCATCAGAAAGAATAAAATACAAATTCTAGCTCTATTTGGCTGTGATTTTTTTTCCATTACAGCAGGGCTATCAATGTAATCAAAAACATAAAATTCATTAGCTTCAATGAGAGTTAATTTTTGAGTTTCTTGTTTTAAAAGATCTGCGATACTTTGTTTTATTTCGGATAGGTTTGTTGATGCAATTTTCTGATTTAAATAACTTAAAGCCTTTTCAGACTTTATTTTGTCCTTTTGTCTATAAAATGAATTGATCTCACCAACAAGCAATTCAACCCATTCTTTTGCAATATATGGTGATTCATGTTTTATTGATATAGTTACAAAACCAGTATTATTATCCTCACTTATACTTAAGTGGCTTTTGAATGCTCTAAAACTTTCTTGCGGAGTTGGTATTTTTTTTTGTGCATTAGAAGAATCTCTAATCCAAGTATTAGAACTTTTAATGAAAATACTATCATCATATATGAGAGAATTCGTTTTTGGATTCCATGATTTCAAAGCTAAAAGATCTTGTATAAATATATTAGGCAATATTTCATTTTCAAAGAAACTAAGAGAGGATATTTTTGCAATAGCTTTTTTGGAATTGTTTTTATCACCATCGATAGGAAGACTAAGACCAGCAATTCCGGTTATGCCAGAATAACCACGAAGAGCATTAGAAATTGATCCGGATGAGTTAGCTGGAGTAAGTAAAGCTCTAGACTCATATATATTGGGCAGATTAAGGCTATAAATAACTCCAATAATTGATGCAAAAGCAGTAACAGAAATAATTATCCATTTTCCATTCAATAAAATATGAAAAAGTTCCAGAAGATCTATTCCATCATCAAAGCTAAGAGGGTTATTGTGTTTATGTGTTTCTTCCATAAAAAAATTTTACTAGTTTAAGTTGTTAGTTTATCTTATTCTTGTGTGAAGTTATAAATTTCTTGTTTTTTTTTGAAACATTTACGATGTTGTTTAAGTTGCTTGATTAATAATTTGAATACTTAAATTGATTAAAATTTACAAGCCTAATATCTAGCATATATTTGGGATATAGTTAAAGTTATAAATGCTCAGAATAAAATGAGTGTAGCCTGAATTTGAAATATTTTTTGGACATTCGTGATTAAGAAACCTATAGTGATAAATAACATAATTGCATTTACAAATAATTTAAGCAGTGATTTACATAACTGTCATACCAACCTAAGAGTAAAAAATTAAGTTCTTTCTTTTACTACCGTTACTGCCGATATGTATTATTTTAAAGCAAGTTTTTTAAAACTAAATATGTTTTTTCTGATATGCAAATCCTTTTATTATTGCCTAGAAAATAAAAAAGAACATCAACTCTTTTAATCTCTTTTAAGTTATGAGTTACAACAATCTAATATCTCATTATTTTACTAAATGGTACCCGAGGCCGGACTTGAACCGGCACGATATTTCTATCGAGGGATTTTAAGTCCCTTGTGTCTACCAATTCCACCACTCGGGCATGTAAAAGGTACCAAATTCCACATTATACTTTTTTAGAGATAAATGTCTTTATAATATGGAGGCTGAAGCCGGAATCGAACCGGCGTTAACGGCTTTGCAGGCCGCTGCATAACCACTCTGCCATCCAGCCGTGTTAAGCAAGCTGTATTGTATACATCTAAATAGAAAAGTGAAAATATAATTTAAGCTTTATCCTCTCTTTCTATATCACTTTCTAAACAGTCTTCGCCATACTGGATTTCAATAATATGAACTTTTAAATTAAATGGATTACTTATTTGATGCCAATGCCTAACAGGAACAAGATAGTGATCAAATTTATCAAGTTGAATATCTTGTTTTTCTTTGTAAGTTTTATTTTCTGAATATGAGACTATACATGAGCCCTCGCTTACTAACCAGATTTCATTTCTCTTGAAATGCCTTTGAAAACTCATAGATTTTCCAGGCTTCACTATCAATTCTTTAACTTTTATATTTTTTGTTTCGAATAAGTTAAAAAAAGACCCCCACTGCCTTTCTTCAAAATAATATTGCCACTTATTTAGTATCCAGGATGATGAATTTTTTTTGTCATCGCCACCAATACCAAAAAGAAAATTAATGCCTGTAACAGACATTTCAGGAATATTTTTTTTATTTCTATCTCCTCCATTAGCAAAATAAATTTCTTCACTAGGATAAGTTTTTTTTATAGTCTCAAGAGCATTTATACAAGAACCTTTTTCATCATCTTCAAAACTTATAACCTCATCGACATATTTAATAGCCTCAACAATAGATTTCCTTTCATGCAAAGGCATAAAAAATTTACCTTTCTTATTTTCTAGCCAAGCATCGCTATTTAGGGCGACAATTAGTTTATCTCCGTAACTCTTTGCATCTTTTAAATAAGCAATATGGCCAGAATGAATAGGATCAAAACCCCCACTAACAACTACTATCTTCATTATTCTAGGGAGTCAGTGTCTTTAAAAGAGTTAATTGTATATACAATGCCTGTATACAAAGTAATAAAAAGAGAGGCAAAAAGAAAAATATCTGCAACAACAATAAGAAGCATATTATTTATAGATAGTGCAATAAGGTAAATACTGATTGTAAAAAGTTGAACTGTTGTCTTTATTTTGGCTAAAAAAGTAACCTTAGTTGCATCACTTTTGTTGTTTCTAGCATTTAAGTCTCGCAAGGCACCAACCCAAATCTCTCTTGTAATAATTAAAGCAGCAAAGAATCCAATTAAATAACTTGAAAGGCTTACCGCCAAACCAAAAAAAACAAATACTATTAGGATTTTGTCAGCTATTGGATCAAGGATTTCTCCAAGCTGAGATCCTGCATTATATTTTCTTGCCAAGTAACCATCCAACCAATCAGTTAAGCCGGCAATATAAAACAATATAAGTGCTAGTAAGTAACCATCTGAAGACATCAATAAAAGAAAAATAATTGCTGCTAATACAATTCTTGAAAATGTTAGAAGATTTATAAAAGTAATCATTATTTAATATTTTGTTTTATTAGATTAGCTATTTTGTCATTAATGCCTCTGACAGTCATTAAATCTTCAATATTTGCAGATTTTATATTTTTTAAACTTTTAAATTTTAAAAGAATCCTATTTTTTAATGCGGGTCCAATACCAGGGATTAAGTCTAGTTGTGATTTTTTTATAGAGCCCCTTTTCTTCTTTCTTTGAGCAGTTATTGCAAATCTATGTGACTCATCTCTCATTTCCTGAAGAACAAGATATGCTTTTGAGTACTTATCTAATTCTACAACACCATTATCAGCAAGAATTGTTTCAGTAGCTCTTACCCTGTTCGATCCTTTAACAATTGAAATAACCTCAATATCGTTATAGATCGATTTATCAATTACTGATTTGCTATATTTCAACTGAGTTTTGCCGC
>Ga0209504_1000164_pt1 | contig 63176 bp, 62 predicted proteins | sample COGITO_mtgs_1005_FD_184791 | JGI IMG/M metagenome (GOLD analysis project Ga0209504, IMG submission 184791) | Pelagic marine microbial communities from North Sea - COGITO_mtgs_100511 (SPAdes) (version 2) | ecosystem: Environmental > Aquatic > Marine > Epipelagic ... | reverse complement strand
CACCGGTATCACATCACCGGGTTGCATATGCAGAATGTCGCGCAGCTTGAGCTGACGACGGGCAACAGTCGCGCCTAGGGGCACGCTGACACCGAGAATGTCTTCACGCAGCGCTTTGATCCAGCGCTCGTCCTGATCGTCGACATCGGATTGGAAACCCGCATCGAGCATCTCGCGAATCGGTTCGATCATCGAATAGGGCATGGTGATGTGCAGGTCACCGCCGCCACCGTCCAGTTCAATATGGAAGGTAGAGACCACAATCACTTCACTGGGACTGACGATATTGGCCAGCGCCGGGTTCACTTCCGAGTTTACGTACTCGAAATTGATATCCATCACCGCGTGCCAGGCCTCTTTGAGGTCGATAAAGGCCTGATCCAGCACCATGCGCACCACGCGCAGCTCGGTCGGGGTGAATTCACGCCCCTCGATCTTGGCGTGACGGCCATCGCCACCAAAGAAGTTGTCCACCAGTTTGAACACCAGCTTGGCATCGAGGATAAACAATCCCGTGCCGCGCAACGGCTTCATTTTCACCAGATTAAGACTGGTCGGCACGTACAGCGAGTGCACGTACTCACCAAATTTCATCACCTGTACACCACCCACAGCCACATCGGCGGAGCGGCGCAGCAGGTTAAACATGCTGATGCGGGTGTAGCGGGCAAAACGCTCGTTGATCATTTCAAGCGTCGGCATGCGGCCACGGACAATCCGGTCCTGGCTGGTCAGGTCATATTGTTTGACACTTCCCGGTTCGGCTTCGTCCTCGGTTTCAACCAGACCGTCATCGACGCCATGCAGCAGGGCATCGATCTCGTCCTGGGAAAGCAGGTCTTGCACAGCCATATACCGCTCCTGATTACTGCAACACGAGGTTGGTGAACAGCACTTGCTCGATCGTGACCTTGCCGGTTTCTTTCTCGGCCAGTTCCTGCACGCTGGCGGTCGCCTGTTGACGCAGCATTTCCTTGCCTACCGGCGTGATCAGAGACGCAAAATCCTGACCGGAAAACAACATCACTAAGCGATTACGCAACACCGGCATGTGCACTTTGAGCGCATCCAGGGCCGCCTGATCGCGAGTCATCAGGGCCACGCTGACCTGCATATAACGGGCACGCCCCTGATGATTGAAGTTCACCACGAATGCCGGCGAGAGCTCTTCATAAATAGCCGGCTGCTTGACTGGCACTGCAGGCTCGGCGCTGGCCTCAGCCTTGGCCTCATCGGCACCCGCATCTTTCTTGCCCAGAAAGAACAAGGTGCCCCCCACAGAAAGGCCTACAGCCAGCAGCACGGCAATCACGATGATGATGATCAGCTTCATTTTGCCAGCGGGTTTTGCCTCGGCATTTTCCGGCGCCTGTGCTGCTTCTTTCTTAGCCATGCCAATAATCCGTCGTTATTCGGAGTTTTATCCGTTTTCAAAGGGTTAAGAGCAAGTGTTATGCCAGTCTATTAACACGCCTGCTCAATATGGGCGGTTCAACACCTGAAGCGTGTTGAACCAAGGCATCAGGTAAAGCACGCCCCAAACAAAATCGCCCGACTCCCACGCAATGGGAGTCGGGCGAAATGCAGTTTAGATCAGTGGGGCATGCAACTACAGCAGCAAGCGCTTCAGAACCCAATCAAAGCCAGCTGCGCGTCGGCCCTGCTGCGTTAAAAGCAGGTTCGGCAAGCCGCTTTTCGGCTAACGCGCTTCAGCGCGACCCGAAGGGCGAGTGAAACGAGTAGTGCTCATGTACAGTCGTACACTCCGCCCCCTCACCTGCTTTGACCAGCCAAGGCTGTTACTACGTAGCGCCTTGCATGGCTCTAGCTCGCTAGCCTTTGAATGGATTCTTATGCGTAGTAATCAACCAAGCCACGGACACTGCCGGTGGTAGCGCGGGCGGCTTCGACAGCACTCAAGTGCTGCGCCTCATCGCTGCCCAGCACCTCACCAGCGGCATCACCACGACCTCTACCCCCCTCTCCATCTTGCCCTTGCCCCTGCCAACCGCGACTAAGCGACTGATCGGAGACGTTAACGTCCAACAGGTTCATCCCCTGCTGGGCGAACATCTCACGCAGGCGGTGCATCTGTGAGTCCAGCGCCTCACGTACCCCTGCGTGAGGGCTGGCGAAGGTAACCTGGCTCTGCTCCTGATTGACGCTGATACGCACTTCCAGACGCCCCAGCTCGGCAGGGTCGAGTTGGATCTCAGCCGATTTTAGGTTCTGGCTGGACATCACCATCACCCGATCGACTACCGCCTCACTCCACCCACCCTGCTGCATAGGTACCGGCTGACCGACCACCACAGGGGCTCTAGCTGACAGCGGGCTTTGTTGACCGATGGCCTGGCTCAGCGCGCTGAGCTTGCTGACAAAGTTTTCCGGCGTGTTATTGGCCATGCCATCCTTGAGCGCTTCAAGGCCTTTACCGGTCAGCGCCTCAAGCTGTAATTCCGGCAACTCCAATGCATCGCCTTCTATCGGCACTTCATCCTGCACCAGCTGGCTTGCGAGCATGCTTTGACTAGCGTTTTGTGCCGCCTGGTTAGCCTGAGCCAAAGGCGCAGCAGCTTGCTCTGCCAACGCTTTTTCCTTGGCGCCCATTTCCAAGGCCATACGCACGGCTGGCAGTTGGTTGAGCGCATCCAGTTCAGCATCGAAGCTGGCTTCAGTCATGCTTGCCGGGCCGGAGCTGGTCAGGCTCCCAGTCGTTACCAACAATGGCGCAGGCTCTGTGTCGAGCGCCAACGCCTCAGCCTCCTCCACTGCCAGCTCGCCGGTTATACCCAGCAACAGCAGTGGATCAAGCACGGCGCCGTCAATTGCCGGATCAGTCGGCAAAGGCTTGCCGCTATCGGCAACCTCGGCCTGTCCGACGGCAGCTTGCGCCTGAGCATCCTGCGGCTCTTCTTTGTCTACCTTGCTGTCACGCGCAGGCTTGGCAGGCGCATCACTGCGTTCTGCAGCCTTGGCCTGACGCTCCCGGGCATACACCTGAGAGAAGCTAGAAGCCTCATTTTTATTAGGCTCAGCGGGTTTCCCCGGTGGTTTTGATGCAGCGGCCCTGGGCTTTATTTCAGGCGCTGACTTGAGCAGCAGATCGGGGGCAACGGACATGGATACTCTCCGCTCGGGGTTGGTCGTGCGGAGAGTTTTGCAAGGTGCGGGCCAACTTTTTGGCAGGCAGGTTAAGCGGGGTGAAATGCAGTAATCAGAGACAGAAGTAGCAAGGCTAGTGTCGATAACGCTGACGCTCGGACTTGAGCAGGATGCGCACAATGGCAAATTCGCGCTCGATCTGCTCGACCAGCTCAGGGGCCTGCTCCAGCTGCTCGCGCCGGCCGGCTTCTTCCAGCTGCTTGCACAGCCCAGCCAGCATCAATGCGCCCATATTGCTGCAACTGCCCTTAAAGCTGTGCGCCGCCAAACGCAGGCTCTGCGCATCGGCAGCCTGCTCAGCCTGGCGCAGCACCAGCACACGTTCTTCGGAGTCGAGCAGGAAGGTATCCAGCAGCACCGGATATTCATCTTCCATGACGTCCTGCAAAGCCGCCAATACTGCGCTATCAAGGTGAATATCAGACAACTGCGCGCTCTCCTAGCGTTATGCCTGGATTATGCCCCAGGCAACCAGGAAAACTCCACGCGCACCCCCGGTTCGCCGTCGCCCCAACTGCAGCGCTCACTCAATTGCCTGACCAGTGCCAGCCCACGACCACTCAGGCTATGGGCATCCCGGGGCTGCGCAGGCTGTAACGGCGCCTCGAAGCCCGAACCGCTGTCCTCGACTCGGACGATCAAACGTCCGCCAGTGCCTTCAGGTAGCAATTGCAGATGAAAGCGGACAAACCCATCCGTTAACGTGGCCAGCCGCACGCTACGTTGGCGGTAGTACTCGGAAAATCCCTCGGCATTTGCCTTGAGCGCCGAATCCAGACCTAGCACGCCATGCTCCAGAGCGTTCGAGTACAGCTCGGCTAGCACACTGAACAGGGCCCCACCTTGGGGGCGCAGACCTTTTACCTCCAACAGCAGCTGCAGGAGAAACGGTAACGGGTTGAAATGGCGCAGGGTCTCACCGCGAAACTCAAAGCTGGCCGACCAGTCCAGCGAGTGACTCTGCCCATTATCAGCAAAAGCCAGCGGCGGACGGCTTAACTGGCCATCATCGACCATGCGTACCTCAAGCAGGCTGACATCATCCTGCTGCTCGCCACTGAAGCGGGCTAGGGCCTGCTGAATCTCGGAAAACAACGTGGCTTGCTGCAGGTTGGCGCTGAACACATCCAGCAGACGGCCCTCACCAAATAACTCGCCCTGTTTGTTGCAGGCCTCCAACACGCCATCGGAGAGCATAAAAACCCGGTCACCCAGCGCCAGCGGATAGACCTCGTACTTGTCATTGAACGCAGTAGGTTCCAACACCCCCAGTGGCAAATGCCGCGACACCAGCGGCAAGCGCTCGCCATTGCCCCGTAGCAAGTAACCATCCGGCAAGCCGCCATTCCACACTTCAACCACCTGGCGCTGAAAACTGATGTTCAGCACCGCCGCGCAACAAAACACGCCAACTGGGAGGATGCGCTTGAGCTTGGCGTTAATTTCGCGCAGCACTTCGGCCAAGGAATAGCCTTTGGCCGTCATGCCATAAAACACCTCTGCCAAAGGCATTGCGCCAATTGCCGCTGGCAAGCCATGCCCGGTGAAATCGCCCAACAGCACATGCATGCCGCCGGACGGTTTGAACGCAGCCAGCAGCAGATCGCCGTTAAACACGGCATAAGGAGATTGCAGATAGCGAATATTAGGCGCATCCAGGCAACCGGAATGGGTCACCTTATCGAACACCGCCTTGGCCACACGCTGCTCAGTAAGCAGGTGTTCGTTGTGCACAGCTATCAGGTCGCGTTGCTGCAGCACCGTGTCTTGCAGGCGGCGCAAGCGGTCCATGGCCTTGATCTTGGCTTCGAGAATGACCCGGTTATACGGTTTGGCGAGAAAGTCGTCACCGCCGGCTTCCAGGCAGCGCACCAAGGCTTCGCCTTCAGTCAGCGAGGTGAGGAAGATGATGGGCACCAGCTCCTCACCGGCCACCTGTTTGATCCGCCGCGCAGCTTCGAAGCCGTCCATCAGCGGCATCAAGGCATCCATCAACACCAGTTGTGGACGCTCTTGCTCAAACAGCGTTACCGCCTCAAGGCCATTGCTGGCAGTCAGCACCCGGTGCCCCTGACGACTGACAATGGTCGACAGCAGCATACGGTCGGCTGCGTTGTCCTCAGCAATCAGAATGGACAATCGCTCTGACATGGCGCAGGCCTCAATCAGGCGATTTTAAACAACTGCTCGAAGTTCGAGATGGCCAGAATCTTGCGCACATCTGGATTGCAGTTGAGCAGATCGATCTGCGCACTGTCACCGCCGGCGTGATCGCGCAGCAACAGCAGCATGCCGAGGGCTGAGCTGTCCAGGTAGGTAGTGTCTTTAAGGTCTACGACGTAGCGTTGCGGGGTTGTGTTGACGCGCTCGTAGGCATTGCGAAATTCCTGATGCGCGCCGAAATCGAAGCGTCCTTGAATCAGAATGGTCAGCTCTTGCCCGTCGGATGAGGGCAGCGAGGTGATAGCCATGAATTACTCCTATATGACGATAAGACCGGACCGCACATTCAGGTGGGCCAGCTGCAAGTTATGCATGATCAAGATGTAGCATCGCAATGCTCAGGCAGCAACTCTTTAGACAATGTGGGTAGACCAATACACGCATTAAGAAGGTTAGCGCTTAGCTTTAATAAGGCGAATCACGCGTCGCCAAGCGCTGCGATAACTCATCGAGAAGCTTCTGTTCGCGCTTGTCCTCCGCTATGCGTGCTTCATCCTGATAGCGCTGGACCAGTTTGCGCAAACCCTCAAGGCGGGCATAGCGCTGCTGCCAGACGTCACGCACTTTAGCCATATTGGCGCTATGCCAATCGACACTGTTGCGTTGCTGGCCGATGGCCGTTTCCAGTTGATTAAGAAAGCGCTGGTAGTTCATCAGCCACTGCCCGGAGACGCCGCGTTGGCCTTCACTGATCCACTGCTGCTGATAATCACCACGATAACGTTCCAGATCGCCAAGCTGCACTTCGGCTTGGCGCAGCAACCCTTGGCAATGGCCTAGCTGCATGGCCGCCTCACGCTCGGCGCGTTCGGCCATAGCGATTACCGGAGCCAGGCGCGCAGCGCGGCTTTGCGCCATGGGTTATACGCCTGCTGCAGGGTTGAAGGTCGCCGCCAGCTGGGCGCTGCTGCTTTCCAGGCTTTCGTTATCTTGCAGGTTCTGCCGCAGGTACTTGACCATGGCCGGATGACGCGCAATGGCCAGGTCAGTGTCGGCATCACCACCCGGCACATAGGCACCGACGCTGATCAGGTCACGACTTTGCTGATAACGCGACCATAGCTGCTTGAAGCGTTGGGCCAGGCGCATGTGTTCGGCGCTAACCACCTGCGGCATCACCCGGCTGATCGACGCTTCAATGTCGATGGCCGGGTAATGCCCCTCCTCGGCCAAGCGGCGTGACAACACGATATGGCCGTCGAGCACCCCGCGCGCCGCGTCGGCGATCGGGTCTTGCTGGTCATCCCCCTCGCTCAGTACGGTGTAGAAAGCTGTAATCGAACCGCCGCCCTCCTCAGCATTACCAGCACGCTCCACCAGCTTCGGAAGGCGGGCAAAAACTGAGGGTGGATAGCCCTTGGTCGCCGGCGGCTCACCAATGGCCAAGGCAATTTCACGCTGGGCCTGGGCAAAGCGTGTCAGCGAATCCATCAGCAGCAACACGTTCTTGCCCTTATCGCGGAAGTACTCGGCAATTCGCGTGCAATACATGGCCGCACGCAGGCGCATCAGCGGCGCATCATCGGCAGGGGATGCCACCACCACCGAGCGTTTGAGGCCCTCGTGACCGAGGATCTCGTCGATAAATTCTTTTACTTCACGGCCCCGCTCTCCGATCAGCCCGACCACGATAATGTCGGCTTCAGTAAACCGCGTCATCATGCCCAGCAGTACCGACTTACCCACCCCTGTACCGGCAAACAGGCCCAGGCGCTGGCCGCGCCCCACGGTCAACAAACCGTTGATTGAGCGGATACCCACATCCAGCGGTTCACTGATCGGGTGGCGATTGAGCGGATTGATCGCAGGGCCATCCATCGGTACCCAGTCCTCTGCCTTCATCCCACCTTTGCCGTCGAGGGCGCGACCGGTGCCGTCAAGCACCCGGCCAAGCATCGACATACCCATGGGCAAGCGCCCGGTATCCGGCAGCGGTACCACGCGAGCACCTGGGGCGATGCCCGCCAGGCTGCCAACCGGCATCAGGAAGATCTTGCCATTGGAAAAGCCCATCACCTCGGCTTCAACTTGCACGGGGTGATAGCTGTCATCGTTGATCACCAGGCAGCGGCTGCCCAGTGCGGCCCGCAGACCTTCAGCCTCCAGGGTTAGACCCACCATGCGGATCAATCGGCCCTCAACCTGCGGTTGAGTCGGCAGCGTTACGGCCTCGCTGTAATTGGCCAGGCGCTTGGCAAAACTGACCCGATCAAGGCGCATCCGTACTCGCCTGAGGTTCCACCGCAGGGGCGTCCAGATCGGTATGCAGATCGGCTTCAAGGGGGTGTGAAACCTGTTCGCGCTGCTGCTCAAACAACTGCTTGATAGCTTGATTTAAACGGGTTTCCACAGTGGCATCGATGCGGCTGAGCTCGCTTTCTACCCGGCAACCGCCGGGCAACAAGGCTGCATCTTCAAGTATTCGCCAACTCTCCTCGTGACGCTCACGCAAGGCCTTGATCATCTCGAAATCTTGCGGGTTGAGGTGGATGCGGATGTTGCTAGTGCCCATGGGCAATAACTTGAGTGCTTCGCTAAGCACCTGACGAATCTGACTGGAGTCGCTGACCAACTCGCGCTGAATAACCTGGCGCACCATCTGCTCGAGCAAACCGATCATTGCCTCTTCAACCTGCTGATCTTGCTCGGCTATCGGCTCGAACAACTGAGTCATCAGCTGCTCCAGGCCGGCGACCTTAGCGGCCAAGGCCATGTCGGCTTCTTGTTTAGCTTTTAACTGGCCGGCATGGAAACCGTCTTTCTCGCCTGTAGCAAAACCCTCGTTGTAGGCGTCTTGGCGGATCGCCTCCAACTCATCCAGCGTCAAGGGTTTGACGTCTTCCAGGGCTACTTCTTCACTCTCGGCTTGCGCCTGTTCATTCGCCTCAGCGGACTGCTCGGCTATTTGCTCTTCGGTAAGCTCAGGCGTTTCCACTTGCGGGTCGAAACTGGGCAGCGCCCACAGGTCCACACCTTTGAGGTCTTTGGCGCGAATCAGCTCGCTAGGCGGCTCTTTACTGGACATGCGTCAAACCATTACGGGCCATGGGTTAAACCATTTCCTCGCCACCTTTGCCGCCCAGGACAATTTCCCCGGCTTCGGCCATACGCCTGGCGATAGTGAGAATTTCCTTCTGCGCGGTTTCCACGTCGCTGACGCGTACCGGGCCCTTGGCTTCGAGGTCGTCGCGCAACAGTTCGGCGGCACGTTTGGACATGTTCTTGAAAACTTTCTCTTTGATCGCCTCGTCGGCGCCCTTGAGGGCCAGCACCAGCACGTCAGACGACACCTCGCGCAGCAACGCCTGAATACCGCGGTCATCCACATCGGCGAGATTGTCGAAGACGAACATCAAGTCCTCAATCTGGCTAGAGAGGTCTTCATCGACTTCGCGGATCGAGTCCATCAACTGACCTTCAACCGAGCTGTCGAGGAAGTTCATGATATCGGCGGCACGTTTAACCCCACCCAACGCGGCACGGGTGGTATTGGAACTGCCGGAAAACTGTTTCTCAAGAATCTGGTTAAGCTCTTTCAGTGCCGCGGGCTGCACGGTGTTGAGCGATGAAACGCGCAAAACGATATCCAGACGCACCTTGTGATCAAAGTGGCCGAGCACTTCACCAGCCTGATCAGGATCGAGGTAGGCAACGACGATGGCCTGAATCTGCGGGTGCTCATAACGGATTACATCCGCTACGGCGCGCGGCTCCATCCATTTCAGGCTGTCCAGACCACTGGTGCTGCCGCCCAGAAGGATGCGGTCAATCAGGTTACCGGCTTTGTCTTCACCCAACGCCTGCGTCAGCATCTTGCGAATATAGCCATCGGCGCCAACACCCAAGCTGGTTTGATCGCCGACGATGTCGACGAACTCGCCCATCACCTGTTCGACCTGCTCGCGCTGGATATTGCGCATACCGGCCATGGCCACGCCAACCCGCTGCACTTCCTTCGGGCCCAGATGGCGCAACACTTGAGCTGCGTCGGTTTCACCCAGCGACAGCAGGAGGATCGCGGCCTTCTCGACCTTATTCAATTTAGTGGCGGTTCGATTTTCACTCATCGGCGTTGATCCACTCTTTTACAACCTGGGCTACGCGGCCCGGGTCTTCCGCGACCAGGCTCTTAATGGCGTTCAGCTGTGCATCATACCCCTCACTCGGGCTCGGCAGGAGGATGCTTTGCGGACCGCCCAAGCTGACCCTGTCCTCGGCCAGGTCGCCGCCCAGCGCGCCCATTTCACCCAGCTCAACATCGCCGCCACGGCCGTCGCCTTGGCCTTTACCGCCGGCAGTGATGCTCTTCATAACTGGACGCAGGACAAACCAGACCAGGATAAAGATCAACAGCGCGGGCATCAGTTGCTTGAGCCCCCCCATAGCCAGCAGGAACAACTCGCTCTGGTACCACGGTAACGCAACAGCCTCTTCGCCCAACTCGGCGGAGAACGGTGTATTGATCACGCTGACGCTGTCACCACGACTGGCATCGAAGCCCACCGAGTCCTGCACCAGGCGGGTAAAGCGCGCCAGATCATCACTGCTCCATGGCACGCGAGTGACATCACCAGTGGCCGCATCGACCTTGGCCTGATCGTCCACCACCACAGCCACCGACAAACGGCGTAGGCGGCCCTGCTGCTGCTTGGTGTAGCTGATCGAACGATCCAATTCGAAGTTGCGAGTGGACTGCTCACGTTTATCCGCCGGATACGGCGCGAGCATGGCCAGACCGGTTACCGGGTCGATAATCTGCTCACCATTCACATCCAACAACGGTTGGCCAGCCGCCACAGGGCCCGGCACCGCAGCGGCTCCCGCCGCTTGCTGAGGTGCAGCGGCAGCACCAGGCGGTTGGTTACTCAGAGCACCGGGTACACCTTGCGGTGGCAGACTGCTGGTGCGCTGCTCGTTGACCTGTTGTTCGCTGCGCAGCGCCGGTTGGTCCGGGTTGAACATTTCCGAGGTAGATTCCACCGCGCTGAAATCCACATCCGCTGACACTTCGGCTTTGTAACGGCCCGAGCCCAGCACCGGTTGCAGAATGTTATGTACGCGCTGGGTAAACAGGCTTTCCATGCGCCGGCTGTAGTCAAACTGTTTGCCGGCCATGGTCAGTTCGGACATTTCCTGAATATCCGAGAGCAGATTGCCCTTCTGGTCGACCACGGTGACTTGGGCCTTGTCCATTTCCGGCACGCTGCTGGCCACCAGATTGACGATGGCCATCACCTGACTTGGCTCCAGGCCACGGCCTGAATACAGCTCGACCAACACCGAGGCGCTAGGCTTGCGCTCATCGCGCACAAACACCGAGCTCTTGGGGATGGCCAGGTGCACGCGGGCTGCTTTGACGTTATTCAGGCTGGAGACCGTACGCGCCAGTTCACCTTCCAGGCCACGGCGGTAACGGGTGGCTTCCATAAACTGGCTGGTGCCCAGACCTTGCTCCTGATCAAGAATCTCAAAACCGACGCTATTGTCTTTCGGCGAGACACCCGCAGCAGCCAGCCGCATACGTGCCCGTGCCAGGTCATCGGACTTGACCAGTAGCGCGCCGGAATTAGGTTCCACGGTGTACTTGATATCGGCAGCAGACAGCGTCTCCATGACCTGGGACGCATCCATGCCATCGAGACTGCCATAAAGAGGCTGGTAGTCCGGCTGCTGCGACCACAGCACCACGGCAAAACCAATTGCCACGCTGGCAGCCAGGCCAACCAGCAAACCAATCTGTCGCAACATCGACATATCGGCGAGGTTTTCTAGGAAGGTCAGGCCGAATAATGGTTTCTTCGGCTCACCACCATTGAGGGTGGCAGGTACGTTTGCAGCGACGGCTTCAGCCATGATTCAGCCCTACCCTTAAACCGGCATCTGCATAATGTCTTGATAAGCCTGAACCAGTTTATTGCGCACCTGGGTCATGGCTTGAAAGGAAACGCTGGCTTTCTGCGACGCGATCATCACGTCCGTCAAATCTACGCCGCTGGTGCCCATTTCAAAGGCGGTTGCCAACTTATTTGAGGCTTGCTGGGTTTCGTTGACCTTGCCCACTGCTTGCCCGAGCATCTCGGAAAAGCTCGGTGCGCCAGGCTCAGGCGTGCTGGTGACAGGCTTCTGACGCGCCATGGCGTCAGCCTGCATGGAACGCATTTCCAGCATCAAGCGATTAAATTCAACACCCTGGCTCATCTTTACCTCCACTGGCCGCGGTTTTTTGACGCTTCGCGGCGTTTGCAGAAGTATTGCAACAAGGGTGCCAGATTATTGGGCAGCCATTAAGGCCATTCCACTCGCGGCCAATCAGCCCTTCTGTGATCTGAGGTACAAGGCCTCGAACTTCTCCCGCGCCCAAGGTGTCTTGCGCAGAAAGGTCAGACTGGATTTGACGCTCGGGTCGCTCTTGAAACAGCGGATATCAATACGCTGCGCCAACCCCTCCCAACCGTACTGGCTAACCAGAGCGTTGAGAATGGCCTCAAGGGTGACGCCATGCAGTGGATTCTTGGGTGATTGAGTCATGCAGAACCTGTACGGATAGCCCGATAGAAAAACACCCGCCACCATAGCCAAGCCGGCGGCTAACCGAAAGTGCGAAGACGCTCTCGTGGGTTTATCTACAGGCATAAAAACGGCCCAACACCAAGAGTGTGGGCCGCGAAGTATGATCGAATCGTTTAAACACCGGAGCTGGGCATCAGCAAATAAATCCTAGCTCGGCGACCACACCTACAGACGATCAGCTGCAGGTGCGTTTAGCTCATCAAGAAGCCAGCTTGCGCTCAACCTCGTCGAACTGAGCCACCAAGGCAGCTTCAGGTTCATCAGTCATCAGGCTCACAACGATGATGGCAATGGTTGCCAGGATAAAGCCTGGGATGATCTCGTACAGACCGAACACACCACCCAGACCAGCCAATTGCTTCCAGATCACCACGGTCACGCCACCCAGAACGATACCGGCAAGAGCCCCGTTACGGTTCATACGCTTCCAGTACAGCGACAGCAGGATAGCCGGACCGAAGGCCGCCCCGAAGCCTGCCCATGCGTAGGAAACCAGCCCCAGTACGGTGGTATCCGGGTTCATGGCCAGTACCAAGGCGATGATGGCAATCAGCACTACCGCGCCACGGCCCACCCACACCAGCTCAGCATCACCTGCATCTTTCTTGAGGATGGCTTTGTAGAAGTCTTCGGCCAAAGCTGAGGAGCTCACCAGCAACTGCGAATCGGCAGTCGACATGATTGCAGCCAATACAGCGGCCATCAGAATGCCAGCCACTACCGGGTGGAACAGGCTGTTAACCAGCACCATAAATACGGTTTCGGCATCGGCCAGATCAGTTTCCAGATAACCCACCGCGACCCAACCAATGGACAGCGCCGCGAACAGGGTCAAAGCAGTCCAGCTAACGGCAATGCGACGAGCTGTCGGCATGTCTTTGTCATCAGCAATCGCTTTGAAGCGCGCCAGAATATGCGGCTGACCGAAGTAACCCAAACCCCAGCCCAGCAGGGAAAGAATGGCAATAATGCCCAGCGGCTGACCTTTAACATCATTGAAGAAGGTTAGCATTTCCGGGTTTTTCGCAGCAATCGCCAGGTGAGCGGCTTCAACGCCGCCTACCGCGTTAAGGGCGAACACCGGCACCAGCACCAACGCTGCAGCCATCAGCAAGCCTTGCACCACGTCAGTCCAAGCCACTGCCAGAAAACCACCGAACAGCGTGTAGGACACCACGGCAACAGTGCCGACCACGACTGCAATCTGGTAGTTGAAGCCGAATACGGTTTCAAACAGCTTGCCTGCAGCCACCAGGCCGGAGCTTGCATAGAACAGGAAGAACAGCAGAATGAAGATCGCCGACACCACACGCAGAGCGCGGGATTTGTCGTTGAAGCGATTTTCGAAGTAGGACGGCATGGTGACCGAGTCGTTCGCAGTGTGCGAGTAAACGCGCAGACGACGCGCCACAAACAACCAATTGAGCCAAGTACCCGCCAATAGGCCGATAGCGATCCAGGTGGCTTCAAAGCCTGCAACCAAGGCATAGCCTGGCAGACCCAGCAGCAGCCAGCCGCTCATGTCGGAAGCGCCAGCTGAAAGCGCAGCGGTGGTTGGGCCAATGGAGCGGCCGCCGAGGATGTAGTCGGATAGATTGCTGGTACGTTTGTAGGCAACCAAGCCCAACCACAGCATCAGTATTAGGTAGACCACGAAGGTCACCCCTACAACAAAAACGTTCTGCTCGTTCATATTGTTGTTCTCGTGTTGGCACGGCTCAGACCGTGATTCTAATTTTAAGCGGCCACTGTAACGACCACTGTATTGATACCACCAACCAGACGCACGCGAGCCAGTGGCAGCAAAACCTCAGCAAACACATTAGGAGCGCATCCTTATGTGACTGCTGTTTTGTAATGGTTTTAGCGCAAATATGTAGATACAACCAAGGTAACCCGGTCAAAACCTGCACACCACGCAAATCGAGCACGAAATTTAGTGGCATAGGCATGACTGCTTCTTACAAAAAGCTCTGGAGTTTTTGCAAAAACCTCCAAGCCAGGAACTTCCTGTAAACACCTGTTTGAAGCACGAAGCCGTAGCGCTCAATCATCACGGCCATCCATCGGCGTTATACCAAACGGGTAACGGCCATCTAGACTGTTCTTATTAGAGGCTGGAGGTGTACGTTGCCGAGCGAAACATCCGATTACTCAATCTACCGGCGTGTTGTCTCGCAATTGATGCAGGGCGAAGAGCAATTACCCAGCCTGCCAACCATTACCTTGGATATTCGTCGCGCCTTGGGCGACCCCAATGTATCGCTCAGTGCCTTGGTACGCCTTATCAGCCGCGATCCGGCACTCAGTGCCTTGCTGATAAAACACGCTTCCAGCGCGCTATATCGCCACACCGCTGCGCCTAAAACTCTGCTGGAAGTGATCAGCCGGCTCGGTCTGGCCGACGTTGACCGGATTACCATGGTGCATAGCATCAAGAGTCTTTTCACCCTGCACAGTCCCGGCCATAAACGACTGTTTGTCGAGACCTGGAGGCGCTTAGCGATCAAGGCCAGTACAAGTGCCGTGCTGGCCCGCTTACTTAGCAATGTCACCGCTGAGCATGCCCTGCTGGCCAGCCTGCTCAGTGAAGTGGGCACCCTGGCCGTACTCTCGGCGTTCCGCAGTGAGAACGTCACGCCCTCCAGCGAGCTGTATTACAAGCTGTGCCAGGAATACAGCAAATCGCTGAGCATTATCGTGTTGAAAAAATGGTCGGTGCATAACGACTATATCGAAATCGTTCGTGACTCCGGCAACTGGCAACGCAGCCCTGGGCATAGCCTGCAATTGCTCGATCTGGTCAACTTGGCGCTCTACCATGCCATCAAGGAATACAGCCCAGCTGCTGAGTTACCGCCACTGCAAGATCTGGCGGTCTACCAGAAGCTGATGCCACCGCAGGACTTTATTGGTGAGAACGGCGAACTCAGCCTGGTGATCAGTCACCGCACCGACATCCTGGCAATTGCCCAGACGTTGCGTTGAACCCGTGCGATCGATGAGCGCTGTTCGCTGCACAGCCCCTTTCGGGTCGCACCGGAACGCGATAACCGCAGCGCGCTGCCGACGCTCAACCGAGTAAAAAAAGCCTCTACCGATCAATTATCTGCGCACGCATGGGCGCAAGCCGCGCCAGCAGTCGGTTCTGCGCGGCCATATTGACGCCTTGGGCGCTCATCGCATCCTGCAGGTTCTCCACCAAGGCATTGAAATCACTCGGTGTAAGGTGTTGGCCCTTGTGGCTTTCTTCCATGCTGTCGCCGGTGTAACTGCATGGGCCGCCGGCTTCGACGCAGATCTGCTCCACCAGCTTGTCGCGCAGGCGCACGATGTCGATGTTCTCAAAGTGCCTAACGATGCGTGGGTCCGCGGCTATATTCAGCAACATGCCTTCGACAATGCGGGTAATCCCAGCCTGCTCACCGAGTTCATGATAAAGACTGGCGTCTTTCGGCGGCTGCTGGGCACAAGCAGCCAGCATTAGGACAACGACTATCAGCAACAGGGTACGCATGCCTAGAAACTCCCCTGCACGGACAGATACACGCCATCTTGATTATCCAGCGTGGCGATCTCGCCCAGGCGTGCATAGGCCAGCACCACGGCCAGATGCTTGTTGGGGAAATAGCCGAGAAACAGGTCAGCCCAGTCGCTCTCCCCAGCAAAGCTGAGGTTATCCGGTTTCTCGCGGTACTCCACACCCAGCGCCCAACGCGGGTTGAACAAGACGGCCAACGAACCCTCTTTAAGCACAGAGTGGCGATCACGGCGATCACCGCCAAAACCAAGCAGCCCCAGTTCATTGGCACGACTGTAACGGACACCGCCATTAAGCAGCAGGTTGTAGCCAAAGGCACCGCCAAGGATCAAGCGGCTGGCGCTGATATAGCCTTCGGTGTCTTCACTACGCTGTGCGCCAATCAGGCTAGGGATCAGGAAATCCTTCTGCCGCTTGTGCTGAATACCCACTGACACCTGCGGCAGCTGCTCATAGATCAGGTCTCCGAACAGACGCACCTTTAGGCCAAAAATATCCTGACTTAGGCTGTTCTCTGGCAGATTGAGGTTGCGCGCGAGCGTGCCCAAGTCAAAGCGCTGGCGCGCGTAGGACAGCTCAATACGGTTATCAAACGATGCACCAACGCCGGCCACATCCAGTCGGTAATCGCCGGTTTCTACACGTGTGGCAAATACATCCGCGCCCCACTCGCCACGTTCGCCATAACCAGAAAGCACCGCCCAAGGTGTAATGCCACCACCCGCCGCTCCTTCGATACTGCTGGCGCCGCCGGTGGCCAACAAACGACCATCGGCCCAGGCCAGATTGGTCAGCAAGCCAAGTAACAGCACAACGGCGCGGGGCAAATTTGTCATGATTCATGCACCACACTTGCGGCGGCGTGTCTGTGTTGCGCCATCCACGCTTCAAAGGCTTTGGCGGCCAACGGTCGGCTGATCAAGTAGCCCTGGGCCGTGTCGCAATTCCAGCGCGTCAGCAGCAGTAAACTGCGTTCAAACTCGACGCCTTCAGCGACTACCTTTAGGCCCAAGCTGTGACTCATCTCGATGGTTGAGCGCACGATGACCGAGTCTTCGCTGCCGTCATCTAGATCACGGATAAACGATTGATCGATTTTCAACTCTTGCACCGGCATGCGCTTGAGCTGAGCCAGGGACGAGTAGCCCGTGCCAAAGTCATCCACTGACAGGCTAATTCCGCAGTCACGCAGGCCATGCAACACCTGAAGAGCGACCTCGGGGTTGAGCATCACCCCGCTTTCGGTGATTTCGAAAATCAACTGCTCGGGTGACACGTGATAGTCGGTTAACAGTTTGCTAACCCGCCCTGGCAGCTGTGGATCGAGCAGGTCTTCGGTTGAAATATTCAGCGACACCTGCACGTGCAAACCGCGCCCTGCCCATTCACACAACTGACGCATGACCTCCTCAATCACCCAGGTAGTCAGCAACTGGATGCTGCCGGTGCGTTCGGCCAGCGGAATAAATTCCCCAGGTGAAACCATACCCAACTCAGGGTGCTGCCAACGCAACAAGGCTTCCGCCTGGCGCACCTGACCGTCGGCAATATCCAGTTTTGGCTGATAGTGCAGCAGCAATTCAGCTTTGCCTGGGGCATGGCGCAGATCACGAATCAGACGGATCTGCCGCTGTTGAGCATCATCGCGGCCGCGCTGGTAGACCTGCAAATGGCTGGCCATGCCCGCGGCATCCTGCATGGCGATGGTTGCCCGGCGCAGCAACTCTTCAGGAGCGTTACCATCTACTGGATAGCCGGCAATGCCGATACGGCACTCCAAGGCAAAGTCATGGGTGCCTACGCGCAGAGGCTTGAGCAATAGTTGCTGCACCTTGTCGGCGATGGCGATCGCACTGTCGCTGTCGGTATTTTCCAGCAGCAGAAGAAACTCATCGCCGATGATCCGCGCGACGCTATCACCTGGGCGCAAAACCGCCTGCAGCCGTCGACTCAGTTGTTGCAAGGCCAGGTCACCGCCTTCGGGGCCAAGGCTTTCATTAATCGCGCGGAAATTGGCAATTCCCAAATAAAGCAGCGCCGTAGAACGGCCGGCAGTGATAGCGCTGCCCAGACGCTCCAAGGCCAGAGTGCGGTTGGGCAAGCCGGTCAGCGGGTCATGCAGGGCATTGTGCGCCAGCTGCCGCTCACGCTCGGCGATGCCTTGTTGCATCGCCTTGAAGGCCATAGCCAAACGGCCCAGCTCATCACTGCGGCGCAGGTCCAAACTGACCAGATAATCACCCTGACGCACCCGCTCGGCGACAGCAGCCAGTTGTTTCACCGGTTGCGAGACTGAGCGCGCCAGCAATAAAGCGCCGCCCAGCGAAGCGCTCAACGCCACCAGAGCAATCAACAGAATGTTCTGATCAAGCGGTGCAAACGCCTGTTGCGCCTGACTCAAGGACTTGTGCAATAGGGCACGTACTTCAAAGCCGTCACCACTGGCCAGTACCAGGGTTTGATTGAGGTAGGATTCAGCTCCGATCAGGCTGACCGCATCACTCGCCAGCTCGGCCATGTTGTCTTGCAGCAGCTCAAGCTGTTGCGGCTGTAGGGTACTGATCCAGATATCAGCCACACCGGTCTGAGTCGCCAGCAGGGTCAAATCCAGGTGAGTCAACTCACGCAATTCGGCGGCGAACACATCGTCAACCTGAAAGCCCATCATCACCCGTGCAATGGGCAGTGGCGCGCTGACCGTGGCCTGCACCAGCAAGTAAATTTTGTCGGCAATCGGCATCAGAAATATTTGCACGCCTTCGCGCTGGCGCTGCATCACCTGAGTGCTCAAGCGTTCGGCAGTCTCACCACTGATTTGCCGGTCGCTGCTGATTTCCAGATTGCCATCCAGGCTCAGCATCATCACAGCACTGGCATTGATCCGCGCCCCATGATTAGCCAGCGCCGAACGAATAGTTTCAGTATCACCACTGGCCACAGCATCTTTGAAACCAAAATCAGCAGCCAGTACCTGCACCGCGTCATGTAACTGTCGGCCGCGCACGTCGAGCAACTGCTGGAAAACCAGACTACCTACATCCAATTGCTCACGCGCTTGGCCGCGCACTGCCGCATTGGTCGCTGTTTGCACAGCCCCATAAAGCGCACCGATTACAACCAGCAACAGCAGTACCAGTACGCCGGCAATGCGCGCTTGAAAACTATTGCGCAGCATCGCGAGCCTTCTTGAACGCATCACCAAAGGCACTGGCCGGCGCACTCGGTGCTGCTTGGGCAGCGGGGGCCTGCATCGCCACGGTAAAGCGCTGTTGCTTAGCGGCTTCAGTCAACTGCAACTCTCCCGCCGCCTGCGGCAACATACCCGGCGCTTGTGGGTGCCAAAGGCTTGCTGTGTAGCTGCCCGCAGGTAGCTGGTCGAGGGTCACACGCCCGTGCTCATCGCTGACGGCAAACCAAGGGTCGTCGGTGACATAGATGTAGCCCACCATCCAGTCGTGGATATTGCAGCCGAGCACCACCACACCAGGGCTATCAAAGACTACCGGGGCACTTGGCGTGCCTTGGTACAGACGCAACTCAAAGCGCTTGGCCAGGGAAAAGGAATAGACGTGATGGCGGATATTGTCGCTATTAGGAAACGCCACAGACGTGCCACTGCGCACCGCCAATACAGTGGGTGCGAACTGCTGCGAACGTTGATCCATGATGGCTGTCCCTGGCTCAGCGGCAGACCCAGCCGCACTGCGTAGGGTGAGCACGGCATTGGCCAGCGGCTGCCCTTGTTCATCCACCAATTCAGCCTGCAGGTTGCCAGCCTGTAGCGGCGTACTGAGCAGCCATACACTCAGTAACGAAAGCGCAAACGATAGATGCAGGTGCTTGTTTATCAAAGCGAGTCGTCCTCAGGTGCACACTTGACTATGAAAAGCATCCTTGCCCAAGCACAGCAAATGTCTCAGTGGTCGCAGCTTAGCTCGCCACGTGAAGAAGTTCACGTTTCGCCGCCCCCACCATACCGTTTATCGCCAGCAACCCAGTTAGGTCGCCCACCTAATCGGGTACTTATTCGGCGCAGCGTAGACGCTTCGGAGTCAGACCAAGGTAGCGGCGCATGGCTGTGGTCAGGGCGCTCTGACTGGAAAAACCACACTCTTCAGCAATGCGAATCAGCGGTAAGCCGCTCTCGCGCAACAGGCGCACGGCACGGTCAAGGCGGGTTTTCAGTAAGTACTGATGCGGCGTCAGACCGACACAGTCTTTGAATTGCGCATGAAAATGGCTGGGACTGAGGCAAGCCACCTGCGCCAGTTCGGCCACACTGATGCGCCGCGCCAGGTGCTTGATAATGTAGCTGTCCAGTCGCTCCACGTTCAGCGGCCCACTAGCACGTGCCTGGGGCTCACCGAACAGTCGCAAGTGCAAGGCGCGCAGCAATACGCCCCCAAGCGCGCGGGGCAGCAACGGGTCAGAGCCGTAACGCTCAAGCTCTGCACCGGCATAACTCAATAGGTTTTGGAAATCAGCATCCAGTTGTGGATAACGCGGGGTATCGAACAAACGGGTCAGAAGCTGCAGGTCTTCACTGGAAGTGCCCTGCTCATCCAGATCAATGATCAACATGCGGTTAGCGCCCATACCGGCAAACTGGTGATCGGCATCCCCCGGCACTAAGCAGGCGCGCATGCGACACACCTCGCCCCCACGACCATTGACCTCAAACTCAGCACGCCCTGCCAGCGACAATACCAACTGGTGATGGTCATGAGTGTGTTCGTGGGCTTGGTCATCAAGACGAATCAGACGCGCATTGAACATTAAAGGTGCAACCCTGTATGACAGAGGTGCAACTTTAACCGTTTGCCCGGTAAAACTGCAGCCTGCACGACAAATGGGCGCCACGTGCCCCAAAAAATAGCCACCTACTTGAAAGCGCCCAAATACAGGGCAAATAGCCGACCATAAAGCTGTGAAACCGCCTGAAATAGGGGCTTACGTCGCCTGGCAAGGGATTTGCTCAGTTCGCCAGTCCCTTGCGCATCGTTCGGGTTCAGGAAACCAGCTTATGGCTCTCAGCATTGCTCTCGCACTGGCATTGGCGTTATTACTCGCCGGCCACCACCTCAGCCAGCTCGCCGCCAAACGCCATCAGCAGCACCTTGGCGAGCTGCAAGGTGCATTGCTGCAACGGGCTATTGACCTGCTGCACAGCCTGCAAAAACACCGGGGCCTGGGTGCCCAGCAAGATTTGCACAGCACCAGCCAGCGCAATGCCTTAGCCCGTCATCTCGACCAACTCTGGCTGAACTGGCCCGGCCCCAGCTTGCAACTCGCGCCACTGCAAGAGGACTGGCCTCGACTGCGCCGCAATCCGGCTGACTTTGCCGCTCACTGCCAGGTAATCGATGGCTTACTGGAGGTTATTGCATTACTGGAAACACGCCTCTACCAGGCCGGAAACCTTCACGTCCAAGGCGTCACTCATGCGTGCCATGGCTTGGAAAACCTTGCCCGTCTACGCGGCTTGAGTGTGCGCGCCGCCAATTACAGCCAATGCCCCCGAGGCCTAAAAGAGCAAATTCAAAATCTTTGTCTGGCACTGGAACAATCACCGGCCACCCCTTCCCTACAACAGGTGCTGAAGCGCCTGGAAGATGAGTTGATCGACAGTCGCGAGGTGCGCCTGGCACCACAAGAGTGCTTTGCCTTACTCACGCCGCTGATCGACGAATGCGCTCAGCGTCTACGTGGCCCACTGCACACGCCCCTCAAGGACTGAGCACACGTCTCTCCCACGGACCTGCCGCAACGGCTATGCTGGCAGCCTCGACGTTCGCCTGGAGTACACCATGCTTGCCCCTCGCTTGACTGTGGCACTCAGCCTTGCACTGCTCGGTGCCTGCGCGCAAACCCCCAGCAGTGTCACCTTGGAACAGAAGCAACAAAGCCAATGTCCGCTGTCGCTGCAGGTCGGCCAACAATTTATTCTGCGCCTGCCCAGCAACCCCACCACCGGCTTTCGTTGGCTGCTGCGCGACTCCGCCCCACAAGTACTGCAAAGCCTCGGACCTGAGGTCTATACCAACCCGGAAGACGCCGGCCTGGTCGGCAGCGCCGGGGTTTCCACCTGGCGTTTTCAGGTGGCCAAGGCCGGCTCAGGCCAACTCGCCCTGACCTATGAACGCCCATGGGAAGTCGGTGTAGTGCCCGCGCAACGGTTTAATTGCACACTTAACGCGCAGTAACGCTGGCGCGGCATTCTGCACAGGATCGACCTTGGGCGATTCACATTAACGAGCTTGCGCAGCAGCTGGCTGGGGTGATGGCTATCGCTGTTTGGGCATTTGATACCCGGGCAAATCCATGAGCCCAGCCCTCTTATTAGGCACCATGCGGCTGATTTCCGACCAATCGATGTAATCAGCGTTTGGCTATGGGCTGTACTTGGCTAAAATGCCGGGTTTTATCGATCAGTGCGCAACCAACGTGAGCAAACAGCCCGACCGTCTTTTCGCCCAACCCCTGGCCCAGGTCCCTGACTTCGCCTTTAACGAGGACGTGGTGCGGGTCTTTCCGGACATGATCAAACGCTCGGTGCCGGGTTACCCGACCATTGTCGAGAACATCGGCGTGCTGGCCGGCCAGTTCGCCCAACCGCACAGCGTGCTCTATGACCTCGGCAGCTCGCTGGGTGCGGTGACCCAAGCCCTGCGCCGGCATGTGCAGATCGACGATTGTCGAGTCATCGCGGTGGACAACTCCAGCGCCATGGTCGAACGCTGCCGCGAGTACCTGCACGCGCAGGACTCGATGTTTCAGGAGCTATTGCCCGTCGAGGTGATCGAAGCCGATATCCTCAACCTGGAGCTGCAGCCCACCTCTTTGGTGGCACTGAACTTCACCCTGCAATTTATTCAACCCGAACAGCGCCTTACGCTGCTCACCCGGATTCGCCAGGCCTTGCTACCCGGCGGGGCATTAATTCTTTCGGAGAAGTTGCGCTTCGAGGATAACCAGCAACATGAGTTGCTGGGTGAGCTACACATCGCCTTCAAGCGCGCCAACGGCTACAGCGAACTGGAAATTGCCCAGAAACGCAGCGCCATTGAAAAAGTCATGCTGCCCGACAGCCTGGAGCAGCATCGCGAACGCCTACTGACCGCCGGATTCAGCCAGGTGGTACCGTGGTTCCAGTGCCTTAATTTCGCCTCATTGATTGCCCTGCCATGATTAATCGTGTTGATCTCGACGCCCTGCAAGCGGCACTTGCCGGCACGCCACTGCAAGACTGGTCCGCCGACCTACCCGGGCAAATCGACGCCAAACTGGCGATCGGCCACGGTGACTTACAACGCTGGTACGGCGCGGTGCAGGCGCTACCCGCACTGGACATCAAGCAGCTGGATTTGCTGCACAGCTTCCGCCTCAACGGCCACTGCGATGAGCCTACGCGCGCCGCGCTGAAAACCGCGTTACAGGGCCTGATCCCTTGGCGCAAAGGGCCGTTTCATCTGTTTGACGTACACGTCGACACCGAATGGCGCTCGGACTGGAAGTGGCAACGGGTTGCCCCTTATCTGGACTTGAAGGGCAAACGCGTACTGGATGTCGGCTGCGGCAATGGCTACTACATGTGGCGCATGCTTGGCGCCGGTGCGGACAGCGTAGTCGGCATCGACCCCAACTGGCTGTTTCTCTGCCAGTTCCTGGCCATGAAAAACTACCTCCCCGACCTGCCGGCCTGGCACCTACCGCTGGCGTTCGAGGAGCTGCCAGGCAAGCTACAAGGCTTCGATACGGTGTTTTCCATGGGCGTGCTGTACCACCGCCGCTCGCCTATCGATCACCTGATTGATCTCAAGGATTGCCTGGTCAAAGACGGCGAGCTGGTGCTGGAAACCTTGGTGGTGGAAGGCGATGCTCAGCAGGTGCTGGTGCCAGAAGATCGCTACGCACAGATGCGCAACGTTTGGTTCCTGCCTTCGGTACCGGCCCTGGAGTTGTGGCTGCGCCGCGCCGGCTTTGTCGATGTGCGCTGTGTGGATGTCAGCACCACCAGCGTTGCCGAACAGCGCTCGACCGAATGGATGCGTTTCCAGTCGCTGCCTGAGTTTCTCGACCCGGCTGACCATAGCCGTACCGTCGAGGGCCTACCGGCGCCGAGCCGCGCGGTGCTGATCGCCCGCAAGCCCTGATGTAGGGTGGATGGTGCTCTACCCATCCACCGCCCTGTTGGATGAAAACACCATCATCCACCCTACGGGCTTGGATTTAGCCGCGCCCCGAAGCCGCAACTATCAACTGTTTCATCTCCACCACCGCCTGTTTGAAACCAACAAACAGCGCATGCGCCACCAACGCGTGACCGATGTTCAGTTCGTTTATCCCGGCAATCGCCGCCACCGGCTCGACGTTGTGGTAATGCAGGCCATGGCCGGCATTGACGATCAAACCATGGGCTAAACCGCACGCTACACCGTCGCGAATCCGCGCCAATTCACGCGCCGCCTCTTCAGGACTGTGCGCATCGGCATAACGACCGGTATGCAACTCAATAGCCGGCGCGCCGACGCGCTTGGACGCCTCAATCTGCTGTGGGTCCGGATCGATAAACAGCGACACCTCACAACCGATTTTGCTCAGGCGCTCAACCGCGGCGCGAATCCGCGCTTCCTGCCCAGCCACATCCAGACCGCCTTCGGTGGTCAATTCCTGACGAGTTTCCGGCACCAGACACACATGTTCAGGGCGAATGCTCTCAGCAAACGCGAGCATCTCTTCGGTAACGCCCATCTCGAAGTTCATCCGCGTCTGCATGACTTCCTTGAGCAGGCGCACATCACGCTCCTGGATATGCCGACGGTCTTCGCGCAGGTGCACGGTAATTCCATCGGCACCGGCCTCTTCGGCATCCAGCGCGGCCTTGACTGGATCTGGATAACGGGTACCACGGGCCTGACGTAAAGTGGCCACATGGTCGATGTTCACACCCAGCAGAATACGATTGGCATCAGTCACGGTTCGGCTCCTTGAGCGTCATAAAGAGTTCACGGCTGACCAGCGGTCGACCGCCTAAATGGGGGGCCAAGGCCTGACGCATCAGGCGCTTGGCAGCGGCCAAAGCACCCGGCGTTGTCCAGTCGGCCTCGGCCATGGCCAGCAACTCGACCCCGTGAAAAACCCCAGGTTGCAAATGCCCAACCGGCACCAAGCCGGTTTCGGTTTGCAGTCGATACAGGCCTGTTTCGGCGATGGGTTGGCCTTCGCTGTCCAGATTCAGGGTAAAACCATAGCCCAGCTCATCCAGCAAACGCCACTCAAAAGAACGCAGCAACGGCTCCAAGGCACGACCTTCAGCCAAGGCCAATACTGTCATGGCGTAATGTTCAAAAACGGCCGGATGCGGCGCTTCAGCAGGGAGTAAGCGAATCAGCAATTCGTTAAGGTAGATACCACTGAACAGGGCCTCACCAACCAACAGATTGGGGATACCTGCAGGCTCAAGGCGGCCAACGTTTTTCAGTTCGCCACGCCCTCGAAACTCAACTTCCAGCGGAATAAACGGCCGCGCCAGGCTACCGGCTTTACCGCGCGCGCCACGCAACACTGCGCGCAACCGCCCCTGGGGTGTGAGGAAGTCCACTAGCGCACTGCTTTCACGGTAAGCGCGGCTGTGCAGTACATAGGCAGGCTGACTGTCTGCAAGCATGGCCAGTGATTACTCGAAGTGGCGGGCGTATACGTGGGCGCAAAGGCACGCCCGCTCAACGTTAGATGTTGTCGTAACCAAGCGAGCGCAAGGCGCGCTCATCGTCCGACCAGCCACTTTTGACCTTAACCCAGAGGTTGAGCATGATTTTGGAGTCGAACATCACTTCCATATCCTTGCGCGCCTCTTGGCCGATGCGCTTGATGCGCTCACCTTTGTCGCCAATGATGATCTTCTTCTGCCCGTCACGCTCAACCAGAATCAGCGCATGGATATGCAGGATGCGTCCATCACGCTTGAATTCCTCAATTTCCACGGTGATCTGGTACGGCAACTCGGCCCCCAGCTGACGCATGATTTTTTCACGAACCAGCTCGGCGGCGAAGAAACGGCTGGAACGGTCGGTGACCTGATCTTCCGGGAAGAAATGCACGCCTTCCGGCAAGCGCTCGCCCACCAGTTTTTCCAACGTATCGAGGTTATGCCCATGCTGGGCCGATACCGGTACGATCTCAGCATTTGGCAACTGGGTAGCCAGCCACTCCAGATGCGGCATCAGATCAGCCTTATCCTCAACGCGATCGGTTTTGTTGATCGCCAGAATCACCGGGCCTTCGACGTATTGAATACGCTCCAGTACCATCTGGTCTTCATCGGTCCAACGGGTGCGATCGACCACAAAGATCACCACGTCGACATCTTTCAGCGCCGACGAGGCGTTCTTGTTCATATAACGGTTGAGGGCTTTCTCGTTGTTCTTGTGCAGGCCAGGGGTGTCGACATAGATCGCTTGCACCTCACCCTCGGTCTTGATCCCGAGCATGTTATGCCGCGTGGTTTGTGGCTTGCGCGAAGTGATTGCCAGCTTCTGCCCAAGGATGTGGTTAAGCAAGGTCGACTTACCCACGTTGGGCCGGCCGACGATGGCGACATAGCCACAGCGTGTAACAGGTAAATCAGTCATTGCCATTCTCCACACCCAGGGCGATCAGCGCGGCAGCGGCTGCCACCTGCTCGGCAATACGCCGGCTAGCACCCTGCCCTAGGGTTTTATCATTCAATAAGGTGACCTGGCACTCGACCACAAATGTCCGGCAGTGCGGATCACCCTGGATATCCGCCACGTCATAGCGCGGCAGCTCACAGCCGCGCGATTGCAGAAATTCCTGCAATCGGGTTTTCGGATCCTTGTTGGTGTCGACCAAGGTCAAACTGTCCAACTCGGTGGTCAACCAAGCCAGCACTCGCTCGCGGGCCGCGTCCATACCGGTGTCCAGATATATAGCCCCGATCAAGGCCTCAAGTGCATCAGCAAGAATCGACTCGCGACGAAAACCGCCGCTCTTCAACTCGCCGGAACCAAGACGTAGGTACTCACCCAGATCAAAACCACGGGCCAGAATCGCCAGGGTTTCGCCCTTGACCAAGCGTGCACGCAACCGCGACAACTGCCCTTCGCGCGCCAGCGGAAAGCGCTGGAACAGCGCTTCGCCGGCCACAAAATTAAGGATGGCATCACCGAGAAACTCTAGGCGCTCATTATTGCGCCCAGCAAAACTGCGGTGAGTTAGGGCCAGAATCATCAGTTCCTGGTCCTTAAAGGTATAACCGAGCCGCCGCTCGAGACGGGCTAACGATGCACTCACGGCATACGCACGCGGAATTCTTTATCGAAACGCACTACCAGATCGATATTTTGGATTAAGGGTTCGCGTTTTTCGTACTTCATGTGTACACGAAATTCGTTGTTTTCGACTTTTACTTTAATCGCGTCCTGCATATTCAGATCGCGGACGCTGTTGACCTGCATCCCCTTGCTGATATGGCTATAGAAGTCACCAACTGTTCGAACATCGAGCGCTTTATCAGTCTCAACAGAGGTAATCATTTTTTCCAGCGCCATATTATCGAAGTAATGCGGCAGCACCTTGAACGCTGCGCTGGCAAAAAAAGCAACAATAGTCAGCATCATCAACCAACCAAGAATCGACATTCCCTTCTGTGAATGCGCAGATTTCATATTTGTCCCCAAGTTCGAGTGTTGTGAAAGCCATTACGGCTGGAGGCAAGACTATATATAGCCTGCAACGCTGCATGTAACAGCGTCGCAAATTTATCCTCAGGTCAGTGAATCAGACCGACGCGGGAAAAGTTGGGCAAGTTCCGCGACTTCGGATCGGGCCAGCTCATCCAGATAGCGAAGGCTTTGCCAACGATATTCTGATCCGGAACCATGCCCAGCAGCGGCTTGGGAATGGAAGGGTCATTCCAATAGCGACTGTCATTAGAGTTATCGCGGTTATCGCCCATCATGAAGAAATGCCCTTGCGGCACCACCCACTCACCACCCGGCTCAAGCCGATAACGCTGCATCTCCTTACGAATCTGGTGCTCTGCTTCACCGAGTTTTTCGCTATACAGCGTCGCGCTGCCCAGGCTGCCAGGCTCGTCGCCAATCAACTGCTGAGCCACAGACTCGCCATTGATGGTAAGGCGTTTGTCACTGCTGTAAGCAATACGGTCGCCGGCCAAGCCCACCACCCGCTTGATGTAGTTGATGTTAGGATCGCCGGGATAGCGAAACACCATCACATCACCGCGCTGTGGCTCACCGACTTCAATCACTTTGGTGTCCAACACGGGCAAACGAATGCCGTAGGCAAACTTGTTAACCAGAATGAAATCACCCACTTCCAGAGTCGGTTTCATCGAGCCGGATGGAATCTGAAAAGGCTCGACCAAAAACGAACGCAACACCAGCACAATCGCCAGCACCGGAAAGAACGACTTGCCGTACTCGACCAACAGAGGTTCTTTATTCAGACGATCAACCACCGCCTCATCAGGCTCGCTGACCTGACCGTGATAGGTGCTGATCGCTGCTCGCCGGCGCGGGGCCAGAAAGATCAAATCGAACAACGCCAGGGCGCCACAGACGGCGACCGCGATAACCAGTAACAGCGGAAAATTGATCGACATAAGGTTTAACTATCCAACCTGAGTACAGCAAGGAAGGCTTCCTGTGGAATTTCCACATTACCGACCTGCTTCATGCGTTTCTTACCGGCCTTCTGCTTTTCTAGCAGCTTGCGTTTACGGCTGACGTCACCGCCGTAGCATTTGGCCAATACGTTTTTACGCAGCGCTTTGACCGTAGTCCGCGCAACGATCTGCCCACCAATAGCAGCCTGAATCGCCACATCAAACATTTGCCGAGGAATCAGCTCTTTCATCTTCTCGGTCAATGCACGACCTTTGTAATGGGCGTTGTCACGGTGCACGATCAACGCCAAGGCATCGACCTTCTCACCATTGATCAGTACATCCAACTTAACCAGATTGGCCGATTGATAGCGATCAAAGTGATAGTCCAGCGAGGCATAACCGCGGCTGGTGGATTTAAGACGGTCGAAGAAGTCCAACACCACTTCGTTCATCGGCAAATCGTAAGTCACCTGCACTTGGGAACCGAGGAACAGCATGTCGTGCTGTACGCCACGTTTCTCGATGCACAGGGTAATCACGTTACCCAGATGTTCCTGAGGCACCAGGATATTGGCACGCACGATCGGCTCGCGCATATCTTCAATTGTTGACAGGTCGGGGAGTTTCGACGGGTTATCGACGTAAATCGTCTCACCGGTCTTGAGCAACAATTCGAAAATCACCGTCGGAGCGGTGGTGATCAGATCCAGGTCGTACTCGCGTTCCAGACGTTCCTGAATGATCTCCATGTGCAGCATGCCGAGGAAGCCACAACGGAAGCCAAAGCCCAATGCATCCGAACTTTCCGGGGTGTACTGCAAAGAGGAGTCGTTCAGCGTGAGCTTTTGCAGGGCTTCGCGAAAGTCCTCAAAGTCGTCGGAGCTGACCGGGAACAGGCCGGCATAAACCTGCGGCTGAATACGTTTGAAGCCCGGCAATACATCAACATCAGGCGTCGAACTCAAGGTCAGGGTGTCGCCCACAGGGGCACCGTGAATATCCTTGATGCCGGCAATGATGAAGCCCACCTCACCCGCTTTCAGATCAGCAGTGGCGGTGTGCTTGGGGTTGAACACACCCACACTGTCGACCAGGTGAATCTTGCCGGTGGATTTCACCAACACTTTGTCACCTTTCTTAATCCGCCCATGGCGCACACGCACCAAGGAAACCACGCCCAGGTAGTTGTCAAACCAAGAATCAATGATCAAGGCTTGTAGCGGATCTTCGATATTGCCGGTTGGCGCTGGAATGATCTGCACCAAGCGCTCAAGCACCTCGTCGACACCCAAGCCGGTCTTGGCGCTGCAGGTCACTGCATCGGTGGCATCAATGCCGATGATCTTCTCAATCTCTTCTTTGACGCGATCTGGATCGGCCTGCGGCAAGTCGATCTTGTTCAGCACCGGCATGACTTCAAGGCCTTGCTCGATAGCCGTGTAGCAGTTGGCAACCGATTGCGCCTCAACACCTTGGCCCGCATCGACCACCAACAGCGCACCTTCACAGGCGGCCAGCGAGCGGCTGACTTCATAGGTGAAGTCGACGTGGCCGGGTGTATCAATAAAATTCAACTGATAAGTAACGCCGTCACGGGCTTTGTAATACAGCGTGACGCTGTGCGCCTTGATGGTGATACCGCGCTCGCGTTCGAGATCCATGGAATCCAGTACCTGGGCTTCCATTTCACGATCGGCCAAGCCGCCACACATCTGGATAAAACGGTCAGCCAGGGTCGACTTGCCGTGGTCAATGTGGGCGATGATGGAGAAATTGCGGATATGACTCAAATCACTCACGGATCAACACTCGAAAAGGTCGCAGGCGACTGCCCGCCGAAAATAGCCGCGAAGTGTACCCGAAAGCCACCTTGCACGTCATCAAGGCCGCGAAGCAGCACAATGGAAAAGGGCGACCGAAGTCGCCCTTTCACCCAACTAACGTGGTTAATCGGCCAGTTTGAAGGTGATAAAACTGGCGCGCCCCTGACGCAGCACACGCATTGAGACAGAACGATTTTTCGGCAGCGCCTGTGCCACCTCAGTAAAAGTCTTGGCAGAATTGATCGCTTGATTGTTCAGGTGGGTAACCACATCGCCCGGACGCAAGCCAATCAGAGCTGCAGGACCCTCCTGCACCTCGGAGATCACCACCCCCCCATTCAAATCGAGACCCTTCTTCTGCTCAGCGGTCAGCTCAACCACTTTGACACCCAGACGATTGCTGCTGCGCTCAACCCCTGAGGCGGTGTTGCCCGCCAAGGTTTCGCCATCCTCAGGCAGCGCACCAATGGTCAACCGCAACTTCTTGCGTGCTCCATCACGCACCACGTCCAACTCGGCAGTGGTGCCGGGCTTAAGCGCACCAACCAGATGCGGCAAATCGGCAGACATGATGATCGACTTGCCGTCCAAACTGAGAATGACATCACCGACCTGTAAGCCACCCTTGGCGGCAGGCCCCTCCTCCAGCACTTGGGCTACCAGCGCACCAGCTGGTTTATCCAGACCAAACGACTCCGCCAGATCCTTGTTCACTTCCTGAATAACCACACCCAACCAGCCACGACTGACCTTACCGTCCGACTTAAGCTGATCAGCCACATCCATGGCCACGCTCATGGGGATCGCAAACGACAGGCCCATAAAGCCGCCGGAACGAGTAAAAATCTGCGAATTGATACCGACCACTTCACCTGCCAGGTTGAACAACGGACCACCGGAGTTACCCGGATTGATCGCCACGTCGGTCTGAATGAACGGCACATAGCTCTCGTTTGGCAGGCTACGGCCTTTAGCACTGACAATCCCGGCAGTTACCGAGTGATCAAAACCGAACGGTGAGCCGATCGCCAGAACCCACTCGCCCACTTTCAACTCTTCGGATTTACCTAGTTTGACGGTCGGCAGGCCTGAACCCTCAACCTTGAGCAACGCCACATCGCTGCGCGGGTCAGCACCAATCAATTTGGCTTCCAACTCACTGCGGTCAGAGAGGCGCACGATAATTTCATCGGCGTCAGCCACCACATGGTTGTTGGTCAGCACATAACCATCAGCAGAAATGATAAAGCCCGAGCCTAGCGACTGAGCCTCACGCTGACGACCGCCACCTGGTGCGCGCGGCACTTGAGGTATGTTGCGCTCGAAGAACTCCCGAAACATCGGCGGCAGGCCTTCCAAATCAGGCACATTGAGCTGGCCACTGCCAGCCACCGCACGATCCGGCATTTTTTGCCGGGTACTGATATTGACGACCGCCGGTGATGCTTGCTCAACCAGCTCGGTGAAATCCGGCAAGCTCGCTTGAGCAAACAATGTTTGCCCCATCAGCAGCACAGCAAATAACCCACTAAAAGAAAATTTCAGACCAAGCTTCGACATACAACTCCCCATCTAGGTCAGCAAAAGTCTCAAAAAGCTGTCGCGGCACCCGCAAGCAAGGCACGCAACACTATAGGTTGTAACGCCGGATCACCGGCCGTAATACGGCTGCGCCAGCGCACCGCGCAGCAGGCAAGCAGAAACCCGAGCAATGCACTGAGTACCACCCAAGGCTCGCTTGCACCCATTCGCTCAACCAACACAGCGGCGCTAAATAATCCGAGCAATGGCAGCAGATAAACCAGTAAGGAACCGCGAACTAGCAGGTCTTCACGCACGCCGATCATGACCGCATCACCAACACGCAGTTGCAGATTAGACAACGCACGTACGTAACCACGCCGACTACTGGCACCGACCTGCTCAAGCAGGCCTTGGCCGCAACCGGCTTTAACCGAACAGCTGGAACAGGTGCTTTTACGTAACGTTTCAACCCAGACTGCACCTGGCTCAACCGCTACAACACGCCCCTGCTCCTCAATCATGGCACCACCTCGGCTGTAGAGCGCATCGACAAGGCCACGCGCTCTGCCGTTCCTAAGGGTATTTCGCCCACCACAGTGACCATGACATCACCGTCATCGGCCTTCAGGCGTCGTGAAACAACCACAGTCGGGCCAAGCTGGGTGCGAACATCCTCAACTGTAGCGCCGCGCAACGGCTCCATAAATACGGAAAAACGTACCAGACCATCGCCATAAACCTGGCAGGCCACTGGTTCATTCGATGCGGGACTGCGACGCTGGGTAACCGAATTCAAGCTAAACCCTGGTGGCAACCAATCCGAGTGCCAAGCCTCAACCGCCTTCACCTGCATGGGCTGTAAACGCACGGGTCGGCACCCTGCCCCCGGCTCCAAACTTGAGTCCGCAGGCGTATCGGTTTGCAATTGAGTGAACTGCAAACGCTCCAGCAGCTGCCCCTTATCGCTCACCAACAAGGATTTCAACGGCAAGCCTGTTTGCTGATCGAGGTGCAGCTCAATGCCATAACGATGCTGATCACGCGGCACCAACGCCAATACACTGGCAGCTCGTCCAGCCACGCGCGATTTACCTAGCACACGCAGCTCATACCACTCGCCTAACTGTTCTGCATCTAACGCCCTAGTGGGCCACAGTTGGCTATCGATCAATTGGTCAGCCAAGGCACCGCTGGCACACTGCACTTGACCATCGACGCGTAACACTTCCTGCGCCGAGCCATCCAGCTGCAGCAAGCGCTCACGCAATGCGCCGCCCTCGCCAACGCGATGCCAGACGCTGTGCGTCGAGAAGCTCCCATTACGCTCATAGACGAAGGTGCCTTGAAAGCTTTGAGTGCGCTCAGCATCTGCCAAACGCTGCAACAAAGCCGCCCCCTCATCAGCAGCAACAGGCAATGCCAGCCAGCTACCCAGCAACAGGGCGCCAAAAGGAATAAAGCGCATGCGATTCCTTAACAACGGCTGTTAGCGGGTTTCCAAGCTAGCGGCGCGCGCATAGGGCAGCGCACCTTCACTGGTGCTCATTGCCGCTTGTTGCGCATGCTGACGCAAATAGGCCGGCAGACGCTGTTCATGCCAGCCTGGCTGCCCCTGGCCTACAGCGCTGGCCGTTGGCGTGGCTTGCTCTGCAGACGTATTGAAGCCTGCCAGCATGGCTGGACCGCTGACCTGAGGAATGTTCAGTACCGGTTGATTGGCCTGCTGAGCCAACTGCGCACCGGTAATGTCATCTTGATTATAGAGGCGTACACCTGCCAGCACGGCCACGGTGACAGAAGCGGCAACAGCCAGACGACCTACGGCGCGCCAAGGACCGCGCTGTGTTTGCTGCGCAACCGGGGCAGCATCGTCAGCCAGAGCTGCAGAGACAGCAGCGGCAATATCCAGGCGCGGCTCCAGCAATTCTTTGTGCATAACTGCTCGGGCGATTTGGTAGCGCGACCAAGTTGCGCGCAACTCAGGGTCATCACTGGCCGCCAGCACTCGCCTTAGTTCAAGTTCATCCGCTTGGTTGTCCATAACCGCGGACAGCGATTCCTGCAGGGTTTCACGACTCATGGCGGTTCCTCTCTTGGCTGACGCCGCTGTCTCAGACTTCCTGCAACAACGGTTGCAGGGATCTATCAATGGCTTCACGCGCTCGAAAAATTCGCGAGCGCACAGTGCCGACTGGACATTGCATGACACTGGCAATGTCCTCGTAACTAAGACCATCAAATTCACGCAAGGTTAGGGCTGTGCGTAAATCTTCCGGCAATTGCTCAATACTGCGGTGCACAGTGCTTTCGATCTCATCGCGCAGCAGCAGACGCTCTGGCGACTCGATATCCTTGAGCGCATGGTCACCGTCATAAAACTCGGCATCTTCGGCACTCACATCACTGTCTGGCGGTCGCCGACCGCGCGACACCAGATGGTTCTTCGCCGTATTAATGGCGATACGGTAAAGCCAGGTATAAAACGCACTGTCGCCGCGAAAATTACCCAATGCGCGGTATGCCTTGACGAAGGCTTCCTGCGCCACATCCTGTGCTTCATGGGTGTCATGCACGAAACGCACGATCAACCCGAGAATCTTGTGCTGATACTTGAGCACCAATAGATCAAATGCACGCTTGTCGCCACGCTGTACGCGCTCGACCAGCTGCTGATCATCTTCCTGGGTTAGCATGAAAACTCCTCATAAGTGTTGAAGGAGCGCAACGCCAACCTGTGCATCGGTCTGCCAAAGTAGACTTGGGCATTGCGCAAAAGTTCGCTCCTTCAAACAAGCTTCCTGCAGAATACTTAAAAGTACTGCACGGAATGGTGCAGCAAGAGGGCTCCCGTGCTGCACAAATAATCTGATTCACCCGCAGGCTAGACAACACGCTGCAGGCCGTTGTGGAAATGCCAAACCGTGGCAAATTTCCATTTAAACAACCGCCTATGGAACGCGAAACACTTAAAAAGTTCCCGAGCAACACACTTGGTCATAAGGCGGCTATTGTGCCGATCACCCCCTCTATATACTAGTGGCCGCTTTTCGTGGAATTTGGACATGAGCCAACATTACCAACACGACGTTTTGGTTATCGGTAGCGGTGCAGCAGGCCTGACACTGGCCCTCACGCTGCCAGAACACTTGCGCATTGCGGTGCTAAGCAAGGGCAATCTGTCCAATGGCTCCACTTACTGGGCTCAAGGCGGCGTAGCCGCTGTACTGGACGACACCGACACGATCGAATCGCATGTTGAGGACACCCTCAACGCCGGTGGTGGCCTGTGCCGTGAGGAGTCCGTGCGCTTCACCGTGGAACACAGCCGCGAAGCCATCCAGTGGCTGATTGACCAAGGCGTGCCCTTTACTCGCGATGACCAGACCGCCCGCGAAGACGGCGGTTTTGAATTCCACCTGACCCGTGAGGGCGGCCACAGCCACCGCCGTATCATTCACGCGGCCGACGCCACTGGCGCTGCAATATTCAATACCCTGCTAGAGCAAGCCAAGCAGCGGCGTAATGTCGAGCTGCTGGAGCAGCGCGTCGCCGTCGACCTAATTACCGAGCGCAAACTCGGCCTGAGCGGTGAGCGCTGCCTCGGCGCTTATGTACTTAATCGCGCCAGCGGTGAGGTCGACACCTTCAGTGCACGCTTTGTAATTCTCGCCACTGGCGGCGCCGCCAAGGTTTACCTGTACACCAGCAACCCGGACGGCGCTTGCGGTGACGGCATCGCCATGGCCTGGCGCGCCGGCTGCCGGGTCGGCAACCTGGAATTCAACCAGTTCCATCCGACCTGCCTGTACCACCCCAAAGCCAAGAGTTTTCTGGTCACCGAAGCACTGCGCGGCGAAGGAGCGTTGCTCAAGCTGCCCAATGGCGAACGGTTTATGCCGCGCTTCGATGAACGTGCCGAACTGGCACCGCGCGATATCGTCGCCCGCGCCATCGATCATGAGATGAAACGCCTAGGGGTTGATTGCGTATTCCTAGACATCAGCCATAAACCGGCGGACTTTGTGAAGTCGCACTTCCCAACCGTCTACGAGCGTTGCCTGGACTTCGGCATCGACATCACCAAAGAGCCGATCCCTGTAGTGCCTGCCGCGCATTACACCTGCGGCGGCGTAGTAGTCGACCAGAACGGACATACCGACGTACCGGGCCTGTATGCCATTGGTGAAACCAGCTTTACCGGCTTGCACGGCGCCAATCGCATGGCCAGCAACTCGCTGCTGGAATGCTTCGTTTATGCGCGCTCGGCGGCGGCCGACATCGTCAGCAAGCTGAATCAGATACAAGCACCCGCCGCGCTGCCCAGCTGGGATGCCAGCCAAGTCACCGACTCAGACGAAGATGTGATCATTGCGCACAACTGGGACGAACTGCGACGCTTTATGTGGGACTACGTGGGCATCGTGCGCACCAACAAGCGCCTACAACGCGCCGAACACCGAGTGCGCCTGCTACTTGACGAGATCGACGAGTTTTACAGCAATTACAAGGTCAGCCGCGACCTGATCGAGCTACGTAACCTGGCCCAGGTCGCCGAGCTGATGATCCGCTCGGCCATGCTGCGCCATGAAAGTCGCGGCCTGCATTACACCCTGGACTACCCGCAGCAACTGAGCGAGGCCAAGGACACTATTTTGCTGCCACCCACCTATGGCGACTGAATTTCAATCGCACCCGTAAGCGTCGATGCTGATCGCGCGGCAGGCTGTCGCGAGCCACGCACAACGCATGCACGCGCCGCTGACCGGCCAGACGAAAGCGCAGCAATACAACCAACGGCAATGCCAGGCTATCGGGGTGCAGCTCGATTGGCTGCCAACCCTTAAGCTCGCTGCGCACCTGCCAACCATCAGACGTGCACCGCAACGCTCGATAGGCCGCAGGCCTGCTCAGTAACAGGTGCCTCGGCACGACCCAGAGAGCATGCGCCATACAGAACGCCACACCCAGTAACCGCGCCCACAGTGGAAAATCCACCAGCGCCACACTGAGCAGCGCCAACCCCTGAATCAGGGCATAGCCGGCCAGCAGCAACCGCGATGGCTGCCACTGACACTCGAACACATCACTTGGGCTGGACACGATCCAGAATCATCCGAACCATGCGCTTAAGATCCGCGTCATCCGGCTCGTTACGCTGCATAAACCAGCCGAACATGTCCTGGTCTTCGCACTCAAGCAGCTTGCGATAGCGCTCACGGTCATCGGCATCAAGGTGCGGGTACACCTCTTTAACGAACGGCACCAACAACACATCCAACTCCAGCATGCCGCGACGGCTGTGCCAAAAAAGACGATTGAGTTCAACCGAGTCAACCATGGGTATGCTCCTTGAAAAATGGCATGCCGCCATTTTTAACGTCGTTCAGCGACGGCCCGAAGGGTGGCCGCCACGCATGGCAGACCAGAAATAAGGCGCGCAGTATACCGATGAAAAGCGCGTCTGTTGATCGCAGGCATGCAATGCGCCGCAACCAAGCTACTGCAAGCGCTGACAAGGCGCGAGGCGCGCTCTATGATGAGCCCCCTACTTTTATCCAACGACACCTAACCCACCATGGCCGACACCGCGTTTTATTGCACCCTCAGCCACGAAGGCATCCTCGCCCTACGCGGCCCGGACGCCAACAAGTTCCTCCAGGGCCAAGTCACTTGCAACCTCAATTACCTGAGTGATAGCCAGTGCAGCCTGGGCGCACGCTGCACACCCAAAGGTCGTATGCAGTCGAGCTTTCGCATCGTCAGCGTAACCGACGGCTACTTGCTGGCCATGGCCAACGAACTGCTTGAAGCTCAACTGACCGACCTGAAGAAATACGCAGTCTTCAGCAAATCCAAACTCACCGACGAAAGTCAGGCTTGGCTGCGACTTGGCCTTAACGGCGCCGATGACGCCCTGCGCAGCCTTGGCCTGGAACTGCCAACAGATGCTGACAGTGTGGTACGCCACCAAGAACTACTGGCTTTGCGCCTGAGCGATGGGCGGGCCGAGTTGTGGGCACCCGCCGCCCAAGCCGAAGCGGTAAAGGCTCAACTGGCCGCACAACTACCCGAAGCGCCACTCAATGACTGGCTTCTGGCGCAAATACGCGCCGGCATTGGCCAGGTCATGGGCAGCACGCGCGAGCTGTTTATTCCGCAAATGATCAACCTGCAGGCCGTGGGCGGCGTCAGCTTCAAAAAAGGTTGCTACACCGGTCAGGAAATCGTTGCGCGCATGCAGTACCTGGGCAAACTCAAACGGCGCCTGTATCGCTTAGAGCTGCATGACAGCCAAGTACCAGAGCCGGGCACTGCACTGTTTTCTTCCGCGCGCGCCTCCAGTGTCGGCGAAGTGGTATTGGCTGCACGCAGCGGAACAGGCGTCGAACTGCTCGCCGTTCTGCAGGACGAGGCGGCACTCGATGGTCATATTCACCTGGGTTCTGCCGAGGGCAGCACGCTGAGCGTGCTTGATTTGCCGTATACACTGGACTCAACCCGCGAAATACAGCGCTGAGCCCCGCACAACCCTTACTACACTTACTATTGCCTCGCCGCCTAAAGAGAATTTTTCATGAGCAAGCTTGCCGAGAAAGTCCAAAAGGAACTGATCCAAGCCATCGACAACGATGAACTGGTACTCCCAACCCTGCCGGAGGTCGCGCTGAAAGTACGCGAGGCGGCAGAGGACCCGAATATCGGCATTCCAGAACTGAGCAAGGTCATCGGCAACGATGCCGCCCTGACGGCGCGCATCATCAAGGTGGTTAACAGCCCGCTACTGCGCACCAATAAAGAAATTACTGATCTGCAAATGGCCGTTGCCCGACTCGGCATTAACTACACCTGCAACTTGGCCACGGGCCTGGCGATGGAGCAGATGTTCCAGGCCACCAGCGACGTAGTTGACCGAAAAATGCGCGAAGTGTGGAACAAAAGCACGGAAATCGCCGGTATCTGCCACGTTCTGTGCAAACACTACACCCGCTTGCTGCCCGATCAGGCCACCCTCGCCGGCCTGGTGCATCAGATCGGCGTGCTGCCGATTCTCACCTACGCCGAAGAACACAGCGAACTGCTGGCCGACTCGATCAGCCTTAACCATGTGATTGAGCAGATCCACCCGATCATCGGTGACAAGATTCTGCGCACCTGGGATTTCCCCGAGCAGATTGCCATGATTCCTAGCCAGTACCTGGACTTCACGCGCGACAGCGCCAAGGTCGATTACGTCGATATCGTTCAGGTCGCGACCCTGCAAAGCTACCTAGGCAGCGAGCACCCCTACACCCAGCTGGACTGGAGCCAGATCCCTGCGTTCCGCAAGCTGGGCCTGGACCCCAACCAGAACCTCAATGACGACGAAGACTTGTCGGCGGCTATGGAAGCGGCCATGAGTATGCTTCAGTAAAAACCATCCCACGCATGCGGCCGACTGCAACTAGACTGCACACAGTCTAAGCGCGAGGCAGTGGCCCATGCGTGCATTAATCTACGCCCTACTGATCAACCTGCTCCTCAACGGCATAGCCGTCGCCGAGTCAGTACGCCTGACCAACGGTGAGTGGCCGCCCTACTTGGGCGAACAGCTGCCGCACAAAGGCGTAGCCTCCCGCATCGTGGCCGAAGCCTTTGCCCTGCAAGGCATCAGCGTAGAGTGGGAGTTCCATCCGTGGGCGCGCTCATTGCAATTGGCCGAGCGCGGGCAACGTGATGGCAGCGCCGTGTGGCTGCACAGCAAAGAACGTGAAAATGGCTTCTACATCAGCGATCCGGTAGTGGAAAGCGGCTATTACCTGTTCCATCGCAAGAACTACAACTTTGACTGGAAACAGATTGTCGACCTGCATAGCAGACGCATCGTGGGCACCCGTGGCTATGACTATGGGGCAGCCTTTCAACAGGCAGAAGCCAGCGGACAACTGCGCATCCACCGAGTAACCAGCGATGAAATCGCCTTTCGTCAGCTGCTTGCCGGCCGAGTAGACCTGTTCCCGATGGACAAGGTGGTTGGCTTCGACATACTGCATCAACACTTCACGGCAGCCGAGCGCGCTCAATTGAGCTTCCACCCTGTACCGCTTCGTAGCGACAGCCTGCACTTACTGCTCTCACGTAATGTGCCCGGCAATGCCGAACGCCTCACACGCTTCAACCAAGGCCTGGCTCAGCTACGCGAAAGTGGCAAAGTCGCCCAATACCTACTGGAAATCCAGCAACCACTTAGCCTGGTCCCGTGACTCAAGACTCGGCGCCGGCAAACTCAACCCGCACCCGTAAACCCTGCGGCTGCGCCTGATGCAGGCTGATAGCGGCCTGATGCGCGCGGCAAATCTCGCCGACAATCGCCAGCCCCAAACCCGCCCCTGAGCCCCCAGAAGTGCGCCGATAAAAACGCGCAAACACTTTGTCGTACTCTGCGCCGGGTATCCCCGGACCGTCGTCTTCGACCTCAAGCACGCCGGTGGGCAGAACCCGCAAGATCACGTTACCGCCGGCCGGAGTGTGCGCCAGCGCGTTATCCAGCAGGTTGCACAGCAGTTCATTGAGCAAAGTCGGTTCTCCGCTAACCCACACTGATTGCTCGGCTTCAAGCGCTAGAGCAATGCCACGCGAATGAGCCAATGGCGCCAGGGCCATGCCCAGTTCGCGCGCCAACTGGCTGAGATCCAAACGCTGCGCGCCCCCTTCGGCAATTGCCCGCGCACCGCTTTCGATACGCGCCAGCGAAAGCAATTGATTGGCCAAATGGGTCAGCTTGTCGGTGTTCAGTGCAGCGTCTTCCAGTGTGCTGCGCCACACCGCCGGCTCCTGGGCGCGCAAGCCCAGCTCGACCCGCGCCTTCAGCGCTGCCAATGGCGTACGCAACTCATGGGAGGCATCGGCAATAAATTGCGACTGCCGCTCGAATAGATTACGCAGGCGATCATTGAACTGATTCAACGCATCAATCAGTGGGCGCAGCTCACGCGGCATACCAACATCCGACAATGGTTGTAGATCATCACTAGTGCGTGCCGCCACTCTACGGCGCAACGCATCCAACGGACGCAGTGCGGCGCTCACGGCCAACCACACCAGCAGCAAAGCGCTGAGTGACAACAGGCCCATGCGCAGCAAAGTCCCAAGCAACAACTCTTGGGCCATTCGCTCACGCGCACCCTGGGTTTCCGCCACCCGGATTTCCGCTACACCATTAACCCCAGGCTCACTGACCGGCTGCAACAGGCTGACCACGCGCACGCCTTGGCTTCGGTATTGCGCATCGTAGAAATGCGCCAGCGCCGGGTAATCCTCAGTGCGCTTGGTGCCGGGCGGTGGTGGCGGCAGATCCTCGTAACCGGACACCAGCGCACCCTGCACATCCAGCACTTGGTAGTAGATACGTCCTGCGCTGTCGTAAGCGAAAGTATCCAGGGCCACATAAGGCACATTAGCGTTCAGCCGGTCGGCGGTGGTGTACAGACCATCGGCAATCGCCCGTGCCGACGCCAACAAGGTGCGGTCATAAGCGGTATCCGCAGCATGCCGGGCGCTCCAGTAGGCGCTCAGGCTGCTGACCAGCAGAATCAGTGCCAGCAGCAGCGCCAAGCGGCGGATCAGCCGTCCGCGCAGGCTGCCCGGCTCACTTACCGACACACCGTGCGGCTCAGCCACCGACAGCCTCCAGCAGATAACCGAGGCCACGGAAGGTGACAATTTTCACCCCGCCGCCTTCAAGTTTTTTGCGCAGGCGATGCACGTAGATTTCAATAGCATCGCTGCTCGCTTCCTCATCCAGGCCGAACACCTGGGCGGCCAGTTGCTCCTTGCTCATCACTCGCCCTGGTCGGGCAATCATCGCCTCCAGCACGGCTTGTTCGCGCGAGGTCAACGTCAGCAGGCTATCCGCCAGAGTGAAGCGCCGGGTATCAAGGTCATACAGCAGATTGCCGCAGCGCTGCTGACGCTCGCCGCCCAGCACAGTGCGGCGCAGCAGCGCTTTGACCCGCGCCTCCAGCTCACTCAGCTCGAAGGGTTTGGCCAGGTAATCGTCGGCACCGAGATTAAGGCCATGCACGCGATCCTTGACCTCGCCACGCGCCGTGAGCATCAGCACCGGCAGGTTCTTGCCGCGCTCACGCAGCCGCGCCAACACCTGAAAACCGTCGAGGCGTGGCAGGCCGATATCAAGAATTGCCAGGGCGTAGTCCTCACTGCTCAGGGCCAGGTCGGCAGCCACACCGTCATGCAGCACGTCCACCGTCCAGCCCGCACTTTTCAGCGCCTGGGCCACACTGGCCGCCAGTTGCAGATGATCTTCGACCAGCAGAATACGCACGTAAACCTCCCGCCCAACTGGCGTAATCACAACGCCTGTGGCGTCGAATAATGGCCGGAGTTTACAGGGGCCGCGACTGATGTGAATTGCCCAAGCGCCGGTGAAGTGAAACAGCAGAATACTTTGTGGCCGGCATCCCTGACGTCCGCCCTGCGGACTACCGCAAGCGAGGTCAAAACACTTCAAGCGTTTTTTCAACGCTGAAAGCCTGGTGAAAGCTTGACCTCCTAGCATCGGTTTCAGGTGGCTCGATCCACCTGCCTGAACGACTGCGCAGTGGTGCGCAGCCGTGACAAAAACAACAATGGAGACCACAGGATGCTGACTGCATCATATCGGGCACTGTCGCCTGTTCATCTGCTTAGCCTCGCTATCAGTACGGCTTTCCTTGCACCTGCTGCCCACGCCGACTTTGTCGCTGACAGCAAGGCCAGCCTGAGCACCACCAATATTTACCTGAACCGCAATTTCCGTGAAGGCAGTGGCCAGAACAAGCGCGAAGAATGGGGCCAGGGCTTCCTCCTCGACATCCAATCGGGTTACACCGAAGGCACCGTCGGTTTCGGCCTCGACGCGCTGGGCATGCTCGGCGTCAAGCTTGATTCCGGCGGCGGCCGTACCGGCACCGATCTGCTGCCGGTGCAAGACGATGGCGGCACCCCGGACCAATTCGGCCGCATGGGTTTGACCGGCAAGGTCAAAATATCCAACACCGAATTGCGTTACGGCTCGCACATCCCTGAACTGCCCGTGGTCAAAGCCAGCGACAGCCGCCTGCTGCCGCAAGTGTTCGAAGGTGGTCTGCTGACCTCATCCGAACTGGAAGGCTTTACCTTTACCGGTGGCCGTTTGGATAAGGTCATCGACCGCGCCTCGACCAACTCCGAAGAGCTGATCCTCAACAGCAAGAACAAGCGCTTCGCTGGTGGGGTAACGGCCGACCACCTCGATCTGTTCGGCCTCGACTATCAGTTCGCCAAAGGCCTCACCGGTCGTTATTACGCGGCTGAGCTGGATGACATTTACCGTCAGCACTTCTTCGGCATTCTCGCCAGCCAGCCTGTGGGCAGCGGCACATTGGCTGCGGATATACGCCTGATGCTGAGCAAGGACACCGGCGCCGCTAACGCTGGGGAAATCGATAACCGCGCCTTCAGCAGCATGGTCAGCTACGCCATTAACGGGCACAAGCTGGGCCTGGGCTATCAGGACATGAGCGGCGACACCGGCTATGCCTATATCGATGGCAGCGACCCGTTCCTGGTCAACTTTGTACAGATCAATGACTTCGCCAATGCCGACGAAAGCTCCTGGCAAGCGCGCTACGACTATGACTTCAGCAAGATTGGCGTACCCGGCCTGAGCTTTATGGGCCGCTATGTTCGCGGTGACGACGCCCAAGTGGCCGGCAGCACGCAAAGCGGCGGCGAATGGGAGCGCGACCTTGAGATCAAGTACGTGGTGCAGAACGGCCCACTGAAGGATGTCTACGTGCGCCTGCGTAACGCCAGCTTCCACTCCGACTTCGCCCGCGATGCGGACGAGAACCGCGTCATCGTCGGCTACACGCTACCCATTTGGTAAAACACAATAATCGGGTGATTACACACTAATGCGTTTGGTCATGCCGCGTCGCAGCGACCTTCGCTCACCATGTGTGTAAAACACCCTCTAAGCGCCAAGAGGAATATCCAATGAAAACTGCCTTTACTCGCATTGCCCTGGCTACCGCCTGCATGGCCTTCGCCGGCCAACTGCTGGCTGCCGAACCCAAGCGTCCAGAATGTATTGCCCCGGCTAAACCCGGTGGCGGCTTCGACCTGACCTGCAAACTGGCCCAGAGCGGCCTGAAAGACGAAGGCCTGCTCAAGTCGCCGATGCGCGTCACCTATATGCCCGGCGGTGTTGGTGCCGTGGCCTATAACGCGGTGATCGCCCAGCGCGCTGACGATCCAGGCACCATCACCGCATTCTCCAGCGGATCCTTGCTTAATCTTGCGCAAGGCAAGTTCGGTCGTTACGACGAAACCGGCGTGCGTTGGCTGGCCGCCGTGGGCACCGACTACGGCGCCATCACCGTGCGTGCCGACTCGCCGTATCAGAATCTGGATGAGCTGGTGCAGGCGCTGAAAAAAGACCCAGGCAGCATCGTCTTCGGCGCCGGCGCCACCATCGGCGGCCAAGACTGGATGCAAACTGCACTGATCGCCCGTCTTGCTGGCATCGACCCGAAAAACCTGCGTTACGTAGCCTTTGAAGGCGGCGGCGAAACCCTCACCGCCATGCTCGGCGGCCATGTACAGGTCACCAGCAGCGGCCTGGGTGAAGTCACCCCGCAATTGGCAGCCAAGAAAGTACGCATCCTCGCTGTTCTGTCCGATGAGCGTCTGCCGGGCAAGCTGGCTGACATCCCTACGGCTAAAGAGCAGGGCTACGACATCAGCTGGCCGGTCATCCGTGGTTTCTACATGGGCCCAGAGGTTAGCGACGAGCAGTTCAACTGGTGGAAACAACAGTTCGACACCCTGCTGGCCAGCGAAGATTTCGCCAAGCTGCGTGAACAGCGCGACCTGCTGCCACTGGCGGTCACCGGTGATGAACTGAAAGCCTTGGTCTTCAAGCAAGTTGAAGAATACAAGGCGCTGGCCGGCGAGTTCGGCCTGGTTCAGTAACCCTGCTACGTAGGATGGGTTGAGCATCGCGACACCCATCGCTGCGGCGCACCCTTGATGGGTATCGCCGCGCTCAGCCTGCGCGGCCCGACCCATCCTACGGTTTCACGCTCTGCCCCCGATTCTCGATTAGGTAATTCGCCATGTACGTTCGCCTGTTCGCCGCGATCTGGCTGCTGTTTTGCGCCGCTCTCGCCGTTATTGCCTGGGGCTTCCAGGCACCCTTCGCCTACGACCCAGTGGGTCCACGCGCTTATCCCTTGCTGCTGCTGGCCTTGATGTCGGCCGGCAGCCTGTGGCTGCTGTTCAAGCCGGGTTTGCTCGAGCAAACCTTCAATCGGCGCGCCGCCCTGCGCGCCACGCTCTGTGTACTGACGCTGCTGGCTTACGCCCTGCTGTTTGAAACCCTTGGCTTTGTCATCAGCACCGCCTTGGCCGCCTTTGCCCTTGGCCTGCTGTTTACCGGCCGTTTGATTCCTTGCGCCATCAGCGCCGTGCTGATGGGCGTGTTGCTGTATGGCCTGTTTGACTACCTGCTGGATGTGCCGCTGCCCCTCGGCCTGTTCGAAGCCTTTGTGGAGAGCTGAAATGGAAACCCTGAACTTCTTGATGCAAGGCTTTGATGTAGCCACCCGCCCAGAAAACCTGATGATGGCGCTGTTCGGTGCCTTTGTCGGCACCATCGTCGGCATGCTCCCAGGCCTTGGCCCGATCAACGGCGTGGCCTTGCTGCTGCCGTTGGCCTTCGCCCTTGGCTTGCCACCGGAAACCGCACTGATCCTACTGGCCGCCGTGTACCTGGGCTGCGAATACGGCGGGCGCATTTCCGCCATTTTGCTCAATGTGCCGGGCGATGCTGCAGCGGTGATGACCACCCTCGACGGCTACCCACTGGCCCGTCAGGGCAAGGCCGGAATCGCCCTGTCGCTGTCTGCGGTCAGCTCGTTTATCGGTAGCATCATCGCCACCTGCGGTGTGGTGCTGTTTGCGCCACTGCTGGCGAAATGGGCGGTGGCTTTTGGTCCTGCCGAATACTTTGTGCTGATGATCTTCGCCATCGCCTGCCTCGGCGGCATGGTCGGCGACAAACCGGTCAAAACCCTGATGGCTGCTCTGATTGGCCTGGCTTTGGCCACCGTTGGGGTGGACTCGACCACTGGCGTGTATCGCTTCACCTTTGACAGCGTCAGCCTGTCGGACGGTATCCAGTTCGTCATCGTGGTGATCGGCTTCTTCAGCGTCAGTGAAGTGCTGTTGATGCTGGAAAAAACCCACAACGGCCAGAAGGCCGTGAAGGCCAGCGGGCGCCTGCTGTTCAACTTCAAAGAGTTCACCTTCACCTTCTGGACCATGGTGCGCAGCGCCGTCGCCGGCTTCGTAATCGGCACCCTGCCTGGTGCCGGCGCGACCATCGCCAGCGCCATGACCTACATGAGCGAAAAACGCATGGCAGGTAGCACAGGCAAGTTCGGTGACGGTGACCTGCGCGGCCTGGCGGCGCCAGAAGCGGCTAACAATGCCTCTGCCTGCGGCTCGCTGATCCCGATGCTGACTCTCGGCGTACCCGGCTCCGGCACCACCGCCGTCATGATCGGCGCGCTGACCCTGTACAACATCACCCCCGGTCCACTGTTGTTTGAACAGCAGCCCGATGTGGTCTGGGGCCTGATTGCCTCGCTGTTTATCGGCAACGTGATTCTGCTGGTGATGAACATTCCGCTGGTCGGCCTGTTCTCGCGCATGCTCAGCGTGCCTAACTGGGTGCTGGTACCGGCAATCACCGTGATCAGCATGGTCGGCGTTTACGCAGTGCACAGCACCACCTTCGATCTGGTACTGATGATCGGCCTCGGCGTATTCGGCTACATCCTGCGTAAGCTGGACTTCCCGTTGTCGGCCTTGATCCTGGGCTTCGTCCTCGGCGAGTTGATGGAAGACAACCTGCGCCGCGCCCTGTCGATCTCAGCAGGCGATCTGAACATCCTCTGGAACAGCCCAATCAGCCTGTGTCTGTGGGCGCTTACCGCGCTGATGCTGGGCCTACCTGGCTTGCGCTGGTGGCGTTCGCGCCGTGCGGCGCAACTGGCCAATGCCTAAGTTGCACATGCTCACCGGCTGGCAACGCTGGTGGGCCACCCCACTGGTCGGCCTGGCCGGTGGTTATCTGGCCAGCCTGATCGGCTGGCCTTTGCCGTGGATCATCGGCTCACTGCTAGCGGTCATTGCCGCCCGCTGCAGCGGCTGGCTGATCACGGAAGTACCGGGTGGGCGCAAAACCGGCCAATGGCTGGTATCCAGCGCCATCGGCCTGCATTTCACCAGTGAAGTGCTCAGCCAGTTATCCAGCCACTTCGCAGTGGTACTGGCCGGTGCATTTATCACCCTACTGCTCAGCCTGATCGGCATTCTGCTGCTGCGCCGCGCCGGTGAAAGCCACGCCACGGCGTTCTTCGCCAGCATGCCGGGCGGTGCCAGCGAGATGGTCAACCTGGCGCAACGGCACAATGCCGAAACCGCCAAGGTCGCGGCGGCGCACAGCCTGCGCCTGCTGTTAGTGGTGCTGCTGATTCCAGCGATTTTCACCTGGAGCCTGCCACCTGTCGCTCCGCCGGTTCCGGCGGCGGTGAGTTGGCCCTGGCTGGCCGTGCTATTGCCAGGCGGCGCGATGCTGGCCTGGTTGTGGGGGCGTTTGGGTCAACCCAACCCGTGGATGCTCGGCCCGCTGACCGTGTGCGCGGTGGCCAGTGTCAGCTTCGATCTGCACCTGGGCCTGCCAAATGGGCTGGGCCAAATCGGCCAGTGGCTGATCGGCTGCGCCTTGGGTTGCCACTTCGATCGTGGCTTCTTTCGTAATGCACCGGGCTTTCTCGCGCGCATCCTGCTGTTCACCCTGCTCGCCATGCTGGCCGCCGCCGCACTGGGCCAAGGCCTCGGCTGGCTCGCCGGGCAAAGCCAGAATGCGCTGATGCTCGGCATGATGCCCGGCGGTATCACCGAACTGTGCCTGACCGCCGAGGCGTTACAGCTGTCGGTGGCGCTGGTTACGGCGTTGCAAGTGTTGCGGCTGTTCTTAGTGATGTTCCTCGCCGAACCCTTGTTTCGGCTGTGGCAGCCGAGCAAGGCTTGATACCGATTTCACGTCCACGTTTAGCCCGCCTTGTGCGGGCTCTTTTTGGCCTGCAAGCACACCACTCAAGCCGCCGGTAAGCGCCAGTCGATTTGCGCCAGCTCATGCTGCGCGAGGAATTTATTGCAACGGCTGAAATGGCCATTGCCGATAAAGCCGCGGTGCGCCGACAGCGGTGATGGATGCACGGACTTCAGCACCAGATGCTTGCTGGTATCGATAAGCTTCTCTTTGCTCTGCGCATGCGCGCCCCAAAGCAGAAACACCAAGCGCTCCTGCTGCTGACTGACCACTTCAATCACCTTATCGGTAAAGGTTTGCCAGCCGATCTTGGCGTGGGAGCCGGCAATGCCATGCTCCACCGTCAGCGAGGTGTTAAGTAGCAGCACGCCCTGCTCCGCCCAATGCTGCAAATTGCCGTGCTCGGCAATGTCGATATTCAGGTCGCGCTTGAGCTCTTTGTAGATATTGAGCAGCGACGGCGGCGTCTTCACCCCAGGCTGCACCGAGAAGCACAGACCGTGGGCCTGACCCGGACCGTGGTAAGGGTCCTGGCCAATCACCACCACCTTGACCTGAGCCAACGGCGTGGAATTAAGCGCATTGAAAATCAACGCACCGGGTGGATAGATCTCCTTGCCCGCTGCCTTCTCCGCCCGCAGAAAGTCGCCCAGCTCACGCATATAGGGTTTCTCGAATTCCTCGTGCAATGCGGCTTTCCAGCCGGCTTCGAGTTTGACGTTATCGGCGGCGCTCATGCCAGAATCCTGCTTCATCCAACGGAGACGGCACGCTAAGGAAGGCGTCCAGGCAAGTCAAGACATACAACGTCGTAGCGCCAGGTGATACGTGGAGTTGCGGTGTTTGCAAAGATGGTGCGCAGAGACGGATGCTGTAACGCAATAAAACCTTCCCCAGCAAACAGGCTAAGGGGCTTCTGCACTACGCTGTTACTGGCCTAGACTGTAAAAAAACAAAGGCCATTACCGTGCCATTACGTTCGCTGATACCCATACTCGTGCTGTGCCTACTTAGCCTGCCCTTACAGGCCAAGCCACTGCTACGCGTCCTGGCATGGCCGGGCTATGCCGATGCCGACTTAGTCGCAGCCTTTGCCGAGCGCTACGACGCCGACGTAGAAGTCACCTTTGTCGGCAACGATGACGAGTTGCGGCTTAAGCTGAGTAAGGAGGGTGGCAAGCATTACGATGTAATCGCCGCTAACACCTCCGAAATCAACCATTTCGTTCAGCAGCAACTGCTGCAACCCCTGCGCCTGGCGAATCTGACCCAGCGCAACGGTCAACTCCAGCAATTCCGTCAGCTCAACGATATCCCCGGCTTAATCCATGAGGGGCAGGCCTACGGTGTTCCTTATGTCTATGGCGAGATGGGGCTGATCTATAACCGCAAGATGATGAGCCGCCCACCGACCTCAATTAACAGCCTTTGGGACCCGCAATGGCAGGGTCAAGTGCTGGCCTATGACGGCAGCAGCCACAGCTTCTCCCTAGCCCGCCAAGCCCTTGCTAAACCACCCTTCGCCACACCCAACGAAGAGATGCCTGCCACGCTAGCCAAGCTGATTGAGTTACGGCGTAACGTGCTGAGCTTTTACAGTTTGCCGGAAGAATCGGTCAGCCTGTTTACGCAAAACCCCGTGGCCCTGATGTATGCCAACTACGGTCGTCAGCAACTTAAGCTGCTGCAGGATGCAGGTGCCGACGTGGGTTACGTGATCCCCCAGGAAGGTGCGTTTGCCTGGCTGGACTGCTGGGCCATTACGCGCACTACGCCCAACCGTGACCTGGCTGAGCAATGGATCAACTACAGCCTTGAGCCACAAGTCAGTGGCGCCTTGACTGAGCGCCAGGGCCTGGAAAACACCTTGCGCAACCCACAAACCGAAAATGCGCCCTTGCACCTGATTTGGCTTGAGCCTGTGGCAAATGCCGAACTGCGCGCCAAACTCTGGCAATCCATACTCGCCGGGGAGCGCCCGTCAAACCTGGTGCAGCCTTGAAACTCAGCCTCGGCAATAAGCTCACAATACTGCTCTGTTTGTTCGGTTTGCTGCTCAGCGGGCTTGCCAGCTACTACTCCCTGAGCAGCAGCAAACAAATCTTGATTGCTGCTGCCAAGCGCGACCTGCTGGTGGCCAATCAAGTATTGGGGCGCAACCTGCAGAGCAGCCTGGAAAATTTCGCCAATGACCTCAAGGTACTCAGCACCCAGTCGCAGCCGGTTGATGTCCTTCAAGACACACCAAGAAGCCCCAGAGAGGCTGTGGAGTTAACCCAGCTATTTACCTCCATGCTCAACGCACACCCCGAGTACCAGCGTATTCGCCTGATCGAAGCGAAAAATCATGGTTTGGAGCGCATCAACGTTGATCGCCACGGCATTACCGCCAGCAGCGCTTTACAAGAAAAGGGCCACTTCCCCTATGTGTTCAAAACGCTGAAGTTAGTGCCGGGCCAACAGTTCTTTTCAGAGATAGCACCTTCGCGCCTTGATCCGGACAAGGTTCTAACCCTTCACATAGCCAGCCCTATTTGGACAGACGACCAGCAAGTGCTCGGTCTGATAGTACTGAGCATCAACGTCAAGAAGCTGTTCAATCGCCTGCAGCGTGAGCTGCCCGACTATTATCAGTTGTTTCTGGCCAACAGTCAGGGCGAACTGCTGCTCAACCCTGAGCGCAACAAGTCCCAGACCAAAAGCCAAGGCCCCAGCGTGATGGTTCAAACCCAGCTGCCGGAACTGCGTGCTCTGCTTGAAGGGCAAAGCAACAACATGCTCAGTATCCTGCCAGCCAAACGTGAGCAACCAACCCGGCTAGCGGCCTTTACCACCGTTAGCATCGAAGCTGAAAGCAAGCATTTGCTGCTGGGCCTGGCAGTACCCGAGGAACATATCCTCGAAGCATCACGCGAGCTCGATCAGCGCCTGATACAAATCATCGTGGTGCTCAGCTTTATCACCCTGCTGCTCTCACTGTGGCTGGCGCGCAACATGGTTCGACCGCTGAATCAAATAAGCTTGGCGATCGCCCACTTCAGCAAAAACCTAAGCCTGCAGCCACTGCCAACTGAGCGCGGTGACGAACTCGGCACGTTGGCCCGGGATATCCGCGCCATGCAGAAAAAAATCCTCACGCAGATAATCGAACTCAACACCAACCAGCAAGAACTGCAGCGCATGGCGCACAACGACCCGTTGACCGGGCTACCTAATCGCCGCCTGTTTTTCGATCGTCTGCAGCACGCCATCAGCAACGCCGAACGCAGCGGCAAGCTGCTAGGCCTGCTCTATGTTGACCTCGACCATTTCAAGGAAATCAACGACAACCACGGCCATGCCGCCGGTGACGAAGTACTGGGTACCGTGGCTCACTTGCTCGGCTCAGTGACCCGCAGTGGCGACACTGTGGCCCGCTTAGGCGGTGACGAGTTCGTCATACTCTTCGACGAGGTTGAGAGCCGCGCCACCCTGCTGGGTATTGCCCAGAAGTTATTGGCCTTGCTGCAAAATCGCCTGTTGATCGATGGCAAAGACCTGCAGGTGCGCGCCAGTCTCGGTATCAGCCTTTACCCGCAAGACGGCAGTGATGCGCAGACGCTGCTGCAAAATGCCGACCGCGCCATGTACAGCTCTAAGCGCAATGGTCGAAATACCATCACCAGTGCCTGAACAATTGCACGCGGGCACTGCATAAGCCTGTCATGGCCGCCAGATGAGTGTTCGCGCCTGCACCTACGCACAGGTTTTGTGCCTGGAAAACTGTCACTGTGGTCGAGTGCCTCGTTTTGGCCAACTAAACCAGCCAAGACTGAATACACTGTGCACCCGATTATCCCGGGCCATAAATATGCCTGCACCGCACAAGGAACTCGCCGCCATGGCTTCTCCAGACAAACAGCACAAACGCGCCCAGCGGGCAAAAGCCAAGGCCAAGCAGAACCGTTCGGGCAAGGCCAAAATCAATGTCATCCACCCGCTGTTGGCCAACCCGTTGGTTAACGAGCCATTCGATGATGTCGAAATCGACCTGAGCACCTTCGACTTCAAAGACATCGAAGAGCACGGTTTCGACCCCGCCCACTTCGATGACTTGTTCCAGGCGATGAAGGTTGGCGAAGGCATCAGCTTGCTCGCCATGTGCCTAATATTCCTGCAATACCCGGTGTTAGAGCTGGTGGTCGCGGAGGAAGCGGAAGACGCGGCCACCGACTTTATGATGGGCCTGCTGATCACCTATCGCGGGATCTTCCATGATGAAGACGAAGACACGGCTGTGGCATGGATCGGCGGCAACGCCTTCCAAACGGCCTACGACGAAGCGTCGATAATCCTGCAGAAAAAGAACGCTCGGGGCACCCCGGGTGCCAGGGCTTATTAAAGAGCAGTAGATAGCAGCCGGCATCGCCCTCTGAACAACTCCTAACCTAGCCTGACGCAGCGCCCGGTAGTGACTAGGCGCCGCACCCACCACCTTGCCGGCGGCTTTTTCGTTGCGCAGAGGCTCGCTGAGCTTCGCCATCTAAGGCGTATCGAACGCCTCGCGCAGGGCCTCTTTCCAGCCCGGTTCGAGTTTGATGCGACTGTCGAGGCTTACCGGTATCCCCGCACGTTAAAAACGCAAAAGGCACGCGAAGAAAGGCATGTGAGGCAAATCAAGGTGGCTGGCAACTACCGACCCGGCGCTGGCTGTCGAAAAGCCAGCGGACAATAACCCTGGTCCACCCTATAAATGTCCGGGCTACTTGCTATGGCGTGTAGATGTTGGCGGCTGTTGAGCAGCGTTTGGCACGCCTTCTGATCCGCAAATAAGCCGGCAACATGGCGTTATAGAACATATGCAGGACGCTTTTATCAGTCGTCCGAATTTTCCGCTCAGTAAAGTCAAACCGCATCAGCACAATGAAAACTCGCTGCACTGAACGTGCGCGTGGAAGTGCAGAACCGCGCACGCTTACTTAAGAACGGACGCACAACAAGGGGCCGTGTAGCCCTAAATAGCTGTGCGCCCATCACAGCCAATTTTGTAACCCGCCCCCTGATACAACCGCCAATACGGTGCTGACCATGCGTTTGAATGCTGCGATTGTAGTGTTACTAACCAGCCTGGTAGCCGCGACCTATGGCTTTGGGATTTATCTATTTGCCCAGCTCGTACCTGACATGCAGGCATCTCTGGGTTTCGATTTTTCGTACGTGGGCAGTATTACCGCCTCGGCGCAGTTAGGTTTTCTACTCTGCGCACTGCTGGCCGTCTGGCTGACGCCGAAAATCGGCGGCGGCTGGATGATAGTGGGCTCAGGGGCGGTATGCGCACTGGCCTTGCTGCTGATTCCGCTGTCAAACAATATCCTTGTTATCGGTGCATTGCTGACCCTGCTGGCAGGCACGGCTGCAACAGTCTTTGTGCCGATGGTCGATGTTATCGCTAGAGTCACGGCGTACCGCTACCGGGGTTTGGCCATGGGGCTGGTATCCAGTGGGACCAGCTACGGCGTTGCGATCAACAGCTTGCTGGTGCCGCTGTATGCTGCGCCAGGTGAATGGCGCAGCGTGTGGTGGTGGGTGGGGCTGATTACCGTGGCCATGGCGGTACTGGTGCTGGTGGTATTCAAGAAAGGCGGCTTGCTCAGTGCAACCGTACCGCCGACCGTAACACCCATGACCGTGGAGCTGGCGGTACCAAGCGGGCGCTTAGCACTGATAAAGCCCTGGATATTACTGATCTGGTCGATGAATTTCTTGATCGGGTTTGCCACCTTTCCGTTCCAAACCTACCTCTCGTCCTACCTGCGCACCGAGCTGGGTTTTGACGTACAGTTCAGCGCTCAGGTCTGGGCCGTAATCGGCTTCGTTGGCATGTTCGCGGGGTTAGCCGTCGGTTGGCTCTCAGACCGCACCGGGTTACGCACGGCCATGTTGCTGGTGTATAGCTGCGTGGTAACGGCGGCACTGATCTTCGTGATACACCCCTCAGGGCATTGGCCCTTAGTCGCAGCGGCTCTGTTCTCTACAGCCTTCTACCCCATTTTCGGCCTTATCCCCGCTTACGTTTCCAAACTGGCATCATCCAGCGCAATGGCTGTGGCCATATTTGGTGTCGCCAACGTGATGCAAGGCTCTGGCGGCATGCTCGGCAACTACGGTGCTGGGCTGTTGGCCAATTACAGCGGCAGCTTTGCTGGGGTGTATGCCAGCATTGGCGGCGTGGGTGTAGTGCTCATCATGCTGACCCTCAAACTTCCCAAAGAAGCCCCCGCCGCTACACCAGCCGGTTTAGGCATGAACTATCCGGCGGCGAGTTAACGCGTTGCCAATAACCGCCAAGCTGTCGGCCCAAACCACGCGCTGCTATTTCAGGCCGGCCGCTTTTTCCGAAAGCTTCCCTCTGCCTCTAGAACCGCTGACTTAGCCTTGATGCAGCGCGCGGTAGTGGCTGGGCGCCATGCCCACCACCTTGCGAAATAACCGCGAGAAGTAATACACGTCGTCATAACCCAACTGCTCCGCCACCTGGCGAATGCCTTGCTTGCCTTCATCGAGCAGACGACAGGCGTGGGCCATTTTTAGCTGGATGAAGTCTTGAATCGGCGCGTGACCGGTCAGCGCGCGGTAGGTTTTAGCAAAGTGAAAGCGCGACAACTTGAACTGCGCAGCCAGTTCATCGAGGTTCAGGGTGTCATGTAGATGCGCACGCATCACGGCCTGCACCGCGTCGATATCCAGCACCCGCCCGGACTTCAAGGTCGTGCGCGCCGGCAACACCGCCAAGGAAGTCAGCAGCACCTGCAACTGGTGGGCCGCATGGATAAAGTGCGGCAGGTTCAAGCCTTGCTTGCGCAAATTCAGCAATGCATCGAACTCCGCCAGCAACCGTGGCTGTACACCAATGCGCCATAACGGGCCCTTGCCCAGCGGCTTGAGAAAATCCGCCACCAGCTCGCCATCGAAATGCACCCAGTACAGGGTCCAGGGCTTTTGCGCATCCGCGCCGTAGGTATGCGCCACAGCTTTTGGCAGTACTAACAGATCGCCACCACTGACAGCTAATCGTCCATCTGGCGTATCCAGCCAGCCCTGCCCGGCACGGCAATAGATCAGCAAATAGTCGTCCGGTTGCGCACGGTGCATGCGATGCCCTTCGGCCTGCGGGTAAAACCCCAGTGCTAACGGGTAACAGCCCTGCCCTAGCGGGCTTTTGGCCAACAGGCGGCGCAAGCGCGGCGGCGTAATAAAGCGCACGCCGTTCGCCGGCAGGGGCCAGTTGGAGGTATCAACATAGGCAGGCATTTATCTATCCAAACGCATTTCAATCACAAGATAGTCCATCCGCCGACCAAGATCGTCAATCCACAAAGCCGCCCAAGGCCGCTATAACAAGGCAAAACAACAACCGGGCCGCAGGCCCACCGTGGAGAAAACAATGGCCAAGGCAGTCGCGCAATTGATTGATGGCGAGTGGTGTGAAAGCCGCGCTCGCGAATTTATCGAAGTCACCGACCCGGCGACCCAGGACGTTCTGGCGCTGGTGCCCAAGGCCACGGCCGAAGAAATCGAAGCGGCGATTGCCAGCGCCAAGACGGCATTCCTCACCTGGCGCGAAGTGCCGGTCTCCGACCGTGCGCGGGTGATGCTGCGCTACCAGCACCTACTTAAAGAACACCACGACGAGCTGGCGGAAATCCTCGCTGGCGAAACCGGCAAGACCCTGGCCGATGCCAAGGGCGATGTGTGGCGCGGTATCGAAGTAGTCGAGCAGGCCTGCAACATTGCCAGCCTGATGATGGGCGAGACCATGGAGAACGTGGCACGCGACATCGACACCTCAAGCTGGATTCAGCCGCTGGGCGTATGCGTGGGCGTTACCCCGTTCAACTTCCCGGCGATGATCCCTCTGTGGATGTTTCCCCTGGCGATCGCCGCCGGCAACACCTTTATTCTCAAGCCATCCGAGCAGGACCCGCTGACCCCAAACCGCCTGGCCGAATTATTTATCGAAGCCGGTGCGCCCAAGGGTGTGTTGCAGGTGCTGCACGGCGCACGCGAAGTGGTCGACAGCCTGCTCACCCACCCGGACATTCGCGCCATCTCCTTCGTTGGCTCGGTGCCGGTGGGTCAGCATATCTACCGCACCGGCACCGCCCACCTCAAACGCGTGCAAGCGTTTGCCGGGGCCAAGAACCATATGGTGATCATGCCCGACGCCAATAAACAGCAGGTGCTGAGTAACCTGGTCGGTGCCAGCTGCGGCGCGGCTGGGCAGCGCTGCATGGCGATCAGCGTGGCGGTGTTTGTTGGCGAGTCGAAGCAATGGATCGACGAGTTGCAAGCACAAATGGCCGATCTGCAACCCGGCTACTGGACCGATGGCCACGCGGCGTTCGGCCCGTTGATCAGCCAGCAAGCCAAACAACGGGTGATTCGCCTGATTGCCGAGGGCAAGGCCGAAGGCGCCGAATGCCTGCTCGATGGCTCGCATTGCGCGGTTGAGGGTTACCCCAACGGCAACTGGGTCGGCCCTACCCTGTTTCGCGGCGTGACTACAAAGATGAGCTTGTACCGCGAAGAAATCTTCGGCCCGGTGCTGGTGTGCATGGAGGTCGACAGCCTGGAAGCAGCCATCGAGCTGGTCAACGCCAGCCCTTATGGCAACGGCACCTCGATCTTCACCCGTTCCGGCGGCGCCGCGCGGCACTATCAACACGCGGTGGAAGTCGGCCAGGTGGGGATCAACGTGCCGGTGCCAGTGCCGCTGCCGTTCTTCTCCTTTACCGGCTGGAAAGGCTCGTTCTACGGTGACCTGCACGCTTACGGCAAACAGGGCGTGCGCTTCTTTACCGAAACCAAGACGGTGACCAGCCGCTGGTTTGATGAAGACGCCCTTGCCAACGCAACGGCCGGGCCGAACATGACGATTCAGCTGAAATGAGAAACTGCAGCGGCATTGATCCACTGCAATACGTGACCTCTTAGACCAATAGACGATGCCTCCATGCCCGCCAGTGGCCCAAAGTGCCCTGGCATAACAAAAACATGGAGGATGCAATGAAAAAGTTGACTGCCACTCTGGCCCTTTGGGCTGGAATTACTGCCGTTGCGCAAGCCGCTGAGCCAATCACCTTGGGGCTCAACTACCCACGCAGCGGCCCCTATAAGGAAGAAGGTTTGGCCCAGATGCGCGGAGCCTTGCTGGCCATTGATGAGTTGAACGAGCGCGGCGGCGTGCTTGGTCGGCCGTTGCGCCTGTCCAGCAAAGACACTGCCTCGCGCCCGGCCAAGGCGGTAAAGAACGTCGACAAGCTCGCCGCCGAAGGCGCTGCCATGCTGTTTGGCGGCTCATCCAGCGCGGTGGCCATCGCCGCCGGCAAGCGTGCAGCCACGCATGGCCTGCTGTATTTCGGCACCCTCACCTACTCCAACGACACCACGGGCAAAGACGGCCACCGTTATATGTTCCGTGAGTGCAACAACGCCTGGATGAGCGCTCGCGCCCTAGGCGCCTACCTGACCAAGCACATGCCCAATCAGGACTACTTCTATGTCACTGCCGATTACACCTGGGGCCATACCACCGAAAGCTCCCTGCGCCAGACCACTGGCAGCACCGATGCGGGTAAGCATCCGGGACTTAAAGTGCCCTTCCCAGGCGCCCGCACGGCTGACTACCAGAACGCCCTGACCCAAGCCTCGATGAGTAAAGCCAAGGTGTTGGTATTGGTACTGTTCGGCGAAGACTTGGTGCGCGCCATGCGCATTGCCAAAGACCTAGGCCTGACCGAGCGTATGCAGATCGTTGCGCCCAACCTGACCCAGCATATGGTCGAGCAAGCAGGCCCCGACATTATGCAAGGCGTACTGGGCACCGAACCCTGGACCTGGCGCGTGCCAGCGCTGGAGAAATCCGAGCGCGGCCAAGCGTTTGTCAGCCAGTTCAGCGAACGCTACAAAATGTACCCCTCCAGCTCTGCAGCCTCGGCCTACAGCATTGTTTATCAGTGGGCTGACGCCGCCCAACGGGCTGACAGCCTGGACAGCGAAGCGCTGATCAAAGCCTTGGAAAACCACAGCTACCAGTTACTCAAAGACCAGCAGCAATGGCGCGCCTTCGATCACCAGAACGCGCAAACCGTTTATGTGGTGCAAGTTAAAGACCGCGCCGAGGTGATCCTCGACCGCTTCAAGCAAGACTACTTCAGCATCGTCGATCGCCTCGACGTATCCCAGGCTGCCCCTAATCTTGCCGACTGGCAAACCGAACGACGGGCCGCCGGACAACCCCTGACCCTACAATGAGGACTTATGGATTTCGAACTCAGCGATGAACAACGCCTGCTGGTAGACAGCGCCCGCCAATTCGCCAGCCGCGAGCTGGCGCCGCATGCCGCCGACTGGGACCGTGACCATCACTTCCCAGTGGACGTGATCAAGCAGGCCGCCGAGCAAGGCTATCTGGCCCTCTATATCAAAGAAGAGGATGGCGGCCTGGGCTTATCGCGGCTGTCCGCCTCGCTGATTTTCGAACAACTGTCGGCGGGTTGTATCGCCACCACCGCCTTCCTCACCATCCACAACATGGCCTCGTGGATGCTCGCCTCCTTCGCCGATCAAGCGCTGAAAGATACCTGGTTGCCGCGCCTGGTCAGCGGTGAGCTACTGGCCTCGTATTGCCTGACCGAACCGGACGCAGGCTCCGACGCCGCGCACCTGCGCACCCGCGCCAAGCGTGATGGCGACGACTATGTGCTGGATGGCAGCAAGTGCTTTATCTCCGGTGCAGGCTCAACCGATGTGCTGATTGTGATGGCTCGCACCGGTGAAGAAAGCGGCGCCAAGGGCGTTTCCTGCTTCCTGGTACCGGCCGATGCCGAGGGTGTGAAGTACGGACGCAACGAACTGAAGATGGGCTGGCGCGCCCAGCCGACCCGCACCATCACCTTTGAAGGCGTACGTATCCCGGCCGGCAACCGCATCGGCCCGGAAGGCCAGGGTTTCGTCTACGCAATGAAGGGCCTGGATGGCGGGCGTATCAATATCGCCAGCTGCTCCCTCGGCGCCGCGCAAGCCGCACTGGAACAATCGCTGCGCTATGTGGAAGAACGCAAACAGTTCGGCAAACCGCTCAGCGACTTTCAGTCGCTGCAATTCAAGCTCGCCGACATGCTCACCGACCTCACCGCCAGCCGGCAGATGGTGCGCCTGGCCGCACATAAACTCGATCACGGCCACAGCGAAGCCAGCCTGTATTGCGCCATGGCCAAGCGTTTTGCCACCGACCACTGCTTCACCCTGTGCAACGAGGCGCTGCAACTTCACGGCGGCTACGGTTATCTGAATGACTACCCGCTGGAACGCTGGGTACGCGACAGCCGCGTGCATCAGATTCTGGAGGGCACCAACGAGATCATGCGGGTGATCATTGCTCGCCGCCTGCTGGATCAAGGCGGCATGCTTGATCGCTTACTGTAAGAACCTGCATAGGATTTGCTGCGCGTCGGCCCTGCTGCGTTAAAAACAGGCTCGGAATGCTCATGTACAAAAGTACATTCCGCTTCCTCGCCTATTTTTGCCTTGCATGGCTCTAGCTCGCTAAATCCTGAACAAGTCCTAAGCCATTGCAGAAACGAGGACATTTATGAGCCACGCCATCGAACCCTACAAGCCGGGTGTGTTTGACCTGACCCACAAGATCACCGTGGAAAAACACGGCCATACAGCGCTGATCACCATCAACAACCCGCCGGCCAATACCTGGGACCGCGAGTCGTTGATCGGCCTTAAACAACTGGTCGAACATCTCAATCATGACGATGACATTTACGCCTTGGTGATTACCGGCCAGGGCGGCAAGTTTTTCAGCGCTGGCGCTGACCTCAAGCTGTTCGCTGATGGCGACAAAGCCCGTGCACGCGAGATGGCACGGCGCTTCGGCGAGGCCTTCGAGGCGTTGCGTGATTTTCGCGGGGTATCGATTGCCGCGATCAATGGCTACGCCATGGGCGGCGGTCTGGAATGTGCTCTGGCCTGTGATATCCGTATCGCCGAACGCCAAGCACAACTGGCCCTGCCGGAAGCCACGGTCGGTTTGCTGCCCTGCGCGGGCGGCACTCAGCACCTGAGTTGGTTGGTCGGCGAAGGCTGGGCCAAACGCATGATTCTCTGCGGCGAACGCCTGGATGCAGAAACCGCCCTGCGCATCGGCCTGGTCGAGCAAGTGGTCGACAGCGGTGAAGCCCGTGGTCATGCCTTGCTGCTGGCGGCAAAAGTCGCGCGGCAGAGCCCGGTGGCGGTGCGCACCATCAAACCGTTGATTCAGGGTGCACGCGAACGCAGCCCGAGCACCTGGCTGCCAGAGGAGCGCGAACGTTTTGTTGACCTGTTCGACGCCGATGACACCCGCGAAGGGGTCAACGCCTTCCTGGAAAAACGCGACCCGCAGTGGCGCAATAAATGATCTGCCGACTGATGGAAAACCCTGCGCGGCTTTCCACGCAGGCAACGCAAATCCGTAGGGTGGATGTCGTTTTTAACATCCACCATGGCCTCACTCGGTGGATGGATAAAACGTCATCCACCCTACGCTGGAAACACAGATGAACGTGCAATTCGAAGAGCGCCCAGCCCAACACGGCATGCGCATCGGCATCGCCAGCCTGGATGCCGAAAAAAGCCTCAACGCCCTTTCGCTGCCGATGATCGAGGCGCTGGATGCCAAGCTCAAAGCCTGGGCCGACGACCCGAGCATTGCCTGCGTCATGTTGCGTGGTAACGGCCCCAAAGCGTTCTGCGCTGGCGGCGACGTGGTGCAACTGGTGCATCAATGCCGTGAACACCCGGGCGAAATACCGCCCTTGGCGCGGCGCTTTTTTGCCGACGAATACCGCCTCGACCACCGCATCCACACCTTCCCAAAACCCTTTATCTGCTGGGCTCATGGCCACGTACTGGGCGGCGGCATGGGCCTGATGCAAGGTGCAGGCATTCGCATCGTCACCCCAGGCAGCCGCCTGGGCATGCCGGAAGTGAATATCGGCCTGTACCCGGATGTAGGCGGCAGCTGGTTCCTCGCGCGCCTGCCGGGCAAGCTCGGTTTATTTCTCGGCCTGACCGCCAGCAGCATCAACGCCCGCGATGCGCTGGATCTGGACCTGGCCGACCGCGTGCTACTCGACAGCCAGCAAGACGATCTGCTCAATGGCCTGGCGCAACTCAACTGGCAGGAGCAGAGCGCGCAGCAACTACACAGCCTGCTCAAGGCTCTGGAAAACCAGGCCCTGCCTGAACTGCCAGAAGCCCAATGGTTGCCGCGCCGTGCGCGCATCGACGAGCTGCTCGATACCGCCGACCTGCCCCACGCCTGGCAGGCCATCAGTGCCTTGCACAGCGATAGCGACCTGCTCCTCGCGCGCGCCGCCAAAACCCTGAATGGCGGCTGCCCGCTGACCGGCCATCTGGTTTGGGAGCAAATCAAACGGGCTAAACCGCTGTCATTGGCCGAGGTATTCCGCATGGAATACGCCATGAGCCTGAACTGCTGCCGCCACCCGGAGTTTCCCGAGGGTGTGCGCTCACGCCTGATCGACAAAGACCACGCGCCACAGTGGCACTGGCCGGATGTAGCGAACATCCCTGACGAAGTGATCGAAGCACACTTCACCCCCGTCTGGGACGGTGAACACCCGCTGGCAGATTTGTAGGGTGGATGGCGCTTTTTTCATCCACCAATAAGACCGCAGCGGGTGGATGAGTGAAACGTCATCCACCCTACACGGCTATTCACCAGCAGCGGCCTGGGTCGCTGCTCCCTCAGGCAAGGAGAGCAAAAATGAACAAAATTGCCTTTATCGGCCTCGGCCACATGGGCCTGCCCATGGCGAAAAACCTGCTCAAGGCCGGTTTCAACCTCAGCGTCTTCGACCTGCTGCAAGCGGCCGTCGAAGACCTGGCCAAGGATGGTGCCCAGGCCGCCAGCAGCGCCGTGGATGCAGTGCAAGGGGCTGATGTGGTGATCAGCATGCTGCCGGCCAGCCGACATGTCGAAGGCTTGTACTTGGGTGATAACGGCCTGCTGGCCGCGCTTAAGCCTGGCAGCCTGGTGCTGGAATGCTCGACCATTGCCCCAGAGTCCGCACGCAAGGTGCACCAGGCGGCCCAGGCGCGCGGCATCGAACTGCTCGACGCCCCAGTGTCCGGCGGCACCGCCGGCGCAGCAGCTGGCACCCTGACCTTTATGATCGGCGGCGCGGCCAGCACCCTGGAAAAAGCCCGCACAATCTTTGAAGCCATGGGCAAGAACATCTTCCACGCGGGTCCCGACGGTGCCGGCCAGGTGGCCAAGGTGTGCAATAACCAAGTGTTGGCAGTACAGATGATCGCCACTGCTGAAGCCATGGCCATGGGCGTGGCCAACGGCTTGGAGCCGGCAGTGCTGGCCGAAATCATGCGCCAGAGCTCGGGCGGCAACTGGACCCTAGAGAAGTACAACCCCTGGCCCGGCGTGATGGAAAACGCCCCGGCCTCCAAAGGCTACAGCGGCGGCTTTATGGCCGAGCTGATGACCAAAGACCTGGGCCTCGCCCAGGAAGCCGCTCAAGCCAGCGGCAGCAGCACACCCATGGGGGCGCTGGCGTTGCAGCTGTATCGCTTGCTCCTCAAGCAAGGCAAGGGCAAGCAGGACTTCTCAGTGGTGCAGCAGCTGTTTGTTGAGTAGGCCCGAACCCCGCCTCATCGTAGGAGCGAGCCATGCCCGCGAAGCTTTCAATCGCGGCCATGGCCCGCTCCTACGTCGATAAACAGTTAACCTGCAGGCAGCAAAAAGCCGCAGCGAGCTGCGGCTTTTTGTGGGCAAAGTAGGCGGTCTAGCGCTCGCGCAATGCTTCGCTACGGGCGCGGATAATCGGCTTGAGCAGGTAGCTGAGCACACTCTTCTTGCCGGTGATGATATCCACCGAAGCGACCATGCCAGGAATGATCAGCAGCGGATTTTCCACCGTTCCGAGATGGCTTTTATTGGTACGCAGCTTGATCACATAAAAGCTGTTGCCTTCATCGTCGGTCACGGTGTCCGCGCCAATCTGCTCCAGCTCGGCCTTGAGCCCACCGTAGATGGTGTAGTCATAGGCGGTGAACTTGACCATGGCTTCCTGCCCCGGATGCAGGAAGGCAATGTCCTGCGGACGAATACGCGCCTCGACCAAGAGGTTTTCATCCAACGGCACAATTTCCACCAGGTCGCTGCCTGGCTGAATCACTCCACCGATGGTGTTGACCAACAACTGCTTAACGATGCCGCGCACCGGCGAGGTGACCAGGGTACGGTTGACGCGGTCTTCCAGCGCCCTACCGGTCGACTGGATCTTGCTCAGTTCGGTGCGCGCTTCATTCAGCTGAGTCAGTGCCTCACTGCGAAAACGTCCACGGGTTTCATCGATCTTGCGCTCCACTTCCTTGATCGCTGCTTCGGCTCGCGGCATCGCCAACGTGGTGGCATCCAACTGGCCGCGCGCTTCCACTTCCGCACGCTTAAGGCGCAAGACTTCC